>Ga0318533_10002035_pt1 | contig 10449 bp, 9 predicted proteins | sample GRESIP053b4f27_FD_203675 | JGI IMG/M metagenome (GOLD analysis project Ga0318533, IMG submission 203675) | Tropical soil microbial communities from Luquillo Experimental Forest, Puerto Rico - GRE.SIPMG.053b4f27 | ecosystem: Environmental > Terrestrial > Soil > Tropical forest > Bulk soil...
TAACACAATACGCTTGAGAGTCGGACGAAGTTTTGGGGGCCAATTGGGCGGCGTCCGCTAAGATGGGTACCAGACACGTCGTAACGCAGGCAATTAAGCGCATAGGGGCCTCCCGCATGTGGTCGGAGTAAACGTCTGCCGTGGCGATGGGCAGACCCCACTGCCCACTGGGCGGCTACTCTACACCGAACGACAGCAGCGTAAAATGGGCGTCCGCTCCCGGGAGCCTACGTACATGGCGATCCGCCCTCGGCTCTCCCTTCGCAGGTTATGCGAGGTCGCATTTTAGCACATCTGAGTCCTTTAACTTATCGCTTCGATTGTCAGCAAAGGTGCGGCAACCCGACATTTGTGCGGTGGTTTTGAGCCCTCATGTCTGTCTCAACCTGTCGTCGGGTTTCAGTCGTCGTCACAGCGGCCGCAGGATGCCGAGCCGCTTGGCCATCACCGATAACGGTTCGGGCCGCCTGGGCTGTGAGCCACCAGCCTGGGCTCGCTTGTACTGTATCCACATCCAGTCCTGCGGCTCCTGGCCGGCGCGTTTGAACCAGTCGAGCATCTGAGCGGTCGAGTCGACCTGGTCATCGTGCTTGCCTTTGGGAAAGACTGTCAGCTCGTGCAGGTATTCGGAAAGCCATCCCGCTTCTGTCGGCAGATGACAAAGCCGTTCTCGATCATCGCTGTCTGCGCATGCATCCGCATGATCTTGTCGGATTGCGGCTGGTAGCGGGTGACCGCGTGCAGGCCTTGCTCGATCAACTCCTGGATCATCTGGGTGCCGGACGCCTTATCTTCGATCAGCACCACGTCCGCTGCGAACGCCGCGCATTGCTCGCAGACCGCGCGCTTTAGCTCCGGATACTCCATGCGCCGGCGCAGCACGTGTAAGAGATAAAGGTCCTTTGCCTTTGACGCCCCAGCTCGTGCAGACGCTGAAATCGCTGAGCTCGGAGGCCTTGTGGGCGGTGTCCCAGCTCTGCACGATCTGATCGAACTTGTCCGGCCGCTCGTTGGGCGCGTAGCTGCGGAACCACACCGCCTTGACCATGCCGCCGCCCTGCGGCGATGGGGCCTGCTGGTACTGGCCGGCGACCCCCCGGGACGAAGTGCCCGGGGGGTTATTCGCCAATCGTGCGCCGGATCTGGTCGAGGGTTGCGACCGGCTGGCGCTCCGGATGCAATACCTCGCCGCGCTACCGGGTAAACAGGTACTGACCCAGCTCGCTGTCGAGCGCCCAGATCTCGTCGTCCTCGGCGATCGCCGGGAAGGCACGACCTCCCAGTCCTCCTGCGCCATCACATGGCCCGCGAGATCATCCTGTCAACGCCGGTTGAATCCTGACCCACTTTGCTTGAGTTTCGCCGATTGAATCTTGACCCAGTGTCGTTGCTTGGGGCTTGTCCCAGTAGTCCACAGGAGGGACCCGCGCGTAGCGAAGTGACTGCCACGAGTCCAACGTAGCGGAGCGTGGGAGGTCACTGTGGACCCATCGGGGCAAGCCATGTTCATGCCGGTGCCGGCGTTTTCAGCAAGCCGGCGCGACGCTTGTCCTTGAGCCGATAGCTCTCGCCCTGGATGCTGACTACGGTCGAATGATGCAGCAGCCGGTCGAGCATCGCCGCAGTCAGCACCGGGTCGCCAGCGAATGCCTGATCCCACGAACCGAAGGTCAGGTTTGATGTCAGGATGGTCGCTCCCTTCTCGTAACGCTTGGCGACAACCTGGAAGAACAGATTGGCCTGTTCGCGCCCCAGCGGCAGGTATCCGATCTCATCGATGATCAAGAGCTTGTAGACGCTGACGGTGCGGTGCAGCGCCTCTTTCCAACGACCCTGGCGCTGCGCCGTCTCGAGCGTCATGACCAGATCGGCGGCCGTGGTGAAGCGCACCTTATGGCCGTGCTGGGTGGCCAGGTAGCCGAGTGCAATCGCCAAGTGCGTCTTGCCGACACCAGACGGGCCGAGAAAGACGACGTTCTCGGCACGCTCGATAAAGGCCAGGCCTGCGAGCTCATGAATCTGGGGGCGCGGTACGCCGGCGGCGAAGCCGAAGTCGAAGCCGTCGAGCGTCTTGATCGTCGGAAAGCCGGCGACCCGTGCAAACATCTCGCGGGCTCGGGCGCTGCGTGCGTCACGCTCGGCCCGCAGCGTCTCTTCAAGGAAGTCGGCGAAGGAGGCCGCTTTCGCCGCCGCGCTCTGGGCGATGCCGGAATACAGGTTGGGCATCGCGCTCAACCGCAGCTCCTGGCACAGCTCGAGGATGCGCTGATGCTGCAAATCACTCATCGGAGGCCGCCGGCAAACGCGTCGTAAAACGACAGCGGGTGCTGCAGGCCGATGATCGGCGCTGGCGCCGGCTTCTGAAGCGAGCGCACGGTGCGGCCGGCATAAGGCGTCGGCACCGGCTGCAACTGCACTCTCTCGATCGCCAGCCGTTCGGCCGGAATCTCGCCGGTGGTGCCGTGCACGCGGACGTTTGCCACCTCGCGCAGCCATCGGCCGACCGTCAGGTTCGCGGTCTCGCGGTCGACGATCAGGCCCTCCGGCGCCAGCCGGCTGGCCAGTGGCACGTAGAAGCTGTGCCGCAGATAGCGGATGAACCGCTCGACCTTGCCTTTGGTCTGTGCCCGATACGGCGCGCACAGCTGCGGCCGGAAACCGCAATGGCGGGCGAAGTCGAGAAACCCGGGATGGAAACGGTGGCGACCGCGACCGTAGCCGTGCCGCTCCAGCACGACGGTGCGCATGTTGTCATAAAGCACCTCGCGCGGCGTGCCGCCGAATGCCAGAAAAGCGTTCTCGTGCGCCTCGATCAACGTCTCGATCCGCTCGTCGGTGACGAACTCGACATAGGCGGCCCGGCTCCAGCCCAGCGTCGCGACGAATACCGAGAGCCGGTTGCCGCCGCGCCGAATGACCGCCCAGTCCACCTGCATCTGCTCGCCTGGGCCGGTCTCGAACCGGATCACCGGCTCGACTGACTGTTGCGGCCGCAGCGACGCGACGAACAACTTCAGCATCGTGTAGCCGCCGGAATAGCCACGCTCGCGCAGCTCCATTAGCAGCACACTCGCCGGTATCCACTCCGGCGCCGCCGAGCCCAACCGCTCGGCGACATAAGCCTTGAACGGGTCGAGCTTGGTCGACCGAGACGGACGCGGCTTGTAGCGTGCCGCCTCCTCGTCACGCAGATAGCGCCGCACCGTGTTACGCGAGACGCCCGTTTCCCGCGCGATCTCGCGGATGCTCTTGCCGTGCCGATGCAATACCCGGATCTCCAAAGCCGCCTCCACTCCCACCATCCGGCCCCCTCCACATCGAGGGAAACCAGCCTAGCCAGTGGGTCAGCTTTCAGTCGGCGACCTGGGTCAGAATTACAGCGGCGCTAACACGCATGCCGACGGGAGCGGTGACGGGGCCCGCCTTCACCTTGAGTGAGCCTTGTGCTATGCCGGATTCGGGAAGAATTCAAAACCTTCGGAGTTCCTTGCTCATACCGTGAAGAGATCCCTGCTCTTGCGCTGCCTGGTCTTAGTGCTGTCGATCGCTCTCGTCAGCGGCAACGCCCATGCCGCGCTTCATCTGGACAATGCTCATCACGAGCCATGCCCCGAGGAGCATGCCGACCATCACGGAAAGCCACCGCTACATCAACACCGCCATGACCACGGACTTGCGTGCTGCTGCGACTGCCTCGGCTGCAGCTCGGCCGTGTATATTGCGCCAGTCCTCGGTATCACGCTGGCCGATCTGCCGGCGCAGGTTCATTACGACGCCCTGACCGCATCCCTGTCCGGTCGGGCGCTCCAGCCCGATCCCGATCCTCCCAGACCGGCCACGCTGAGCTAACCCGGCGCGCGTGGCGCCCCGGGTTTCGGGGCCGTTTGCCTGAAAGCCGTCGCTTAGCGGCCGCAAACACCCCTTCCCTTTCAGTGCTCGACCGCGAGCTTTCGGCTGTCACGATTTTGCGCCGATGCCCGCATGGAGGATTTCGATGATCGCGCGTCTTTATCGTCCTTTGGTCATGGCATTTCTGCCTGCCGCCCTTATCGCCTGCATGAATTCCCCGCCGACCTCCGCCGAACCGAGCGCGGCGGTGCCGCTCGGCATCGACCTCGGCGGCTCGGGTCCTGTGATCGCAAGCGCGCAACCGGCGCTAGCGGCTCACGCCATCCACGCCGAGGCGCAAACCGCATCCCCGCGGCACAGTGACATGCAGATGGCGCACGCTGGTCACAACGATGCCCACGGCACCGGTACGGTCAATTCCGTCGACCTCGCGCAGCACAAGGTCAACCTCAGCCACAACCCGATCCCCGAAATCGGCTGGCCGGCCATGACCATGGAGTTTCCGGTCGCCCCCTCGATCGATCTCAAGGCGATCACGCCCGGCACGCGCGTGAATTTTACGATCGAGCAGGATCAGGGCGGGATGTACGAGATCAAGGCGATAACGCCGGCCGGGGCGAGACAATGATTGTCCCCTGCCCTCCCCTCACCCGCCGCCGCTTCATGCAGGGAGCGGCTGCAGCCGGCGCGCTCTCGCTGATCCCCTTCCCGCTGCGGCGCGCGCTTGCTGCGCCCGCGCCGGTCCTCAGCGGAACTGAGTTCGCTCTCGAGATCGGAACGGTGCCGCTGACGATTAACGGCCGGCAGGCCGCGGCTACCGGCGTCAATGGCCAAGTCCCGGCGCCTATCTTGCGCTGGCGCGAGGGTGACACAGTGACGCTTGCCGTCACCAACCGCTTAAGCGAGCCGAGCTCGATCCACTGGCACGGCGTGCGCACGCCCTCGCCCATGGACGGCGTACCGGGGCTGAGCTTTAGCGGCATCGCGCCCGGCGAAACCTTCGTCTACCGCTTCCCGGTGCATCAGAGCGGGACCTATTGGTACCACAGCCATTCGATGTTTCAGGAGCAGACCGGGCTCTACGGTGCGATCGTGATCGCGCCGATGGCCGGCTATGCCCAGGCATTCGATCGCGATTACGTCGTGTTCCTGTCCGACTGGAGCTTTGAACCGCCCGAAACAATCATCAGCAACCTCAAATTCCAGAGCAACTATTACAATTACGGACAGCGCACGCTTGGCACTTTCCTGGACGATGCGCAGCGCAAAGACTTCGCGGACACCGTCGCGGACCGCCTCGAGTGGGGCAAGATGCGCATGAGCCCGACCGACATCCTCGACGTCTCGGGCGCCACCTACACCTACCTCATCAACGGCCAGCCGTCCGGCGCCAACTGGACGGCGCTGTTCCGTCCCGGCGAGCGGGTGCGTTTGCGCTTCATCAACGGCTCTTCGATGAGCATCTTCGATGTGCGCATTGACGGTCTGCCGATGACAGTCGTTCAGGCGGATGGCAACGATGTCGTGCCGGTCACCGTCGACGAATTCCGCATTAGCGTTGCCGAAACCTATGACGTGATCGTTCAGCCGACAGCCGGCCGCGCTTATACGATATTCGCCCAAGCCGAGGACCGCACCGGCTACGCACGCGGCACTTTGGCGCCGCGTCCGGGCATGGCTGCGGCAATTCCCCCCATGAATCCACGCCCTATGCGAACCATGACCGATATGGGCATGGGCGGCATGGATCACGGTTCGATGTCCGGCATGACGATGGACCAGGCCCGCCCCATGTCCGGGATGGACCAGGGCACGATGCCCGGCATGAACCATGGTTCGATGCCTGCAATGCAAATGGGCCACGGCCCGATGTCAGACATGTCCGCCATGGAGGCGAGCCCCGAGGCCAAAACACTTCGAGGCACCGTCGGCGTCGACAATGTCGCGATGATGCCGACCGAGCGCTTACAGAGCGCCGGTGAAGGATTTCCGCCAGGGCGCCGAGTGCTCACCTACGCGGATTTGCGGGCGACAAAGCCCGGTAGCGACCCGCGGCCGCCGACGCACGAGATCACGCTCCATCTTACCGGCAACATGGAGCGCTTCATTTGGGGCTTCGACGGCAAGAAGTTTTCCGAGGCCGGGCCAATCCAGCTCAAGCGCGGCGATCGGGTGCGCTTCGTGCTGATCAACGACACAATGATGGAACACCCGATCCATCTGCACGGACTCTGGAGCGAGCTGGAGAACGGGCACGGCGAATACCGTCCCTACAAGCACACGATCAACGTCAAACCAGGTGAAAGGCTGAGTTATCTCGTTACTGCCGACGTACCCGGCCGCTGGGCCTTTCACTGCCATCTCCTCTACCACATGGAGACGGGGATGTTTCGCGAGGTGCACGTCGCATGAGCGCCCGCATCATCCTCGCCGCCGTCCTCTTCGCCTTCGCTGCCCCTGCGGTCGCCGAAACCCCCGGGGCCAATATTGAGCCCACCCTTGCCATCGAGCCGGGCGCGATACAGCCGGTGATGGACCAGGGCATATTCGCCCATGCCATCTTCAATCAACTCGAGGGCCGCTGGAACGGCAGCAATACCCAATTTCGCTGGGACGGACAGGGCTGGATTGGCACCGATTTTGACAAGCTGTGGGTCAAGTCGGAGGGTACGCTCAGCAAGGGCGCGCTCGATGACGGCCAGCAGCAGTTCCTCTACAGCCGCGCCATCACGACCTATTTCGATTTGCAGGGTGGCCTGCGCAGCGATCTCGATTCCCGGCCCACACGCAACTGGGCCGCATTCGGCATTCAAGGGCTTGCCCCCTACTTCTTCGATCTTGAGGTCACCGGCTTTGTCAGCGGCGAAGGTCATCTCGCCAGTAAGCTGGAGGCCTCTTACGACCTCCTGCTCACGCAACGCCTCATTCTGCAGCCGCAAATCGAATTGAACGTTTACAGCAAGTCGGACCCTGCCCGACAGGTCGGCGCCGGGTTTTCCGACATCGATACCGGCCTCCGGCTGCGCTACGAGTTCAGCCGCACATTCGCACCCTATCTCGGCGTCGTCTATGAGGGGAAATTCGGGCAGACGGCGAATTTTGCGCGACAGGCGGGCGAGAGCACGAGCGACGTCCGCTTCGTCTTCGGCATTCGCACCTGGTTCTGAGGGAGGTGGCCATGCGCACTATTATCGCCTCCCTGCTGATTGCCGCGGTTATGTTCCTTCTCGGCGCCGGCGCTGTAATCTATGCCGGTTGGTACGACGTCGCCGCCATCACGCCGCATTGGCCCGCTACAGCCTGGCTCCTTGAAACGGCGCGCGCCCGCTCAATCAAGGCGCAGGCGGCCGGCATTGTCGTGCCGCCCGGGCTAACGGATCCGGCGAACGTCAACATCGGCGTCGAGCACTACGCGGCCCATTGCGCTGTCTGCCACGGCGCGCCCGGCGTGCCAAAAGCTGACATTGCGCGAGGCCTTTATCCCTCGCCCCCGGATCTGGCAAAGGTCACGCCGCTGTACACGCCCGCTGAGCTGTTCTGGATCGTTAAGCATGGTGTCAAAATGACCGGCATGCCGGCCTGGAACGACCATAGTGACGACGAGTTGTGGGCGACAGTCGGTTTTCTCGAGAAGCTACCGGGCATGAGCGAGGAGGACTACGCTAAGCTCGTCACGGCCAACATAGCGCATGGCGGGCATCATCATTAATCGCAATTTAAGTTACTTGATAGAACGTGAATTCACTCAGATTAAGAACGTCCTTTATGTTGGGCAATCCCAGTCGCCCAAGACGCCCGTTTTCCAGCCTCCGAGGCATCGCCGTCACAGCGCCAGGAGATCCGCCCCGGCAAATCGCTACGGAAATCTACTCCCTTCCGACTTGGCCTTTGATCACTGAGATAACAGCCAGTTGCGTAGGCCGGTTTTTGCGACCGTAATAGCCGCCCTGTATACCTCGTCCTCGCCCGCGCGCGCAGCCAAGGCGCCCATATTGAACGTCCATGGCGCTTCATCCAGTTGAAACAGGTAATGCCCATGGGCAAGTGCCGAGCGGACACTATATAGCTCGTTCACGACTTTTCGATCGACGCCACTGGTCGAACAGAACCTTTCCACGAACTCGCGAAACAGCTTAGTCGGCCCTGGCCCCATATCTCTGTTGCGCACCGGGCACGGGATCGGAGATGGTCGATCAACCATCGTTTCAATAGCCTGTACACACGCGAGGAAATAACTTGAGATGCTGATATCCCACAATTCCCGTGCAGCATAAATTGCTGCGGCTGAGCGAAGAAAACGCCTTCGTCTCACGCCATCAAGCTTTACAAAGGCGCTGACAAGTTGATCCAGATTATCCGGTAAATAAAACGTATCCAAGGGGATATCTGCCGGCGGGAAATTCGCGAAATACTCACTGGCCGGAACTATCGGCAAGAGCACACCTTGTTCGGATAAGGCATTCGCCTATCTGCGCTCGCCCGCTCCTGAGCTATCTCGCGGGCGCGCAGGATAGGCCGACGCCTTGCCGAAGCTGTAGAGACGCCGGCTGCCGCGGAGTCGAGTGGGCCGGTTAAATCTATTTGGACGGGATTATCAAGCGGGCGTTCCCGGCGGCGAGTAACCTCTAGGCTGGTCCGGCTACGGGATGTTTCCGCGGGGCGAGAAACGGCGTCCCGTCGCGCGGGCTTCGTCGTCGTCGAGGTCTCGTTGCGCCGCGGCGGCAGCCGGGTACCGGCGCCGCAGCTCGGTCAGCGCCGTGGCGATGTGCTCCGGGTGCTGCGAGGCGTTTTCGATCTCCCACAACCACGCCGCGCCGTCGCCGGGGTAGACATGGATCACCAGATCCGGGCCGGCGTCATAGCCCTCGCCGTGCTCGCCCGGCTTGCCCGGCCACGGACGGATCTCGATCGCCATCATGTCCTGCTCGACGAAATAGCGAACCGCCTCGTGCCGCTCGGTCATCCTCTGAACCTCCTGTCCCAGAACGCGTTGTGCACGGTTTCGCCGTCCGCCTCGGTGACGACCCGCAGCCAGCGACCGGTCGCGGCAACCAGGCGCCAATGCCGAATACGGCCATTAGGCTGGATCTCGCGCCGCGCCGGCGCGGCGATCGCCGCCAGGATCTCGTCTGCGGCAATATCCTGACGATCCGGCCTCCTGGAGACTTCCTCGTCGTAATAGCGCGTGCGCCAGAACGGCGGCGGTGGGAGCCGGTCAGCCATCAGCCTCGCTCACATAGGCGATTTATGCCGGCCGCGCCAATGTTACGCGCGAGGTGTTGGCCGCAGTCGAGGCGGTGGGCTGACTTCACCGCACACCGCGGCCTTTGCGAGCATGTCGTCCCGCACACTTGTTTCAGCCGACGTGAAGAGAGCGATCCGTTAGTCAGAGGTGTCGTTCTATGGCGCCGAGCGTGGCGGCCCCCCGAGGCCGCCGGCCACCTTTTCGCCGTGGTCGGGGTAAAGACACGAAAGTGCATCGATTGTCCGGCTCGATAGAACGAATCGTCAACTCAGGCGGCGAGCATCGATTCTCGGCGTCTCAGTGGCCGGAATGAGCCGTGCGGCGGCTGATCGTCACTGCTCCAGACATAATCCCCGGTCAGCCCGATATGCTCCCATCCGAGCGGGGCGACATGCTTGGCGAGCTCCGGCCTGACGTCGCGTCCTTCGCGGCGCAACCCGTCGAACGCACGTTCGAGATACACCGTGTTTCACAAGATGACGGCGGCGACTAAGGAGATTGAGGCCAAATCAAACGATTTCTCTAAAAAATCATGGTTGGTTGCGGGCGCCGGTGGATATGTGGGCAAAGGCGAGCATTTCCCCGTCTTTGCGCAGTAAAACGGGGGAAGCGCCGCCGTTCGGCTGAAAGCCGATTGTCCACATATCCACGGGCGTAAAGCCTGGGTTCTGCAAGGAGCTGGCTGGTTCTGACTGCTGGGGGGCAAAGCAGAGGATCGGTATTTCGGGAACGGATATCCACAGGAAGACCTAAGAGTTAAGATGTTAATAGAATAATAGTTAAAGAGTTAAAGGCTTTGCAGGGCAGGAATCTTGTATTCAGTTCAAAGGCTTGTGATTTCAAGGCGTTCCTGAAGTCCCGATATTTTGTTCCTGTTGTCCCGAAGACCCGTTCCCGAAATCCCGGTGCTTTGTTCCCGATGTCCCGCGGGCGTTCCCGATATTCCGAAAGCGTTCCTGATGTCCCGACAAGGGCGGTCCCGCCGCTGCGCCCCGCTGAAACGGGATGCAATTCGGGAGCCTGAATCGGGTGGGATCCTACGATAACCGCCTGATTCGGGACATTGGGAACGGCCCGGCGGCTGCTTTTCAGGCGTGATAACGGGCGTGCAATTTGCGGGCGAAGCCGTAGAAGCCCCGTTGATAATCCTTCGGCATGCGGCTTGAGTCATCGGCGAGCCAGGCGTCATATTCGCCCTTGATGGCGTAGACGTCCAGCCCGGGAAAATCGCGCCGGGCCAGGCCGATCGTCTGCTCGGAGAGCGGCGGCAAAATAGTCAAGGGCGGGAGGGATGCGCCGGCGCTGTCCCCTCCCCTGCCCTCCTGGCCGCGGCTTACGCCCGCCGCGGCCAGGAG
>Ga0318533_10002042_pt1 | contig 10425 bp, 10 predicted proteins | sample GRESIP053b4f27_FD_203675 | JGI IMG/M metagenome (GOLD analysis project Ga0318533, IMG submission 203675) | Tropical soil microbial communities from Luquillo Experimental Forest, Puerto Rico - GRE.SIPMG.053b4f27 | ecosystem: Environmental > Terrestrial > Soil > Tropical forest > Bulk soil...
GCGCAAAGCGCCACCTTCAAAACCGGAACCAACACTGACAACGTGATCTTAGGCCTGTTGGCGTTTTGAGCGAGAAACGTACACCAAGTTTCGGCTGTGCAGTTCAGGCCCGTGCCGACGACTACATAAAACACGGGGCAAGAGCTTTCTCTTTCACAAATCCGCCTGACAGCCGCCATTACTGTCAGAAGTGATAGTATTCCAACGACCATCGCGAGGACGATAAACGAGTCTTCAAAAGGACATTGAAATGCGAACGGCGTTGCGAGCCTGGGCCCTAGGACTCGTACTATCTCTCGGAGCATTCACAACCTGCGCTCAAGAAGAACTCGACAATGCCAAAACAAAGCTACAGTTGAACGCTTGGTCTCCGCGCCCACGGGTTACTTCAATGGGAAAGGTGGAGACGGTTACTTCGATTTGCAAAGGGATTTTGGCTTCGGCAATTACGTGACCTTTAGTGGCAAATGGGACTGGCGTTTCAAACGCAAACATCATCTACTGTTTTCTGTCAATCCCGTCGTGAGCTCTCGCACCACTACAATCAGTCGCACCATTGACTGGCAAGGAACGACCTTCGATGTCGGTGCCAGCGTCGAGTCTACGATTCGTTCTTTGATTTTCACTCCGGGTTATCAGTGGGACTTGCTTCGTCGCCACTCCTTCTGGCTCGGGTTGCTGGTCAACTTGAATCTCGCGCACACCGACGCGAAGCTAAAGACAACTGCGACACTTACGGGCGGCGGCAGTTCTGCAACCGCTGGGACGCAAGCCGATGGTTCATTGTTCGCTCCACTTCCCGCCTTGGGTCCTGATTTCCGTTGGTACCCCATTCCGAGTTCGGGCCGCTTCTACCTCGAGGGTGCTCTGACAGGAATGTCCTTCTTCGGCTATGGCAACTTTGTTTCGGGCAACGCTGCTCTGGGCTTTCCGCTTGGCCAGCACTTGGCTGCTCGCGCCGGATATCTGCTGGGCAGCCGATTCAAGATCAACGGCTCGTCGGATAACATAGCCATTCGCCTGACGCAAAAAGGACCAGTCTTCGGGTTGGAGTATCACTGGGGCGTGCGATGAGTTAGTTGTTTAGCAGCAAACGGGTGTTTCCTCCGATGAGTCCCGGGAAGTTAGCTTATCGGATAAGCAGCGTCCAGTATCGACAGTTTTGTACTCTGCCTTCGTCAGGCCAATGCGATCCATCCCCCTGATCGACCCAATGTATTTTGGGCAAAGTCCCATCTCATTTGAAGTGAGACCTAGTAAAGCGGGGAAATCCTAAAGTTTCGTTTGCAGCAGTTGACTTGTCCGGTTTGCGGACTTTTATCGGGACCTGGCCAATTATCTCGATAAAGTGGAGTAGAATAAGGCCCCAATTCTCAACCATCCATTGAGGAAGTGGGTGCACATGCAAAGGCCAAGGCATCCGCGCGGAGAAACGACTTGCCCACCAACCGTCAACTCTATGGATACCTTCCGATAACAGACTGGCTATTCAGTTACAACAAGGAATGGTTACGACCAGATCTGATCGCGGGCCTGACTACGGCCGCTGTTGTCATTCCTAAGGCGATGGCGTATGCGACGATTGCGGGACTTCCTGTTCAAGTGGGACTTTACACCGCATTTTTGCCGATGATCATTTATGCAGTGCTTGGGACATCTCGGCCTCTCAGCGTGAGTACAACCACAACGATTGCGATTCTCACCGCAAGTAATCTCGGTCAGGTGGTTCCTAGCGGCGAGGCGGCGTACTTGGTGAGAGCGTCTACAACGCTGACGCTTTTGGTGGGTGGGATCCTGATTTTGGCGTCGCTACTGCGGCTCGGTTTCGTCGCGAACTTCATTTCTGAACCGGTGTTGGTTGGATTCAAGGCGGGCATCGGGCTGGTGATCGTTCTGGACCAGGTGCCAAAGATCCTGGGTATCCATTTTGCAAATGGGTCTTTCCTCCATAACATCCTTGAGATTGTTAAAGGTGCGCCTAAGGCATCACTGCCGACTGTGGCGATGGGGATTGCCATGATCGCGGTTTTGGTCGGGCTTGAACGATTCCTGCCAAGGGTGCCGGCGCCGCTTGTGGCGGTAGCATTGGGAATTTTGGGGACGCGTTTGTTCGGCCTGCAGTCACACGGAGTCGGGGTTGTGGGGCGGATTCCTCGGGGGCTGCCGTCGCTGACGATTCCTGATTTCTCTCTTGTCGAACAGCTCTGGCCCGCGGCGTTGGGTATAGCACTGATGAGTTTCACAGAAACCATCGCTGCCGGCCGCGCATTTGCGAAGAGTGACGAACCTACGCTCAAAGCAAACCAGGAATTGGTGGCGACCGGATTAGCAAACGCTGGTGGCGCGCTATTTGGATCGATGCCTGCGGGAGGGGGCACAAGTCAAACCGCGGTGAATCGGCATGCGGGCGCTCGCACGCAGTTGGCGGAATTGGTGACGGCCGGCGTGACACTGGCCACCATGCTTCTACTTGCGCCGCTCATAGCACTGATGCCGCAAGCGACGCTGGCTGCGGTGGTGATTGTGTACTCCATCGGATTAATCAAGCCGGCGGAGTTCGGCGAAATCCTGAAAATAAGGCTAAATGAGTTTACCTGGGCGATAGCCGCGTTCGCGGGCGTAGTAGCCCTTGGGACACTCAAAGGGATTGTGGTGGCCATCGTGCTGTCGCTTGTGGGCCTGGCCTACCAGGTGGCCGACCCGCCCGTCTACGTGTTGGGACGCAAACCCGGCACGAATGTGTTCCGCCCGCGCACGAAGGAACATCCGGAAGATGAAACCTTTCAAGGGCTGTTGATTCTGCGACCTGAGGGACGCATATTCTTCGCGAATGCGGAGCGCATTGCAGAGAAAATGCGTCACCTGGCAGATGAAGCGAAGCCAAGAGTGGTGGCGATTGACCTAAGCGCAGTACACGACTTGGAGTACACGGCACTGAAAGCGCTGGTGGAAGGTGAAAAAAGACAGCGAGAGCACGGGGTGCGAATGTGGCTGGTTGGGCTCAACCCAGGAGTGTTGCAAGTAGTACAGAAGTCGCCGCTAGGAAAGGTCCTGGGTCGGGAGGAACTGCATTTCAACCTTGAGGCCGCTGTTGCGAAATTTCGAGCGATTTGATCTCTTGTCCTTTGAATCTTCAAGCTTTTCGGTCATCCGTTTCTTCCGATGAAGCTTCGAGCCGGATGTCTGTTAGGTTGCCAGGCATGTACAAGTCCCGATATACGCCATCAAAGTGGGGGGCAGGTCAGTCTGGACTGTAGATGTTCGTACTGGGCTTCCCCAAAGATTTCCACTCTCTGCGCAAATGCTGGCGCGCACAGGAACCGGCGAGCAAGATTGTGTTTATAAGCCGTTGTTATCGAAGCTTCCTTCACAAAGAATCGCAACTCTCTCGAAATTAATTAGCTTGTGCCTGCGCGTTGCGATACTCGAACCGGCAAATGTTCACAGCCCGGGCCGAGCACTACGGACAAGCTCAGAAACAATCTCTAGGACTGTCAATGTTCGCTCAACGGGAAGTCCCTTACAAGGTGCGCGCTCGCGCCAAACCAGGTAGCACCTGATTAACGCGAGTACTTAATCGGACGCGCGGTCACAAGTAGTCGTGGAGGTGGGCGAGAGGCTCTGCGCGCGTTCGATTAAGCCGTTAGAAGGTGGCCGCTGGCGGTTGGGCGGATGCGGGCTGACGGCAGACCCCATCTAACGGCTATGGGAATTGAATCTTCTCGGGGAGCCATTCCCCCCAACCCTTACGTCAAAAATGCTCGGCGGATCTTGACTCTACACATCACGATGTGTAGAATTACACACATAGGGGTTGCGATGCCTACAAATCTTGCTATCGACGATCGTCTGCTGGAGGAAGCGCAGAGAGTTGGCCGACACCGGACGAAGCGAGAAACCGTGACGGTTGCGCTACAGGAGTACATCGAACATCGCAAACAACAAGAAATCCTGTCTTTGTTCGGGGACATTGACTACGAACGTGGTTATGACTACAAGCGAGAGCGCAAGGCAAAGCGCCTATGAATGTTTTGGTAGACACATCTGTTTTTTCCCTGGCGCTTCGTCGAAAAAACGAAAGCTTAAGTACGAACGAAAGACTCCTAGTCGCCGAGTTATCAGAACTCATCCGAGAAGGACGGGCCCGAATGATCGGACTAGTTCGGCAAGAGCTCCTCTCGGGAATAAAGACAACGGAACAATATGAAAGATTGAGGGTTAACCTTCGGTCCTTCCCGGATGAAGTCGTCGACACGTCTGATTACGAAGAGGCCGCAAAGTCTGGCAATCGGTGCAGGACGAAGGGAGTTGCAGTATCGATTGTAGAAATCCTTCTATGCGCTATCGCGATCAAGAGGCAGTGGGCGATCTTTACCACTGACCCTGATTTTTCCAGCTACGCAAAGGTCCTACCCCTCCGGATTCATACTCCTCGACGAGGATAATTCACTGTACCAATTCGCGGACAGTCAACGGAGTGTGGGTACCGACATAGTGGCCTATGGCTTCTACCGCAGCTGCGACAAAGGTTGCCCAAGAGTTGCCCAATTGAGGGGTGGGATTTATGCTGCTCCCGGTCGTAAGCGACACCGAATAAGGCACTTAGATTTTTACATTGCCCGGCTGTTAACCGAAGGGTTGCTAGTTCGAATCTAGCCCGGGGAGCCAGCTCTGCTGCTTTACCCTCAACAAACTTTGTGCAATCCAGCACGTTCAGCAATATCCGCAAAGATGCGATGCAGTGGAGAGCTGAAATCTGCCCAACTTTGGGATACGAAGACATAGCGGGACGGATGATTGCCGCTTCCCTCAAGCCAGGCGCGAACCGCGCGCCTTTCAGCGACTCGGGTCTGCCCACTTCAAAAGCAAAGCTCAATCGAAGACGTTTGCTCATTCAGGCAGGCGTCACGCAAGGAACTACCTGACGACTATGGCGGCGGTAGAGACGGAAATCCTCATCCGTCGTCAAGACGATGGGATCCGCAAGTGTTTCAGTCATGCGAACAAGGCACGCATCGGCAAGGCCCATCGGAATGTTTGCATATTTTTCGATCAGCCTCACAACAGGCTCGACATTTTCCGCAAGTTCGAAGGTAACCAGTAGGGCGCGGCGGCGAAGTAGCGCGCCGAGATTGGTTGCGCCACGCTCTCCGAGAAGGTGGAAGGCCTCGGACAGAACGGCTTCGCAGGTGGACCAAGGTGGCGGATATTCAGAGGCCTGCATCATAGCCCATTCGTGGTGATTGTCGCGGCTGCTCAGGAGTGCAACCACAAATCCAGCATCAGCGAGTACGCTTCTGGCCATAACCCGTGTTCTGCAAATACTGGTTCTTGCGGGCGCTTAGGTCAGTCGGTAAGCCGTCTACTGATCCGATGAGGTCCTTAATGGCATTGAGGGACGTAGTGGGACGCCGCTTGCGAGGAGCGAGCTCGAGCCTCTCGCGCACGACGTCTGACTTCGAGATCTTACGACCCCGAGATTCGGCTTCGATGTCCGCCACCAAGGGCTCGGGTAATCGCACAGTGAGAGTCTTCATGCTTACACTGTATTACATACGCGGCAGATACGCAAGACACAGTGAGAGGAAACAGGAAACATGGTTCCGGCCTTCAAGCGTTGCCTCGCTTCTTTAATAGCGGAGGTAAATATTTCTCGGCATCACCGAAGGCGACATCAGGCGCGAAAGAAGCGGACACCACGGCTTGTGTAGGTGTCAATTATTTGCTGAACGCGGCGCCGAGAATGGCCCGAATAAGGATGTTTGCATCGAGAACAATCATCTCAGCGGGATGTGCCTTTCCCGCGTCGACGCGGTTCCTTAAACTCAGTCACTAGCTGCTCTTCATCCACATCAGCGAGTACAGTGGCAAGGCGTTCCGCTGCGGCCTTGAGTTCAGAAATCTCCGCTGTTTTGGGGCGCTTTCGACGTGTGGGAACGTAGACACCAAGAGTTTCTCCGCGCCGGGTAACGGCAACTGGCGTGTCTGACTCCAGGAAACTGGCGATCCGTTCGCGGAACTCGCGGACGCCGACTTTGATGGTACCCATGGCTATACTCCTCGATCTAAGTGTACATTTATGCGTACGCACTTGCAACACTTGTACCAAGTTGCCTGTAATCGGAGCGGATTGGAACCTCGTTCAAGTTCCATAGGCTCGGACAGCCAAGGAGTGCAGACATGATCAGCCATGGCTTCGATCGCGGCCGCGCCAATTGAAAGAGGTTGCCCAAGCTCCATTCGATGTGCTCAATTGTAAACACGCGAGAAAGTCACTCCGAGCGAAGGGCTTCCATTACGTTGACGCGGGCGGCGCGGGCCGCGGGCAAGAATGATGCAACGACGGCGACGGCCATCAGCAGGAATGCGGAAAGGATTACCGGCAAAACGTCCGGCATTCTGACTTCGACGAGAAGCCTCCCGGCTAATTTCGCCAACGCGAAGCCGGCTATCGCTCCGGCGACCACTCCGCCGCCGGCCATGATGGCGCCCTCGGCGATGACACCCGTCAAGAGGTGACGGGGCTGCGAGCCAATCGCGAGGCGAATGCCAAACTCGCGCGTGCGCGCGCTGACCGAAAAGGAGAGGACGCCCGCGACTCCGACGATGGCGATGACCAAAGCAACCGCGGCGAATCCGCCAAACACGATGCTGTTGAGGCGGTCCGGAGTGAGAACCTCGGCGCGAATGTCGGCGAGCGTAGCGGCGTGTTCGACCGGTTGATCGACCGCCATTTCGCGAATGATGCGCGTAACGGGCGTGACCAGCGCGTAAGGATCCATGCGCGTGTGGACGAACAGGCGTCCGCCGAAGAGACCGACGCCGTTGTCGGAAAGATTGTCGGGGACCTGGCCGAACGGGTGATAGATGGTGAGCGCGGCGGCAGGGACGATGTGTTCATCGTCCACGTCGGCGGAGATGCCGACGATGCGGCGCGGTCCTTTGCTCATGCTGATGAAGTCCATGACCGGGTCGGTCCACATGATGTGCCGATTGAGGGCATCCTGACCGGGGAACATTCGCTGAGCGACGCTCTGGCTGATGATGACGACGAGCTCGCCGCCGCGGCGGTCGTCGTCGTTGAAGTCGCGGCCTTGAACAATGGGCACACCCAGCGCGGCGAAAAAGCCCGGAGAGACCACGCGGAACTGCGCGCGCGGATCTTCGTCATGACCACCTTTGACGTGGCCTTCGCCGGTGAAGTTGAAGCCTGGACCAAAACCGTTGGCATCGCGCCAGGGGATGGTGGTGCCCTCGGCAACGCCGTCGACGCCCGGGAGTTCTTTGATGCGGCGTAAGGCTTCGCGATTGAAATTGATGATCTGGTCGGCAGTTTTGCCGTAGGACATTACGGGCATATTCATGGCGAGGACGCGGTGCATGTCAAAACCGGTTTGCGTCGCCTGCAGGGTGAGGAGGGTCTTGATCAACATGCTCGCTCCGGCCAGGAGCATGAACGAGGCGGCAATTTGTGTGACGGCGAAGATGCGGAGGCGGCGGCTGGTGCCGCCAGTGATGCGGACGCCGCCGCTGCTAAGGTTGACACCTTGCGAGGCGGTGGCGGTGGGCAAGCGCGGAACGAAGGCGAGAAGTGCCGCCGCGGCGATGGCCAGGCCCGCGCCAAGCCAGAGCATGCTGGAGTCGATCTTGAGGTCGAGCGCGCGCACCGAGAAGCGAGAGGCGTAGCGTGCGAGGATGTTCACCATCGGACTGGCGCTGACTACGCCGAGAATCGCGCCAGTAGTGCAGAGGACCAAGCTTTCGGCGAGCAAGAGACGACGTAATGTGGCGGTGCTTGCGCCCATGGCGGCACGAACGGCCAATTCTCCTTCGCGGCGCACGGTGCGTGCGAGAATTAGGTTGGCTACATTGCAGCAGGCGATGATGAACACCAGTCCGGAGGCGCCGAGCAGGACCAACAGGACGGTGCGAGCGCCGGAGGTAATTTCGTCGCGGAGCAGCTTCGCGTCAATGCTGAATTGGCCGCTTGTCGGATAGGCTTCGGGGTGATCTTTCTTCATTGCGGAGTAGGCGGAACGCAACTCGGCTCGAGCTTGGTCGAGAGAAACGCCGGGAGCGAGACGGGCGAAGAGCTCGGTCATGCGGTGAACGCGGCCCGTGACCATCGTGGCAGAAAGGTGATGCGGGCTGGTGACAACATTGGCGATAAGCTCGGTGTCGGCTGGGTAGGGAACGGAAGGCTCGAGGACGCCAACGATGGTTGCGGTGCGCGTATCGAAGCGAACCTGCTTGCCGATGACCGTAGGATCGCTGTGGAGGACGGTGGTCCAGAAGCGGTAGGTGAGAACGACGGCGCCTGCGGCACTTTGGCCGTCATCTCGCTTGTCCAGCAGGCGGCCGAGCACGGGCTTGAGGCCCATGACCTCGAAATAGGAGCCGCCTACAACGCCAGCGCGCACCTCACGTGGGTCGCCGAGGCCGATCATGGTGAAGCCGATGACGGAGAAGTCGCCAAATTCGCCGACGGATTTGACGCTGGCGCGGAGGTCCTGGAGTTCGGGGACGGAGAAGCCGTTGTCGTCGGCGCCGATGCCCGGGGCGCTCTGTCGAATGTAGATCAGGCGATCTTCATCGCGATTGACCAGGGGACGGAGCAGGACGCCGCGCACCAGCGTGAAAATAGCAGCATTGGCTCCGATGCCGAGCGCCAGCGTGAATATGACGGCGCAGGCAAGGCCTGGAGTACGCATTAGAGACTGAACCGCAAATTTGAGGTCACGGACGAATGACATGCTTTCACCCCTGTTTGGGCGGCGTGGGCAGGCTTGCTACCGGCTTTGGCCGTCACATTGTAGGTCACTTAGAGCCGTGGAGATAAGTCCCGTCTTCCGATGAGGACAGTTTGTGTCCAGATTCGGACGCATACATTCGCGTAGTTTCTCTCTTATTGCGCACTCTGGACGGCTTGATCCGCCCCACTAGTTCGTCGAACGGACGCCGTCCGTTTCGACATTCCCTTCAAATAATTTTCAGGAGTCCTGCGGCAGCCCTAGCCCGGTTAATTCATCAGCGGGCAGAATCGTAACGCAAGGCCCTCAGCGGTGACGCAGGATAGGGGATCTCTCGTTGTCGAGGTGCATGCAGGTTTGCGCCCTCATTGTTTTTGACCTCACGAACTGTTTTCCGAGATAGCTCCGCCATGTGCTTGCGGAGAGTGTGTTGTCGAACAAGCGAGACAATCTAAGAGGAGTTGCAGACGGCTTGGAAGAGATCCTGGAAAGGCCAGCAGCTGGCCAGATGAATGCGAATGCAACGAGCTGTTTCGCGGATGCGCGCCCCGATTTTGAACAGCTGAATACGCAGCGTTTCGATTTGTGCGGAGCGCATCGACAAAGGGAGCTGCAAACGAAACAGGTTGACGAGGTTGTAGGCGAAACTGTGGAGCAATAGGCGGAAAGCATTGGCTCGGAAGCGGTGGCAGCTCAGGCGGTCCGCGGCAAAGCCATTTTTGAACTCTTCGATGCGATTTTCACATTCTCCGCGATCGTTATAGAAAGCAAAAACCGAACGGCTGCGACCTTTTAAGTTGGTGACCAGAAAACGCAGGTTGGTACCGGCAGCCGTATGTTCCGCCTTGTAGCAGATGCGCCGCTGATGAGACCAGCTGTAAGCGCGATAGCGAAAGCTAGAAAAGGATCGCTGCGGCTGGCCGGTTCGACGATAACGTCTCGCGAGACGACGCTGCAGGCGCTGCGCTTTACCTTCCAACCGGGAGTTGGCGGCGATGCCGATCACGTAGGAAATGCCGAAAAACTCGCAAAATTCATAGAGCATGGGCAGGGCGAACCCGGCGTCAGCGCGCAGTTTGATTCGGGCCTTGGGAAACTCTCTCTGGAGTCGCGGGACGATGCGTAACAACAGGGGGATGATGCGGGCATGACTCGCGGCTGTGCCCCGACGCAGTCGAGCAGCCAGCAAACAACCGGTGTGGCGCTCGAAGATCAACAAGGGGTGATACATGTGCTGGTCGTAGCCGGCGTTGAAGAAGCTCAGCTGTTGCTGTCCATGGGTCGGATCGTCGGTGGAATCGACATCGAGCAAGATCTCGCCTCGTTTCCGGACCTGTCCCCCGCAGATCTTCACAAACCAATCGAGCAAAGCATCTTGGAGGTGGAGGAGATCCCGCGGCGCGGGGGAGTTCTCCCAGCGGCTGAGCGTGGGCTGTGATCCGAGAGGCGTACCTAACGGTTGATCGGCCAGAATCTGAAACGCCGGATCGTGGCGAAGCCGATCCGCGTCGTTGGCGTCCTCGTAGCCCGCGATGATCTGGTACAGGCGTTGGCGAAACAATGACAACACCGAATGACGAGTCCGTTCCTCTTCGCGAAAATCAGTAAGACATTTAGCCAAATCGCGGGTGAGTCCGTGCCGTTGGTCAAAGGCGCGCAACGGCAGCAGACCAGC
>Ga0318533_10002045_pt1 | contig 10421 bp, 9 predicted proteins | sample GRESIP053b4f27_FD_203675 | JGI IMG/M metagenome (GOLD analysis project Ga0318533, IMG submission 203675) | Tropical soil microbial communities from Luquillo Experimental Forest, Puerto Rico - GRE.SIPMG.053b4f27 | ecosystem: Environmental > Terrestrial > Soil > Tropical forest > Bulk soil...
GATCTACAACTTCGCGCTGGCGCTGGTGGGATGGCTCCGCGGCGGGCTGGGACACGTGAACGTCATCGCCTCGATGATCTTCGCGGGCATGTCGGGCACCGCGATCGCCGAGGCGGCGGGGCTCGGCACCATCGAGATCAAGGCCATGAAGGACCAGGGCTATCCGGTCGGATTCGCTGTTGGGGTGACCGCAGCGTCGTCGACCATGGGGCCGATCATTCCGCCATCGCTGCCATTCGTGATCTACGGGATGATGGCCGACGCGTCGGTTGGACAACTTTTCCTCGCCGGCATCCTTCCCGGCGTCGTGATGGCCGGGCTGATGATGGCCACCGTGAGCTACTACGCGCGCAAATACAAGTGGGGCGGCGATGTCGCCTTCGAGTGGGGACGAGTCGGCAAGGCGGTGCTCGAACTCGGCATCGTAGTCATATTTCCGGTGGCGATTTGGGCGGCGATCCAGCTTGGAGCATCGTTCAATCTTGCCGTGGGCGCGGGCATGCTGCTGCTGCTTGCAGCCGACTGGAAGTTCCGCTTCGACGCGGTGTTGCCGATCATGACGCCGGTGCTGCTCGTCGGTGGCATGACGACCGGCATCTTCACGCCCACCGAGGGCGCGATCGCCGCGTGCGTGTGGTCGCTTTTTCTGGGGCTGGCTTGGTACCGCACGCTGTCGTGGAAGATGCTGGTCAAGGTGTCGATGGAGACGATCGAGACGACCGCCACCGTCATGTTCATCGTCGCAGCGGCGTCGATCTTCGGTTGGCTGCTGACTGTCACCAGGGTCACGGACGCGTTCGCTGCATGGGTCCTGTCGTTCACGCACAGTCCGTGGGCGTTTCTGCTTCTCGTCAATCTGCTGATGTTGTTCGTCGGTTGCTTTCTCGAGCCGACCGCGTCGATCCTGATCCTGGTCCCGGTGCTGATGCCGGTGGTGCGCCAGCTCGGCATCGATCCCGTGCATTTCGGCTTGATCATGGTGCTCAATCTCATGATCGGCCTGCTGCATCCGCCCATGGGCATGGTGCTCTTCGTGCTTGCGCGAATCGCCAAGCTTTCGTTCGAGAAAACCACGATGGCGATCCTGCCGTGGCTCGTTCCGCTCCTCGCCGCGCTGATCCTCGTGACCTACATCCCTTCGATTTCTCTATGGCTGCCGCGCCAGTTCTATTGAATCGAAACCCCGCCGGCGCGAGCGCGTCTAGAATGGCTTGCCGGTTTCGCAGGAGCTCTCCATGCTGACCAAGACCTCGCTTACCATCCGCCTGCATTCCGCCGACGACGTCGTCATCGCGCGGCAGCAACTCGTTTCGGGCACGGTCCTACTCGACGAGAACGTTACCGTCTCGGGTCTTGTGCCTCCCGGGCACAAAGTCGCCACGCGTGCGATCCGCGCCGGCGAGCCGGTGAAGCGCTACAACCAGATCATCGGCTTCGCCAAGCGCGCAATCGCGCCAGGCGAGCACGTGCATCTGCACAACCTCGCGATGGGCGAGTTCGCGCGCGACTACGCCTTCGGAGTCGATGCCAAGGCGACGCGCTACATCGATCCGGGTGCGACCTTCGAGGGCATCGTGCGCGGCGACGGACGCGTGGCGACGCGTAATTACATCGGCGTGCTTTCGACCGTGAATTGCTCTGCGACGGTGGCGCACGGGATCGCCGATGCGTTCAAGGCCGGCGCGCTCGAGCGCTTTCCGCACGTCGACGGCGTGGTCGCGCTCACCCACGGCAGCGGCTGCGGGATGGACGTCAACGGCGAGAGCATGCGCGTGCTGCGCCGGACGGTCGGCGGCTACGCGCGCCACGCCAACTTCGCCGGCGTGCTGATCGTCGGCCTGGGCTGCGAGGCGAATCAGATCAGCGCGCTGCTGGGCGCTGAGCAGTTGCAGGAAGGGCCGTTGCTCCGTACCTTCAGCATTCAGGACACGGGAGGAACGGCAAGGACGATCGCCCGCGGCGTCGAGATGGTGAAGGAGATGTTGCCGGATGCCGATCGCGTCGAGCGCAGGAGCGTTCCCGCGAGCCATCTCGTGCTCGGACTGCAATGCGGCGGCTCCGATGGCTACTCCGGCATCACCGCCAATCCGGCGCTCGGCGCCGCGGTCGATCTCCTCGTGCGCCACGGCGGCACCGCGATCCTCTCGGAGACGCCCGAGATCTATGGCGCCGAGCATCTGCTCACGCGCCGCGCCGTTTCACGCGACGTCGGCGAGAAGCTCGTCGAGCGCATCCGCTGGTGGGAGGACTACACGGCGCGCAACAAGGGCGAGATGAACAACAATCCGTCGCCCGGGAACAAGGCCGGAGGATTGACGACGATCCTCGAGAAATCGCTTGGCGCGGTTGCCAAGGGTGGCACGACCAACCTCGTGGCGGTGTACGAGTATGCGGAGCCTGTCACCGCGAAAGGCTTCGTGTACATGGACACGCCAGGCTACGACCCCGTCTCGGCGACCGGACAGGTCGCGGGCGGCGCGAACATGATCTGCTTCACGACCGGCCGCGGCTCGGCATACGGCTGCGCGCCCTCGCCCTCGCTCAAGCTCGCCACCAACACCGCATTATGGAACCGCCAGGAAGAGGACATCGACATCAATTGCGGCGAGATCGTCGATGGGACGTCCACGGTCGAAGCGATGGGCGAGCGCTTCTTCCGAATGATTCTCGACACCGCGTCGGGAAAGAAAACCAAGAGCGAGCTGCACGGCTACGGCCAGAACGAGTTCGTGCCGTGGTATCTCGGCGCGGTGATGTAGGATGCAACACTTCACAACCGTGGAGGATTCGATGAGGAGACTCGTTGCGGCGACCGTCGCCGGAGTGGCGTTCGCATTCGCGGGACAGGCGCTGGCGCAACAGACCCTGACGGTCTGGTTTGCCAAGGGCTTCTACAAATCCGAAGACGACGCGCTGCTCGCGGCGATCAAGAAGTTCGAGGACAAGACCAAGGTCAAGGTGGAGCTGTCGCAGTATCCGGTGCAGGACATGATTCCAAAGACTGTCTCCGCGCTCGACGCCGGAACGGTGCCCGACGTCGCCTACGCGGACGTGTACGACTTCCAGGTGACGGGCAAGTGGGCGTTCGACGGCAAGCTCGAGGATCTGTCCGACATTCTGACGCCGATGAAGGCGCAGTTCCTCCCGAACACGCTTGAAACGGTATACCTGTACGACGACAAGGCGAAGAAGCGAGCCTATTACGCGTTTCCCATCAAGCAGCAAACGATGCACGTGGAGATTTGGCTCGACATGCTGGCCGATGCGGGGTTCAAGGAGTCCGACATTCCGACGGGCTGGAAGGATTACTGGTCGTTCTGGTGCGAGAAGGCGCAGCCCGCCTTGCGCAAGAAGACCGGCAAGCGCGACTACGGCATTGGCCAGCCGATGGGGGTGGACTCGAGCGACTCGTTCTATTCGTTCCTTACCTTCATGGACGCGTACAACGTCAAGCTCGTCGACGACAACGGCAAGCTCCTGGTCGACGATCCCAAGGTGAAACAAGGTCTGATCGGCGCGCTGACCGACTACACCGCGGTTTACACGAAAGGCTGCACCCCGCCGTCGTCGACTTCGTGGAAGGACCCAGACAACAACGTCGCGTTCCACAACAAGACGACGATCATGACTCACAACGCGACGATCTCGATCGCCACCAAGTGGCTCGACGACGCCAACAACGAAACCCTGTCCGCGGATCAGCGCGCACAGGCGAAGAAAAACTACTACGAGCTGATCCGCACGGCAGGCTTCCCGAGCAAGCCCGACGGCTCGAAGATGGTCTACCGTGCCGCGGTCAAGACCGGCGTGATCTTCGAGAACGCCAAGAACAAGAAGCTCGCCAAGGAGTTCGTCACCTTTCTGATGCAAGAGGAGAATCTGACGCCGTATGTGGAAGGCGCGCTGGGCCGCTGGTATCCGGTGATGAAGGCTGCGGCCGAGAAGCCATTCTGGAAGGCTGATCGTCATCGCGAGGCGGTCTACAACCAGTTCCACGCGGGAACGGTGACCTTCGAATTCACCAAGAACTACAAGTTCACGATTCTCAACAACGAGAACATTTGGGCGAAGGCGATGAACCGCGTGGTGAACGAGAAAGTGCCGGTCGACAAGGCGGTGGATGAAATGATCGCCCGGATTAAGGCGGTGGCCGGGTAGGAGTCAGCGAATTTCGCTGCATTCGCTCGCAATGACACGCTGAGCGGTCGTCGCGTTCATGTCGACAGTCGCGCTTCCTCGCGCCGAGCCCGCGCTTCCTGCGGGCCCGGCGAAGAGGCGTCTGTCGCCGTGGCAGGCCTGGGGCGTGATCATGATCGCCCCGTATGTGCTGGTCTTTCTCGTGTTCGTGCTCTACCCGATCGGCTACGGGTTCTGGCTCGCTCGACACCCGTGGAGCTACGAACACCTGGTCGACGATCCGATCTTCACGCGCTCGGTCGTCAACACGCTGATCTTCCTCATCGTCGGCATCAACCTGAAGATGATCGTCGCGCTGTTCCTGTCCGGATTTTTCGTGCAGGCGCGCACATGGATCAAGTGGCTGTCGCTTCTGTTCATCCTGCCGTGGGCGGTGCCGTCGATTCCGACGATCCTGTCGGTTCGCTTCATGCTGAATCCGGAATGGGGTCTCATCAACCACGTGATTTTCTCGCTCACCGGTGAGGACGGCCCCAACTGGCTGAACGATCCGTCGGTTGCACTGGCGATGGCGATCCTGATGCACATATGGAAGTCGCTGCCGTTCTGGACGCTGATTCTCATCGCCGGCCGCCTCGCGATTCCGCACGAGCTCTATGAGGCGGCATCGGTCGACGGCGCCTCGCGCTGGCAGAAATTCCGGTTCATTACCTGGCCGTCGATGCAGACGCTTTATCTCACATCGACCATCCTGTCCATGATCTGGACGCTCGGGGACTTCAACAGCGTGTACCTCCTCACAGGCGGCGGCCCTGCTGATCTGACGCACGTGCTCGCCACGCTCGGCATCCGCTATCTGCGTCTCGACCAGGTCGATCTTTCGATGGCGGCCATCGTGTGCGCGCTTCCGCTCGTCCTCCCGCTCGTGTACTTCATGATGAAACGGCTCTCGCGATGAAGGCACCGACCTGGCGTCAGGTGAGCACGGAGGCGAAGCTCCTCCTGATCGGCATTCCGGTCGCGATCTGGACGCTGCTGCCGATCTACCACCTGTTTCTGTTCTCGATCTCGCCCAAGGAAGACGCCTTCGCGGGGAAGCTCTGGCCGGATCACCCGACGCTGCACAACTTCGAAGTCGTCTTCCGCGAGCAGCACTACTACCTGAGCCACTTCTGGCTGCAGATCTGGAACTCTCTGCTGATTGCTGTGACCGTCGGCGTGCTCACGCTGCTGGTGGCCACAGGCGCAGCATTCGCCATAAGCCGTCTCAAGGTGAGGGGCGGCCGCGCGGTGATGAACCTCGCGCTCTTCACCTATTTCATTCCGGCAGCGTTCCTCGCGGTGCCGATGTACAAGACGATGAGCAGCTACGGGCTCCTCAACAACCAGTGGGCGCTGATCCTGGCGATGGTGACGATCGCCGCGCCGTATTCGATCTGGGTGCTGAAGCAGGCTTCCGACAAGCTGCCTTACGAGCTGGATGAGGCGGCGCGAATCGACGGCGCTTCGCCGCTGCAGCTCTTCCGGCTGGTGTACATGCCGCTGATGACGCCTTCGCTCGTCGCAATCGGCACCTATGCGCTGCTGCTCGCATGGAACGAATATCTCTACGCATTCCTGCTTCTGTCCAACGAGCGGCAGATCACGCTATCGGTGGCGCTCGGCAACTTTCTCGCCGCCGACGATTCGCCGTGGGAGCTGTTGATGACCGTCGGGCTGATCTATGCGCTGCCGCCCGCCGCGATCTACTATGTGTTCAGGCGCTACATGGTCGGCGGGCTGACCGCCGGCGCGGTAAAAAGCTGAGGTACCTATGGCATCCGTCTCGTTCCAGAGCGTCGAGAAGGCCTTCGGCAGCACGAAGGTGATCCACGGCATCGGCTTCGACATCCACGACGGCGAGTTCATGGTGTTGGTGGGCCCGTCGGGCTGCGGGAAGTCGACGCTGTTGCGCATGCTCGCCGGGCTCGAGGAGATCACCGGCGGCACTATCGCCATCGACGGCAAGGTGGTGAACGACATGGAGTCGAAGGACCGCGACATCGCGATGGTGTTCCAGAGCTACGCGCTATATCCCCACATGACGGTCGCGGACAACATGGCCTTCAGCTTGAAGCTCAGGAAAGCGGATCCGAAGACGATCGAGGAGCGCGTGGCAAGAGCGGCGAAGATCCTGAACCTGCAGCCCTTTCTCAAGCGCTATCCGCGCGAGCTTTCCGATGCGCGCCGAGATCAAGGCGCTGCACCAGCGGCTTAAGACGACCACCGTTTACGTCACGCACGATCAGGTCGAGGCGATGACGATGGCCGACCGCATCGTCGTGATGCACGACGGTAGGGTCGAGCAGATCGGCACTCCGCTCAATCTCTACGATCATCCCGGGAATCTCTTCGTCGCACAGTTCATCGGCTCGCCGGCGATGAACGTAATCGAGGGCACGGTGCGGCGCGCGAACGGCGCGGGTCATGTCGAGGCGGCCGGAGGCGTCCTGTGGCCTCTCGGCGCGGCGGCCGCGAGCGAAGGGCAGGCGGTGGCGTACGGCGTGCGGCCCGAGCATCTGGGTCTCACCTCCGCGTCCGGCGGCGTGCCGGCGGAGATCATCGTGGTCGAACCCACTGGCGCGGAAACCGAATTGCTCGTGCAGGCGGGCGCCGCGCAACTGACACTCGTCACGCACGGTCGTCCGCAAGTCAATCCCGGCGACCGCATCGGGCTCTCGATCGAGCCGGGTGCGGTGCACCTGTTCGATCAGAAAAGCGGGCAGCGCATCGCGGCGTGACAAGATTGCCTTGATGTCCGTTGCCGCGCACGACGGTGCGATAGTCCGTCGGTTGCGAAGGGGAGGTCACTGTGAGACAAGTCTTTGCGAAATTGGCTTCTGCCGCGCTCGCGACCTTGCTGGCCGCATCGCCCGCCGCGAGCGCGCAGGAAGCGAAGCAGGTGCCTCGCATCGCGTACGTCTACCTTTACAAGCTCGGCCCGTCGGGGCCTTTCGCGAGCGCGTTCGAGGATCGGCTCAGGGAACTCGGCTGGATCGACGGGAAGACCATCCACATCGTGTACAAAGACGCTCAGGGCGACGGCGAAAAGCTTGCAGCGATCATGCAAGAGCTGGCCGAGTCCAGGGTCGACCTCATCGTTGCAACCTGTACGCCCGAGGCGCGGGCCGCCAAGAAGGCGACAAGCACGATCCCCGTGGTCGTCGCGGCGACAGGCGATCCCGTCAAGTCCGGCCTGGTTGCTAGCTGGGCGCGCCCTGGCGGAAACATTACCGGTGTCTCGGCTTCGCTGCTCGATCTCAGCGCGAAACGAATGCAGGTGCTGAAGGAAGTTGCTCCAAACGTCAAGCGGGCAACCGCCCTGTGGAACCCGATACGCGGCGACAACGCGATCGAGGTGCAAGTGATGCAGGATGCCGCACGCAGGCTCGGGGTAGAGCTTCAATCGCAGCAGGTGCGCGATAAGGAAGAGATGGAGGTTGCACTCGATGCGATGACGAAGGACGGAACGCAGGCGTTCGCGGTGGAAGGTGATCCTTACGTTTACACTTACGCATCTCACCTCATCGACTTCGCGAGCCGCCAGCGTCTTCCGGCGATCTATGACAACCGCCTTTTCGCCGATTCGGGAGGATTGATATCTTATGGACCGAACCTCCCGTCATTGCATCGGCGGGCGGCGGAGTACGTCGACAAGATCCTCAAGGGAGCGAAGCCGGCCGATCTACCCTTCGAGCAGCCGTCCAAGTTCGAGCTCGTGATCAATCTGAAGACGGCGAAGGCGCTCGGACTAACGGTTCCGAAATCCGTGCTGCTGCGCGCCGACGAAGTGATTCGCTAAAGCAAAAGATGGGCAAGACCAAGCGCAAGCTGCGCTCTGTCGAGTGGTTTGGCCGCCACGACCGCGACGCGCTCGTGCACCGCTCATGGATGAAGAACCAGGGCATTCCGCACGACCAGTTCGACGGCCGGCCGGTGATCGGCATCTGCAACACCTGGTCGCAAGCCACGCCGTGCAACGCCCACTTCCGGGAGCTTGCCGCACACGTGCGCGATGGCGTCCTCGACGCGGGCGGCTTCCCCATCGAGTTTCCAGTGATGAGCCTCGGCGAGACGCTGATGCGCCCGACGACGATGTTGTTCCGCAACCAGGCGGCGATGGACGTCGAGGAATCGATTCGCGCCAATCCGTTCGATGGCGTCGTGCTGATGATGGGCTGCGACAAGACCACGCCGTCGCTGCTGATGGGTGCGGCGTCATGCGCCCTTCCGACGATCGGCATCTCAGGCGGCCCGATGCTCAACGGCAAGTTCCGCGGCGAGGACATCGGCTCGGGAACGCACGTGTGGAAGTTCACCGAGATGCTCAAGACCGGCGAGATGAAGGAAGCCGACATGGTCGAGGCGGAGTCGTGCATGTCGCGGTCCGCCGGTCACTGCATGACCATGGGAACGGCTTCGACGATGGCCTCGATGGTCGAAGCGCTCGGCATGGGCCTTCCGACCAACGCTGCGATTCCCGCGGTCGACTCGCGCCGGCGCGTGCTCGCGCGCATGGCGGGGCGGCGCATCGTCGAGATGGTGCACGACGACCTTCGCATGTCGAAAATCCTCACCAAGGATGCGTTCGAGAACGCGATCATGGTCAACGGAGCGATCGGCGGCTCGACCAACGCGGTCGTGCATCTACTCGCGATTGCAGGACGCATCGGGGTGAAGCTCTCGCTCGACGACTGGGACCGTCTCGGCCGCGACATGCCGTGCCTCGTGAATCTGATGCCGTCGGGCAAGTATCTGATGGAGGATTTCTACTACGCAGGCGGGCTGCCCGTGGTGATCAAGGAGATCGGCAACTTCATCCACAAGGACGCGATGACCGCCAACGGGCGAGCGATCTGGGAAAACGTGAATGATGCGGTCAACTACAATCCCGAGGTCATCACTCCGCTCGGCAAACCATTCAAGCCGCATGGCGGGATCGCAGTGTTGCGCGGCAACCTCGCGCCAAAGGGCGCGGTGCTGAAGCCCTCGGCTGCGACGCCGAAGCTGATGAAGCACAAGGGCCGCGCCGTCGTCTTCGAGGACATCGACGATCTCAACGCCCGCATCGATGATCCGGCGCTCGATGTCGACGCCGATTGCGTGCTGGTCCTCAAGAACTGCGGGCCGAAGGGGTATCCTGGATTCCCGGAAGTCGGCAACTTCGCGCTGCCGGCGAAATTGTTGAAGAAGGGCGTGACCGACATGGTGCGAATCTCGGATGCGCGGATGTCGGGCACCGCGTACGGCACGGTCGTGCTGCACACCGCGCCCGAGGCAGCCGCTGGCGGTCCGCTCGCGCTTGTGGAGAACGGTGATTTGATCGAGCTGGACGTCGCGAAGCGCAAGCTCGAGCTGCATGTGTCAAGCGACGAGCTTGCGCGCCGGCGCAAGGGCTGGCGTCCGCCGAAGCCGCACAGCGACCGCGGCTGGGTGAAGCTCTACTGCGAGACCGTGCTGCAGGCCGATCAGGGCGTCGACCTCGATTTTCTCGTCGGCAAGTCGGGAGCGAAGGTCGGACGCGAGAGTCACTGACGAAGCGCGGCGGGAGCGATTGCAGGTGCCCGTCTTCGATTATCTGAACCCAGCGTTGCCCGCGAATCTCGCGCGGGTGCGCATGCCTGTCGTCGAAGCAACCGTCCAGACCCTCGAAGGATACGGCCGCCTTATCGAGGATCCGGAGAAGTGCAAGATCGAGATCGTGCGCTGGCCCGCTTCGGGCTGGCGGGCGGTCGATGAAGACAGCGGCGACGAAGGCGGCACGACCGCGGGCGTGTTCGTGAGCGAGTGGCAGGGCGACGTGCTCTTCGGCCGCAACGAAGCGGTGAACGGAGAGTACATCCTGGCCTACGGCACAGAACCCGGTATGGCCGATCGCACGCACCGCCGTGATCCGGAGCGCATCCTGCTCTGGCACGCGAACTACCATCCGGACGGAGGCCAACTCTTCTTTCCGCTCGAGCGCGAGCCATTCGTCGTGCCGCTCGCGTTGCGAGGCAACGATGTCAGACCGCAGGATTTCGTGTGCTTTCGCTTCGACGGAGGACAGGGGCTCTACATCCACCCGAACACGTGGCACGAGGGCGTGTTCAGCCTGCGCGGCACGAGGCGCTTTCTCGACCGGCAGGGCGCAGTGCACGCGCGCGTGTCGATCGACTTTGCGCGCGAGTTTGGCTGCCTGCTGGAAGCCCTGCTCTAGAACTTGCCGAACTTGTTGTACGCCGCGACCGGATCCATGCCGGCGA
>Ga0318533_10002048_pt1 | contig 10415 bp, 8 predicted proteins | sample GRESIP053b4f27_FD_203675 | JGI IMG/M metagenome (GOLD analysis project Ga0318533, IMG submission 203675) | Tropical soil microbial communities from Luquillo Experimental Forest, Puerto Rico - GRE.SIPMG.053b4f27 | ecosystem: Environmental > Terrestrial > Soil > Tropical forest > Bulk soil...
CCTCCCGCAGTTCCCCGCGGCGGAAGTGGCTCAGGCTCATCGCGTAGGAGGGCAGCCAGTGTCTCTCATCAATCTCCATGGCCTTTCGTGCCTCGACCGCCGCACGGTCGGGCGCCTCGGCGCCGAGGATCATCGCCAGAAACCCGCGAAACACCACATTCAGCGGATCCTGCTCGACGGCGCGCTCAAGGTGATCCAAGGCGTCTCGGAGGCGGTTTAGGGGCACGAGATAGAACCCTGCATAGCGAAACCGGACTTCAGGCGGCACGGGCTGGGCTGCCAGCGCTAGGCGGAACTGCTCGCGGGCCTGATCCCAATCGCGCTCGTATAGTCCCGCGATGGCACCCAGCACCACATGGGCCCGCGGCTCTTCCGGATTGAGCGTGACGGCTCTCAGCGCGTTTGAGCGCGCCATCGGCAGGGTTTCCTCCCTTGGGCGAAGTCCAAGCGCCGCCACAAGGAGATGCGACTGCGCGAGCTCGGCATAGGCCTCAGGGTACGCGGGATCCAGCACAATCGCTTGCTCAAGGAGGTCCCTCGAACGGGCTATGGATTCGGCCGTGTTCACAAAGAACAAATGACGTCCTCTCAGGAGCGCCTCGTACGCCTGAAGATTCGGCTGATGGACCCGTCGGGCCGCTGGTGTTCCACTCAGCTTCAGCCGGAGGGTGGAGGCAATCGCCGCGGCAATTTCATCCTGCATCTCAAAGACGTCTGCCACCGCGCGGTCATACCGCTCGGACCAGAGGTGATACCCGTCGGCGGCGTTGATCAGTTGCACCGACACGCGGAGCCGGTTGCCCGACTTTCGCACGCTGCCCTCTAGGATCGTGCTGACGTGGAGCGCCTCGGCGATTCTCGTAATGTCCTGTTCCTTCCCGCGAAAGGCGAACGCCGACGTGCGCGCCGTGACCTTCAGCCCAGGAATTTGCACCAGGGCATTGATGATTTCCTCTGCCAGACCATCGCTGAAATACTCCTGTGCCTTGTCCTCACTCATGTTGACAAACGGCAGCACGGCAATGGATGGCGCGCGGTCGACCAAGGTGACTGCGGCCAGTGATGCCTTCACTGCGGTCATGGTTTGGAAGCGGTCGGATGGAGACTTGGCAAGACAGCGCTTAATGATCTGGACGAGTTCGGGGCGCGATTGAAGCGGTTGCGGCTCGTCGCGCAATATCGCCGCCATGATGGTCATACTGCTGTCGCTGTTGAACGCACGCCGCCCCGACAGCATCTCGTACAGCACGGTGCCGAACGAGAAAATGTCGGAGCGCGCGTCCACTGGCTGGCCGGATACCTGCTCCGGCGACATGTAGGCGGCCGTGCCGAGGACGATGCCGGCTTCTGTCATCGCGGGCGAGGTCGGGGACTGCGTCGCATTCGGCGACATCAGGCCAGCCGGTTCCATCACCTTGGCCAATCCGAAGTCCAGCACTTTCGCCACTCCATCTTCGCGGACTTTAACGTTGGCGGGCTTCAGGTCACGGTGGATGATGCCTCGGTTGTGTGCCGCCTCCAGGGCCTCAGCAATCTGCGTCGCGATCGCGACCGTCTCCCCGATCGCGAGCGCGCGTCCGGAGATGCGTTCGGCGAGCGTGGGCCCTTCGACGAGCTCCATCACGAGAGCTGTGATGCCGGCGCTCTGTTCCAGGCCGTAAATCTGCGCGACGTGCGGGTGGTTCAACGCCGCGAGCGTTTCGGCTTCGCGCTGGAAGCGCGCCAACCGGCTCGCGTCCTTTGCTACCGCCTCGGGCAGCACCTTGATCGCGACGGACCGCTTCAGGTTCCTGTCCGTCGCGCGATAGACCTCGCCCATGCCGCCCACACCAACCTGGGCGGAGAGCTCGTACGGACCAATGAGCGTGCCAGGGGTTAACGACATGGCGGTCGGCTGGAACCGCCAGGATTATATGAGGTTAAAAACATGAGGGGGGCACATTACCCCGAGATCGTGAAGTCCACTGGCGGCTTCTTCTTCGTCTGGACACTGTGGGCGCTTGGCGGGCTCGGGGGGCTGCACCGTCATCCTCTCGGCGCGCGGACTGTGGAACCTGCCATGGCGTCGGCAACAATAAGTAGCGCTGGAGACTCCATACCGAGGACAGGGCGTGAAGTCTGCGACAAACGATAGGACTCTATTGGGACTGACCCGGCGCGCGGCCGTTCGGCTGAGCATCGACGTAGATTCGCCGGGTCACTTTCGATAGAGCCGTTTGAATGAAGCCGTTGGCGTTTGCGGCGGACGCGGCTGGCTACCTATGGATTTGAATCGGGCACCTTCGCTCGGAACGGTTCGAATGGCGTAGGGTGCGACCAGGGCGAGCGAAACGAGGCTCACATTTCTGCACTGGAGTCTGGGCTGGACGACGACAACATTCATCGAGGACACCGTACGGAGTATCCCACGCGTAGCGTCCGCCGTGCCAGCGGCTTCGTTCAAACGCAGTAGGGTTAGGAATCTCGGTTCCGGCGTCCCCCCGCGGGCTTCTCACAGGAATAGCGCGAGGGCCAGCACGAGGACCAGGCGATCTGTCCCCGATGCGGGCGGATGAAGCGAAGCAGCTCGAGCATGGAAGGTAGCGCACAGTAGTAGCCAAAGGCCTTGCCCTGCGCCAAGCGCCCAGCCGGATTTTGTTGGATGTCGTCCGCGCGTAGTCGTCGAGCATTCGGTACGGGTCAACGGATGGCGGGTCCATGCCGTCTAACCGATCCGCATGGACAATCCGGTCGGCGCCATCCGTTACGCGATCCGTCAATTCCGTCTCTCGCCCATCTTCACCGCCTCGGCCGTCCTGACGCTCTCGCTTGGGATCGGCGGCACGACTGCGATCTTCACCCTGATCCACGCCGTGATGCTGCGCTCGCTGCCGGTCGCGGATCCGGAACGCCTCTACCGCATCGGCGACGGCGACAACTGTTGCGTCCAGGGCGGGCCACAAGATCGCTGGGGCATGTTTTCCTTCCCACTCTTCCAGCGTATCAAGACCGCAGCGCCCGAGTTCGAACAGCTGACGGCGTTTCAGGCCGGCGGCTTCCGCGTCAGCGTCCGCCGCCCCGGTGTGGACGTCGCCGCGCGCTCGCTGCGCACGGAATATGTCACGGGTAACTACTTCACTACCTTCGGCATCGGCGCTTTCGGCGGACGCGTCTTCACCGCATCCGATGACACGCCGGCGTCGCCGCCCGTCGTCGTGCTCAGCCACCACTCGTGGGAGGCGATCTACGGCAGCGATCAATCACTCGTCGGCCAGACGCTCGTCATCGAAGGCCACCCGTTCACCGTCGCCGGCGTTGCGCCGCCGGGATTCTTCGGCGACACACTCCGCAACAATCCCCCTGACCTCTGGATCCCGATTCAGCAAGAACCGATGATCACCGGCGGCAACACGCTGCTACGGCAGCCTGTCTCCGCCTGGTTGCGGGTCATCGGCCGGCTCAAGCCCGGCGCGTCGACCGACGGCGTCGCGCCGCGGCTCACCGGCGTCCTGCGCGAATGGATCCCGCGCGAGTCGGGCTGGCCGGCGAACTGGCTGACCGACGTCGCGCACATGCTGCCGAAGCAGACAATCGTGCTTGTGCCTGCCGGCGCGGGCGTCGGCGTGATGAAAGAGCAGTACGGCCAGAGCCTGAAACTGCTGATGGCCGTCTGCGGACTCGTGCTGCTAATCGCCTGCGCCAATGTGGCGAACCTGCTGCTGGCGCGCTCGGTCGCGCGGCAGACGCAGACGGCAGTAAGAATCGCCATCGGCGCATCGCGATCGCAGATCGTGACGCAGGCGCTCGTCGAAAGCATCTTGCTCGGCATCGGCGGCGGCATCGCGGGCCTCGTCGTCGCGATGGGCGCGGCGCGGCTACTGCTCTCGCTCGCGTTTTCCGTCTCCACGTTTCTCCCGATCAGCACACGCCCGTCGCCGCTCGTGCTGGCGTTCGCGTTCGGCCTGGCGGTGATCAGCGGCGTGCTCTTCGGCGCCGTCCCCGCCTGGCTGGCGACGCGGACTGATCCGATCGATGCGCTGCGCGGATCGGGTCGATCATCGGGCGATCATTCGTCCTTCACGCGGACTGCGTTGCTGATCGTCCAGGCGACGCTCTCCGTCGTCCTCGTCGCCGGCGCGACAATGCTCGGCCGCAGCTTGAACAATATCGAGCACCAAGACTTCGGGTTCGCCGTGCCCGATCGTGTGCTTGTCGCGATCAACCGGCCATCCTCGACGTACACGGTGCCGCAGCTGGCCGCGATGTACCGAACACTCGAAGATCGGCTGAGCCGCCTGCCCGGCGTACAGGGCTCGGGCCTCGCGCTCTACAACCCGCTGACGGACAACTGGGGCGAGCTGATTCTCGTCGCCGGCCATCCGCCGCCGAAGCCCGGGGACAACGCGGGCGCGTCGTGGGATCGCGTGAGCACGAACTACCTGCCGAACCTTGGCATGACGATGATGCGCGGGCGCGCGTTCACGGAGGCGGACAACGAGACGACGGCGCCGGTCGCGATCGTCAACGAGGCGTTCGCGAAGCGCTTCTTCAAGAGCGACGAGGATCCGATTGGCCAGCACTTCGGCCTCGACGAGCCGCAGAACGTCGGCACGTTCCGCATCATCGGCGTCGTTCGCGACGCCAGGTTCGCCAGCTTCCAGTTCCGGCTTCCGCCGCGGCCGATGTTCTACGTCCCGCTCGCGCAGAACGTGAACTACGTGAACAGTGTGATGACGCGCGTCGAGTTCCAGTCGCACTTCGTCAGCGGGATCATGCTGCGGACGAAGCAGTCGCCGGGCGCGCTCGAGCCGCTCGTGACGAACGCGCTGGCGCAGGTCGATCCGAACTTGACGCTGATGAGCGTGCGCACGCTGGAGCAGCAGATCGCGCTGACGTTCGATCAGGAACGCTCAGTCGCGAGCCTCGCGGGTCTGTTCGGCGGTGTGTCGCTGCTGCTCGCCGCGATCGGCCTCTACGGCGTGACGGCGTACTCAGTCGCGCAGCGAACGAACGAGATCGGCATTCGCATGGCGCTCGGCGCCGATAGAGGAGCCGTGCTCAACCTCGTGCTGCGCAGCGCGTTCACGCGCGTCGCGCTCGGACTGATCCTTGGCGTGCCATTGGCGATCGGCGCCGGCCGGTTGATTGCCGCGCAGTTGTACGGTATGACGTTCTGGGATCCGGTCGCCCTGGCCGTGGCCGCCGGTTCGCTGACGCTGTGCGCATTCGTCGCGGCGCTGATTCCGGCCAGCCGTGCGGCATCAATTCCGCCGATGCAGGCGCTCCGATCGGAATAGCGCCGGGTTTCGCCAATACGAGCGCGCAGCTAAGATGTCATCCTGTGGGTCTCGAATTTTGTCGTCACGCGGCGACTGGGAGCTGGACGAGGCCCCGGCAGTGCGAAAACCCACCGCACATGGCTGAGATCGGCAGGGGCGACTGCGTGTCGATCCGCGAACGTCAGGGCCCCCGCCCGGGCGATTCAGGATCTCGCGGGCCATGCGGATCTCAGCACGACGCAGCGGTACATGCATCTGAGCCCGGCAGCCGTTGAGAATGCGATCCGCTTGCTGGACACCCCGGCCTTTGGGGCAACCAGCTGAGCACAGACGACTACCGAGATTGCTAACTTATCTCGGTAGAAGGGGTTAAGTCGTGGAGGCGGCGGGAGTCGAACCCGCGTCCGAGAGTCTGCCGGGCGAAGGTAAGCGAAGAGACGAAGTCTACCGGTTGGCGGATTTCTAAAGAAGGGACTCTGTCGGCCGCTGTCCGTTCGTGAACCTCCCCAACGCCAAGAAGTCGCATGGATACGAGGGCATCACGGAGGACATGGACAAGATCACGTGGCTCAAACCGAAGGTGGTCGCCGAGTTCGCATTCACAGAGTGGACGGCGGAAAGACGGCCAGTCCGCGATAAATGCCGCGTGTTCAGAAGGGCCGATGGAAATCGCCGGTGAAACTTGTGCCACGGAATGTTATGGTCAGCCGCAATGATCGAGACGTTGTTCTTTGATGCCGGCGGCGTGCTGGTCTTTCCAAATTGGGAACGCATCTCGGCGGCGCTCGCGAGGCAAAGCGTCAACGTCGACGCGCGGGCACTGGCCGGCGCCGAGCCGAAAGCGAAGCGGCGTCTTGATCTTGAGTCGAGCATCCAGGAGACCAGCGACGCCGAGCGCGGGTGGCAGATCTTTAACTTGATTCTCCTCGAAGCAGGTGTGCCGCTATCGCCCGCAACTGATGTCGCCCTGGCGGATTTGCGCGCCTATCATGACAATCAGAACCTGTGGGAGTTCGTCCCGCCCGATGTCGAACCTGCACTCGCGCGTCTGAGGGTGCTCGGCCTGAAGCTCGTCGTCGTCTCGAACTCCAACGGTCGCCTGCGGCATCTGTTCGATCGCGTTGGTCTGAGCGAGCGAGTCGACGTGCTCCTCGACTCCTTCGAGGAAGGTGTGGAAAAACCGGACCCCCGCCTCTTCCAGATTGCGCTCGAGCGCTCCGGCAGCCGACGTGAGACGACGATGCACGTCGGGGACCTGTACCACGTGGACGTCGTCGGCGCACGATCGGCCGGTCTCCAGGCCGTGCTGCTGGATGCGGCAGGGCTGTATACCGACGTCGACTGTCCGCGCATTCAGGCGCTGGCTGATCTGTGTGAGTTGCTCTCTCCAACCGTTCGGGCGGAGGACGATTGACCCACACTGGAGTGGTACTGCAGGTTGTCAGTTGGAGATACAGTTTGGCGACGACGTGAAATCATGCCGAAGGAGGACGCCTTGCTCTTCCGTGTTCCCTCCTCACTCCTTCTCAGCGCATCTCTCGCAGGCTCAGCCGCGGCTCAGAGCGTGACTGAGGCGGCTGTTAAAGAGTTCTTTAATGGACAGCAGATGCTTGTGACTTACCCGAAGGAGGGCCGTTATATGGGACCTTCTTTACGCTGCGGGTCCATTTCTGTCGATCGGGCCGTTACATCACGTTTGGTGAGAGCCGGAAGCACACGATCCTCGACAACGAGCAAGTGAATCACTTCACCGATCAGGGAACGTGGACGATCGGATCGATTCAAGGTCAAATCGTCCTGAGATACCTCCCGATCTCGGGCCAACCGAACATCGTCGCCGTCAACGCGGCACCGAACGGTCGTGTGTCGCTGGGCGACGGTGGAATTTCCGTCGTGCGCCAGGGTGCCGCCCAGTGCGCGAGGTGAAGTCCCTGCGCGCATTTGCCGATGGGACCCTTTTCTAATCATGGTCTTGAGCATCCGGCGCCGTGTACCCCCGGGCTGACAGTTGAGCCAGGCTTTAGAAGGGCTGTTGGAAACTTCCGGCGAATCATGTGTCCATGTGTTGAGGTGGCGCATCATGTCGACGCTTTCTTGTCGAGCCGCAGCGATTGCGTGGTCTCTGATGGTTGTCTTCGGGACCGACGTATTCGGCTATCGGGCTCAGGTCTTGACGAATGTCGTGACGATCCCTGTGTCGCCGTCCGTCACCGCGACGGTGGTGAGGTCTGATGAAACGCTGACCTTGCTGATTCTGTGGCGCGGCAGCCCTGGCTGGATGTCGCACTTCGACGGACACCGCAAAGAGAGCGGCTCCGTGGGCAGGCAGGAGGAGTGTTTTCCGCTTCATTCGAGTATGGAGCGACCGCGTTCGGTTTGTCCTATGATGCGACTCGGCACCTCGTAATGTTTCAAGGCGCCCAGCCTCTACCCGTGCCCGCCGGTACCAACGTACTGCTGGTTGATGGCGTGGACACTTCTTCCGGTCCAAGACTGGCCGGCACGCTCATTCTCGAACCAGGGAACGCCAATCTGGATATGTCGCGGGGCAGTCTGGGCCCCCTCTTCAGTCGTTCGACAGAGATCGTCGGATTCCTGCGGTGTGGTGTCGGGGATGCAAATGTGGCGGTTGACTCAAAGGTCTGCGGTTGACGCCGGTAGGCAGTAGTCCGATCGGCAAGGTTTCTGCCGTAGAAGTTTCAGCCGGTAGTGGGTCAATTTGAAAAACCCGATAGTGTCTCAGTTTGAATTTCTGAGCGCAGTCCGTCCGGCGAGTCGCGCGATTAGGCGGGAACGTACGTCAACCGGATCAAGTCATCGGCGATTAAATCGCTGGCCACCAGGTGAAGCGGCGGCCGGGGGCCGGCAAAGAATGGCGTGCCGCCACCAAGCACGACGGGGCGGAGGTAGAGTTGATACTCATCGATAAGACCGGCTTCGGTCAGGCTTTGCGCCAGCTCGATGAAGTGACGGACGGCTGCGGGCGCAGGCGGACCAAGCTTCATGTGGTCGACGTAGCCATCGAGGGACTGGCTCAATCCATAGACAAGTTTTGCCATGCTGCAAATCTCCCTCTCACGTTCTTCAGAATAGCTTGAGCCGACGCGCGGAGGTGAGGTTGAACAGCTAATTGCCCGCCCATTGTCGGTGTGACCAATAACCAGAGGTCCGTTTCCCAATCCCGAGATTGAAACTGAGACACTACCGTTTCAGCCATTTGAGAAAACGTAGTCTGGTCTCGCTTCCGCTCGGGTGCGACTCGGCTGGGAAGCAATGTCTGATACCGCGTCACCTGAGTTTGGCTCACGACGCTGCCGGCCGTTGACACGTGAGCCGACCGGAGGGAGGTCCCAGGGTTCTGGGTTGCGTAAAACTCGACCGCCAGAGCCCGCTTCAGCGACACAAGGGCGCCAAGGGCGCCAGCCGCGGCCGCGCACGGGCGACGTCTACGCCCGAAGGTCAGCGCTCATCGACGGGTGGGAAACGCGAGATCAGGGGCCGATGGGCGGATACGAGAGGGGACGGCGGCATCACAAGAAACAGATCAGCCCCACCCCGGCCGTCGGCTGCAAGCGGTCTAGCCGTCTTTTCGGTTTCGCCCACGCCTCAACGAGCGTCAGCAGTTCGCCGTCCCTTCGCCATGTGCCGCATCTTGCTATAGTGCTTTGGGGAGCGACCTTCAAATTGCTCTCGTTCGGGAACCGGGTATTCCGAGCAGGCCATGCTGCAAGTCCGGCACGGCCTGCTAGAACGTCTCAAATGCCCCGCGGTGACGATCACAAACCATTGCCGCCACAGTGCTTAGCGTCCGCTTGTGCTCACGGCATACCCGCCGAAAAAGCCCGACGGCGGCGCCACTGCATTTAGGTGCCCCGTGAGTGTCGCTCGAAATGCTTGCCCTTTGCGTCCCAGCTTGACTTCCTCGTCGTTCAGAGTGAATTTGTTCGCCTCTGTGATCGTGTTGACGAATACTGCCGTAAATGTATTGGTGGCGGTGTCCACGATTGCTTGTTGATGCAGGCTCGAGATCTGAATGGGGGTGCCGGACCGGAACGAGTCCGGATTGGCGAAGCTTGCCGGGGCACTGTTCAAATAAATCGTCGTGGTGCCGTCCCTGGCGTTGATGCGCAAGGGCCCATCGACGTTCGTTTCTGTGGTGGTCGCCTCATTGAAGAACGTAAAAAGCGCTGTCGTTTCGTTGTGTGGACTGCCGCTGAAAACGTCGTCGATACCGCGCACCTTGGTCAGGTAACCGTACTGAATCGACGAGCCGAAAGGGGGCGGTGTCGCGAAGTTTGTGACTTCTCCCACCAGCTCGAAGACAAGCTCGTCACCAACAAACGGGATGCGGTCGTCGCTGGCTATCGATGGCAACCCGAGGAGGACCACCGAGCCGGCGACAGAAGCTACGATAATTGAGGCGCGCATAGCATCTCCCTTTCTGGCTCTTTGCCGTTTCGTGTCACAAGCCGACTCGTGAGAAACCGACCGCGCGAGGTGGTTCCTGGTGACCCGGGCCAATGAGGGCCTTTTGCTCGCTCTCGGTCATGTCCGCTCGCGATGTCTGTGTCGAGGCGACACACTATCTGACACACCGTGGGGCGAAGGTAAGCGAAGAGACGAAGTCTGCGGATCGCGTGACTTTACGGTGAACTGGTCTGCGTCCCAATAACGGCTCATTTTTTTGGGACGCACATTCATAGCGCCCGCCCCCGCAGAAAACCGGGGCGAAAGTCAGTCGCCAGCGCAGGAGGATTTTGGGACAGCCGTCACGGGGCGTCAGTTGCAAACCCGCAATCGCGCTGCACGATGAGGTTGCAGATTCTCGAGGTTCTCGGTTATCAGGCAGCAACGTTTGTTCGGATCTGAGAAGTTCACGCTCATTGTGGCCGAGCTGTCGTGGCAGTAAACTCCGACACGTGAATTCGTCTGAATCTTTTCGGATTGCCGCGGTCCAGGCCTGCCCGATCTATCTCGATCGCGAACGCACCATCGACAAGGCGTGTGGGCTCATTCACGAGGCCGCGCGCCGTGACGCACAGCTGGTCGTTTTCCCTGAAGCGTTCGTGCCGGGATATCCAGTGTGGGTGTGGTTTATCCCTCCCGGTCGCACGGCAGATCTTCGGGAGGCCTATGTCGCGTTGCATGCGAACGCCA
>Ga0318533_10002050_pt1 | contig 10407 bp, 10 predicted proteins | sample GRESIP053b4f27_FD_203675 | JGI IMG/M metagenome (GOLD analysis project Ga0318533, IMG submission 203675) | Tropical soil microbial communities from Luquillo Experimental Forest, Puerto Rico - GRE.SIPMG.053b4f27 | ecosystem: Environmental > Terrestrial > Soil > Tropical forest > Bulk soil...
GGTCTGTTTGTCGCCGATTTGACAATTTTATAGACTGCTTAGCCGCCGGAGCAATCAGGTCCACGGGCCGCTCACGCATGCTCGAACAACCACCCGGGCGACATTGACCATCCGCGTCTTGCTCGGGCTCGGAGCAGCCCTCATGCTCCTGTCCGCGGCTGTGGCCGTGACGGTCGCAGATCAGCCTGCGCCGCCGACCTCGGCGTCCGATCGCGACGCATTCCTGGCGGGCTCGGGCAAGGATTGCCCGGGCTGCGATCTTCGCGAGGCCAAGTTGAAGCGCCGTGATCTGAGCGGCGCCGATCTCACGGGCACCGATCTCTCCGGCGCCGTCCTGCATCGCGCTAAGCTCGCGAATGCAAGGCTGGACCATGCCAAGCTGCAGGACGCCAATCTCAACAAGGCTGACCTTAAGCGCGCTTCCTTGACCGGCGCCGATCTTACTGGGGCGCTCCTGTACGGGGCGGATCTGAGCGGCGCGCAGCTCGAAGGCGCCGTCATGACACAGGTGCATATGGCCCACAGCCGGCTGACCCGGGCGGTACTGCGCGGCGCGGACCTTTCGCTGTCCACGATGACGGATGCGGAGATGACAGGCAGTAATCTGTCTCACGCCAGTCTGAAGCAGTCGAACCTCAGTGGTGCGAACCTCAGCCGATGCGACTTCAGCGCCGCCGTGCTCGACGGTGCTGGCTTTGTGCGGGCTCGATTGAAGGATGCCAAGCTGCGGGGCGTCTCCGCGAAACAGGCCGATTTCTACGAAGCCAATCTCTCGGGCTCTGATTTGACCAACGCGGATTTCCGCGGTTCGCGACTGCAACAGGCCGATCTCGACGGCGCCGTCACTGACGGGATCAAGACAAAGGGCGCCGTGCTGGTGGACGGCACCATCGGGCAGTGAGGGGTCGCATCAGTTCACGCCGGTCTTCATGAGAGGCAATGCCGCATCGTACATCTCGAAGCGGGTCTCGCTTTCATAATCTTCTGTCCGCGGCTTTCCGGTGTAAGGATCGACGAATTGCTGCCCCTTTTTCTGGAAGTAACGCTGTTCGAGAACGAGGTGCAGTCCCCCCGACGTCTTCTCGCAGTGATTTTTGATGAAATTGGAGCCGGCCGGGCTCTCCCCGGCATTGGGCGGTAAGTCTTTGCAGACCCAGCCGTCGTCGGCGAAGCGATGGCGGATAAAATCCGCCAACACCCAGAACTCGTTGCGGTCGCGCGACAATTGCTGGCGAGGGTCCGTGACCAGGCGCTCACCTTTCACCAGACCTGTATCGTCGAACAGCACAGAGGCGACTACCGGGAACTCGTACGCCGAAGTTCCGGCGTACATCCTGATCTCTGCCTTGAGGTCTAGCGCGCGCGCCCAGTATTCGAGCTCGTCGTCATACTCGAAATAGACCTCGCGGAGCCCATTGGCATCGGGTCGGCATTTCTCGAATTCGGTGAACTTCGCGAGCGGGATCGAAGGCGGCCCGCCGCCGGTGCCACAGGCATAGTTGACGAACGCGTCCGGGATCTCGGCGGCTTTCTCACCAATGTGGATGTCCCAAAGATTGAGCCGTGCTGGCCGGTCCTGGGCCCTGAGTTGCTCGATCGGAACCGCCCAGACCAGGGCGAGGACGAGCCATCCGGCCAAGCGCACCACTGGCTTCACGACAGCCCCGTAAAACGCTCAGAACCGACAGGCCGATTCCGGCGCGTCGATGCCAAGTGTGTCGAGCACATTGGTTTGATGCAGATACTGTGGCAGCGGAGCCCGTTCGATGACCGCGTCGGCGGTGCCGAGCAAGATCGGCGCGCGCAGCTGGTGATCCCAGGCGCGGAATGAGCCCGGATTGCCCTTCACCGTGTCGAGAGTGAGCTTGTCGCTCAACAGGAACTCTTTGACTGCGTCGAAATCGGTCGAGCGCGTCCGCATGACCGCCTGCGTCACCGCCTTGACCGCTTCCCAGGCCGCCCAATCGGCGCCGTTCATGCGGCGCGGCGGTGACACCTTCTCGTACCGATGCTGCAGCTGCACAGCGGCGTCGCGGTCCCAGGTCCACGACCACGCCGTCGGCACCAATCCGGCACTGCCGACGACGGGCCGCGGGAGGCTCGTCTCGTACAAAACGTAACGGCCGAACTCGCCGCTGCTGTCGGAGACATAGACGACGTCATAACGGACACCCCCCGTCATCAGGACAATGTTGGTTTGCTCCCGATTGCGCGGATCGTTGGTCAGCAGAAACGGCCTGGTCTCGACGATGTTGGCACGAAATTTTTTCGCCGACCGTTGCAGTGCAGTTACCATTGCAGCGTCTTCGGGCGCGGGGCCTTGCAGGACAAGGATCCGCAACCAGCCTTTGGCCACGAGAAATTGCATTAGAGCATCCGAAAGCATAGCCTCGCTGGGATAAGTGTGCAGAACGTTCTTCGCGCAATCCTCACCGCGCAGCGAATCATCCGGAGCCGAAATGTTGAAGAGCATGACGGGACCGTCCGCGAGCCGGTGCGCGAGGGCCTTCAGGGCCACGGCGGGGAGGTCGACAAGGACAAAGTGGACGCCATTGCTCTCGATCCAATCCGAGATCCGCTGCAGGAGTTCGTCGACAGATTTGGCAGTCGCCTTCTCCATCGAGAACTCGATCCCGACGACCCGCCCGATCGTCCGTGCATCTTCCAAGGCCACCTGACTTCCTTGATAGGGGCGACCGAGGTCCGTGAAGACAATTCCGGAATGCTCTCCTCTATTGGCATATCGCGCGTCGTCCGCCAACTCGACATAGCCAAGCTTGATCTCGCCCGTCTCCGCCGCTTCAGGATGCGCAGCGATTGACGGTGGCGAGGCGCTTATTACTGCGGCCAGTGTGGCGGCGGCGAGGCCGCGAGCGCCCCTAATCATCGACCAGAACCGAGTGTGGCACACGGCCGACCGGCACCGCCCGGATCGCCTTGCGGCTTTCTATGTCCACTATCGAAAGGTCGTCACTCAGTCCGTTTGCGACATAGAGCGTCTTTTCGTCGGGACTGAGCGCGACACCCCAAGCACGACTTCCGACCAGCACGTAATCTTCGGCTTCCCTTGTTGCGGTATCGACGAAGGCGACGTGGTTGGCGCGTCCGAGCGCGACAATAGCGGTTTTCCCGTCCTTGATCATAGTCATCCCCACGGGTGTGACATCGACCTGACGGAAACCAGGTGGCAGGAAGTCGATCGTCGCCGTAACCCGGTTGGCCGCGCGATCGATCACGGATACCTGGCCTGATAATTCATTGGAGACCCAGAGTTCCTTCCCATCAGGCAGCAAGAGAAAACGCCTTGGCCGCGTCCCGACGACGATGTTGTCCGTGACGACGCCGGAGGTAATGTCCGCCACGTGCACCATATCAGTCACCTCGGACGTCACATAAAGGGTCTTGCCATCGGCACTTAGGGCGATGCCCTCGGGTTCGGCACCAGTCGCAATCTCGCGCATGACGATTTTATCGGCGATACTGATCTGCTGTACCGAGGAAGCTTCCTCGTTGGAGACGTAGAGCGCCTTTCCGTCCCCGCTGAGTGCGAACATCTCGGGACTGGGACCCGTCGGTATGTGATCGGCAACCTTGAGCGTCGCCACACCGATCACATCGATAACGTCGTCATCTCCACAAGCGACATAGAGCAGTCGGCGACTGTCGCCGAACTTCATGTCGCGGGGGCGGTGAGACGTCGGGATCCACTGCGCTATCTTGTAATCCTGCTTGGGATCGATTACCGCGATGTTGTTCGTTTTCTCGTTACTGACGAAGACGTAGCCTGTGCCCTTTGCCTTCGCCCCCGCCGATAGAACCAGCGCGAGCACGAGGACGGCCAGGCTGCGCGTCAAGAAGCGGGCGCAGATGAAAGGCCTTGCGATACGGGGAAATGCTCTGCCTCGCGGCGGGGCCATTTGGGGCCTTCGATAGGCGCGAGCGAGCGGTCGATATAATGGCGCGGGTCGCGTTCGACGCGGCGGCGGATGCGGTGCAGATGGATGTAGAAGGCTGCGAGCCTCGCGTGGGTGTCGAGCACTTCCCAGACCCGCCGCGGATAGAAGACGAGCGGGTTCTCGCGCGGCAGACCGCTGCGACGATGGCGGCGCAATTTGCGTCGGAAATAGCCGCCCTGCAGCGGATGCACCTTTTCTTGAATGAAAGTAAAATAAAATTGCAGGATATGATTTAAGAGCCGCACCGGCTTGATGCCCGACGCTTTGGCACGACGGAAGATAGTCTCGATATGCGCGGCGGAATAATAGAGGTCCCAGACCTTGCGATAGATTTCTTGCCATTCGGTGGCGCTCATCGCCGGATGGCCGGTCGTGACGTGTTCGAGATCGTATTTGTTCATGTCGGGGTCCATCCACACCCCGTTGTTGTAGAGCTGCTGGTGGTCGGCTGAGCCGGGCAGCGGCGTCAGGATAAAAAATTCGAGCAGATCGACCGGCAATTCCTGCTGCACGGTGCGAATGTCGCGCGCGATGCGCTCCGGCGTGTCGCCCGGGAACCCTAGGATATAACCGGCATAGGTAATGACCCGCTGGGCGCGCCAGGCAAGAAACATCTGGCGGTATTCGTGCACCCGGTTCTGCTTTTTCTTGGCCTGCAGCAGATTGTCCGGATTGATGTTCTCGAGCCCGATAAAGACCCGCTTGCAGCCGGCCCGCGCCGCCTTCTCGACAAAATTCGGGATCCGGTGGCAGAGCGTGTCGACCTGGATGATGAATTGCAGTTCGAGCCCTTCGCGCTCGCGCATATCGATAAGGCGGTCGAAGATCGCCTCCCAATTGCGGTTGCGCGCGAAATTGTCGTCGGTAATGAAAAAGCGGAACACGCCCTGCGCGAGGTTGGCGCGCACCAGCCGCTCGACATCATCGGCGTCACGCCAGCGCGACTTGCGTCCCTGCACATTGATGATTGTGCAAAAGCTGCACTGGAACGGGCAGCCGCGCCCGGCATCAAACGCGCCGATCGTTTCGCCGTAACGCTGCACGATGTCGAGCGGCAAAAACGGAGTGACCTGCTGCTGCAAAGCCGGAAGGTCGTCCATAAAATTGTAGATCGGTCGGAGCCGACCCTCCAATGCATCGGCAAAGACCGCGCCGAGCCGGCCCTCGGCTTCGCCGGCGAAGAGGCTGACTCCGAACTCCCGAGCCGCTTCGAGATCGGGCGGCAGATCCGGCAGCATCGCCAGGCAGCCCGAGATATGAAACCCTCCGATTGCCACTTGAATGCCCGCGGCGTGGAACTCCGCTGCCAAATCCATCGCGCGCGGGAACTGGTTCGACTGCACGCCGACCAGACACACGAGCCCGGCGTCGGCATTTCTGATCCGCCGAATGATTCGGCCCGCCGGGATGACGGTATGGCACTCGTCATAAGCGCGGACCTCGATCGCGACCTCGGCGCCGAGCACGCGCCGTTCGGCCAGATCCGTCGCGATCCCGTAAAGGCAGGCGAGAGAATTGGACGGGATCCAGGACTTCCACCACTGGATCACGTAGCCGTCATCGTCGTAATGCGACGGCTTGATCAGCTCGACGACGAACCGGCGGTCCCCCACCACGACCTCTCCCCTGGGTGGTCCCCTAGTCTACCCTGGCTGCCGGCTGTGCTCAAAGGGCTCATCACACGGAGCCCCGGGAACGACCGGGGTGAAGTGCAATACCTCGCCAAGGGCGCGGGCGGGGAGAGCCGGATGGTTGCGGAATTGCACGCACGCCACGGCGCGACGCGGCGCGGTGCGATAGAGCGCGGGCGGCGCACTGAGGCAGTCAAAGGCCGCATGCGGGCAGCGATCGGCGAAACAGCAGCCCTCCGCGGTGAGGGTGGCCCCGCCTGGCCGGGTATCATCCTCCGCGACGAGCCAGTCACGCGCGACATGGGTGCGCGGGATCGCGGAGATCAGCAGCTGCGTGTAGGGATGCTGGGGGGCTGCGATGATACGCTCGGTCGCGCCTGCTTCAACAAGATGCCCTTGGTAGAGCACGAGAATCGAATCGCTCACTTGAAAGGCGGTGGCGAGGTCGTGAGTAATGTAGAGGATCGAGATGCCGCGCTCGTCGGTTAGCTTGCGCAGCGAGCTCAGGATCGTTGCACGCAGCGAGGCGTCGACCATCGAGACCGGCTCGTCGGCGACGATCAGCTTGGGCCTAAGAAGCAGCGCGCGCGCCACCATTACCCGCTGCCGCTGACCGCCCGAGAGCTGGTGTGGGAAGCGGCCGAGGATTTCTTCCGGTTGCAGCCCCACCCCGCGCAACGCCTCGCCGATCAGTTCCGTCGCCTCGGCGCGCGAAGGGGCGAGCTTGAAGCGGCGCACCGGCGTCCACAGCACGTGATCGATCCGGTAGAACGGGTTGTAGACGCCGTATGGGTCCTGGAACACCGCCTGCACATCACGACGAAAGGCGCGCCGTTCTTCGCGCGTCAGCTTGCGCAAGTCCGTGCCACGGTACCGGACCTCGCCGCCGGTCGGCTCGGCGAGGCCGAGCAGCAGCCGCGCCAAAGTCGTCTTGCCCGAGCCGCTTTCGCCGACGACGGCGATGATCGAGGGCGCCTCGGCATCGATCGCGAGCGACAGCCCGGCGAGTGCGAGCGTGCTCTCGCGCCCGAGCCCGCCGAAGAACCGCTTGCTGACATCGATGGCTTCGATCTGTGGAGCCACGGCATCACGCGAGATGGCAGGCCACTTCGGCACCATCGACGCAGCGCAACAGGGGTTTCTCTATGCGGCAGCGCTCGGTTGCCAAGGTGCAGCGTGGATGGAAGGCGCAACCGGGCGGCAGATCGCGCAACAACGGCGCCAGACCGGGGATGCCGGCGAGGGCGCCGCGCGTCTCGAGCGAGGGCAGTGCGGCGATCAGCGCCCGCGTGTAGGGATGGCGGGCGCGGGTGATGATCTCGGCGATCGGCGCCACCTCGACGAGCCGCCCGGCATACATGACGCCGAGGCGGTCGACGAACTGCGCCATCAGCCCCATGTCGTGGCCGATCAGGATCACCGCCGCGCCCAACTGCTGCTGCGCGCGCGCCAGCGTTGCCATCACCTGTCGTTGCACGACGACGTCCAGCGCGCTGGTCGGCTCGTCGGCGATGATTACCCTGGGCCGCAGGCACGTCGCGATGGCGATGCAGGCGCGCTGCTTCATTCCGCCCGACAGCTCGTGCGGGTACATTCGTGCGACGCTGCCCGGCAGCCCGACTCGGATCAAGAGAGCGTCGATGCGCTGTTCCTCTTCGCCGCGGCTGAGACGCAGGCCGTGATCGGCAAAGGCGTCGGCGATCTGACCGCCGATGCGCAGCACGGGGTTGAGCGAATTCATCGAGCCTTGCGGCACCAGCGCGATCCTGGCGAGGCGCAGCGCCCGCATGCCTTCGTCGTCGAGATCCGCCAGCCCCGTGTTTCCCAGTTTCACCTCGCCCGCCTCGATGCGGCCGGGCGGCTTGATCATGCGCAGGATCGCCAGCGCCAAAGTCGACTTGCCCGAGCCGGATTCGCCCGCCAAGCCGAAGCGCTCGCCTGCCGCCAGCGCAAAGCTGATATCGTCGACCGCCTGGACTTTGCCGAGCGGGTGGTCGAAGACGACGGAGAGGCCCTCTACGCGCAGGACAGGCTCGCTCACACGCTTCTCCGCAGACGCGGGTTGGCGATCTCGTCGAGCCCAACGGTGAGGAAAAACAGGCCGAGAAAGACCATCAGGATGATCACAGTCGGCGCGGTCCACCACCACCACCAGCCGTTGATCATCGCGGCGTTGAAATTGACCCAATAGAGCGTCATGCCGAGCGTCGGCGCATCGATCGGGCCGAGACCCAGGACTTCGAGGCCGATCGAGGCGAGGATCGCCGAAGAGACCGCGCCGATCAGTGATGCGGCGAGATAAGGCAAAACGTTCGGCATCAGCTCGAAAAAGATGATGCCGGGTCCGCTCATCCCAGAGAGACGCGCTACTTCGACGTAGCCGCGCTCGCGCAGGGACAGCACTTGCGCCCGGATCGTTCGCGTGGGGTAGAGCCAAGCGAGTGAGGCGACAACGATCGCCATCTGGTTGACCGTTAGAGCCCTCTTGATCGAAACCGCGATGATAATCAGCACCAGCAGCCCCGGCACGGTCAGGCCGATATCGGCAATGCCGCGGATGATCGTGTCGATGACGCCGCGATAATAGGCGCCGGTGAAAGCGAGCAAGGTGCCGAGACCGACGCCGAGAAAGCCGGCGATGAAGCCGATGCGCAAGGTGAGCGGCGTGCCGACGACCATAACGGCGAGCAGGTCGCGGCCTTGCCGGTCGGTGCCGAACGGGTAGTCGGAGGAGGGCGGGCGCAAGGCCGGCACCGACAAGGGCCTGGCTTCCTCTGTGTCCACCAGCAGATGACCGATAATGATGAACAGGCTCAGCGCGGCGAGCAGTGCGACGCCGACCACCAGTGACGGGTTACGCCTGACATAGTGGAGAGCGCCGCGCATCATGAGCGGCGGTAGGAAATGCGAGGGTCGAGCCAAGGATAGACCACGTCGAGCACAAAAGTAGTGAGGCCGAGCGCGACAATGACGGTGAATACGATACCCTGGATGACGAAGTGATCGCTCTCGCGGATCGCCTGGTAAAGCAACGTGCCTATGCCGGGATAGCCGAAGATCACCTCGACCAGCACGGCGCCGGAGAGGATCTGACCGAGCGCCAGCGCGAGCGCAGTCACTTGCGGTAGTACCGCATTGCGCATGCAATAGCGCAAAAAGACCGTCGGCGCCTTCAGCCCCTTGGCTTCGGCGAGGACGACATAGTCTTCGCCCATCGTCGTCACCATCATGCCGCGCATGCCGAGCGCCCAGCCGCCAGTCGCTACAAGGATGATAGAAAGCCCTGGCAACAGCGTGTGCTGGAACACGTCCCAGGCGAAGCTCCAGCTGAGCTCGGGTGCGACGCCCGCTGAATAGCCACCGAAAATCGGCAGCAGCGGTACCTGAAACGCCAGCAGATAGGTCAGAATGAGGCCGAGCAGGAAAAACGGGATGGCGTGCAACGCCCAGAGCGGCGGCATCAGCCAGCCCATCCAGCGAGGCGCCCGCGGCCAGGCGAGTAGCGCTCCGAGCAAGGTGCCGATGCCGAACGACAACAGTGTCGTCGTGCCGAGGAGGCCGATGGTCCACGGCAGAGCATCGGCGATCAATTCGCGGACCGTGCGCGGGTAGTTGGCGATCGAGTAGTTGAAGTCGAGCCGCGAGACGTCTTCAAGATAGGTCAGGTATTGGCGCCACAGCGGCTTGTCGAGTCCGAAGCGCTGCTCGTATTCGCGCGTCATCTCATCGATGCCGCCCTGCACGTAGCCGCCGAGCGCCGCCTGCTGCAACAATTTGGTGCGCACCGGATCCTGCCCCGACAGGCGCGGCAGAAAGAAGTTGAGTGTGCCGGCGAGCCAGACGATCAGCAAAAACACACCAAACCTGCGCGCGATATAGGCGGCTTGCATCAACCCCTCGACAGCACCTCGGTTCGGCCGCTAGAATAGAGGATCTCGCGGAGGCCGATGGTTTCGCCGGGAACCTTCTCCGCCAGCTTCGCGGCCGCCACATACGGCAGCCAGGCCAGCGCCGTTGCTCGCGAGATACCGCCAATCCTGTGATAGACGTCAAGATAGGGCGTCGCTAGGTCCCTGGCGTGAAGAGCGAGCAGCACATACGAGCGACAGACATCTGCAGCGGGATCGCCACAGCAGGCATCGGGCCAGTCAATCACCAGTGGCTTGTCGGTATCCCCCAGGATGTTCATCGGATGAAAATCGCCGTGGCACAGGCGATCGCCATCCGGCATCGCGGCAAGGCCTTCGAGCAAGTTTTGCCTGCGCGCTTCATCGAGATCTTTCGTTTCAGCGATTCGGCTGGCGAGGCGAACCTTCAGACCGCCGAAACGAACCGCAACTTGGCGATGGATCGCCATGTGCAGCCGGGCCATATACTGAAGGTAATACGATGTCTTTTCCGGAGCACTGCGCATTCGCTGGGCAAATGAGAACCCGCAGACGCGGTCGAACACAATCCCCCAGCGTGAACCGACTTGCTGGACGCCCCAGACGGACGGAACTGGAAGGGCGAACGCTTCGACGGCGGCATGGATCGCCGCTTCGCGAAATACCACCGGTTTCGCCGCGGGCGACTTATAGAGCTTCAGGACACGCTGACCCCACTCGAAGACCTCCGCCACATTACCGGTTGCGAGCAAGCGGCCCGGCGGGCCTGTCGTGCTCTGCCCATCCGCGGTGCTCACGCGGTTTGCAGGTTCCACAGCACCATCGCGAAAGTCAGGTGCCAATGCGCACCGTTGACGTATGAGTCTTCTTCGGTCGGCCAGTGCTTCCAATAAGTCGTGTTCCACGGGATGCGGTGGTAGTTCTGCACGAGTT
>Ga0318533_10002064_pt1 | contig 10376 bp, 10 predicted proteins | sample GRESIP053b4f27_FD_203675 | JGI IMG/M metagenome (GOLD analysis project Ga0318533, IMG submission 203675) | Tropical soil microbial communities from Luquillo Experimental Forest, Puerto Rico - GRE.SIPMG.053b4f27 | ecosystem: Environmental > Terrestrial > Soil > Tropical forest > Bulk soil...
CCCAGATTGCTTCGCGCGCTGCACGATGCCAGATCATCAACGATCACCGCATCGAAGCGGCCGCTTGCATTCCACATCGGCCAGGAAAGAGGAATGGCAAGTTAAAGCAAGTTCATGATCCTTTTCGAGCCGCCGGCAAGGTTGAAAAGGCGCCCGATGCCCGCGCGTCGACCAGAAGCGCGCTTTGCGTGCTGTCCACCGCTTGGAGCCGGACCGATGACCCATCGTGGATCCGGCTGAAAGCAGCGGCAGACGCGGTTCACTACGATCCGGAATTCTGGAGAAAGAGCAGCGCATGCTGGGTGAAAATAGTTTCAAGCGCGAGTACCTCGGTATCCCGCTGCGTGGACAGGCAGGTCCCTTCACTTGGGAACTCTATGGCACGCGACGCTTGGCGCCGCCTGGCCTGGCATTTGGCCCACCCGCCCAGGAAGCCAGTTTCGACCAGTCGAAACTCCCTCGCCCATTTTAGCACGGCTTTGAACATTTTTTGAAACAATGAAATCCAGTAAAATCCAGTCACCTTGCGACCAATCAAGGCCGCCGCTGTCTCCCCTTGGCTGCGAGCGCCAGCTGAACCAAGCGCCGAATTGCTTCGGAGCGCGACGGGTTGTCCGGTTGCTGCTTGGCCCAATCCTCGATCTGCGATTTGAGTGCAGGTGAAAGCCGTACCGCCGTCACCGGGTCCTGGCCAGTCGGTGGGCGACCGCGCTTTTTTTTTCGTAATACGGGAATTGACTTCGGCATATAAATCTGTACTACGTAAAAGCGGGCCGATGGGAAGGTACCAGCTTCGCATCGGCCCTAACCCAAGCCACGGAGGTACCCCATGGCCCAGGCTGAGTGCATTACTACCGCAATCCGCGAGCTGATGTCTTGTGGACAGCCGCCGAAGTCCACAAGTCCGGTGCGGCTAGCGCACATTGAGTTCGTCGCAGCCCTCGCCGGGAATGTGCCGCACGTGAGCTATACCGACATCGATTCGGAGGATCTCGACGGCCGCGCCGACCATCTGGAAAGGGTGTTCGCGGCGCTGCACGTCTATCTCACCGCGATCGTCGCCGACACGGCGCAGAACGTCCCAGGTGGTACGCTCGATCGCCGCTACCTCGATAACCTGTTCAGGGACTTGTCTGCCGACGCGCTGTGCGTAATCCGCAATGCTGCGGAGGAAATGCGCGAGCACGAGAATTGGAGGGCGTCATGACCCTCCCGTTCGAGACCGCACGGATCTCCCCCAAACGCCTTAATCGCCGGAGCTTCATCGGCGGCTCCGACGCCCGGGTCATCATGGGGAGCGATGAGGCTGTCTTGTTGCGGCTGTGGCGCGAGAAACGCGGCGAGGCCGAGCCTAAGGACCTCTCCGACAATCTCATCGTCCAGATTGGCCTCGTGACCGAGCCCCTCAATCGACATTGGTTCGAGCGCAATACCGGGCACGTCATTACGCAAGTGCAGCGGCGTGTCCAGCATACCGTTATCCGCTGGATGGCGGCGACCCTCGATGGGATGGTTGAGCAGACCGGCGCCGTCTTCGAGGCAAAGTTCATGCTGCCCTGGTCGTTTTCGGAGGTCCTCGCAGCCGAAAAATACATGCCGCAGCTCCAACACAATATGTGGGTGATAAACGCCAAGGCGGCGGTGCTCTCGATCATCACCGGAGGCGGCAAGTGGGTGGAGATCGCCATCCCGGCCGATCCGCTCTACCAGCATCTCCTACTCACGGCCGAGAAGAAATTCTGGCGATGCGTGGAGAATGGCGAGCCCCCTCGACTGTTTGGGCTCGAGCCGCCCCGCCCGCGGATCGAAGCGGTGCGGATCGTCGACATGATTACGTCCAATGCCTGGGCGGAATTCGCTGGCGTGTTTCGGCGCACGCGCGAGGCTTACCTCGAGCATGAGAATGCCAAGACAGAGCTCAAGGCCCTTATGCCCGAGGACGCCAAGGAGGCGATCGGGCACGGGATTCGAGCCAAACGATCCAAATCCGGTGCGGTGAGCTTTGATGTCTTGAGCATGGAGGGCAGCCATGCACTGCTCTAGTGACATTGGCACCATCGCGGCAGCGCTTGCCAAGGCGCAGGCGGAACTGACCAATCCCGAGAAGTCGCTTGTTGCGACCATCCGATCGCCTTTCTCCCGTGAAGAAGACCGGACCTTCCGCTACGCCCCATTGTCGAGCGGTCTCGACATTGTCCGCAAGGGCCTTGGTCGGTATGAGATCGCGACAATCCAGACCACCACAATCGACAAAGATGCCGGGCTTCTTCGGCTCACCACTATGCTTGCTCATTCGTCGGGCGAATGGATTTCTTTGGAATGGCCGGTGTGTGCGATCGCCGATATCGCCTCGGCGCAACGCATGGGAGCAGCGCTTACTTATGCCCGACGCTATGCGCTGTTCACGCTCGTCGGCATTGCTGGGGAAGATGATTTTGACGCGCCGGACCTCGAGGCAACGGCCAAAACCGGCGTTGAGGAGCCGCCCCGCTTCGATCATCACAGCCGATCAACCGGCGGCGCAAAGCTCGCTGTGCGTTCTGCAATATCCGTTCTGCCATCAGATCAATCGGCAATTCTTCGAGAACGTTTGCTCGCTCAACTGGTCGCCATCAACTCAAGCGATGAGGCGGCCCTCTGGGCACGTCAAAACCTTTCCGCCAAGAATACGCTTACGGCGGGGGGCGCCCGAATTGTCGAAGAGCAATTTCAAACGAGACTCTCGACCATCGGGGATGACGAGGACCCCGGCGAGCTATCCAACGCGGTCTCCGTCCCAAACGCGATGTCCGCCGGTCGCCCTTATGCGGGCGATAGCCAGAAAGCTTCGAAAGTATTCGGTAAGCCCCCTCGCAAGAGCGCAGTCTGCGCCTTGGGGAAAACGGTTCGCCTGCGCGATAAGGAGCACCGGAAGTTCGTGTCCCGGCAGGCATGCCTTGTCTGCGGCCGGACGCCGTCGGATCCTCATCACCTCACGTTTATGCAACCTCGTGCCCTCGGACATAGAGTGAGCGATGAGTTCACCGTTCCGGTTTGTCGGGTCCACCACCGCGAGCTTCATCGCCAGGGTGACGAGGCCGCGTGGTGGAGCAAGGTCCACATCGATCCTCTTTCAGTCGCCTTCAGGCTCTGGCAGCAGACGCGGCTCAATGGCGATGAACCCGCCCCAGGCGAAGGCATCACTTCGCCGCAGGCTGCGCAGAAACTGGACCCGTCAGTCCACGGTCGAGCTGATACGAACGGCGATGTGCGCGTCGATGTGGCGGGCGCCGTTGCCAAAGACGCCGACCCAGCGGGCGAATGACCTAAAGGTCCAGACAGCCGCCTCGAGCCGAGTTTTCAATCGCGGCTACGACGACAAGCTTGGTTTTTGAGGAGCGGCCCCGGCAGGGCCGGCCCGTGTCGCCATGGCACGCAAAATATTGTTGAGGGCGTTTCCGAGTTCGACGGCGGCCGCGGGAGAAAGTGCAAGTCGTGCCGTTACATGAATAACGGGCTGATGGCCTTGCTGTGGCACATCGTCGATTCGCTCAGGAAGGAAGCGCGCTGTTCCTATGGTGATGACCACCGCGCCTCCGTCGAAGGAGGTGCTGACGACCTTATTGCCATAAACCTCCAAGACGCGGGGATCGTCTTCAACCCTGGGTTTCTGCTGTGTGTCTGCCATCGGCAGGTCCTTCGATTTTGTTGCTTCGATACGTTCGTGGGTATCCATGGATGAGAGCAGCCCGGCGAAGCCGCGCGCAACGGGCGCCAAAGCGATCGAGCGACGTGAGACGCCACTACTCGAGTTTCACGGTGGCGGACCGGGCTGGGCTTGAAACCCTCGGCTCTGAAATTCAGCATGGCGATCTACTCAGGGCCCGGGTAGCAGGATTAGTGATCCGGTTGAAAATAGCAGAAACACCCGCTACAGATGTCGATCGCTTGCGCTAATCCGAAACAAGGGCTGGGATTGATGATCGGTCTCACCGAACAGGAGCGGCGGGAGGCATTGTCATTCTGGGCAGGTCTCGTTTCATTCGTCGCACTATTTTACCTCACTGGATCTTTCTGGAAACCCGTTGCAGTCGGCATATTCGTTTTGGGTTCTTGTCTCCTCGGACTTGGCCAGCGCTGGCTGTTCCGGGGAGCGTTTGCTATCGCGATTGTAGCTATCGCGGTCGCGCTGGGCGCCCCAAGCCCAGATCAATGGGCGCAGTTGTTGGAGGACGCGCGACAAACACTCTTCGCCGGAATGCCCTGGCCGAGCACCCGCTGATTCTCGGCCGCTGCGCCTGCTTCATATGCAGGATTTCAGGCGAACACTTGCGGCCGATCCTAGCGGCGTAGCCAAGTCATCATATTCCGCCGCGGTGCTGTCACTTTCGGCGATTGCGAGTCATCAGTGACCTGCAAGATCTTTCCGCCAATCTGGCTTTTGCACTCCGATACCTGCTGTTCCGGCTGCTCGACTGACGGCGGTACCTGTTGCTCCAGCAATACGTCCTTTTCGGCACGCAGTACGCCCTTCTCTGCAAGCGCTTGCTCCAGTTGACTTCCTAGCACGCCCTGCTCCGCAAGTAGCCGTTCCAGCTCACTTGCCCTCAGGTCCTTTTCGGCAAGCAGCTGTTCCAGCTTAGTTGCTCGCACTAGCTGTTGCTCAAGCGATGCGGCATGTTCGGCAAATAGCTGTTCCAGCTGGCGTACTCGCAGTGCCTGTTGCCCAAGCAACGCGTCCTTTTCAGCAAGGAGCCGCTCCAGTGGAACCACGATTTTGGTCTCTTGCGATAGCGAAACCCGCGCCAGGGAAAGCAATCCCGCCGCCGGCGCTCCATCCGCATCGAGGCAAGCGACCCGTACCCAAAGACGCCCGTCATGGGTGCTCATAAGATCAGCAGGGACGAAGGCACCGATCATGGCGCGCCCAGCCTCGTCGCGGGAAAACCAGGTCTCGATCGGCCGGCCGCACACCTGAACCTGTAACCGCCTCTCCAGCTCGGTTGGATACGCGATCGTCAGGCACATCATGCAATCAAGACCGGGCTGGACGCGGACGAAAATTGAAGCCGCCTGCGCGCCGCCGATCCATCGCGCGGACACTTTGTTCACGGGGTCATGGATCGGCGGTCCCCATCCGATGCCAAGGAAAGGAGCTGCAAGACATATATCGTTCCCCTCGGCAGGCACGTCGATCGTCTTGAATGCGTCCCAGCATGCCTGTTCGAGCGCAGGCAGCGCGGCAACACCGAGGCTTTCGATCTGTTCGGCCATTTCCACAGGGACATTGAGCCGCAACAGCGTGTGCCTGATGCTCGGCAGGTCCAACCGGCTCTCGACGCATACGCGGACCAGTTGCTGCTCCGGATAATCACTCTTGCTGTGTTTGTCTGACAGCTGTCCAGAGGCGATTAGCTGTTTCTTGAGATACGCTGAGAAGTGAAAACTGGTCTCGTCGAACACGCGCGTTAAGTTGCAGACGCGACAACTTTGAGAGTCGCGCTTCTGCCGCAGACGACGAAAGACGTCCTGATTCCAGTACCGGTCGAAACCCTCGTCATCGGAATAGACGTCCTGGGCAATCACTTCTTCGGTCCACTGGCAGCAAGGGGCGCTGAACTTTGCACGGTTGATGTATGCGACATTGATGGGCTCGCGGCACGCTTTCTCGAGGTCGAGCATAACGGGTTTGATGCTGGTGTAGAACCTCGGGGCATCGACGCGTATCCCAAGGCGGGCGCCAAGCTCGCAGGCCTTGTCGACGGCCTCGTTGTAGAGGTCTCTCACACCATACAAAGACCAGTCGACGATGTGGGGGTGTACCACGATATTGCTAATCGTGGCGTGTAAGCAGCCAACTCTCTCGACGACGCGAACGAAGTCCACAATGTCCTTGGTGTTGTGCCGATACGCGATCATGTTGAGCCTGATGCGCGGGCGATCTGCGGCCGGCAGCGCGGCTATGAATTCCCCAATGTGGCGAAGATGCAGCTCCCATCTCTTGCCCGCGTCGATGCCTCGCGCGGCCAATTGCGGGAACATGTCGCGCATATGCGCTTCCCCGTTGCCCGCGTTTAGCGACACCGAAAGCCAATCGAGATGACCTGCAAACCACGCGGCCTTTTCCGCGGTTAACGCGGTGCCGTTCGTCGTGGCGCGAATCGTTATCTTTGGATTTATTTCGTACAGCCACTGCAGAATTTGTTGCAATTCCGGGTGCAGCAGCGGCTCTCCGATGGAACTCGAAATGCCGAAGTATTTGACGCTGCTAAGGACTCTTTCCAGCTTTTTGAGCTTCGCAAATGGTACGAACTCGCCCTTGCCACCGATTTGCTTCTCGTATTCGTTGAATGAACGAGGGCAAAAGAAGCAACTGGCGTTGCAATAATCCGTCCAGTCTAAGTAAATTAGCTCCGGATACGGCGCCAGATCGACCGAAGAAGGCCCTTCGCTCGACAGCATTGCAGTCGCGTGTCTCAACCGCGTTGCAGTTGACTGTTCTGCTGTAAAGTCATCCATTGCTTGTCAGCAAAGCCCCGACACTGTGTTGCGCTGGTGGGGCGCGCAATATCCGCCTCACCGGGTCGACAAACTTACGATTGTGCAAGATCGGATTGTACTACTGTCACGATACGCTACATCTGATTGCAAAACAAGCAGGAAGGAATAGTGCCACCCAGCAAGATGATGTTCCACTAGTAGGCCGATGAGGCGCCGGCCCATCGCATAGAGGAGCCCCATTTATTCCGCCGATGCGGACTTTGCAAACAGGCTGGGGGCGATCTGGCCAGCCAAATACTTGGCGCCGCTCACCGAGAGGTGACCGTAGTCCATGGTCATCAATGTGTCTCCTGCGCTCGTGCGGCACCCATCGGGTTGCAGAGCATGTCCCAGAGCGAAATATAGTTCACGCCGAGACCAAGGGTTAAGATCGCCTGCGGCAGCCCGCCGGTCCACATCGGCGGCGGCCCGACGATCACCATGCGGCCTACACGGGCATCCCGAAGTGCGGCAATCGTCCGGTCGAGCGTGCCAGGAGCCAGATTCGGATAGTTCCAGATCGAATGCATGAGGACAACGTCTGGTTTTTCGGATCGGATCATCGAAAGCACGACGTCGTTGACATCGGTAGGTATCCATGGGTTTGAGCAGCCCGGCGAAGCTGCGCAGAAGACCTAAATCAATCGAGCGATGTGGCGCTACTGCCGTTTTTTCGGCGTGCCGGCCTGGCTTTCGGCCCAGTGTCCGAACTCGCGCGCGCGTGCGCCATCGGGATCGATTTTGGCAAGTTCGCGCTCCAGGCTCTGGCCCCATAAGGAGTATTGGTTGGCCGACTCGGTGACTTTGCCGTTGTACTCCTCTAACGCCAGGGTCCTGTTGTAATAGAACTCGTGCTCCAACTTCAGCCGCTCCAGCTCCGCCTTCAGCCGCTCCACCTCTCGGTTCGCATGTTCCAACTCGCGTTCGAGGTTGCCGATCCGCTGGGCCCTTTCTCCGGCACTCTTGATCAGCGCGCGGTTCTGGACTTCCAACATCGAGGCTCGTCCGCTGAAGAATGCCATGAAATGCTCCGATAGCGCCGCCGGCCTTTCAAGTTCGTGATGTCTAGATATCACAACCTTTGGCGTTAGGGCTCCGACGGTTAGAGCTAGTCCGCCGAAGCTGCACGGGTGGCCCAAGCCGATCGAGCGATATGAGCGCTAAGGCCGTTTTTTCAGCGTGCCGGCCTGGCTTGCGGACCAAATTCCGAACTCGCGCTCCCGCTGGCCATCGGGATCGATCTTGCCAAGTTCGCGCACCAAGCTCTGGCCCCATAAGGAGTATTGGGCAGCAGCCTCAGTGACCACGCGAACGTCTTGCTCCAACGCCAGGGCCCTCTTGTGATAGAACTCGCGCTCCGACTTCAGCCGCTCCACCTCCGTCTTCAGCCTCTCCACCTCCGTCTTCAGCCTCTCCACCTCTCGGTTCGCACGTTCCAATTCGCGTTCGAGGTTGCCGATCCGCTGGGCCCTTGCTCGGGCAGACTTGATCAGCGCGCGGTTCTGGACTTCCAACATCGAAGCTCGTCCGCTGAATAATGCCATGAAATGCTTCCAATCGCGGCGCCAGCCTCCAAGTTTCAGGAATCAACATGTCATAAAACTCGGCAGCAGAGAAGGGCTGAAGCGCTTCAGGATTTTGGGCAGCAACGGCGCTGGCTGACCTTGAAAAAAGCTTGCCAAAGAAAGCCTTCTCACCGCTCGCGCAGGCTCTCCTGTTTGTACTTGAGCAACGGTGAGAGCAAATAATTGATGACGGTGCGTGAGCCGGTCTTGATTTCCACGGTGACGGCCATGCCGGGGGAGAGGTTTACGAGCTTGTCCTCAACCTGCATCTGCTTGCGATCGAGCGAGACGCGCGCGGCGTAGACCATCTCCTCGCCTTTGGGTTCGCTCGTGCTGCTGCTTTCGGGGCCCGGTGGCTTGCCGTTCGATTTCTCCTGCGCCTTATCGCGGGTGATGGCGTCCTGGGAGACGTGCAGCACGCGGCCGTGCAGCAGGCCGTATCGGGTAAAATTGAATGTCTCGATCTTTATCTCGGCCTCCTGGCCGGCATGCACGAAGCCGATGTCGCGGTTCGACACCATCGCCTCGATCTCCAGATGGCTGTCGACAGGCACGATGACGAGCAACGATTGTGCCGGTGTCACGACGCCCCCCACCGTATGGATTGCAAGCTGCTGCACGACGCCGTCTTCGGGAGCCGTGAGCGCTTGCAGCTTGGTTCGCTGCTCGGCTTTGATCAGATCCTGGACGAGGCCGGCCGCCTTTTGCTCGGCCTTTACCAGCTCGTCGTTGATGGTGCGGCGGAACTCGGCGACGGCCTGCGCGCGCGTCTCGATGATCGCCGCCACGGCCGCTTCCGTTTCATGGAAGCGGCTCTTTTGCACCTCGAGGTCCTGCTTCTGATCGACGAGCTGCTGAAGCGTTTCGAGATATTGCAGCTTCGAGCTGAATTCCCGGTTGTAAAGGGCTCCACGGACATCGACGCGTTGCTGGATGATCGGAATGACCGCTTCCAGCTTGGCGATGCTGGCGGTCGCCGTCGCGCTCTCGGCTTCCTTCTGCGCGCGTTGGCGGTCGAGCGCGGCGAGCTTGGCGCGGTGCTCGCCGATTTGGTTCAGCAGGTACTGTCGGTGCATGGCGACCTGCGCGGCGCTCGCGCCGTCCGGCGGGTGAAACTCCGATTGCGGGTCGCCTCCCTCGCTCAGCGCTGCGCGCAGCCGTGCGATGTCCAGCTGGGCGCCGGTGAGGTCGCTCTGGATATGCTCCCGTTCCGCCACGGTTATCGTCGGGTCGAGCTCGATGAGGACATCGCCGGCTTTGACGCTCTGGCCATCGCGGACGTGGATCGCGCGCACAACTCCCGTCTCGAACGGCTGGATGACCTTGGTGCGCCCGGTGGGAATGATTTTGCCCGGCGCCGAGGCAACGATGTCGATTTTGCCCAAGCACGTCCAGGCAAAGGCGATGCAGAAGAGCGTGATGATCGTTAAACCGATCGCACGGCCAATCGGCGACGGCGGCGTCTCGACGATCTCCAGCGCCGCCGGTAGAAAGGCGAGCTCGTGCTTGCTGCGACGGGTGCGCACGTCCGGCAGGGGGACGACGTTCTTAGCCGACTTCATGGATGCCACTCTGCAGGCGGTAGACCGAGGCATAACGCCCGCCGGTTCTGATCAGATCGTCATGGCTGCCGTCCTCGACCAGCCGGCCGCGCTCGATGGTAATGATGCGATCGGTCGTGCGCACGGTCGACAGACGATGCGCGATAATGAACACCGTGCGTCCTTTCGCGATACGCTGCATGTTCTGCTGGATCACTCGCTCGCTTTCATAATCGAGGGCGCTCGTCGCCTCGTCGAAGATCAGGACGCGCGGATCCATGACCAGTGCGCGCGCGATGGCGATGCGCTGACGCTGTCCGCCGGACAGGCTGCTGCCGCGCTCGCCGATAATGGAGTCATAGCCCTCGGGCAATTCCAGAATGAACTCGTGCGCGCCCGCAAGCTCAGCGGCAGCGATGACTCGCTCGATCGGCATGGCGGGCTCGGCGAGCGCAATGTTGTCTCGCACCGAGCGATTGAACAGAATATTCTCCTGCAGCACGACGCCGATTTGCCGGCGCAACCAGGCGAGGTCCACCATGGCGAGATCGGTGCCGTCGATGAGAACGCGCCCGCTCTCCGGGACGTAAAGGCGCTGGATCAACTTGGCGAGCGTGCTTTTGCCCGACCCCGAAGGACCGACGATGCCGACGACCTGCCCGGCCGGCACGCTGAAACTGAAATCGTGCAAAACCTCCGGCCCATCGACGCGGTAGCGAAACGTGACGTGCTCGAGCACGAGGTCGCCGCG
>Ga0318533_10002065_pt1 | contig 10365 bp, 7 predicted proteins | sample GRESIP053b4f27_FD_203675 | JGI IMG/M metagenome (GOLD analysis project Ga0318533, IMG submission 203675) | Tropical soil microbial communities from Luquillo Experimental Forest, Puerto Rico - GRE.SIPMG.053b4f27 | ecosystem: Environmental > Terrestrial > Soil > Tropical forest > Bulk soil...
AGGGAGGATCAGGCTGACGATTGCAGGCGCGTTCAGCTCGACGCCCGCAATTAACCCCGCGAACGCCGGATTGAACGATCGCATTGCTCAATTTAGAGCGCAAACCCAGCGCCGTTTCCGTCGTCGTAGAACATTTTCACTGTTTCGAGCGAGTAGTCGCCGAGATCCTTACCGACCAGCGAGAGTTTTTTTAGAATGTCGTTCGTTACTGTGATCACATGGCAGCCAATCTCGTCTGCCTGGAAAATATTGAGTAACTCACGCGGGCTTGCCCATATGAGCTCGGTATTAGGTGCAGCGGAGAGGCGTCGCACTGCCTCGGCCATCAGCGGCACGGGATCCATCCCTGTATCGGCTATACGACCCGCGAAAACCGACACATAGGTTGGCGCACCCCCCTGGACCGCGTCGACCACAGCCCGCACCTGTTCGAGAGTAAAAATCGCCGTCACGTTAAGCGGAATCCCTTCCTGCGTTAGTCGCTCGCATAGCGGCACGGCGCCTTCGCGGCGGGTGTTGCTGATCGGGATCTTTACCCGAATATTGTCCCCCCAGGTCGCAATCTTGCGCGCTTGCCGCGCCATCTCGGCAAACTCGTCAGCAAAGACCTCAAAAGAAATCGGCCGGTCAGGGATCGCTTGCAGAATGTCGCGGGCGAAACTCTCATAGTCAGTGACGCCGGCCTTGCGCATCAATGACGGATTGGTAGTGAAACCCTTGATATACGGTTTGGCATACATCTCAAGCATGCCCGCCTTTTCCGCTCCATCCGCGAAGATGGCGACCCTCAGGTCACTGACTGTTTTCATGTGATCCCTGCTCGATCCTGCTCTGTTGAATGGTCCAGGATACCGCCGCGGATAGCGAGGCGACCATCACCGGTGGCGCGCTCGGGAAAATCTCACCATAGCCGTCGCCGATCAAGACGGCGCGACAACCGGTCCGTCCACCCGCCTCGATATCGCGCCAGCGATCGCCCGCCATAAAGCGGCCAGTCACATCCAGCCGAACTTCTTCAGAGCGCGTAATATCATACCGGGTTTCGGCTTGCGGCAATCACGCCGTTGTTCAATCGTCGTGTTCGCATTCCTCGATAACATCAAGCGGCAAAACGTCTGCGACCCCGCGTGTTGATCTTATCGACATCGGCGGCGCTCGCCTTCCCTCGGGCAACATCGGTTGGGTTAGTAACGATGGGCAGAAAGCCTTCATGCTTCAGTTCGTCAAGCGCTGCACGGGCGGCGTGATAACCAACTCACTCAGACTTCGGGCGGATATGGCTAACCGTAGCAGCGAATTGCCTCGTTTAGGACACCGTCGCGATTGAGAAAGACCGCAACTGCACGCTGTGCCATCAACAATTCGCTCCCACTTCGTCTACCGGGCCCGAATGAAGGATGAGTTCAGCCTCCAGTCTCCGGGAAGTTTGTGACCACGACTTCTTCAGTCACCGTGTCGAGCATCGCGCAGCTCAACTGCCGCTGGTTGCTGCTGTCCCGCGCCTCGCCCGCGGACCCCGGGTTGATCACGAGCACGGTGCTGATGCGGCGCGCCATTTGGTGATGCGTGTGACCGTACAGAACGAAGTCCGCGTCGGCCTCGCCAAACCGGGTCAATAACGAGCTGTGGGGATAGACATAGGTGCCACGCGGGTCCCACGGTGTCGAGTGAACGACGAGCAGCTTTTTGCCCCCAAGCGTCAATTGGAGCCGTTTCGGTCGGTTGGCCAGCCACTGCAGCAACGCCGGGTCGATCCATTCAGCCTGACGGGCTCGGCTACCCTGCGGCCCGAGGAAACCTTCCTCGTGATTGCCGAGGATAGTGTGGGCGCCACGAGCTCTCAGAAGGCGAACCACCTCGTTCGAAAAGCGGTACTCGTAGATGCTGTCGCCGAGGCATATCAGCTCGTCGGCATCCCGGAGGATATCCAAGGATTGCCGCAAGCCGGGCGCGTTGCAGTGCACATCGGAGATGATGCCGATCTTCACGAACCACTCCGACAAGCAATGATATTCATCGGCTTCATGCTCATGACCACCACTGCATCCTGGTTCAATACCTCGACAAGGGTGCGCACGATGCCTCGATCAGGCTTGGAGCGTGAACGCGTGGCTTCGAGGACCGAGACCCGTATGTGTAACACGTCGCCTGGCCGAACCGGCCGCAGCCAGCGCAGCTCGTCAATCCCGGGCGAAGCGAGACTCGCGCGTCCCGGAAGAAAGTTGTCGACGAGGAGACGCATCACCATCGCCGCGGTATGCCATCCGCTGGCGATCAGACCGTCAAAGCGCCCCCGAGCTGCCGCCGAGGGATCGACGTGCATCGCCTGCGGGTCGAAGCGCCGTGCAAACTCGATGATCTCAGCCTCGCTGACCGTGACCTCCCCGTATTCGAAAACGGAGCCGGGAACATAATCCTCGAAGTGGCGGTCCTCCGAACCTAAGTCGCTCAACGACACCTTTCCCTCACGTCATCGCCGCTTCCGGGCTGTGCCCGCGACGGTCCTTCGGTGTTAAACCCGGGGATTGACCGAACCATCCACGATTGCATTACATCATAGTAACGGAGGGAGGCAGATGAGCTACGACTATATTATCGTTGGCGGCGGGTCGGCTGGGTCGGTCATGGCAAACCGGCTATCGGCCAAGAGCAGCAACAAGGTTCTGCTGTGCGAGGCCGGTCAGGATACCCCGCACGGCAAGGTGCCGCCCGAGATCCTCGACAGCTATCCCGGTACAGCGTACTTCGATCCGCGCTTTCACTGGACCGAGCTCAAGGTCCACACCGAAGTCATCTCGCACAATCGCCCGGAGGAGGACCGCCCGCCATTGCGCAAATACGAGCAGGCGCGCGTATTGGGCGGAGGTTCGTCGATTAATGGTCAGCTCGCCAATCGGGGCGCGCCCAGCGACTTCGACGAATGGGAAGAGCGCGGCGCCGCGGGCTGGAACTGGAACGCGGTGCTCCCCTATTTCAAAAAAATCGAACGCGACATGGATTTCGACGGGCCATGGCACGGCAAGGACGGCCGCATCCCGGTCCGTCGCATTTTCCCTGATCTGTGGAATGGGCACGCCAAGGCGGTCGCCAGAGCCTTTGAACAGGCCGGCTTCCGATACATCCAGGACCAGAACGCGGAATTCAAGGACGGCTACTTTCCGATCACGATATCTAATCTGTACGACCGCCGCGTGTCTGCGGCGATCGGCTATCTCGATCCCGGCACCCGGTTGCGCGATAATCTAACGATTTCGGCCCTGACCCAGGTAAAGGGGCTGTTGTTCGACGGGACGCGCTGCGTCGGCGTCAAGGCGCTGGTCGAAGGTAGGGAGACCGAATTCCGCGCCGGTGAGGTTATTGTCTCATCGGGTGCGATCCATTCGCCGGCACATCTCTTGCGCGCTGGGGTAGGGCCGGCCGGCCACCTACGCGATCTTGGAATCGAGGTCGTCGCGCACGTACCGGGGGTCGGCCAAAGATTGATGGACCACCCGTCGGTCTCGGTTTCCTCTTTTATCAAGCCCGAGTCCCGGCTCAACGGCCTTACCCGGCGCCATATCCTGCTCGCGCTGCGCTATTCCTCGGGGATCGGTGCCGCGCCGCCCGGCGATATGTTTGTCGCCGGTGTGAGCAAGTCGGCTTGGCATGCGGTTGGCGAGCAGATCGGCTCACTGCTCGCAGCAGTGTACAAGACCTTTTCAGAGACAGGTCAAGTCAAGCTCACCTCGCGCGATTGGCGGGCCGAGCCGATCGTCGAATTCAACCTTTTGTCGGACCGGCGGGATCTCGAACGGCTAATGGACGCATTTCGCCGGCTCGGCGCGATGCAAATCAGCTCGGCGTTATGCGCGGCGACCAGCGACCCCTTCCCCGCGAGCTACACCGAGCGGGTGCGAAAGATCGGCGTCGTCAACGGCAAGAACAAGATGATTACCGATGTCATCGCGAAATTGCTTGATGGGCCCGCATGGCTGCGGCGCATGATGATCGAAAAGGTTATTATCGAGGGGTACCGCTTTGATGAACTAATGCACGACGACGAAGCGCTCGAAGACTTTGTCCGAAAAGCCGCAATCGGGGTATGGCATGCCACCTGCACTTGCCGGATGGGTGCGGAGGATGATCCAATGGCGGTGACCGACAATCAGGGCCGAGTGCGCGGGGTGATTGGGCTGCGGGTTGTCGATGCCTCGTTGTTTCCGACGGTGCCATGCGCCAACACCAATTTCCCGACGCTGATGACCGCCGAAAAGATCGCAGACACGATACTGGCGACCGCGTAATCCAAGAGTGAAAGGGAGGACAATGCGTTTCGGAGTTTTTGACCATCTCGATGACAGCGGGCTACCGCTGACCACGCACTTCGAGGAGCGATTGAGCCTCATCGAGGCCTACGATCGCGCCGGGTTCTACGGCTACCATCTTGCCGAGCACCACAACACGCCGCTCGGCTACGCGCCGTCCCCCGGCATTTTCCTGTCTGCAGTCGCGCAGCGAACAAAGCAGCTGCGGTTCGGACCGATGGTCTATCTGTTGCCGCTCTACCATCCGTTGCGGCTGATCGACGAGATTTGCATGCTCGACCAAATGAGCGGCGGCCGGTTCCTCTACGGTGTGGGCCGGGGCATCTCGCCGATCGAGGTTGGGTTTTATGGCGTCGATTTCGAAACCGGAATGCAGCAGTTCCGCGAAGCCTTCGATGTCATCCGCATCGGACTGACGGAAGAGGAACTGACCTATCGCGGAAAATTCTATAATTTCGACCACGTTCCGATCGTGATGAAGCCGGCTCAGAAACCCTATCCCGAGCTGTGGTATGGAACGAGCCGGCCGGATAGCATTCCCTGGGCGGCCGAGCACCGCGCTCACATCGTAACCTTGCGCGACACCACGCAAGCGCGGGCGATCATCGATCTCTACAAGGCGGAATGGCGCAAACGCAGCCGGCCTGAGAGCGAATTGCCTCTGATGGGGATCAACCGCCACATCGTGCTCGCCGAAACGGAAGCTGAGGCACGTGATACCGCCCGACGCGGTTATCGCCCTTGGCGCCGGCACATGGAGCTACTTTGGGCGAAATACGATGTACCGTTCCCGTTGAAGGCAGGGTTGCCCGAGGAATGGGATCCGCTGCAGGCACACGGACACGCGATCGCCGGCACGCCGGCGCAGGTGCGCGACTACATTGCTGCTCAGACCGAGGCCGCCGGCGCAACCTATTTCGTGTGCGATTTTGCGTTCGGGAGCATCTCCCATGCCGAGGCTATGCGGTCGGCGGGGCTATTTGCGCGCGAGGTGATGCCGGCCTTTGCCGATGCCTGAGGTCACCAGGTCAGAGGAGGAAATCGATGGGCTCGATGATCGAGTTTACGCGTCCCGATGGGGGTCGGACCAAGGGCTATTTCGCGGCCGCCGGTCAGGGTCGCCCGGGCGTGGTCGTGATCCAAGAGTGGTGGGGTCTGAACGACCAGATTTGCGGCGTGGCCGACCGCTTCTCTCGGAGCGGATACAATGCCCTGGCGCCCGATCTGTACAAGGGCCGAGTGACCGCTCAAGCCGACGAGGCCAATCACTTGATGACCGGATTAGATTTCGTTGATGCGACGCACCAAGACCTTCGCGGCGCAGCTCAAAATCTAAAAACGCAAAGCACCGACGTTGCAGTGATGGGTTATTGCATGGGCGGAGCGTTGACCATCGCTGCTGCCCTGCACGTTCCGGAGTTTGCCGCTGGCGTGTGCTTCTATGGCATCCCGCCGAGGGAGTTTGCGGACCCAGCCAAGATCCGGGTGCCGCTTCAGGGCCATTTTGCGAACAAGGACGACTGGTGCACGCCGGCCGCGGTCGACGATCTCGAAAAGACCTTGAAAACGGCGGGGATCAAGCATGAGATCTATCGATACGATGCGGCGCACGCCTTCGCCAACGAGCGCAGCGCTGCTCACGACGTCGCTTGCGCTAATCTTGCGTGGGATCGGATGTCGGAATTTTTGAAGGCCCAGATCAAATAATCTAGTGCGCCGCGCACCGGCGGATCGTGTTTGACGATGCCTAGACGGGCCGTTGCGAAACTCGCCGGGCCCAAGGGCCTTCGTTTGCGGATTCATAATGCAAATCTTCGCGCGCCCCCATAGCGTCGGCATTCAGGCGCGGTTAACTATCTTGGCGCTCGTAACCGCACTGCCGCTGGTCGCGCTCGCAAGTTCCGCAATTCTGCGCACCGTGGACGATCAGCGCGCGCAAGTGCAGCGTGACGTCAGAGAAAGGGCAGAAGGCTTGCTCGCCGATCTCGATCGTCAGATCAGCGCGATCCAGGCCGAGCTCCAGGTCCTAGCGCTATCACCGAGCCTGCAGTCCGGTGACTTTCTGGCTTTTGATCAACAAATGCGGGCGGCGCTTACGATCCGGGGCACCTCCATCGTCCTGCACGACACCAAGGGACAGCAGCTGATCAGCACCAATCGGCCGTTCGGCGAACCCCTCCCACGCGCAACAAACACCGAAATGCACGATCGTGTCGTCGCGACAGGCAAGCCGCAAATTTCCGATCTCATCATGGGCGCGGTCTTGCGGCGGCCCATTCTGGTACTCGGAGCGCCGGTCTTCCGGGACAAGAAAGTCGCTTACGTGCTGGCGATGGGTGTCGGGCCGGAAATTTTATCAGGGCTGTTACAGGACCAAAGAATCTCCCCTGATTGGACAGTGGCAATATTCGACCGCAAGGGGACCATCGTGGCGCGGAATCGGGAGCTCGACCGCTTCCTCGGGAATCCGGCGGCGCCAATGCTTCTCGAAAAGATGATGGGGGCTGACGATAGCTGGTTCCCGAATGTCACGAGCGAGGGGATTCCGGTTTATTCGACGTTTAGGCGCTCGCCGATTACGGACTGGACCGTCGCAATTGGTGTGCCTAGAGAATTCGCAGACGCACTCCTTCGGCGAGCGCAATGGATTTCCTTTGGGGGTGGAGCCGCTGTCCTTGCGCTGAGCCTCGCTTTGGCATGGTGGGTAGGCCGAACTATTCGGAGACCCGTCGACGCCCTGACGAAGGCTGCGCGCGTACTCGGCAGTGGCAGACCCCTAGGTCCGTTGATCGGTGGGGTGCGGGAGTTGGATGAAGTCGGCGAAGCGCTCCGCTCAACGGCCAACATGCTCGCGCGAAGCAGAGAGCAGCTCGAGAGCATGGTGGTGGAGCGGACCCAAGAACTCGCCGCTGCCAATGAGCGGCTTCGGTCAGAGATCGGCGCGAAGGAACAGGCGCAGGCAGCGCTCCTGCAGGCGCAAAAGATGGAGGCGATGGGACAACTCACCGGCGGAGTTGCGCATGATTTCAACAATCTGCTGACTGCCGTGTCTGGGTCGCTGGCGCTGCTGGAACCCCGCATTTCCGATGACAGGAGCTTACGCCTTCTTCATACCGCGCAGCGCGGTGCATCGCGGGGCGCTAAGCTGACAGAATCCCTGTTGGCCTTTGCGCGAAAACAACGCCTCGACCCGGTCCCAGCTGACCTCAACGCTGTCATCGTCGAGATGAGCGATATGCTCCGCCGCTCTATCGGTGCCTCCGTCGAAATTCGGCATGCCTTGGTGAGCGGGCTCTGGCCGGCCCTGATCGATGTCGGTCAGATCGAAACAGCTCTGCTTAATGTGGCCCTCAATGCGCGCGATGCGATGCCGGGGGGCGGCGTGTTGCTGATCGAAACGGCAAACATTCTTGCCGGCGATGCCGAGCTTCCTGCTGAAATCTCTACGCAGGATTGTGTTCTCGTGTCGTTGCGCGACACCGGAACCGGCATGAGCCCTGACGTTGTCGAGCACGCATTCGAGCCGTTCTTTACGACAAAGGAAATCGGCAAGGGGACTGGCTTGGGTTTGTCGATGGTTTTCGGCGTGGTGCGCCAGTCCGGCGGCACGGTGCGCATTCGCAGCCGGCTGCGAGAAGGGACAACGGTGCAGATCTTTCTGCCCCGTGCAAGCGCACCCGTGATCCTTGGTTCACCTTCCGCTATCCGCGCAGAGGTGCGTGAGTCGGCTCACATTCTTGTCGTCGACGACGACCCCGATGTCCGTTGGATCGCCGCCGAAGACCTTCGCGAAATCGGTTATGTGGTCGCGGAGGCGGATGGCGGCCGCACTGCCTTGGAGATGCTCGAGCGTGACGATCCCTGCGATCTGATGGTCGTCGACATGATTATGACCGGGCTGTCGGGGGTAGACACGGTACGGCTCGCGCGGCGCACGCGACCCGACCTCAAGGTGCTGTACTGCAGCGGCTACGCTGACATGACCAGGTTCGAGGAAGCTATCGGTCACGAAGTCGTATTGAAGAAACCCTTCACACGGAAAACCTTGGCCGAAGCTGTTAGCGGCGCTCTGCTGCCTGTTGCGGCGAGTGATTCCGCGAACATCGTCCCATTGCGGCGCAGCGAACCGTCCTGACGCACTCAATCGGCGGAAGCCCTCCGCCGCAAGGCAACAAGCCAACGGCGAAGTACCGCAGCATAGTTCCCAAGCCGGGACTCGATCTAAGGGCTGCGAGCTTACCCGACACGGCGGCGCTGGGCCGGGCGCCGAGCGAGATACGGCCGGAGGTATTGCCCCGTGTAGCTCGCCTCGGTCGAGGCGACGTCCTCTGGGGTGCCGGTGGCGACGATATGGCCGCCGGCGTCGCCGCCTTCGGGGCCGAGATCGATGATCCAATCGGCGGTCTTGATGACCTCGAGATTGTGCTCGATGACCAGCACCGTGTTGCCGGTCTCGACCAGCGCGTGCAATACGTCGAGGAGCTTCCTTACATCGTCGAAATGCAGCCCCGTCGTCGGCTCGTCGAGAATATAGAGGGTGCGGCCGGTAGCCCGCCGCGACAATTCCTTGGCGAGCTTAACGCGCTGAGCCTCGCCGCCCGACAGAGTCGTCGCCGGCTGGCCGATATGGATGTAGCCGAGGCCGACCCGCTGCAGGGTTAAGAGCTTATCGCGGATCGCCGGTACGGCGCGGAAGAAATCGGTGCCCTCGTCCACCGTCATGTCGAGCACGTCGGCGATGCTCTTACTGCGGAATAATACCTCCAGCGTCTCGCGGTTGTAGCGGCGGCCCTTGCAGACGTCGCACTGGACATAAACGTCCGGCAGAAAATGCATCTCGATCTTGATGACGCCGTCGCCCTGGCAGGCTTCGCAGCGCCCGCCTTTGACATTGAACGAGAAGCGGCCGGGGGCGTAGCCGCGCGACTTTGCCTCGGGTAGACCGGTAAACCAATCGCGGATCGGGGTGAAGCAGCCGGTATAGGTCGCCGGGTTCGAACGCGGGGTACGGCCGATCGGCGACTGGTCGATATCGACGATCTTGTCGAGAAACTCGACGCCTTCGAGCCCGCCATGTGCGGCGGCCTGCTCGCGCGCATTGTTGAGGCGCTTGGCGAGCGCCTTGTATAGGGTCTCGACGATCAGAGTCGATTTGCCGCCGCCCGAAACCCCGGTCACGCAGCAGAAGGTACCGAGCGGAACCTCAGCGGTGATGCCTTTCAGGTTGTTCCCACGAGCGTCGAGGATGCGGAGGATTTGCCCCGGATGGCCGGTACGCCGGATTGGCGGAACCGGGATCTCCCGCTTTCCGGTCAAGTACTGGCCGGTGATGCTTTCGGGATTGATCATGATGGCCTCGGGCGTCCCCTCGGCGACAACGTGACCGCCGTGGATCCCGGCGCCGGGCCCCATATCGACGACCCAATCCGCCGTGCGGATTGCCTCCTCGTCGTGCTCGACGACAATTACCGTGTTGCCGAGGTCGCGCAACCGCTTCAGGGTCTCGAGCAGCCGCCCGTTGTCACGCTGATGCAGTCCGATCGACGGTTCGTCGAGAACATAAAGCACTCCGGTCAATCCGGAGCCGATCTGTGAGGCCAGCCGAATGCGTTGACTTTCGCCGCCTGACAGGGTGCCCGAAGCCCGGGATAATGTCAGGTATTCGAGCCCGACATTTTTTAAGAAGCCGAGACGTTCGTTGATCTCTTTCAGAATGCGCTGGGCGATCTCGCGCTGGCTCGGGGTGAGTTCGCCGCTGATCCCGGAAAACCAGCCGCCGGCCTCGGCGATCGACATCGCCGCAATCTCGCTGATGTGCTTGCCGGCGAGCTTAACGGCAAGTGCCTCGGGCTTGAGACGGTCGCCGTCGCAGACCTCGCAGGTCCTGGCGCTCTGATAGCGCCCGAGTTCCTCTTTGATCCAAGCGCTGTCGGTCTCTCGAAAGCGTCGCTCCATATTGGGTAACACACCCTCGAACGGCCGGTCGGTCGTGTATTTCCGCAGCCCGTCGTCATAGGTCATCTTGATCGGGTCGCCGTCCGAGCCGTAGAGGATCGTGCGC
>Ga0318533_10002071_pt1 | contig 10356 bp, 8 predicted proteins | sample GRESIP053b4f27_FD_203675 | JGI IMG/M metagenome (GOLD analysis project Ga0318533, IMG submission 203675) | Tropical soil microbial communities from Luquillo Experimental Forest, Puerto Rico - GRE.SIPMG.053b4f27 | ecosystem: Environmental > Terrestrial > Soil > Tropical forest > Bulk soil...
ATGACTCGTGGCGCTGGAGCTTTCTGATCAACGGCCCGGTCGGCGTGCTCGCGTTCGCGCTGATCGCGCTGATCCTGCGCGAGACCGCGGCCGCGGTTGTCGAGCGCCGGCAGCTGCGGCAGCAGGGGGGCGGGTTCGATCTCGTTGGCTTCGTGCTAGTCTCAACCTTTCTCGGCGCGCTGGAGGTCATGCTGGACCGTGGGCTCGAGGACGACTGGTTCGCCTCATCCTTCATTACCACGGTCGCGGTCGTCTGTGCGCTCGCCTTCGTGCTGATGATCCCGTGGGAAGTGAGCCGGCGCAACCCGGCGGTCGATGTCCGCATGATCGCCACGCGCCAGTTCGGCGCCTGCTTTGTGGTGATGCTGGCGATCGGCGCCGTCCTCTACGCGACCACCCAGTACCTACCTCAGTTGGTGCAGCTGGATTTCGGCTACACCGCCGAATGGGCCGGGCTCGTGCTCGCGCCGGGCGGCCTCGTTACGATGGTGATGTTCGCCGTCGTCGGGCGTTTGTCGGCCAAGGTCCAGCCCAAATATCTTATTATGATCGGTGCGGTCTTCGCCGCGCTGTCGATGTACGTTCTGACCAATGTATATGCCGATCTCGGCTTCTGGTTCTTCGCGCAGTCGCGCATATGGCTCGGGGTCGGACTGCCGCTGATCTTCACTCCGATCACCGCGGCGTCCTATGACGGCCTTCCGCCCGGCAAGACCGATCAGGCCTCGGCCATGCTCAACGCCGCGCGCAATACCGGCGGCTCGATCGGCATCTCTCTCGTCTCCAACGTGCTCTGGGGCCGCGAGCAGTTTCATCAGAACATGCTCGTCGGCCAGGCGATCCCGTCGAGCATCCCGTACCAGGACACGCTGCACCAGGTGACGAACTATTTCATTGCCCAGGGCAGCTCGTTGGCCCAGGCGCACCAGCAGGCCATCCAATGGATTGGCCAGCAGGTGCAGACGCAGGCATCATTCCTGGGCTACATGGACGCGTTCTGGCTGCTGATGCTGATCTCGCTCGCGGTCGTGCCGCTCGCGCTGACCCTGCGCAAAGTCAAGCTCGGCGCCGCCGCTCCGGTGGGCCATTGATGAACACACAACGCGAGCACGCCAGGTGACGGGAGCGAAGGGGCGAGCCTGGAGGCCGTGGCCAGGCGCGCTGGCGTCGGGATCGGGACATTGTATCGGCACTTTCCGACCAGAGAGGCCTTATGCGAGGCGGTCTACCGGCGCGAGGTGGAACACCTTGTCGAACTGGCAAAGCATCTCGTCGAGACAAAAATCGCCCCGGTCGAGGCGCTGCGCCCGCTGGCTGCGGGCCGGCGTCGAATGCATCGCGACGAAAAAGGGCATGGCGGCGGCGCTCGCCATGGCGGCGCACGGTTCCTCGGACCTTGCGGCCCATTCTCTTGACCGGCTCACCCGGGCCGTGGGGGAACTGCTGCAGCATGCCGTGGCAGCGGGCGAGATTCGTGCCGACATCGACCCTGAGGATCTGCTCCGTGCCCTTGTTGGCATGTGCTACGCGCACGATAGGCCGGGGTGGCAAGCCAAGGTACTGCGCCTGGTCGATATCTTCATCAATGGACTACGCCGGCGGCCGGACAAGAGACACGATCGACGGGCCCGTGACGCTGTTTGTGACCCGCAGCCCTGATATCGGCTTTCCACCAACTCGGCCGGATTCGAACCTGCTAGCAACGTCTCCTAAGGGGCATAACCTGCCGCTACCGTGGTGCGACCTGAGCCCCCGTTAAGGGTCGATCCCCGTCCTTCGTGGCCGCGAACGAGGGACCGCTTCTTGTGAGGTTCTGGTTATTCCTGGTCGGCTCGGCGGCTCGCGCCGTCGATCGGCAAGGGGGGTGGGGCGCAGCTGGAAATGGAAGGCGATCGGGACCGTACCCTTGCCGCCTTCCTTCAGCCACGGCGCCCGGTCGCCGCTCTTCGTCCACGCCCCGCGCCCTTTTCCATCCTGCATTGGGATCGTCGATGCGGCCGTCCATGCCCTTGGCGTAGAAGCTTAGCGGATAGGGGACGCGCAGCACCCCCCACTTCCCCTCGACCAGCGCCAAGAGCGCGTCGTCTTCGTTGCCGGTCGAGATCGGAACGTCGTTCCCGAGCCCCAGCGTGTTGTGCTAATCGACCCAGGTGTAATAGCTCGCCTCGGCACTGTTGTCGCCGATGCCGGCGCAACCCGGCCCCGGATACTGGTACAGGGTCCAGCCCTCCGGGCACCGATCGCCGGTGGCATTGGGCCTGTTCAGTGGACCCTTGCACTTGCGCCGGTCGAAGCTGCCGAGATGCCCGCTGCCGAGCGATACCCACACCACACCCTTGCTGTCGATGTCGGCGCCGCGCGGTCCAAAGCCCGGCAGCGGGACGTTGTAGATTTCGGCGAGCGCCGTCGCGGGTGGATTTGGCAGCCGAGCTTATCAGCTGGGCTCACCGGCCCCTCGTCAACAACGCCCGTCGCGGTTCCGGATAGAGGGGCTCGCGCAGTATACCCCACGATATCTGCTACGCGAGCCGGTCGAGAGGCCGAGCCTGCTGGCCAACATCGACATTGAGCAGGGCTGGCGCCGGCAGGCCGAAGCCCCGTCCGCGGCGCAATGCCGGAAACTAGGTCGAGCCCCGACAGACGTCGCCGCGCGCCATGACGAAAGCCACGCGCTCGAGCACGGACACGTCGTCGAGCGGGCTCGCACCTACGGCGATCACATCGGCTGATTTGCCCGGCGCGATCGTTCCAACTTCGTCGGCAAGGTCGAGCAGCCTGGCGGCATTGACCGTGGCGGCTTTGATTGCTTCGCACGAACGCATCCCTGCTTCGACCAGGAAGGTGAACTCGCGTGCGTTCTGTCCGTGCGGCCCGACACCCATGTCCGTGCCGAATGCAATCGTCACGCCGGCCTTGTGGGAGCGGGCGAGGGCCTCCTTGATCTTGACGCCGACGATCATCGCCTTCTCGCTTTGCGCCGTCGTCAATACGCCGTCGTCCTGCGCCATTTCCAAGACCGTGACGCCGGCAATGATAGTCGGCACATGGAAAGCACCTTTGGCGATGAACAGCTCGAGCGAGTGAGCATCGAGGAAGCTCCCATGCTCGATCGAATCGACCCCCGCTTCGAGCGCCGCATTGATGCCGGCCGCGCCATGCGCATGGACGGCGACGCGCCGGCCCAGGCGATGGGCCGTTTCGACGATCGCGCGGATTTCGTCATCGGTGAATTGCTGGTCGAGACCGGCCCTGATGTTGGAGAGCACGCCGCCGGTTGCCACGAACTTGATCGCGTCCGCGCCATGACTGACCTGACGGCGCACCGCGCGGCGACATTCGTCGACACCATCGCAAATTCCCGACGTGGATTGCACGCAAGCGCAAACGTCGTGGCGATAGCCATAGGCCTGGCCATGACCGCCGGTGGGCGAGAGCACAGCGCCGACGCAAAGAAGGCGCGGTCCCGCGACCTTCCGATCGGCAATGGCGGCCCGCAATGCGAAAATAACCTCAGGATTGCCGACGGCGCCGACGTCGCGCACGGTCGTGAAACCGGCAGCCAGCGTCAATGCCGCGTGGTGAGCCGCATTGAAACCGATCATCGCATCGGAATCTTCGACCCTGCGCAATCGGTATCCTCGGTCGAGCTGCGAGGTCAGGTGCACATGGCAGTCGATGAGGCCGGGAAGGACGAATTTCTTGCGGAGGTCGATGACCTCGCCGCCCGCAGGCGGATCGATGAAACCGCCCGACACCGCCTTGATCCGCTCGCCTTCGATCAGAATGCTCTGCTCCGACTTGGGCTGTATGTCCGGATCGGCGAGCAAAAAGCCGGCGTGGATAACCTTCGTCTTCGCGGACCCGGTCGAATTGTTTCCCATGGTCTTTTCCGTCCGAAATAGGGATCCGGCGGCTCGCGCCGTCAATCGGCGAGCGGGGTGGGGCGCAGCTGGAAATGGAAGGCGATCGGAACGGTGCCCTTGCCGCCTTCCTTCAGCCACGGCGCCCGGTCGCCGCTCGTCGTCCACACCCCGCGCCCTTTCCATCCCGCATTGGGGTCGTCGATGCGGCCGTCCAATCCCTTGGCATAAAAGCTCAGCGGGTAGGGGACGCGCAGCACCACCCATTTCCCCTCGACCAGCGCCAACAGCGCGTCGTTCTCGTTGCCGGTCGAGACCGGAACGTCGTTCCCGAGCCCCAGCGTATTGTGCTGATCGACCCAGGTGTAATAGCTCGCCTCGGCGCTGTTGTCGCCGATGCCGGCGAAGCCCGGCCCCGGATATTGGTAGAAGGTCCAGCCCTCCGGGCACTGATCGCCGGTGGCGTTCGGTCCGTTCAACGACCCCTTGCACTTCTTCCGGTCAAAGCTGCCGAGATGCCCGCTGCCGAGCGACACCCAGACGACGCCCTTCGAATCGATGTCGGCGCCGCGCGGCGCGAAGCCGGGCGCCGGGACGTTGTAGACCTCGGTGAGCGCGGTCGCCGGCGGGTTCGGACCGGGATCGAGCCGCACGATCGTGCCTTTCATGCTGAATGTCGTGCCCCAGACCGAGCCGTCGATCGGGCTCGGCATGATCGCGTAGACACCGCCTTCGAGTCGCTTGTCCTTCTGCGGATCGACCTGCTGGTTCGGCTCGACATAGGCGTCGCGCTTGCCGTTGCCGTCGATGTCGACGACCAGCGCGGTCCAGCCCTGCGCCTTTGCCGCATCGCCGGTTTCGTCGAACACCTTAGTGTCGAGCCAGCCGATGACCGGCCCGCCGCCGCTCGTCCACAAGGTGTCGTGGTCGTCAAAGCCGAATTGCAGGTGGTGGGTACCGAAGCAGGTGTCGATGAAGATGTACTTCATCGTCTTCGGGTCGAGCATCGCCAGCTGGCGGCTGCTCTCCTTGAGCGGAAAGAGCTTCGCCGAGGGATGGTCGGAGCCTTCCTTGCAAAAGTCGGGGTTGTCGCGACCGCGCACCGCGGCGGTCAGCCACACCCGCCCCTTCCGGTCGATCATCATGTTGTGGTTGTTGACCCGCGTGTCCCAGATCTGCCGGTCGCCCCAATAGGCCGACGGCATCTGGGGCTTCAGGGTCGCGGCGTGCCCGGTGCCGAGCGACAGCGGCATTTGGGGATCGCGCACCGGCGCATGAAAGACCGTGACGGTGTTGGTCGCCGGATCGAGGATCGGCAGATCGTCGCCGGCATATTCCGGCGACCCGTACTCCTTGCCGCCGGCGTTGACCGTCGGATTGCGCTTGTCGGTCGAAATCAGATCGTGCAGGTACTTGTCGGGCCAGCCCCAATCCCACTCGGTGACGACGAGGTTACGCTCCACCCCCTGCGGCCGGGGCGGCGACGCGTGCGGCAGCTCGCCCTGCGCGACGCGATCGGTCCAATCGGCGAAATACTTGAACGGCGCGCCGCCCAGCTGCCCGGCGAGCGGGTTGACCATGAACGGCGCCGACTGGCCCGATTGGACGCGCCGCATCCAGGCATGGGTGCTGGTCTTCTCGTCAGCGAAGGCGGCGGGGATCGTGCGTGTCGATTCCTGGCCGAGCTGGTGGCAGCCGACGCAGGCTCGGTTCTTGATGATCGTCAGCCAGTCCTGCTGGGTGACATTGGCGGGGATGCCGTTCTCGCCGCCGAACTCTTTCTTGTCCGGGATCGTCAGTAGGGAATACCAATAGATCGCCGGGTAGTAATGCGCCGCATCCGCCTCGCTGGGCGCCGACGCGGCTGCGAGATCGAGCCGCTGACCCGGCTTCGCGCGCATCTTCGGCGAGTCGACAAGACCGTAGCCGCGCACCCAGACGCTGTAATCGGCTTGCGGCAGGTCCGGCACCAGATAGCGGCCCTGATCGTCCGTCACGACGATGCGCCTGAACTGCGTCGGCAGTTCGGTGGTCTCGGCGATGACCCAGACGCCCGCCTCGTGACCCTGCGGACTGGAGACGACGCCACCGATGTCCTTTGCACCAATCGCGATCGCGGCGGCATCGTTCTGCGCCTGCGCCCGGGCTGGATGCGACACCGCGGCCAACAAGGCCGCGGCGGCCACGAGTGCTGGCAGCCTCTGTCTGATCTTCATGAGCCCCTCCCTGCCGGCGCCGACCTGACCCGCCCTTTTCCAGCAGGACCTTCCCGATCTCCGGAGAGTACGTCGAGCCGACCGCGCTGATTTTACCCAAGCCTCGCGCCGAGTCCACCGCGCACGCCCCGGTCCGAGCCCGGAGCCGCCGACGCCCGTCGACGCTTTAACAAGAGCAATCCAGAGGAGCTTAGGTCCTGAGCGTCGCCTGGAGCTGGCGCAGCAGATCGAAGCAAAGCGGTTCCGCGGAAAGCCGCCCTCGATTTGATTCCCACAAGCGGTCAGCCGAGGCCGAGAGCGCGTCGCCCCGCGAAGAGGCAATCGGCCGGGCCACTGCCGGCATCGAGGCGAACCCAATCCATCGTCCCGGATCTTGCCGGAGCCGCTGCGCAAGGACTTCCGAGGCGTTACCGAGCCGCGCGCAGCCGCCCTCCATCGTCGAGGTCTGAACCGTCCCATACGAGACAGCCTGCTCAGGAATTCGAAGACATCGCGCTAATCGTCGGCCATAGCCAGGCAGAAACGAGTCGCGCTGCTCCTTCAAGTCGCCGGGAAAAGCGGCGTCAAGTAGCGTGGTCCGGGGATGGTATGATCCTCGATGCCGCGGATGTTCTCGGCGACGACACGAAGCGCCGTTCTTTCCTCCTCCGATGCGACGGTCCCCCAGAAATGCACGACGCCGTCCGAGACGACGATATTCGAAGCGGTCGGAAGGCGGTCGGGTTCGCCCATTCTCCAGCGCGAGCGCCGGCGCTCGGTACCGAGGGCTCGGGCCTATCTCTCTGTGGCGGTTATCGAAGCCCGATTGCCGGTTACGCCAGCAGCAGCCGAGAGCACGGTCCCACCCGCAGAAAACAATAGCTTATTGGTTCGGCTATTGGTGGTGCAGCACCACCCGCCCCCGCACTTTTCCTCCACTCTTCAAGTCACTCAGCGCCGCGCTCGCCTGCGCGGCCGGTCGCGTCTCGAGCGGGATCGGCGGGACTTTGCCGGCCTGGACGAGAGCAAGCAGCTCCCGCAGATCTTCGAGCGTGCCGACATAGGAGCCTTCGATCGTCATCATCTTGAACGGGAAGAGCACCGTCGAGATCGGGTGGGCGCCGCCGTGACCTCCGTTTGTCGGTTCGGCTGATCCCTTCTGATCAGGTGCGCGACGCTTTCAGACCACTTGGTTGCGCAATTGTGCTTCGCCGCGCAAGAGGCGCCCCAGATTGTCGCGCAAAATCTCGATCACATTGTCTTCGTAATGTCTAGTCTCGCCTGCCGTGTGCGGGGTGAGGAGCACGTGCTCCATTCCCCAAAGAGGCGAGTCAGGTGCAAGCGGCTCTTCCACTGTCACGTCGATGCCGGCACCGGCGATGCGCTGTGCGGCAAGCGCCTCAACAAGCGCGACCTCGTCGACAACCCGTCCGCGAGCCACGTTTACCAGATGGGCCGAGGGTTTCATCCGACCGAGTGCTTCGGCGTCGACGAGTTTCTCGGTCTCCTCGGTCAGCGGACAGGTGACGGCGACAACGTCGGCCTCAGGCAAGAGGGGCTTGAGCTCGCTCATGGTGTGCACGCTGTCCGCTGCGCCGCGACCGGCGGCCGGATCGCGCCGCAGACCGACGACGCGCATATCGAAGGCTTTGGCGAGCTGGGCGAGGCGTCCGCCGATCTGCCCCAGGCCGACGACAAGAAGCATCTTGCCGCCGAGCTCGTCCTCCCGGTGAGAGGGATCGCCGATCATACCACGCCAGACGCGCTTTGCCTGGTTGTCGCGCGCCTCGGGAAGCCGGCGGCTCAATGCGAGGATGAGGGCCATCGCGTGCTCCGCGACAGCGCGGTAGTTGACACTGCGCGCGCTGGCAAGGCGGATGCCGCGCTTCGCCAAGTTTTCGTGCGGGAATTGGTCGGTACCGGCGCCGATCGCCTGTATGAAGCGGAGCTTCTTCGCGCGGTCGACAAGCCCGTTATGCCACAGCCCGGAGATCACCAGCACGTCGGCCTCGCGCACCCGCTTCTCCAAGGTCTCGGGATCGCGGACGGCGAAGCTATTGATGCCGGTATTGAGGGCCGAAAACCGCTCATGCAGCCGATAGGCGACATGGGCGAAACAGATCACAAGCTTATCGTTAGGGGAAAGCATGGTCGTGCTCCGTTCAATGAACAAAATGGGCGCGCACGGGCGGGTGCACCGGTGTAACCCAGAGCCTATCACCGGCTCACCCCGACAGCAGAAGCCTGGATTGCCACCTCCTTTTGCTCACCAGCCGCTTCCGATGGATGACAGACAGGTCTGCCATCAGGTGGAGCCGCGCTCAGATGACCTGCAGCAGGAGAGGGCAGTGTTTTGCCGCCTTAGCGAAACGTGAGAAGCTCGAGAGATGGCATCGCCCGGCGACACTTCCCGGCTTTGGGCCGGACTGGGTACCGTCGGCACCCGAGCTCAGGGAAATCAGTAACTGGCCCTGTTTGGTTATCACGCTGGCTGCCGTATGATACCATTTCCATCGGCATGTCGCATCCTCCCGACCCGGCACTGGGTTTCCGGCGCATCATCCACATCGATATGGACGCTTTCTATGCGTCCGTGGAACAGCGCGACGATCCGACATTGCGCGGCGTTCCGGTCGCTGTCGGCGGCGCCGGGCCGCGCGGTGTGGTGGCTGCCGCAAGTTATGAAGCGCGAAAATTTGGTGTGCGCTCGGCGATGCCCTCGATCACGGCCCGGCGCAAGTGCCCTGAACTTGTGTTTGTGCACCCGCGCTTTGACATCTACAAGGCAGTGTCGCAGCAGATCCGCGGCATCTTGGCACGCTACACGTCGCTCATTCAGCCGCTGTCGCTCGACGAGGCCTATCTCGACGTGACAGCACCTTTAGTCGATCGAGGATCGGCGACTGCGATTGCAGAAGAAATCCGGGCGGCCATCCGCCAAGAGACGGGTTTGACCGCCTCAGCGGGGGTGTCCTACAACAAGTTCCTTGCAAAACTGGCGTCCGACTACCGCAAGCCTGATGGTTTGTTTGTCATTACCCCGAGCATGGGGCCACCTTTCGTCGAGGAGCTTCCTGTAGGCAAATTTCACGGTATCGGGCCGGTAACGGCGGCGAAGATGAACAGGCTCGGCATTCACACCGGGCTCGATCTGAAACGGCAAACGCGAGAGTTCCTGACCGCCCACTTTGGGATGGTAGGCGACTACTTCTACCGTCTCTCACGGGCCGAGGACGACCGGCCGGTGGTGGCTGATCAGCTGCGCAAGTCACTCGGCGTCGAGACGACCTTTGCGCGTGACCTTGTGGCGTGGGAAGATGTGGCGCCAGCACTCTTGCCGGTGTTCGCCAAGCTGTGGGCGGCGTACAGCCGTCATGGACTAACCGCACGGACTGTGACGGTGAAGATCAAGTACGCCAATTTCCGGCAGATTACTCGTAGCCGGTCCTGCATCGAGGTGATCATGTCGCGGGCGATTATCGAGCAGATTAGCCTCGATCTTCTTCAGCCGCACTTCCCCCCGCCGCGGGGTGTGCGGCTGCTCGGCATCACGCTGTCGAACTTTGAGGCCAGTACACCCGCTGAAAACCGCCAGATACCCCTCGCTCTGCGATAACCGCTCTGATCCAAGTTCGGTGAGCGCAAATATCTTCGGCTGTGTTCCTCAACGACGCTCTGGGTCGAATTATGTGTTGTTGCGGGCCCTGCTGGCAGAAGGCCGATGCGTCTCCGGGGATCCTTAATCATGGTCGTCGGTCGCTTCCGACCTTTTACGCCCGGTCACTGACTCAGTTCGAGACCTTTCAGCACGATTGAGGTCAAGCTATCCTGTGCGGTCGTGCCAAAATGTGAGAGCACTGACAATCACTGGGGGGCCGGCAACGATGACTCCTGAGCGTGCTGAGGTCTGCGCTCCAGATCAGCGCGTCGCCCTTGCCACTCGTAGGATCCGCCGCATATGATTTCGGCGCTCGGCTGCATCGTCAAGCGACGCACAGAACACCCGACGACGGTGTGGCCATGGACGACCTGGCTTCCACGGGCGTGCCCCCGGAAGCCAGGGCCGGTTTATTCGTTATTCGATCTGCCAATCGTTTGACGCAGAACCCGGGGAACCTGCACCGATGATCGTCAGCCCGTTCAGCAGGTACTCGAATACGCTTCCGCTGGTATGGCGCCAGAGGATGTCGGCTTTGCCGTCGCCATTGAAGTCTCCTACGCCAAAGATCTGCCAGTTCTCGTCACTGACGGCTGCAACGGGCCCGCGCCGATGACGGTGCAAGCGTTCAACAGGTATATAA
>Ga0318533_10002077_pt1 | contig 10344 bp, 9 predicted proteins | sample GRESIP053b4f27_FD_203675 | JGI IMG/M metagenome (GOLD analysis project Ga0318533, IMG submission 203675) | Tropical soil microbial communities from Luquillo Experimental Forest, Puerto Rico - GRE.SIPMG.053b4f27 | ecosystem: Environmental > Terrestrial > Soil > Tropical forest > Bulk soil...
TATGGACCGCTACGGGCTGCGCGACGCTGCCGCCTTTGCCGAGATCGTATCCCGCAATCGGCAGATCGAGCGCATCTTGTGCGGCCATTTGCATCGTGCGATTGACCGCCGCTTTGTTGGCACAGTCGCCGGTACCGCGCCGAGCACGGCTCACCAACTATTGCTCGATCTTGAACCGCAGGCACCGCTACAATTCGTTTTCGAGCCGCCGGGCTACCAGCTCCATCTCTGGGGCGAGGGAACGGGGCTCGTCAGCCATACTGCGATCTTGGGAGATTGGCCTGGCCCCTATCCGTTTCGTGCCGCCGGCTGAGCTACCGCCGCGCAATCGCTCGCTCAGCAGCTTCGTGAACGGGTAGCGTCTCAGGATCCCGACCTCCATCATACCCTGATGCCGCAAGCACCGAGGGCGAGCACACCAACCGAGATCCTGGCGGGCCTAGTCGACCGCGTCACCTTTCACAACCCGGACAACGGCTTCTGCGTACTGCGCGTCAAAGCCCGCGGTCAACGTGACCAGATCACTGTCCTTGGCCACGCGGCAATGATCTTGGCCGGCGAGTTCGTCCAAGCAAGCGGGGCCTGGATCAATGACCGGACGCACGGCGTTCAGTTCAGAGCCTCGTTTCTCAAGGTCACGGCGCCGACGACGGTCGAGGGGATCGAGAAGTATCTCGGCTCCGGCATGATCCGCGGCATCGGCCCGGTCTATGCCAAGAAGCTCGTGCGTGCCTTTGGCGAGGCGGTGTTCGACGTCATCGAGCAGGAGCCGCCCCGGTTGCGCGAGGTGACGGGGATCGGCCCGAAGCGCGCGGAGCGGATCATCGCCGGCTGGGCCGAGCAGAAGATCATCCGAGAGATCATGCTGTTTTTGCACAGCAACGGCGTTGGCACGTCGCGGGCGGTGCGCATCTACAAGACCTACGGCGCCGATGCCATCCAACTGATCTCTGAAAACCCCTACCGGCTGGCTCGCGATATCCGCGGCATCGGCTTCCGCACGGCTGACCAGATCGCGGCCAAGCTCGGCATCGAGAAGACAGCACTGATCCGCGCGCGCGCCGGCATCTCCTACGCGCTTGCCGAGGCTATGGACGAAGGGCATTGCGGCCTCCCTACCGAGGAACTTCTTTCGCTCACGCAGAAGCTCCTGGAGGTTCCAGCCGAACTCGTCGAAACGGCACTCGGCCTCGAGGTCCAGGAAGGTACGGTCGTCGCCGACGATCTCGATGGCCGGCGCTGCGTGTTCCTCGCCGGGCTCTATCGAGCCGAACGGGCGATCGCCGAGAAGCTCAAGACGCTGGCGTTCGGAAAGCCGCCCTGGCCCCCGATAGACGCTGACAAGGCGATCCCCTGGGTCGAGCAGAGGACGAAGCTCACGCTCGCCGATAGCCAGCAGGAGGCCATCCGGGTAGCGCTCTCCTCGAAGGTACTGGTGATCACTGGCGGGCCTGGCGTCGGCAAGACAACGCTGGTCAACTCGATCCTCAAGATCCTCAGAGCAAAGAACGTCGTGATCGGGCTCTGCGCGCCGACCGGTCGTGCCGCCAAGCGCCTGTCCGAGAGCACCGGGCTAGAGGCAAAGACGATCCACCGTCTCCTCGAAACCGATCCGAGGACCGGAGCTTTTCGGCGCACGGAGGAAGAACCGCTCGACTGCGAACTGCTCGTCGTCGACGAAACCTCGATGGTCGATGTGCCGCTCATGCGAGCCCTGTTGCGTGCTTTGCGCGACCAGGCCGCGCTGCTGCTCGTCGGCGATGTTGATCAGCTGCCTTCGGTCGGACCCGGGCAGGTGTTGACGGACGTTATTGCATCCGGTGCTGTACCAGTGGTGCGCCTGACCGAGATCTTCCGCCAAGCCGCCGAAAGCCAGATCATTCTCAATGCGCACCGCATCAACCAGGGCCTGATGCCCGATCTCGCTCCCCTCGATAGCGGCGACTTCTACTTCGTCGACGCCATGGACGCGGATGAGGCTGTTCGAAAACTACTGACGATCGTGCAGGAGCGGATCCCGAAGCGCTTCGGGTTCGACGCCGTGCGCGATGTCCAGGTGCTCTGCCCGATGAACCGTGGTAGTCTCGGTGCGCGGTCGCTCAATATCGAGCTGCAGAAGGCGCTTAACCCGCCCGGAGAGATCCACATCGAGCGCTTTGGCTGGACCTTCTGCCTAGGCGACAAGGTCATGCAGACCGAGAACGACTACGACAAGGAGGTCTACAACGGGGATCTCGGTGTCGTGTCGCGGATTGACATGGAAGAGGGCGAGCTCACGGCTAATTTCGACGGCCGGGACGTCATCTACGGCTTCGGCGAACGTGACGAGCTGGTGCTTGCTTATGCGACGACCATCCATAAGAGCCAGGGCTCGGAATACCCGGCTGTGGTGATCCCGCTCAGCGTCCAGCACTATCCGATGCTGCAGCGAAACCTGGTCTACACGGGCGTGACGCGTGGGAAGGGGCTAGTGGTGCTCGTGGGGCAGCGGAAAGCCCTGGCGATCGCGGTCAAGGGAGATCGGAAGCGGAGACGATGGTCGAAGCTGCGGGAGTGGCTGACGTGCTGAGCCATTGGGTCAAGAATTGACTGATATCTACGTCGATGGTGATGCATGCCCGGTGCGGGAGGAGATCTATCGCGTGGCGGCGCGCTTGAGGCTCAACGTTTTCGTTGTCTCTAACGGCTCGCGGCCAATCCGGCCGCCAGGCACCTCGAACGTCAGAATGGTTCTGGCGGGAGATCGCGCAGACGCGGCCGATGACTGGATTGCCGAGCACATCTCGGCCATCGACGTATGCGTCACCTCCGATATCCCGCTGGCATCGCGCTGTCTCAAGAAAGGCGGGCGAGTCGTTTCCCCTACCGGCAAGGATTGGACGCAGGCAAATATCGGCAACGCGCTGGCAGGCCGGGAGATCGCGAGGCACCTCCGGGAGCTTGGAACGAATACCCGCGGGCCAGCTCCACTGACCAAGAGGGACCGCTCCCGGTTTCTGAGCGCGCTTGATACGGCCTTGCAGGCTGCATTGCGAGAGGCGGCTGGCAGCTGAGCCAAAGGCCGGCGCCCCTAGACATGCGCAAGCTGGTCGGGCGGAACGTCAAACGGATCAGACAGGAGAAGGGCCTGACCCAGGAGCAGCTGGCGGAACTTTCCGGCTTCAGCCAGCAGTACATAAGCGGCCTCGAGCAGGGCCGCCGCAACCCGACAGTCGTTAGCCTCTACGAGTTGGCCACCGCGCTTGGTATCAGCCACACGGAACTCGTCAGTCCTGACGGGGAGGAGTAGCATACGTCCTCTCGGCGCCAGCATCACAAGGGAGAACAGATGGGGGCGCATCGTCTTCGTGACCCCTAGACGGCAGGCTTCCCGAGCCACAGACCGATTAGCGTCCTCGACCTAGATCGGTGAGAGGAGTGGACATGACGGATGATCTCTGGCGGTTGGACGCGACCGATCTGGCAACGTTGATCCGCTTAGGCCGCGTCTCCAGCCGCGAGGCGGCACAATCCTGCCTGTCGCGCCTGCACGCGGTTAACCCGGCGATCAACGCGGTGGTGCGCGTGCTCGAAGAAGAGGCTTTGGCCGCCGCGGACGCTGCCGATGCGGCACAGGCGCGAGGCGATGCCTTGGGTGCGTTGCACGGAGTGCCGATCACGATCAAGGTGAACACGGATCAGGCCGGCTGTCCTACCGACAACGGGGTGGTGGCGTTCCGAGACGCGATGGCAGCCGAAGACGCCCCGGTCGTCGCTAACCTCAAGCGGGCCGGCGCGATCATTATCGGGCGGACCAACACTCCGGCCTTCTCCATGCGCATGTTCGCAGACAATGCGCTGCACGGACGGACGCTAAACCCACGCGATCCGGCCGCTTCGGCAGGTGGTTCTAGCGGCGGTGCCGGGGCAGCGGTAGCCACCGGCATCGGGCCGATCGCCCACGGGAATGACATCGGTGGGTCCGTGCGCATCCCCGCTTTGTTCAATGGCGTAGTCGGCCTACGCGTCTCACTTGGCCGAGTACCCTCGTACAATCCAAGCCAGCCGGTCGCGCGTCCGATCGGCTCACAGCTTATGTCCGTGCAAGGACCACTCACGCGCAGTGTGCGCGATGCCCGACTGGCGCTCTCCGTGATGGCGGGGGGAGACCCGTGTGACACGAGATGGGCGGATGTTCCTCTTCAGGGCCCTGTCCTGCCGCGCCCGATCCGCGTGGCGGTGGCTCCGCTGAACTCCGGCGGCTTCACGCATCCCGCACAGGTCGAGGCGGTACGCCAAGCTGGCCGTCACCTCGCGACCGCAGGTTATGCCGTTGAAGAGGTCATACCGCCAGATCTGGACGAGATCATCGCAACCTGGCATCGCATTGGCTCGACCGATGTACTTGGCGCCCTAGCCCCCCGTGTGGAGGAGCTCGGCGATCCCGACGCGCGCGTGTCAATGCAGCTGTGGCTGGAGTTGTTCCCGCCTACCGACATGGAGGGTGTCCTAGCTGCCCTCGCGCAGCGTGACCTGCTGCTATGGCGCTGGCTGGCCTTCACGCAACGGTATCCATTGGTAGTGATGCCGACGCTCGGCGATCTGGCGCCTCCGCACAACCTCGACACCACGAGGGAGGGCCAGGCGCGCGTGATGGATTCGATCCGCGTCAGCCTGATCTCGCCTCTGCTTGGAGTTCCTGCGTTGGCGGTGCCGGTCGGCAACCATGGCCGTCTGCGCCCGGGCGTGCAGATCTTGGCGCCGCGCTTCCGCGAGGATCTGTGCCTCGACGCCGGCGAGGTGATCGAAGCGGCAGAGGGTGTTGTGACACCGATCGACCCGGCGCGGTGACACGCGCGAAAGCGTCCGATCTTGCCGGGACCAAGCCGCCTGTTCGTCATCGCGCTCAGCCTGTTCGGCGTCGCCACGGCACGTCGCGGCCTGCGTCGCCGCCCATGTAACCGTGCGCCTTTCGGCGAGAAGACCAACGCGATTACTGAACGCCGCCTCCGACTGCGGCGAGGCGGTCGGCGCGTTAAGAACGCGGTGCGTCTTCGAGGAGCTGCGAGTTTAGCGTAATTTCCCACAGATATATTCTTATGGGAGTTTTCGCTAAACTCAGACTTGAACTCGTCGCCCGAGAAACCGGGATAGCACCGGCCCCGCTCAGCCTTGGGGGCGGTGTCCAGAGCTGCGTAGTGGAAGCGGCTCGGCGTGTTGGTGGCGTTGATCCTACGACGGGGCAGGGGTACTTTGACAACACCCCGCGGTAATAACAATCTTTGGCCCGATAAGGTCAGTCTGCGGGCAAATGGCTGGGAGGGAAATATGCCAAAAGCCACTGACGATTCCCACGCGAGCCCAGCTCTGTCGCGCCGCGGTCTTTTCAAACAGCTCGGTCTGGCAGGCGCTGCGGCAGCGGTCTCGCCGATACCTGTCGAAACAAGCAGCGCCGCGCCGACGAGTTCAGCTAGCGCGGCTCCAGCGCCTATCGGTGAAGCGCTCGAAACGCTGACCGCCGCGGAGGCCGACGTGCTCGAGGCCATCGTCGCCCGTTTGATCCCCACCGACGAGAATGGGCCGGGTGCCGCTGAGGCGCGGGCGGCGCATTACATTGACCGCGCGCTCGCTGGCCCACTTGCCACTTCACGAGCCGCGTACGCGCTGGGTCTGGCGGGAGTCGACGACTACGCGAAAGCATCTAAGGGTGCGCCTTTTGCCGAGCTTTCCGCAGCGGATCAGGATGCCGTGCTGCTGGACATCGAAAAGAACATCGCCAGCGGCCTCGCGCTGAACTCCTCGGTCTTCTTCGAAATGGTCCGGGCGCACACGATCCAGGGCACCTTCGGCGACCCTTACTACGGCGGCAATGCGAATTTCGTCGGTTGGGAATTGATTGGTTATCCGGGCATCCGCATTGCGGTCACCGAAGACGAGCAGCGGATGAAAGTGAAGCCGACGGCAATCCATAAGTCCGCGTACGACGACGAAATGTTCACGATGAAAGGCGCCAGCCGTGGCCACTGACCTGAAGAAAACCGACGTTGTGATCGTCGGCCTCGGGGCGGTTGGCGGCGTCGCAGCCCTTCCGCTGGCGCAGTCCGGGCTTGAGGTAGTCGGCATCGAGGCGGGTACCTGGCTGACGCCGCGCGACTTCGCCCCTGATGAGCTGCGCAACAACTTCCGTGGCTGGCCGCAGTCGGCTCAGAAAGCGAACAGCGAGGTGCCGACACATCGGCCGAACGCTTCGGCAGCCTATTCTACGAGGCTGCCGATCCACCCGATGATGAACGCTGTCGGCGGCACATCCTTGCATTATTGGGCGCAGAGCTGGCGCCTCAATCCTTGGGATTTCAAAGTTGTCGGTGAGACAACCCGACGCTATGGCGCAGGGCGGATCCCCAAAGGCTCGACCGTAGAGGACTGGCCGTTCGGTCTGGAGGAGCTCGAACCGTACTACGACAGGGTTGAGTACGAGCTGGGTGTCTCCGGCCAAGCCAGGAACATCCAAGGCAAGATCGATCAGCGTGGCAATATTTTCGAGGGACCGCGCACGCGCGAATACCCGATGCCGCCGCTGCATGGATCGGAGTTTACCGAGCTGATGGCGACGGCGGCGAGAAAGCTCGGCTGGCACCCGTTTCCCGGCCCGGCCGCGATCAACTCTCAAGGCTACGACGACCGCCCGGGCTGCATGTATCACGGTTTCTGCAGCCGTGGCGGATGTCCCGTCAGCGCCAAGAATTCAACGGCAGTCAGCACAATTCCTAAAGCCATCGCAACTGGGCGGCTCAAGATCGTCACGCTGGGTACGACCACAAGGGTCGCGGTGGACGAGAAGAGCGGGCGGGTCACTGGCGTCATCTATGTCAAGGGCGGTCAGGAGTATTTCCAGCCGGCTGATGTCGTATTGCTCGCCAGCTACACCTACGAGAACGTTCGGCTCTTGCTCCTGTCGAAGTCGAAGGCATTCCCGAACGGCCTGTCCAACAATGGCGGGCAGGTTGGCAAGCACTACTTTAGCCACGCCCAGGGTTCAACTGTCACCGCGTTATTCCCGTTCGACATTAACATCTGGTACGGCCTGCCAGCTCAGGGCATCGCAATCGACAACTGGGCGGATGACAACTTCGATCATTTGGGGCTTGATTTCCTCGGTGGAGGAAACCTGTGGGTCTACTCGGATAGGCGGCCGATCGGCGCAGCGAGCATGATCACGTTCGGCAAGGCGCCGCGATGGGGCTCCGGGTGGAAGTCCTTCATCAAGGAAAACGCGGATCGTTGGAATATGGCCTACATTCAGAAGACGACCTTGCCCTACGACGACAATTACCTCGATCTCGACCCGACAGTAAAAGACGCTCTCGGCCAGCCGGTCTGTCGAATCACGGCCGACTTCAAAGAGAACGAGAGGAAGGTCGGCGCTTTTATGCAGGACAAGATGGCACAGTGGTTCATGGAGGCCGGAGCCATAGCGATTGACAAAGGCCCGCCAGGCACGATGGGACCTTCTACGCACGCTTATGGCGGCACTCGAATGGGAGATAACCGAGAAACCAACGTAGTTAACCGATGGGGCTTCTCTCATGAAGTACCCAATCTAGGCATTCTCGGTGCATCGGTGATGGGCACGAGCGGAGCGCATAACCCGACCCTCACTGCGCAGGCGCTGGCCTGGCGGACCGCCGAGCACCTCACCCAGAATTGGAAGGCGATCGCGGCCGGATGAGCGACAAGAGGATCTAGGACGATAAACCGAAACCATCCAAGAGAGTACTAACCCGAGATCAAAGCGCGCTTCGTCGGTCAGTAGCGTGGTGCAAGATGATGCTTGCGGGAGCAATCCTGTGCGGCATTGGCAGCATCCCGGAGGCTCGAGCTCAGATGCATACTCAACCTTTTGAGCTAATCGAAGCGAGCATACCACAGTTACAGTCGGCGCTTTCGACCGGAATTGTGACTTCCCACGACATGGCGACACAGTATCTGGCCCGTATAGAGGCTTACGACCAGCACGGACCGGCGCTGAACGCGATCAGCGTCATAAACAGCAAGGCCCTTGCAGAGGCCGATGCACGCGATGCGGAGCGGCGAGCAGGTGTGCGCCGCGGTCCGTTGCACGGGATTCCGATAATCGTCAAGGACAACTATGACACGAAGGACCTGCAAACCGCCGCCGGCTCGAAGTCACTTGCGGGGTGGATTCCGACCGACGACGCCTTTCTAGTCACCAAGCTGCACGAGGCCGGGGCCATCATCATTGCCAAATCGAACATGCACGAGTTCGCGTACGGCATCACGACGCTTGGCTCGCTGTTCGGCCAAACCCACAATCCTTATGCGTTGAACCGCAACCCGGGGGGCTCCAGCGGCGGTACCGGAGCAGCAATCGCCGCCAACTTCGCTGCTGCGGGCATGGGCAGCGACACCTGCGGGTCTATCCGCATCCCCGCCTCGCACAACAGCCTCGTCGGGATTCGTGGCACGCAGGGGCTCGCCAGCCGTAGCGGAGTCATTCCGCTCTCCAGCACGCAGGACATCGGCGGCCCGATAACGCGCACCGTCACCGATGCTGCGATAATGCTCGATGCGATCGTCGGATACGACCCCACCGATCCGCAGACCGCCGGCAGGGTCGGAAACGCGAGCTGAAGGCGTAAAACTCCGAGAGTTGGGCCCGCCTTATTTAGCCGTTGCCGCTATTCGTTGTCGGAGTAGTGGCGGACACTGGATGTCGCGTTGGCGGCGGCCAGCTCCGACGAATGTTGCGGGTTCCCATCAATGGGATTCATGGGTCAGCGAGGCGCCACCGCAAAGGGGCATGGGCCGCCCCTTTCATCTGCGATGGCGAAGGTCCGGATTGGGGTCGCTTTGAGCGCTTCACCTGAGACCGCCGGACTGTCACAGAAGGGTGGAAAGCGGCCAATCCAAGCGGTGCGAAAATCGCAGAATTTCGCAACAAATCCTGACCAATAGCCCCGCCCGCGAGTTACGCCTTCAGCTCGCGTTTGACCTCGTCGAGAAAGCGCCAGTCGGTGCTGTCGGCGATGATCTGTTGCGGGGTCGATTTGATCAGTCCGGTTTCGCGCAGACGAAGAGCTTACCAGCGGATCGTGTCCTCCGGATCGAACTCCCGCCACTTGTAATTGTTGTCCGCCAGCGTCTGAGCGGCATAGTCGGCTCGCGGAACGCGACCAGTGGCGGCGAGGCTCCGGGCGGTCCCTGCGGGGTCTGTGGCGCACAGATCCGCCGCTTTCAGAACCGCGCGCAGCACTGAACGCGTCGCGTTCGGGTAGGCCCGGACGTAATCCGGAAAACCCGCCAGCATGCAGCAGAAATACTGCGACCATGGCCGGTCAACGGCGGTGTTGACGAGCACATGACCGACGTGCGCGGCGCGCAATTGCTGCGGCTCAAAGCGGCCATAGACCGACACCAGCAGATCGCGCCTGCTGCCGGCGCCCTTGATCAGCCAGAAATTGGGCCAGGCTCATGGCGCTTCACAACTCCCAAACACTCCGATCGCCGGGAAACCAACAATACCGCCTCGCGCGCGAGGCGGAAAAAATCGAAGGGTAAACGACTCGCGCGGGCTGTGAGCTTCGTCACAGAGGCGGTATCAACCGAGGAGACGTGCCATTTGCGGCCGTGATCCGGATCCCGATGTTGACCGAACCCAGCCCGAGAGGCCCGAGGATTTCCCGCCAGTCGGGCGTAACCCTCTATGCCCACCCGATGCGTCCGGAAAGCAAGGGACAGATTCATATCACCACCGCCGATCCACGCCGGCCGCCAGCGATCAATTTCAATTTTCTGTCGTCGCCGCCCGATGCGGAGCTGACGGTGCGCGCGGTCCGCATCGCCCGTGCGATCATGACCGCCCCTGCTCTGGCCCCGCTTCAGGTAAGCGAAGTCGCGCCCGGCGCCGATCGCACCACCGACGACGAAATCCTGGACTGGGTGAAGAAAGCGACGGAAACCACCTACCACCCGGTGGGGACCTGCAAAATGGGGTCCGACCCGATGGCGGTCGTCGATGCCCAGCTTCGCGTCCATGGCATTGCGGGCCTGAGGGTCGCCGATGCCTCGATCATGCCGACACTGACGTCGGGCAATACCAATGCGCCATCAATCATGATTGGTGAAAAGGCCGCCGACATGATGCTGAATACCACAGCCTGACCACCCTTGGACGGGAACGGCCGCTTTCGGCGCGAAGCTCCTGCCGCTGATAACAGGCTAACAGCCAGAAGGGCAGATTAGATTGCTTCGCTCAAACCCTTTGCGACTCGGAATGCAACCTTCTTTGACGCTTTACTGGCTTTGATCTGGATCTCCTCGCCCGTGGCCGGGTTACGCCCCTTG
>Ga0318533_10002078_pt1 | contig 10343 bp, 8 predicted proteins | sample GRESIP053b4f27_FD_203675 | JGI IMG/M metagenome (GOLD analysis project Ga0318533, IMG submission 203675) | Tropical soil microbial communities from Luquillo Experimental Forest, Puerto Rico - GRE.SIPMG.053b4f27 | ecosystem: Environmental > Terrestrial > Soil > Tropical forest > Bulk soil...
ATTCCAGCCCCAGACGGTTGCCGCCTGCGGTCACCGACTCTGGGTCTATCTGGTGCGTGGAATCGGGATCGACGCGCCCTTTGTTATCACCCGGCACGTTGTCATGAGCCAGATAGACGGATTCGACATGTAGCGGCTGATGAAGATCGCCGACAAAATGGGCGAGCATGAAGAGCGCTTCCTTCTTGTCCTTGATGGAGAACGGAGCCGGCGCCTTGTTGTCTTTTAGCATCGCTATCGCGGCGGTGATTGCCGCGACGAGGTCGTGTTCGTTCGTTCCCAGGTAGCTTCGGTCAAATCTGTCACGTTGGAAGGCCACGTCGTCAAAATGGTAGGTGTTGTGGCACCCTCTTTCTTTTCCCCGAGGAGCGTAGCTGCACTGCGAAAAATTTCTCCCGACGTAGTCCTCCATCCTCGCCTGCTCTATTGGGTGCTGGTGGTCCTTTTCAAAGGATGTGCATGGGATCCTAAATTCGGGATTACTCGGCTCGTAGGAGTACGTTACATGCCCCTGGCCGTCGACTATCTGGACGACGCTCTTGACGCAGTCCGCCCAGGGTCCGGCGATGCGCAGCGTAATCGCCACGCCCTGATCCGGCGAATCTTCGTAACTCAGGATCTGCGATACCTGAGCCTTCGCATTGTCGTGCAGCATTTGGTCTGCGATTGAGCCGACCACCCGATGGCCTTTATATCCCCATGCCGAAGCAGCAGTCGGATACAGAAGACAAATCAGCGCCACGCAGATAAGAGCAAGAACAAAGCCGTAGTCGGAATACTTACGCGCCGCCCTTTCTTCCGAACGTTGGTAGCCGTCTGTTTTTCTGAAGTAATGACATTGGTCACCCCCTGAGCGCTGATCAATGCTGCACATGAGCATTCATTGATGGCTGGTGTCTGTTACCAACGTCACAAGAAGAGGAGGAGACTCCAATCTGATTAGGGGGTCGGGCGATGCTCGGCGGCAAAGCTGCACACCAAAGACGAGGCGCGGCAGATCGCGGACAATATCGCCAAGCTGCCGGAGCTGTTACGCAGGTCATAGGCAGTTAAAACCCGTGAGTACGACAAAGAGGACTTAGAACGGGACCGGGACTCGGTCCATAATCCGACTACGGGGAACAACAGCTTATGCCTTTATCCACTCTCATACCGTTCGCTCTTGTCGCGCTGATCGGGATAGTCGCGTTTTATGCCGTGTACCGTGCGGGCATATGATCGCGCTTGCCAGCAATATCGCCAAGCTGCCGGAGCTACTTCAAGGTGCTAAGCTTACGACCCCGATCTAAGGAGAAATTTCGTCATGCAAACGACGACGAAAATGATCTTAGCGATTTGCTGTATTGGTGCGGTCGCGGTTGAAACGCTCACGCCTGTTTATGCTCAACGTCATAGATGCCAACCCGGTTGGACGGTACAGGGTGGAAGATGCCAGCCCTACAGATGGGGTGGGAGCGGGTACCGCTGGCAAGGTGGCTGGAACAACAACTGGGGCGGTGGTCCCGGCTGGGGTGGTGGCCCCGGCTGGGGCGGTGGTCCCGGTTGGGGTGGTGGCCCCGGCTGGGGTGGTGGCTGGAACACCTGGAATGGATGCCCACGCGGTTGGACGGTGCAGGGTGGAAGATGCGCGCCTTATCGATTCGGACGGTGAGGCAGGCCGCAAACTTACTTGCTGAAAGATGAGGCGCGGTGGATCGCGGAACGTAACGTTGCCGAAGTCGAGCGCGCTGTCCGTAGCTACTTCAATAAACTCGACGACCTAGAACCGTTTGCCTATTCGGAGCCACACGGATTTCGTGCTGATCGTTATCGCTTAGCGAAAGCTGGCGCGGATTGGTGCCGGCCCTGGTGATCGTTTCGTCCAACAAGGGGGGTGGGTGCCGGGTATACCGACCAAACGGCGTCGGCAGAAAAATCGTGGTCTCGAATCCCCATACGGCGGCGCATCAAAAACTTTCGCAGCGCATCAAAAACTGTGGGGTTCTTAATTCTTTGGGGAAAACGTCACAGACGAGGTATAAGAGAATTGAAGTGTCATCGTGGAGGGATTGCGATGACCATTCCCGATTACATTGCCTTGGGCGTTCTAATCACCCTAATCCTGTTGGGCGCGGGACGGGTGTATCTGGAAACCAGGCGCTTCTGATACGCCGTTTTCAAATTTCAAAATACTGCTCTACCCAGATAGGCGACGTAGAGGAGCCCGACAATCACGAACATGCCGAGGATTACTACGCCGATTTCGACTTCGTTTGGTTGTTCCCGGCGAATCATAGCTTGAATGTGAAGCCGTTACTTTCTGATTCAAATTGTCCAATGGTTTAGCCTTGGCACAAAGCGGACATGCCAGTCGCCGTAACGATAATGTCTGCTTTTGGGGGTAAAGCGGACGCCGCTCAGACACGGCTGAATGTCCGCTAATGACCCAAAGCGGACATGAGTGGCACACGATTGCTGCCGCGCAAACTGACCCCCAAACCCCATTTCGCCGGTCGAAAATCCCCGATGTAATAAGCGAGTTATCGGCGTGCTCCTGAGCGGTTGGGGCTGTAATGCGACGCCGCGAATTCATCAAAGTAATTGCTGGATCAGCCGCCGTGTGGCCGCTTGCGGCGGTCGCGCAAGCCGAGCGGGTGCGGAAGATCGGCGTCCTGATATCGACGAATGAGAACGATGTAGAAGGCCAAGCACGCGCTGCCTTGTTTCGGCGCGGCCTCAACGGGCTTGGTTGGACAGAAGGCCGTAACGTCCAAATCGACTATCGATGGGCTAGTGGAGACCCTGCTCGGGCAAAGGTTGAAGCCACGGAACTCGTCGGTCAAAAACCTGATGTGATAATCGCCAATAGCACAATGTCACTGTCGGCGGTTCACAAAGAGACGACGACGATCCCGATCGTGTTCGTGGTCGTTGGCGATCCGGTTGGACAAGGTTTTGTCACGAGCTTAGCGCACCCCGGTGGCAATATTACCGGATTTACTGGTTTCGAGTTCGGGATCAGCGGCAAGTGGTTGGAGCTCATCAAAGAAATCGCACCGAAAATCACTCGCGTTGCGTTTATTTTCAATCCGGAAGCGGGCCCGTATGCGCAAAAATACATTCAGTCGATAGCTCCAATAGCTCCTGCGCTCGGGGTGAAGCTCATGATCACGCCGACCCGTGATGTTGCTGAAATTGATCACGCCGTCGCGGCGGTCTCGGACGAGCCAAGGGGTGGTCTAATTGTCAGTCCAGACGCTTTCACCGTCGCCAATCGTAGTTTCATAATTTCACTTGCGGCGCATTATCGATCACCTGCGATTTATGCGTATCGGATCTACGCGGCTGAAGGTGGATTGCTGTCTTACGGGCACGATTCTAACGAGCCGTGGCAGCTTGCACCGGCCTATGTCGATAAGATTCTGAAGGGCACTAGTCCGGCGGATTTACCGATTCAACAACCAACAAAATTCGAGCTGGTCATCAATTTAAAGACCGCAAAAACGCTCGGTGTAAGCATCCCGCCGCAGTTGCTCGATCGTGCCGACGAGTTGATCGAATAGCGTCAATTTTGCCGCCGCGCAGAATGTCCGCTTTTGGCACAAAGCAGACATCGCAAGCTTCGCACACTTACATCGCCTGCTTCGGCGCGGTGCTGAGCAAGTCTTGCAGCTGCTGCGAATAAAACCTCGCCGTCCCGGTGGTGAGATGGCCGCGTGTCTCGTCACTGGCGGGGATAAGATAAAGTTTACCGTTCTTCACCCGTTTGAGCGCGGCTATCTCGAGTCCGCTTTCCGGTGGATCGCGTTCGTCATCGGCGGAGTTGATGGCAAGAACTGAAGCTTCAATGCTTTCTAGTCTGGGAGCGGCATCATAGTCGGCGGAAGAATTCCATGCCCAGATAAAGTCGTTAGCATCCGCGTTCATTGGCGCGGCCAGCCGGGCATCCACGACCTGGTCGGCTTTTTCATTCGTCGGTGCGAGCTTCTGATAGTTGAGTGTTCCTCCAGCAGTGGCGATGCCGAAAAATACGCTGGCAAGTTTCAGTGATCGCGGCTGTGTCGTGTAGTTGCCGTCCTGATATTCCGGATCATTGCGAATCAACTCCAGCATCATCCGGCGCAACATCCAATTGCGACTTGCCATCGCGGTCGGCTGCGACGCCATCGGCACTAAGGCATCCATGTATCCTGGATATTTCTCGCCCCAAAGCCACGCATGCATGCCGCCCATGGAATTGCCGATGATGAGGCGAACATGGTGCAAACCGAGACCCTCGGTGAGCAGGCGATACTGCGCGTCAACCATGTCGGCGTAATCGTATTTGGGGAATTTCGTTTTCAGACCATCGGACGGCTTCAAGCTTTTGCCGTGTCCGATGCTGTCGGGGATGATGATATAATATTTGGTGGCGTCCAACGGCTGGCCCGGGCCGAACAGCTGACGGGCAAAATCAGGGGTAAGCATACCGGCGGCCGAGCTGCCACTGCCGTGAAGCACCAACACAGGCTGACCGGGAAGGCTCGCCTATCGTGGTGTAGTGCAAACGCAGCTCGGGCAGCACACTTCGCCGGTATGAAATTTAAAATCGCGCGCGGTCCAATCGGCTTCCTTTGGTGCGGGATAGTCAGCGGCGACCGCCGAAAACGAAAGAAACGCCAATGCGATCGTCAAAGGGATCCAAAGAAGCCTCATTTGGGCACCTGTGCCTTGATTGGCCTGATTAAACGCTACACCGGCTGCGCGAGGCTTGAAAGCCGGGCGGCCGATGTCTGCTTTTGGCACAAAGCGGACATCACAATTACGCTGACGAATCTTTTGGGGGTAAAGCGGACGTGCTCTGATGTCTGCTTTTGACCCAAAGCGGACATCGGACCGCACACCGGCTTTTCAGTGGAATGGCGATATGCGCCCGGGCCACGCTCTGGCTAGGGCTGGCCGTCGATTTCTGGCACGTCCTCGAATTTCGAAATCCATGGCAGGCGTCGCTTGGTCCAGATTTGCCGGATCGGACGGCCAAGCAACGCGCGCTCGTTCAAAGCCCCCACGCGCAAGGAAAAGGTCTTCGGATTCTTCGGATCGCATGCATAAACGGGCGCGCCGCAAATCTCGCAGAACGCGTGCACTCGTTTGGCGCCACTGTCGGCGGTCTTGGTGTAGCGGCGCGGATTTCCGCTGAGGAGGTGGAAGCCTTGCGCCGGCGCCTGAATGTTAGTCCGGAACGCAGACCCGGTCAGGGTCTGGCAATCAAGACAGTGGCAGACACTGATAGTGCCCGCCTCGACCTCTGCTTCGTAGGCGATCGCGCCGCAGTGGCATCGTCCGTGAACCTTCATCGGGGATGCTCCCATTAAATATCGCACGGTCCAGCTTGATGTCCGCGTATGGCATTAAGCGGACATGCCGGATGCCTTCAGTGATGTCCGCTTTTGGGTAAAGCAGACATGAATTTTGGAGATCGTTAGGCTTTGAGTCCAGCGACACGCACGACGGCTGACCAGCGGGCCATTTCATTGCGAATAAATGCCGCGAACTGATCCGGCCCAGCGTCGAGGGGCTCATAACCCTGCGTGCGCAGGGTTTCCACAGATTCGGGATTGTGCATCGCCTTGTGTGCGGCGTCTGCGAGCTTTTCAATCACTCGACTGGGAGTCTCTGCCGGCGCTGCAAGACCCAGCCAGAGACTGGTGTCGAAATTCGGAATGCCAGCTTCTGCCATGGTTGGCACTTCCGGGAGCGCGGTGGCGCGCTTGCTCGCCGCCGTTGCCAGCGCAGTCAGTTGGCCTGCTCTAATCTGCCCTATCATCGCGGAAGCAATGTTGAAGGACATCGTTATGCGACCAGCGATTAGATCGCCGGCGATTTGTGGGCTGCCGGGGTACGGCACATGTGTCAATTTAATGCCCGCCCGCTGAGCAAATAGTTCTGCAGCAAGCTGCGGGATGCTGCCTGTTCCAGTAGACCCATAGAGCAGTTCCCCGGGTTTCGATTTGGCTAGTGCAATGAGTTCGGTAACACTGTGCACCTGGATCGCCGGGTTAACGGCAAGCACGATGGTACCATTCGCAAGGAGCGCGATTGGCGCGAAATCTTTGACCACATCAAAAGATGGAGTGGGATTAATGATCTCATTGGTCAGAGTTGATAGCGCAAACAGGAAAAGCGTATAGCCGTCTTTAGCCGCGCGCACGACATACTGACCGGCGATGCTTCCCGCTGCGCCAGGTTTGTTCTCAACGGCCACTTGCTGACCGAGCACCGGCGCCGCCCCCTTTGCAAAAAGGCGCGCCGTAATGTCAGAGGCCGCTCCGGGCGTGAAACCAACGATCAGGCGAATTGGCCGCAGTGGGTAGCTGTCCTGCGCTCTTAAACGCTGAGGTGCTGACGTTAATGCGGCGATAGCTGCTGACAGATGCAGAAATTTCCTACGGTGAAATCTCATCCTATTGCTCCGCTGGAAGCAAAATCGCTACTGGTTTTGTATTACCGCCTTTCCAGGCACCCTATGGATGATACCCAACAGGCACTTGAATGTCCGCTTTCGGGGTAAAGCGGACATTGATTGGACGTGCCCCGATGTCTGCTTTTTGACCCAAAGCGGACATGAGCGGCTCAAGATTACTGCTGTGCAACCGACCCCCGAACCCCATTCCGCCGGCCGCAAATCCCTGATGTAATCAGTCATTGCTGGCGTACTTCCTAAGCCCTGGGGCAGGCAATGCAGCGCCGCGATTTCATCAAAGCCGTTGCTGGTTCAGCCATGACATGGCCGCTCGTGGTGCGCGCGCAACAGGCGATGCCGGTGATAGGGCTCCTCACTCCGGTATTGCAGATCGAGGAGCATCTGCGCGGATTCCAGCAAGGCCTGCAGCGCGCAGGCTTTGTCGATGGCGACAACGTGTCGATCCTTTACCGTTGCTCCCTGATGCGCCAGACTTCGTGGTAGCGCCACTCTCCTACGGCGCCCCCGAAACGCGACCGCTATTCTTTGTCCTTGGGGGTGTCAGTGGGCTGCTAGCCATCGCTTACAATAACACCCTACCTGCGACCATCGCTGCAGCTGAGCGATTGAAAAGATTGCCCGCGGAAGCGCGCGCAGGATTAATTGGTGCCGCCGTCGGTACGTTAGGGTGGTTTGCACCCACTTTGATTGGCGGGGGAGATGCGATCACCCAACGCACCTTGGCCAATATCGAGACTTTGCAACTCATTCCCATTGCCTTCCTAGTCAGATTCCTACTCGGCCCGATCTCATATGCTGCCAGGACGCCGGGCGGTTTATTTGCTCCACTACTGACACTCGGAGCACAATCCGGTCTATTGTTTGGGGCGGCGTGTCACTTCGCGTTCCCGGTAGTTGATATAGAACCAGAAGCATTCGCCGTCGTGGGCATGGCGGCTTTCTTTACTGGGGTCGTACGCGCGCCCCTGACGGGCATCGTGCTTGTCACGGAGATGACTGCCAGTGTAACGATGCTGTTGCCAATGCTCGGCGCCTGTTGTGTCGCAATGCTCGTGCCGACAATAATGCGCAATGCGCCGATCTACGACTCGCTGCGAGAACACACCTTAAGGTCCGAGCGCGCACGACAAGATAAAATCGGGAAAAAACAAACACTTCCAGCCGAAGATTAAGACCATCCGAATCATAATTTCAGGCTATCCACGACAGCGATGGCACGGCGGGCGCCGGCCGCTTCTAAAAGATGGTCAATTGCGTGGTCAGGTGCGGTGGCAAACAATTCGGCTTAGCCTTTACCAAACCCCGAATGTCCGCTTTCAGGGGTAAAGCGGACATCGGCCGAACTTCGCGAAATGTCCGCTGATAACCCAAAGCGGACATTGCCTTCTCCATCACCGCTGCGATGCACAACATCGCTTCCAAATATCGGCGGAACTAAGTTAGACCATCGGTGCGGCCCCATTTTTGAACTCAACCCACAAGATTCATGGCCTTGCCACGGTCCCGCTCGTTCGCAATTGTACGGCATTCAGATGCGAGTGAAGCGCGCGGGGCGATGGTGAAGAGGGCACATCAGAAAGACCGACTTAAGACCAATCCGGCGCTGGGCGCGCGCAAGCTCAAACTCGGCACCTTTCAGACAAATCTCGATTCCGGCTGCGTCATGTCGGCCCTCGACGGCCGGCTGGAGCTCAACTGGCCGAATACCGTGACTCTGGCGAAGCTCGCCGACGCGATGCAGTTCGAAGCGCTGGTGCCGGTGGCGCGCTGGCGCGGCTTTGGCGGAGCGACCGATCCGCAGGGCCCGGGTTTCGAGACTTTCACCTGGGCGGCCGGCGTTGCCGGGGCCACAAACAACTCAGGTGTGATCTCGACCTCGCATGTCGCGCTCAATCACCCGATCATCGCCGCCAAACAATCCACTGTCATCGACCACATTTCCAATGGCCGCTACACGCTCAACATCGTCAACGGCTGGAATTTCCCGGAGATGGAAATGTTCGGCGTCTCACTCTCGGATCACGAAGGCCGGTACGCCTGCGCCGAAGAGTGGGTGGCGATCATCAAGCGACTGTGGACCGAGGACGAGAAATTCGACTTCGACGGCAAGTTCTACCGCATCAAGGGCGGCTATCTGCAGCCGAAGCCGATCCAGTCGCCGCATCCGGTGATCATGAATGCCGGCTCGTCGGAGCGCGGTCGGCACTTCGCCTGCCGGCACTGCGACCTCGTCTTCACCAATATCCGCACCCACGACATAGCCACCAACACCGCGCACGTCGCCGCCTACCGCAAGCTCGCGCGCGAGACTTACGGCCGCGAGGTGAAGGTGTGGAGCAACGCCACCATCGTGCAGGCCGAGACCGAGAAGGAAGCACGTGACTTCTATCATTATTATGTGCATGAGAAGGGCGACTGGGTCGCCGCGCGCAACGTCATCGACACCATGGCAGCCGAGATCAACAAGCGCGATTATCCGCAAGAACGGCGCAACGCCATGGCCGAGATGATGATCTCCGGCTGGGGCGGCTTTCCGCTGATCGGCACCAAGGAGCAGATCGTCGACGGTTTGCTCACCTTGTCGAAGGTCGGCTTGGACGGCGTGCTGTTGTCCTGGCCGCGCTACATCGTTGGCATGCGCGAATTCCGCGATGTGACCTATCCGCTGGTTAAGCAGGCGGGACTCCGGGACGAGTGTGCTTGATTGTCGTGCCCCGCGAGGGCGGGCTTAATCTGGCACGAAGTGGACACGACGCTGACGCCGGTGAATTGTCTGCTTTGGGGGGTAAAGCGGACATCAGGTGGAGGCGCTTCAATGTCCGGTTTTGACTCAGAGCGGACGTTAATCCCCTGCGGACTTGACGCTTTAAATGACCGAAAGACCGCCATCGACCATCAGCGTGGCGCCGGTGATGAATGAAGCCTCGTCGCTGGCGAGCCAGATGATCGGCCAGGCGATTTCCTCGGGTGCTGCCCAGCGTGCCAAAAGCGACGTGGTCTGTCGCTCGGTCTTGAGCTGTTCGATGCTTTTGCCGGCAGCTTGTGCGCGCCGCCGCTATAGCGAATAAACCGGCTGGTTCAGGCCGTCGGCCAAGTGATCCTTAGCCCATACCTGGGGTTTGAGCGAGCGCTCGAGCAGCACGCCAGCGGCCCGCACGCGTTGCCGGTCGGCGTCGAGCGCGGGTGGCTCTTCGCCCTCCTCCAGCGCGAGCGCCGCGTCGTAGAGAAATCGCCGCGCCATTACGATAGCGCGGTCAGTCGGCAAAAGCTTCTCGTTCTCGTGATCTTGAATTGGTCCCATGCTCTCTTGGAGCGAAGCATCCTGCGCGGCGAAACCAAACACCCCGCTATAGGCGCGCAGATCCTTTTGGGCGGCACGGTCCATGAGGTAATCATTGTCCTTGTTGGCGATCGGGCGGAACGTGCCGGGCTCGTAGGGACAGTGAATGCCCTTGCCTTCCTCCATGTCGCGCCGCTCGTCCGCGGACAGCGGCTTGTTGGGGTGGAAATTGATGCTCCAAGCCCAGCAATTATAATCATCGATCGGTACCCAAACGTGCCCACCGAGGGCGTGATCGCCAAAGGGCGGAATGAGCGTGAACCACGGAAAGAGCCATTGCGTGACGCGCCAGTAATATGAATCCGGTTCCCCATTTCGGCGGCCATACAATGTCAGCCCGAACGGATTCTTCTCGATCTCGAAGATCACGTTGCCATCGGCCTTGATGTAGTCGTTGGCTTTGGTGCCCATGTGCATTGGATCGTCATCGACCTCGTAGCGATGCACATAAGTGACGTGGCTGGTGTCGATGCCACCCTCCATGGCCTGCAAATAGTTGCACTCCTGCAGCCGCTTCGAGACGAAGACATGGCTTACTGGCAGATTGCACCATTCGACGCC
>Ga0318533_10002079_pt1 | contig 10342 bp, 9 predicted proteins | sample GRESIP053b4f27_FD_203675 | JGI IMG/M metagenome (GOLD analysis project Ga0318533, IMG submission 203675) | Tropical soil microbial communities from Luquillo Experimental Forest, Puerto Rico - GRE.SIPMG.053b4f27 | ecosystem: Environmental > Terrestrial > Soil > Tropical forest > Bulk soil...
CGTGTGCACTTCGCCGACATGCGCGTGCCGGAGCCGCGCTCGCGGGTGATGAAGGTTTCATAGATAAGGTCGACCACCGCGAGGCCTCTGTCCCTGGCAAGCCAGTGATCGGCGGCTGCGACGACGACATGCGGATGCTCGCCCATCAGGCGCTTTTCGACGGGAACGTCGGGCGGAGGCTGTCCCATGATCGCGAGATCGAGATCATAGCCGCGCAGCGCCTGGCGAATGTCCTCGCGATTGCCGACCTTGAGCACAATATCGATCTTCGGGTGGCGCTTCGAGAACGCAGCCATCGCGAACGGCACGAAATACTTCGCCGTGCTAACCGCGCCGATGGAAACGCGGCCGCCGCTGCGGCCTGCGATCATGTCGAGCGTCTGCTCGCAATCAACCAAGGCCGCTTCGATGCGTTCGGTCAGGGCTATGACTTCGCGTCCCGCGTCCGTCAGCCGCATTCCGTCGCCAGTTCGCTGAATGAGCGGCAGCCCTGCCAAGGCTTCGAGGTTGCGAAGCTGCAAGGTGACCGCGGGTTGGGTCAGGTTGAGCGACCTTGCAGCCGCCGTCACAGAGCCCATGCCGTGCACCGCGCCAAGCGCGCGCAGCTGCCGAAGCGTCGCATCACGTCGAAAATGGGCCGCCATGCCGACCTTTATAAGCAAAACTTTGGTCAAGCCAAAGATATCGAAATTTTACTTATGGTTCAAGACCGGCGTTTCATCACGCTGGTCGCACCTGAAGAGAGCGCGCCATCGCGGGAAACGAACCAATGGATCAGCACCCCACGCTGGACGCGTACCTCGACGTCGCCGCCCTCTCTCTCTCACAGGGAAACGCCCTGGCGACCGTCGTCTCCCGCCTCGCCAGCGCGGCCATTGAACTGGCCGAATTAATCGCAGCCGGACCTCTTGCTGGCATCGAGGGCCACCACAGCGGCACTAATTCCGGCGGCGATGCGCAGATCGATCTTGACGTTACGGCCAACGCGCTGATCTGCAGCGCGCTCCGCGACGCGCCGGTGGCTGCAATAGTGTCCGAGGAAACCGAGCTGCCTGAGATCGTGGACGCGCACGCCGCGCTTTGCGTCGCGATCGATCCGCTCGACGGTTCGGCAAACCTTGCCAACAACATCTCGACGGGAACGATCTTTTCGATCCGGCCCGCTCGCGGGATGCGCTGTCTTCATTCTTCGAGCCGGGCACCGCGCAGAGCGCCGCGGGCTGTTTCATCTATGGTCCGCAGACGACGCTGGTGCTCGCGCTCAACAACAGCGTCGATGTTTTCATCCTCGACCGGAAGGCCGGCGGGTTTGCGCTCATCCTGCGCGGCATCCGCATTCCCGCTCACACGCCGGAGTTCGCCATCAACATGTCCAACCGCCGCCACTGGAACGGGGCGGTGCAGGCTTACGTCAATCAATGTCTGCTGGGCGCGGCGGGAGAGCACGGCGAAGACTTCAACATGCGCTGGATCGGCTCGCTGGTCGCCGAGGCCTACCGCATCCTCATGCGCGGCGGCGTGTTCCTGTACCCGGCCGACACCCGTCGCGGCTATCGCGAAGGACGGCTGCGCCTGCTCTACGAAGCACACCCAATCGCGATGATTATGGAGTGTGCTGGCGGCGCCGCAAGCACGGGGCGCGACCGCATTCTCGACCTTTCCGCGCGGATGCCGCATCAGCGCACGCCGCTGATCATGGGATCGGCGTCGGCCGTGCACGACCTCGATATCCGGCACCAAGGGGTTCAGCCGTTATTCGAATCCAGTGACGCACCGCTGTTTGCGCGGCGCGGATTGTTTCTCTGAAGGCGGCGCCAATGTCGAGGCGGCATCCCATCATCTCCGTCACGGGCTCCTCCGGCGCCGGAACGACGTCGGTGAAGCGCACGTTCGAGCAGATCTTTCGCCGCGAGAATGTGGCGGCGGCCTATATCGAAGGCGACGCGTTTCATCGCTACGACCGCGCCGAGATGCGCCGAAAAATGGCTGACGAAGCCGAGCGCGGCAACCGGCACTTCAGCCATTTCAGTCCCGAGACAAATCTGTTCGAGGAGCTCGAGAAGACCTTTCGCGAATACGGCGAAACGGGCACCGGCATGACACGCCATTACGTCCACGACGCTGAGGAAGCGGGGATCTATGGCGGCGAACCCGGCACATTCACCCGCTGGGCGCCATTGCCTGACGATTCCGACGTTTTGTTCTACGAAGGACTACACGGCGCCGTCGTGACTGACAGGGTCAACGTCGCGCAATACGCGGACCTCAAGATCGGCGTCGTACCGGTCATCAATCTGGAATGGATCCAGAAGCTGCACCGCGATCGCTCCCATCGCGGCTATTCGACCGAAGCGGTGACCGACACGATCCTTCGCCGCATGCCTGATTATGTGAACTACATCTGCCCGCAGTTCACCGAGACCGACATCAACTTCCAGCGCATCCCGACGGTCGACACGTCGAACCCGTTCATCGCGCGCTGGATCCCGACACCTGACGAATCGATGGTGGTGATCCGCCTGAAGAATCCGCGCGGCATCGATTTTCCGTATCTGCTGTCGATGATCCCGCACAGCTTCATGTCGCGCGCGAACTCGATCGTGATTCCCGGATCGAAGCTTGACCTCGCGATGCAGCTGATCCTGACGCCGCTCATCCTGCAACTCATCGAACGGAAGAGACGCTCGCTATGACGGTCCAACACCTCACGAAGAATATGCTCAGGACGGCGCCCTCTCATCTCGTGATGGCGGACGCTGTGCGCTTCCTTGCCGCCGACGCGGTTGAAAAGGCGAAATCGGGCCATCCCGGCATGCCGATGGGAATGGCCGACGTCGCAACCGCGCTGGTCTCGCGCTTCCTGAAATTTGATGCGGCCGATCCTCGCTGGCCGGATCGCGACCGCCTCGTGCTGTCGGCAGGGCATGGTTCGATGCTGCTTTACGCGCTTCTGTACCTGACCGGTTACGAGACGATGACGCTTGATGAGCTGAAGCGCTTTCGCCAGTGGGGATCGAAGACCCCAGGCCATCCCGAATACGGCCACACGGAAGGCGTCGAGACCACCACAGGACCGCTCGGACAGGGCCTGGCGACCGCGGTCGGCATGGCGCTTGCCGAGCGGATGCTGAATGCACGCTTCGGCGACGACCTGGTCGATCATTACACTTATGTGATCGCCGGTGACGGCTGCCTGATGGAGGGGATCAGCCACGAGGCGATTTCGCTTGCCGGGCACCTGAAGCTATCCCGCCTGATCGTGCTGTTCGACGACAACCAGATCACGATCGACGGCGCCACCTCGCTGTCCTGCTCCGACGATCAATTAATCCGCTTCATGGCCTCGGGCTGGTCGGTGCGGCGTGTCGACGGCCATGATCATGACGCCGTCGCGCAGGCCATCGGCGAAGAGCGCGAGACAAATCGTCCGTCTCTGATTGCTTGCCGCACGGTGATCGGATACGGCGCGCCGACCCGGCAGGGCAGCGAGAAGGTGCATGGCGCACCGCTGGGCACTGAAGAAATCGGAAAAGCACGCGAGGCGCTGCGCTGGACCCACGCGCCCTTCGAGATCCCGGAGGAGCTACTTGCGCGCTGGCGCGCAGTCGGCGCGCGCGGCCGGATCGCACGGCACAGATGGATGGAGCGGCTCGAAAGGCTCGACGAATGGGAGCGCGAAGGCTTTGAGGATGCACTCAACGGCGAGTTAGGTTGCGATTATGGCTTTGCGCTGCGCGAGCTTGAATGCCGGTTCGCCGACGAGCGGCCAAAACTCGCGACCCGCCAGGCCTCGCAGCAGGTGCTCGAGGCAATCACCCGAGCTGCGCCTGGTTTGCTAGGCGGCTCAGCGGATCTGACGCATTCCAATCTCACCTTGACGGGAGCACAGCAGCCGGTCCGGCCAGGCGCCTATGGCGGCAGCTATATCCACTACGGCGTGCGCGAGCACGCGATGGCCGCTGCGATGAATGGAATCGCGCTGCATGGCGGCTTCATTCCCTATGGCGGCACGTTCCTAGCGTTCTCCGATTATAGCCGCCCGGCGATCCGTCTGGCGGCGTTGATGGAAGTGCGCGTCATCCATGTGATGACGCATGATTCGATCGGGCTCGGCGAAGACGGGCCGACGCATCAGCCAATCGAGCATCTTGCCGCGCTGCGCGCGATTCCCAATCTGCTGGTATTTCGCCCGGCTGATGCGATCGAGACGGCGCAGGCCTGGGACTGCGCCTTGCGCGCGGCGCACCAGCCTTCGGTGCTCTGCCTGTCGCGGCAAGCCCTGCCCGTCCATAAGCGCGATTTCCCCGCCGAAAACCCGGTCGCGCGCGGCGCCTATGTGCTGGTCGAGCCGCGAGGCGGACGCGAGGTGACCTTGATCGCCACCGGCTCCGAGGTTGCGATCGCCGTCGAAGCGGCCGAACTGCTGGGCGAGCGCGGCATTCGCGCGGCGGTGGTCTCGGCGCCCTGCTTCGAATTGTTCGCAAACCAGCCCATTGATTATCGAGCGGACGTGCTGGGCAGCGCGCCGCGGGTGGGCGTCGAGGCAGCCGTCGAGGGCGCATGGCGGCGATGGCTCGGCGAAGACGGCGAGTTCGTCGGCATGATCGGCTTTGGTGCATCGGCGCCCGCCGGCGAGCTCTATTCCAAATTCGGCATCACGGCCGAGGCCGTTGCCGCAGCCGCCGAGCGTGCGGTGTCGCCCTCACGAAGCCCCGTGTCGGCATGAACGAAGAGGCTGGGAGCGAGAGAATGACCAAAATCACCTTGAGGCAACTGCTCGATGACGCCGCCGAGCGTGGTTACGGCGTGCCGGCCTTCAACATCAACAATATGGAACAAGGGCTCGCCATCATGGAAGCGGCCGATGCGGTCGACGCTCCTGTGATCATCCAGGCCTCGCGCGGCGCCCGCTCCTACGCTGGCGACATCATGCTATCGCGGATCATCGACGCGCTGGTCGAGATGTTTCCGCACATCCCGCTTTGCCTGCATCAGGATCATGGCAACAACGAAGCGACCTGCGCCACCGCCATCCAGCACGGTTTTACCTCGGTCATGATGGACGGTTCGCTTCGTTCCGATGGCAAGACGGTCGGCGACTACAACTATAATGTCGATATCACCCACCGTGTGGCACAGATGGCGCATTGGGTCGGCGCGTCCGTCGAGGGCGAACTCGGCGTACTCGGCTCACTCGAACACGGCTCAAGTGAAAAGGAGGATGGACACGGCGCGGAAGGCGCGCTCAGCCGCGATCAGCTCTTGACCGATCCCAACCAAGCCGTCGATTTTGTTCGTGCTACCAACGTCGATGCTCTCGCAATCGCGATGGGCACCTCGCACGGGGTCTACAAATTCACCCGCAGGCCGGATGGAAGCATTCTGGCAATGCGCGTGGTCGAGGAAATCCATCGCCGGCTCCCCAACACACATCTGGTCATGCACGGCTCCTCCTCCGTGCCGCAGCCGCTGCAGGACATGTTCAACGCGTTCGGCGGTGAGATGCCGCAGACCTGGGGCGTGCCGCTCGAAGAGATCGTACGTGGCATCAGGCATGGCGTGCGCAAGGTCAACATCGACACCGACTGCCGTCTCGCCATGACCGCGATCTTCCGAAAGGTCGCGCTGCAGTCGAAGGCCGAATTCGATCCACGCAAGTTTTTAAAACCCGCGATGGACGCGTTGCGCGACCTCTGCCGCGAGCGTTTTGAACAATTCAGTACGGCCGGCAATGCAAGTCGCATCAAACCTATTCCGCTTGCCGAAATGGCGCGTCGCTATCGCTCGGGCGCGCTCGATCCGAAGACCAATATGACTGCTGCGGCCTGATGGTCCGCGTTCAAAGACGCAAGGAGAGTCCCATGAAACACGAATCGATCACAGTCCGCGGCAAGGACCGCTACAAGTCCGGCGTGATGGAATACAAGCGTATGGGCTATTATGAACCCAACTACGAGCCAAAGGACACAGACGTCATCGGCCTATTCCGCGTCACGCCGCAGGATGGCGTCGATCCGACCGAAGCCTGCGCGGCCGTCGCGGGCGAGTCCTCGACCGCGACCTGGACTGTGGTGTGGACCGACCGCCTGACCGCAGCGGAGAAATATCGCGCGAAGTGCTATCGGATCGATCCGGTGCCGAACTCGCCAGGCAGCTACTTTGCTTATATCGCCTACGACCTGGATCTGTTCGAGCCGGGATCGATCGCCAATCTCTCGGCCTCGATCATCGGCAACGTATTCGGCTTCAAGCCGTTGAAGGCGCTGCGGCTGGAGGATATGCGGCTGCCCGTCGCCTATGTGAAGACGTTCCAGGGTCCTGCAACGGGAATCGTGGTCGAACGCGAACGGCTCGACAAGTTCGGCCGGCCTTTGCTCGGAGCGACCGTGAAGCCCAAGCTTGGGCTATCGGGCCGCAACTATGGCCGCGTCGTCTATGAAGCGCTGAAGGGCGGGCTCGATTTCACCAAGGATGACGAGAACATCAATTCGCAGCCTTTCATGCATTGGCGCGAGCGTTTCCTCTATTGCATGGAAGCCGTCAATCGCGCACAGGCGGCGACCGGTGAAGTCAAGGGCACCTATCTCAACGTCACCGCGGCGACGATAGAAGATATGTACGAGCGTGCGGACTTCGCCCGCGAGCTCGGCTCCAACATCGTTATGATTGACCTTGTGATTGGCTACACCGCGATCCAGTCGATGGCGAAATGGGCGCGGAGGAACGATGTGATCCTGCACTTGCATCGCGCCGGTCATTCCACCTACACGCGGCAGCGCAGTCACGGCGTGTCCTTTCGGGTGATTGCCAAGTGGATGCGGCTTGCCGGCGTCGACCACATCCATGCCGGCACCGTGGTCGGCAAGCTCGAAGGCGACCCAAACACCACGCGCGGCTACTACGACGTCTGCCGCGAGGATTTTAATCCGACCAGGCTCGAGCATGGTCTGTTCTTTGACCAACATTGGGTGAGCCTGAATAAGCTGATGCCGGTCGCATCCGGCGGCATTCATGCCGGCCAGATGCACCAGCTGCTCGACCTCCTGGGCGAAGACGTGGTGCTGCAATTCGGCGGCGGCACCATCGGTCATCCGCGTGGCATCCAGGCCGGCGCGACCGCCAACCGGGTTGCGCTCGAAGCCATGATCCTCGCCCGCAATGAAGGCCGCGACTATGTGCACGAGGGACCTGAGATCCTCGCCAAGGCCGCGCTCTGCTGCACGCCGCTGCGCGAGGCGCTTGAGGTCTGGAAGGACGTCACCTTCAACTACGACTCAACGGATTCACCGGACTTCGTTCCGACGCCAAGCATTGCGATGTGAGAGGAGCTCATCATGCGTATCACCCAGGGCTGCTTTTCTTTCTTGCCCGATCTCACCGACGAGCAGATCACGAGCCAAATCCAATATTGCCTCAACAAGGGCTGGGCCGTGAACATCGAGTTCACCGACGACCCGCATCCCCGCAACACCTATTGGGAAATGTGGGGATTGCCGGGGTTCGACCTGCGCGATGCGGCGGGTGTCATGAAAGAGCTCGAGGACTGCCGGCGCGTCTATGGAGATCGCTACATCCGCATCTCGGGTTTCGACTCATCGCACGGTTGGGAATCCCTGCGGATCTCATTCATCGTGAACCGGCCGAAAGATGAGCCTGGTTTCCGGCTCGACCGGCAGGAATCGATCGGCCGTAACATCCGCTACACCACACGGTCCTATGCTGCGGATCGTCCGGAAGGCGGCCGTTACACATCTTGAATGGATGAGCGAGCGATCATGGCGCAAACCAGCCTCCAGGCCCTCTCTCGCGACGGCGATGCGTCGGGCGCCCCCGCCTCCGTCGACCTCCGCCACGAATTCGAAGCCGTCGAGATCGCGCCTATCCTCGCGCAGCTCGACAAGGAGCTGATCGGGCTCGCTCCGGTGAAAATGCGGATCCGCGAGATCGCCTCCCTGCTCCTGGTCGAGCGCATCCGCCAAAAAATGTCGCTCGCGACCACGTATCCGACTTTGCACATGTCGTTCACGGGAAATCCCGGCACCGGCAAGACCACAGTGGCGCTTAGAATCGCCGGGATCCTTCACCCGCTTGGCTTCGTCCGTCGCGGTCATGTCGTCAGTGTCACGCGGGATGACCTCGTCGGCCAGTACATTGGTCACACAGCGCCGAAGACGAAAGAGATTCTGAAGAAGGCGATGGGGGGCGTACTGTTCATCGACGAGGCCTATTACCTCTATCGTCCCGAGAACGAGCGCGACTACGGACAGGAAGCGATCGAGATACTGCTCCAGGTGATGGAGGCGCAGCGCGAGGACCTTGTGGTGGTGCTTGCGGGCTATCGCGACCGCATGGAGCATTTCTTTCAAAGCAATCCTGGATTCCGCTCCCGCATCGCCCACCATATCGATTTTCCCGACTATTCGGATGCGGAACTGCTCGACATTTCCGAGCTGATGCTTGCCCAGCAGAACTATCGGTTTTCGCCCGATGCCCGCGACGCATTCGTCCGCTACGTTGCCCTGCGCAAGAGCCAGCCGCTGTTTTCGAACGCGCGCTCGATCCGAAACGCGCTTGACCGCATCCGGCTGCGGCAGGCCAACCGGATCGTCTCCCACCTCGACCGCGTTCTCACCAGCGACGACCTCATGTCGATCGAGGCGAGCGACGTGCTGGCCAGCCGCGTTTTCTCGGGAGGGTCGGATAACCCGACAATCCAGTCATGACTGTTGAAACAGCGTTGCTCCACCCCTTCAGCCTGAAGGATCGGACCGCGCACGCTGAAGCCTTTATCTTCGACGTTGACGGAACGCTTGCCGAGACCGAGGGCATCCATCGCCGGGCGTTCAATGCGGCCTTCACCGAGATCGGTCTCGACTGGTATTGGGATCACGGGACCTACAAGAAACTCTTGCGTAACGCTGGCGGCAAGGAGCGCATTCGGGCATTCGACCGAATGCAAAACCCCAGAGTGAGCCTGTCCGACCTCGAGGTCGCCGAGCTGCATCGGCTCAAGACGCAGCACTACAGCCGCCTGATCGGCCAACATACCTGCCGACTGCGGCCGGGAGTGGAGCCCCTTATCCGCGGCGCGCTGGCGCGCGGCCAGACCCTGGCGATCGCGACCACGACGACCTTCAGCAATGTCGAGGGACTGCTGTCGGTCACGCTCGGTTGGAACTGGCGCAGCCTGTTTCCGGTCATCGTCGCCGGAGACGATGTTGCGCGCAAGAAACCTGCGCCCGACGTCTATCTCGAGGTGCTGGCAAGGCTTGGGCGGCCCGCGAACCATTGTCTCGCAATCGAGGATTCCGCGAATGGCCTGAAAGCGGCAGCTTCCGCGGGCGTTCCTGTGCTGATCACCCGCAGCGAGTATTTCCGCGACGACGACTTTCTGTCGGCGCTCGCAGTCGTCGATGAGTTGACGGAGCTCTTGTAGTGCTTGCGGGCTGCAGCGGTTTCTCCAAGAGTTGCGGGTCCAGCCCCTGCCCAAGTCCGGTTTATTAACGCCGAAACCGGACCTCCCAGCGGTCGGCTTGCTGGTCGGCTATCGATGGCCGCACACGCCGGGGCCGCTGGGAATGGATGGTGTGCGATTGCACCGGGAAAGTTATTGTGTCTGGGCGCGAACTTTCCCGCTCCAAAGCCAGGTACCAAGCCGCACGCGCCCTGTTTCAACTGCTCCTGACAAACACCAGAATATCGAACCCTCCTCGAACGCACTAAGTAAGCTGGGACGAAAAGCGCCACCCGCCTGCTCTTGTCGATGCGACCAGAGCTCAGGTTATGGCGGATATGATATTGATATTCGCTCTTGGCTTTGGCTACGGGTGCGCCGTGCCGCATTGGATTTCGTTGCAACGATCATTCGTTTTTTGTGGCGAGCGCCCAATCCAAATAGCGCCGCGTTCGCGCAAGAAGATGCGACCGCTTAAAGCACATTACGTTAGCCGGAACGCTTCCGAAGGCGCAAACCCACGCCGCCTCCGTTTTCGTCGATGAAGTCGACGCCAAACTTTTCAAGTGCTCGCCTTATTGCGCCAATGGCATCGTCGGAGATCTGCCGCCTCGATCGCTCAAAATCCACAATCGTAGAAAGCCCCAAGCGCGCTCCGTCTGCAAGCTCGGACTGAGTCAAATCAAGCAATGCTCGAGCAGCTCGGCATTGAGCTGGCGTTAGCGCATCAACAATTTTTGTTGACACCTGTTTCACCCCAGTGTATCAATAAAAATTGTTGATATGACATTCACTCTCGATATTACCAGGAGGTTTTCGATGGAAACAAATCAGCAGGCCCAAGCCAACCCCTTTTTCCGCCGAAATTTCATCGGCGGCTCGGACGCC
>Ga0318533_10002081_pt1 | contig 10340 bp, 10 predicted proteins | sample GRESIP053b4f27_FD_203675 | JGI IMG/M metagenome (GOLD analysis project Ga0318533, IMG submission 203675) | Tropical soil microbial communities from Luquillo Experimental Forest, Puerto Rico - GRE.SIPMG.053b4f27 | ecosystem: Environmental > Terrestrial > Soil > Tropical forest > Bulk soil...
GCGCTCGCAAGATCCGGAAAAGCAGAATCAATACTCCGCTGACAACGCCCATCCAGTGCATGCGGGTGAGCGAATAGCCGACCAGGGCCCCGGCCTGGTCGCGGCTGGCGATCACCAGAAACGCGCCGGGCGCAACGATGAAACTGAGAAAAGCGTCGCTGCCGAGCCAGATGCTTAGCGCCAGAAATTCAAGCGTGCGGAGGATGTTCATGGACAGGAGGCGCCCGGACGGCTGGCGCCACCTGCTTATTCTACCGCGCCGCTCAAGGCACGCTTCGCGGAGGTGTAGGCGACGGTGTTCGCGACGAGATAAACGGGAGTGAGGATGAGAGAAATCATGCCCCACGGACCGAAGAGAAGATTCTTGGCCTGGAAGTCCCAGAACTGTTTGTCGACACAAGTCTTGCACATTTGCGCTTCGAGCCGGCGCGTCTGGCGCAGAACCAGCATTCCAATATTTCGTTCGAATTTGACTTTAGCGGTCTGACGCATGCTTCCACAGAGCTGGCAGCGGCCGATGGCATTCATGCTGTTAAGCGGAGCGGAACTCGTCATGGTGTCTCCATTCGCGGCCTGATAGGGTCGAAAGCCACGCCATCGTGATTGGCTGCTGAGATTAACCTAACAAGGAAGTCAAAACGCCGTCGGTAGTACTGCGCGGAACTAGTAACCACCGTTTGGACACAGAACGAGGAGTGGGAGGATGGCCTCGACCAAGCCAAGCAGCGTGTCGCCGTCCTGCTGGCCGCGCGAGACATGGCGGCGATACTCAACAACAGGTGAGGCGCTCAAGGCAGTCATCGCTAGTGCCGGATGCTCAAGCTTGGAAACTCACTCTCGAACGAAGATTCGTTGGGCTCGTGGCTTTTCCTCAGACGCTTCAGCCATCCGCAGTTGCTACCAAGCTCACCGTCTCTATCGAAGCTCTTTTAGTATCACCCCGTAAATCTTCACACGATTGCAAGCCCCTTCCGCGATGACAAATTATGCTGATCTTGGACATATTAAAGGAGCGGCGGCGTCATGAATGTGTCTCTTACGCCAGAACTGGAACATTGGGTGGACGAACGGGTGCGCAGCGGCCGCTATGCTTCCGCCTCCGAAGTCATTCGAGAAGCCCTTCGTCTGCTGGAAGTCCAGGAGGCTGCGAAACAGCGGCGATTGGAAAGCGTCAGACAGAAAATCGATCGCGGACTGGATCAGCTTCAAAGCGGAAAGGGCATAACTCCAGAGGATGCGCGATCAAGGATTCGCGCGGCGCGCGGCAGGTAGATCGTCTGGCATTCTCGTCGATTGCACCGTTATGAGCTTTCGCCCGAAGCTGTGGATGATCTGTTAGATATTCAGAAATTTATATCCCCCGACAGCCCCGCTGCAGCCGACCGCATGGTCGAAGAATTCTTTTCGGCGTTTGAGCACCTTGTGGCGTGGCCCCGATCAGGCCATTCAAGAGGCGACCTCACCGAGCGAGCGGTCTTGTTCTGGCCGGTAGGCTCGTACCTGATCGTCTATCACGTTCGCGACGAAGATAAGCTTGTGCAGATTGTGGCCGTCCTGCTAGCGGCCGCGAGACGTGCCGGCGATACTCGGGAATCGATAAAGGCAATCAACGGGAACAGATCGGCGCTCGAGCAAATGCTTAGACTTGGAAACTCCGGGCACCAATAAGTGGTTACTCCAGATCAATTTCCGCTAAAGTGGGAAAATGGCGAAGGTATGGTGGGCGATAAAGGACTTGAACCTTTGACCTCTCGCGTGTGAGGCGAGCGCTCTAACCACTGAGCTAATCGCCCGTCGAAACGGGTGGCCGGTTCGCAGTTTGCTTCTGACCAGACGTCCGCCTCGGAAGGTGGCCGCGGCAACAGCCGCAAACAGGTTTTCAGCCGTGCTTCATTTGTAGCAGGATTGCCCGAGGTTTTCAACCAATGCCAACCACCACCTCCCAAGTGGTTTCGCAGCTGCAGCGCTCCATTGCGCGAGCCATTTACGGCAAAGAAGAAGCGATTCAACTGGCGCTGATTACGCTGCTGGCGCGCGGACACCTGCTGATCGAAGATGTGCCGGGCGTGGGGAAAACGACCCTGGCGCAGGCTCTCGCCAGGTCCTTTCATTGCAGTTTCCAGCGCGTCCAGTTCACATCGGACCTGCTGCCGAGCGACGTGCTGGGCGTGAGCGTGTATCAGCCCAATTCGAACGAGTTTGAGTTTCGCCCCGGGCCTTTGTTCGCCAACGTCGTGCTGGCCGATGAAATCAACCGCACCACGCCGCGCACACAATCGGCGCTGCTGGAAGCGATGAACGAAGCGCAGATCACCGTGGACGGCAAGACCTATCCTCTGCCCCAGCCGTTCCTGGTGATTGCGACGCAGAATCCTATTGAACATCACGGAACCTATCCGCTGCCCGAATCGCAGCTCGACCGCTTCCTGATGCGCATCAAGATGGGCTACCCGTCGCCGGAGACAGAACGCGAAATCTTGCGGCGACGTGCTTTCGACAACCCGATCGAGAAGCTCGAGCCCGTGGCCGATGTCAACGAAGTGCTGGCCATGCAGGAAGCCGTGACCCACGTCAAGGTGGATGCGAGTCTGCACGACTACGCACTGGACATTGTGAACCGCACGCGCACTTCGGATCAGCTGGCGCTTGGCGTAAGCCCGCGCGGGACGCTGATGCTGCAACGCGCGGCGCAGGCGCGGGCATTTCTGGATGGGCGCGATTACTGCGTGCCGGATGACTTCAAGCAGCTGGCCGTGGCCGTGTTCGCGCATCGCGTTGTGGCCAGCGCACGGCACGCTTCACTGCAGCGAAAGTCGGAGACCACGGAAGCGGCGCTGCGCGAGATTGTCGAGTCGGTGCGGGTGCCGGTGTAGGCGAAAGGCAGCGGCACCAAGCCTGCTTGCTGCAGGCGGGCCGCCGCCACGGGCTTTCATGAGTTCCTCTAGCTCCCTTCTCGCGCAACTTTGGGCCAAGGCCGCGACACCCGGGGTGCGCGCGTTTTTTCTTTCCCTTCTGGCTTTGGCCGTGGCGCTGCTGCTGGCGGTCTATTCGGGCGCGGCAGCGGAGTTGGGAAATATCGCAGTGGCAGCAAGCTCGGCCTTGTTTGCGCTGGCCATCGCGGGATGGGTGGCCGTAACCATGGTGCCGACGCTGGCCAAGCGCACACCGTTGCGCTGGTTCGGCTACCGCATGGAGTACAGAATCAGCCGCGCCGGCTGGCTGTATATCGGCGCGACATTGCTGGTGGCGCTGGCGGCACTGAACACCGGTAATAATCTGCTGTTTCTGATCTTGGCCTGCCTGATTTCGGTGATCCTGATGTCTGGGATTCTGTCTTCCATATCGTTGGCCGGGGTGGAGCTGCGAATCGAACTGCCGGAGCATATCTTCACCGGCCAGACGGTACGCGCGAATGTGGAGCTTCACAATGAAAAGCTGTTGTTTCCCTCCTTTGCCCTGCGCGTGGAGGCGGCCGTAGCGAAGGGCGGTCCGGCGGCTACGGTTTTGGAGGAACCGGTATTCTTCCCGTTCTTGCCGCGGCAGGAGCGGGTAAAGCAAAGCGTGCCGGTAACGTTTCTGCGGCGCGGGCTGCACGTGCAGGACTCTTTTCGCATCGTGACCCGTTTTCCGTTCGGATTCCTGCAGAAGACGCGGCGCCTTACGCTGAAGTCTGAGGCTCTGGTCTATCCGTGCGTGGATTCGAGCTCGGAACTGATGGACATGTTCCCGGGCATCGAAGGCAGCATCGAAAGCCACAGCAAAGGGCGCGGGCAGGACTTGCACGCACTGCGTGAGTATATACCCACGGACAGCGCACGGCATGTGCACTGGAAGGCTTCGGCGCGCATGGGTTCGCTCATGGTGCGGGAGTTTGCGCGCGAAGACGACCACCGTGTGCTGCTGGTGCTCGATCCTTACTCGGGCGGTACCGCGGCCGGCAGTGCGGAGAAAGCCGTGGAACGTTTTGAACGGGCGGTAAATCTCTGCGCGGGAGTGGCTTGGCATTTTTACGAGCGCAACGCACAACTGGAATTTCGCGGAGCGGGAATCGCCACACGGCTGGCACCTGCGGAAGAGAGTATTTTCGAGATCCTGCGCTACCTTGCGCTCGCTGAACCGGAAAAGCCGGCCGATGAAGGCTCGCTGCTGCGCGAGCTTGCGGCGTCACCGGATCTCTTCAAACTGATCGTGACCAGCCGCCCGCGCGGGACGATCGCGGCCGATCTGTGGCACTCTTCCTATGTGGTCTTCCTGGAGTCGCTTGAGGGACCTAGCGGCCGCCATTAGGTGCGCGTGAAAGAAAGCCAATCGAAAGAGTTCAGGGCCGCGCTGCTGGCGTGGTTCGCGCAATCTCAGCGCGACTTGCCGTGGCGGCGCTCGCGCGATCCGTATCGCATCTGGATTTCCGAGATCATGCTGCAGCAGACGCGCGTCGCCACAGTGATTCCTTACTACCGGAAATTTCTGCAGCGTTTTCCGACTGTGCACCAGCTGGCTGCGGCGCCGGAAGAGGAAGTGCTGCGCATGTGGTCCGGGCTAGGCTACTACCGCCGAGCCCAGAATCTGCAGATAGCCGCGAGACAGATCGTGGCCAGCTACGGCGGGGAATTCCCGCGCGAGAAGGCGGAAGTCCTCGAATTGGCCGGAATCGGCGAGTACACGGCGGCGGCCGTTCTGAGTATCGCGTTCGGAGAGAGGCTGGCGGCGCTGGATGGAAACGTCGCGCGCGTGCTGGCGCGGCTCGACGCCCGGCGCGGCGATTTGCGCGCAGCGGATCGCTGGCGCTCGCTGCAGGATCGCGCGGACCAGTTGCTGGACGGCGAAGCGGCCGGCGACTGGAACCAGGCCTTGATGGAGTTGGGCGCAACGCTATGTACGCCCGGCCCGCCGCAGTGCCTGCTCTGTCCGGTGCGGCAATTCTGCGAAGCACGCAAGCAGGGAATTGCCGAGCAACTGCCGGAGAAGCGCAGGAAGCGCGCCGAGGTTGCGGTCCGGCTGGCTGCGGCGGTGCTGGTGGACCAGAGCGGAAATTCGCTTTTGCTTCGGCCTCCGGCCACCAGAGAGCCACGCCCGGCGGACGATCACGTGCCGGCATTGGTGGCGAAGTTGTGGCACTTTCCTACGGCTCTCGCCAATGGCGACGGAATCCGGACGTTGCGGCAACTGTTCGCGAAGCAACTGAACATGACCAGGGACAAGGTGGTGTTCGAAGCCTTGTCGGCGGTGCGGCATACGGTGACCTACCGTCGAATCGAAGTTTCGCCCTTCTTGGTGCGGGTGAGCAAGTTGCCGCCGGCTGGCGGAAGCAAGACGATCGCCCTGAACGCCGTCCTGGAGCAGCCGATCTCGAATCTCACGCGGAAAGTGGCGCGCGCGGCGCTGGCGGTGGTGGCAGCCGATTCGATCCGAAGCGGCGGTTGATTGATTGGACCCGCGCGGCCAACGGGCTGGCCAGCGATGCTAGGATGGAAGTTCAGCCATGGCCGCGAGTTCTACCCTTCCCGTTTCACCGCAACTTCCGGCGGAGCGTTTCTTCCGGGTATCGCTGTTTCTGCTGCTGTTCACGGCGATTCTCACCCTGATCGGCACGGGAAAGATCGACATCTTCACTTCTCTCGTGGCCATGGTGGCGCTTTTATACCGCGTGCGGCGCTGGTGGTACGGGCATGAGCCAGAGTTGAAGTCCAGCACCGCGACGATCCTGGTGCTTTGCTACCTGCTGTTCTTTCCCGTAGATATGTTTTTCCTCTCGCGCAGCCTGGCCGTGAACTCGCCGAATCCGCCGCTCTATGCCGCCCTGATCAGCGCCGTGCATTTCCTGTTGTTCATTCTGCTGGTGCGCCTTTATAGCGCGCGCACCGATCGGGATGCGCATTTTCTGGTGATGCTGGCCTTCGCTGCGGTACTGGCTTCGGCCGTACTCACCGTGGACACGGCGTTCTTGTTCCTGTTCTTTTTCTTCCTCGTGTTCGCCATCGCCACCTATACCGGGCTGGAGCTACGGCGCGGCGCGGCGGGCGCCTTGCTTCCGCCGACCTACGTGCAGCGCGACAATGAGCAACGGCTGGCGCGCGCACTCGGCCTTTCGGCGGTCGGCGTCGCGCTGGGAGCCTTACTGAGCGGAACGGTTTTGTTCTTCATCTTTCCCCGCATCAGCGCCGGCTATCTCGGAAAGACCAGCTTCAATCCCTCCCTGCTGAGCGGCTTCACGGATCAAGTGGAACTCGGACAAATCGGGCAGATCAAGAAGAGCGAAGCCGTCGTGATGCGCGTGGAGACGGGAAAGGCGATCGACTATCCGACGCTGCGCTGGCGCGGCAACGCTCTGGCCAATTTTGACGGGCGGCGCTGGAGTTCGCCGCAGCGCGAGCCGGAAAGATTGGAGTCCAATGGCGATGGGTGGATTCCGCTGCGCGAACGGCCAAGGCCCGGAGAGCTTCGCGGGGAGATACTGCAATTCACAGTGCTGCAGGAGCCGATGGCGACCGATGCGCTCTTCGTGCCCGGCAATGCCTTGGCATTGCGCGGAAACTTTACGGGCGAGGCCGGCGGCGTCAGTCGGCGGCGGACGTACATCTATCGCGACGCGAGCGGTTCGCTTTCCAATCCGTTTCACAACTACGTCGCCATCCGATACACCGGCCTTTCGCAACTGGCGCCGCTCGATCGGGCGCGTCTCGAGGCGGCGGGCGCCGAATATCCCGCCGACGTTGCCGAGCGCTACCTGCAGCTCCCCGACGGCCTGGATGCGCGAATTACCGCACTGGCCCGGTCGGCAACCGAGCGCGCCGTTACTCGCTACGACAAAGCGGCCTCGCTGGAAAGCTTCCTCAAGACCAAGTACTCCTACACGCTCGACTTGACCGGGAAACCGGGGCCGGATCCGCTGGCGCATTTCCTGTTCGAAACGCGCGCCGGACACTGTGAGTACTTCGCCTCCGCGATGACCGTGATGCTGCGCACGCTGGGAATTCCCGCCCGCGAAGTGAACGGCTTTTTGCCCGGTGAGTACAACGAGCTGGGCGGCGATTACATCGTGCGCGCCAGCGACGCGCACAGCTGGGTGGAGGCCTACTTCCCCGGCAACGGGTGGATGGTGTTTGACCCGACGCCCGCCGCTCCGGCGGAGTCGGCCGGCTTTTTCAGGCGGCTTTCGCAATTCGCGGACTGGGCGGAGCTGACCTGGAATGACTGGGTGATCGGCTACGACTTCGCTCATCAGACCGCGCTGGCGCAGACCGTGCAGATGCGTTCGCGCAACTGGCGTGAAGTGTCGGCCCGATGGTTTAGCGTCAAACAGCAGCAGTTCAAAAACCGGCTGAGCCAGTGGCAGCTGAAACACCAGGCGTTCGGATTGGCGGTTCCGCTGTTGCTGATCGGTTTTCTGCTGGGGTTGCGGTACGGCCGCCTAGGCCGGCTCTGGGAGCGACTGAAGATCTCGCTGGCCTTTCGCGGCAAGAAGTCGGATGCGGTACGCCTGATGATGGCGTCACGTTTGTATCAGGAGCTGCTGCGGCTCATGCGGCGTCACGGCTATACCCGCCTGGATACGCAAACCGCGTTCGAGTTCGCAGACTCCGTCCGCAAGCCCGGACTGGCCGCCACCGTGAAGGAATTTGTGCGCCTGTACGCCCGAGCGCGCTTCGGCAGCGCGGCCGGCGACATTCCGCGGCTCGAGCAGCTGCTGGGCGTCATCCGCGCCGAACTACGCTCGCGCTAAGGCCCAGGTCCGCACCCGGCCCAAGGAAAAACCTGATTCCCATCGATTCCGCCGCGCCGCAGGCTGCGAAGGCCGCGTGCTACAATGGAGAATTGCAGGAAGGCGCAATTTCCCGCATGCCGAAGGTAGGTTTCGTCAGTCTGGGCTGCCCGAAGAACCTCGTAGACAGCGAGGTCATGATGGGTGTGCTGGCGCGCGACGGCTATGAGCTGACGCCGCGCGCGGACGAAGCGGACATCTTGGTCGTAAATACCTGCAGCTTTATCGAACCCGCGCAAAAAGAATCCGTGGACGCCATTCTGGAAATGGCGGAACACAAGAAATTCGGTTCGGCCAGGAAGCTGATCGTGGCCGGCTGCCTGGTCGAACGTTACCGCGAGCAGATTCTGGAGCAAATACCGGAGGTAGATGCCGTCGTCGGTACCGGCGAAGTCGAGCGCATTCTGGAGGCTGTTCACGGTGACCTGCGCGTTTTGCCCGCCAAGTCGCCGGCGTTTCTGTACCATGACCTGACGCCGCGCGTTCTCACCACGCCCCAGCACGCCGCGTACATAAAAATTGCGGAAGGCTGCGACCACCCCTGCACTTTCTGCATCATTCCTCAGCTTCGCGGCCAGTTCCGCAGCCGCCGTTATGAATCCGTGGTTCGCGAAGCGGAAAACCTGGCTGCCAACGGCACCCGCGAAATCACCCTGATCGGGCAGGACACCACTTCCTACGGCGAGGATCTGGGCCTGCGCGACGGTTTGGCGCAGCTGCTGGAAGGCCTTAGCGCCATCGAGGAACTGCTCTGGGTCCGCTTCCTTTACGCTTATCCCAACCGCGTGACGCAAAAATTGCTGGACACGCTGGCGGCGCACCCTCGCCTCGCCAAGTACCTGGACATGCCGCTACAGCACGCCAGCCGCAATGTGCTGGCCCGCATGAAGCGTGGTTCGCACGGCGATGCTTTTCTGAAACTCCTTGAACGCATCCGCGCCACCGTCCCCGGGGTGACCTTGCGCACGTCTTTTATCGTGGGCTTCCCCGGCGAAACCGAAGACGACTTCGCCGAACTGTGCGACTTCGTCCGAGCCGGCCAGTTCGATTGGCTCGGGGTATTTGAATATTCCGACGTGGATCACGCGGGAAGCCTCGCGCTCGATGGAAAAGTCGAACCGCATGTCGCGACCGACCGCCGCAACCGCCTGATGGCGCTTCAGAAGAAGATTTCGCGCCAACGGCTGCGCACATGGAAAGGCCGCACGGAGACTGCCCTGCTCGAGGGTCCATCGCCGGACAATCCCCTGGTGTGGGAAGCGCGCTTGCAAGGCATGGCGCCCGAAATCGACGGCAAGTTGTACCTCACCGATATTGAGCTCTCGGACGGCCGCCTTGCCGACACGGGCGACGCGGTTCGCGTTAGAATCACCCGCACCGACACCTATGACTTAATCGGGAAAGTGGTCGAAATTCTGTCCCGTCCGGCCAAACGTCCCGTCGCGAGTCCGCAACCGACTCGCGAAACCCTCTACCGCATCGCCACTGGAGCGCCACTGCGCGTTTTGGGATAAGCTTGCGCCATGAAGCATCGCTGCCCCATTTGCAGGCGCCCCGACTCCGAAACCGACCAGGACTTCCCTTTCTGCAGCGAGCGCTGTCGCCTGCTCGACCTGGGTGCGTGGGCCAGCGAAAAGTACATTGTCAGCGATCCTATCTTTGACGAGGAGGAACTGGCCGAAGCCGAGCGCAGCACGCAAGCCGCGCACAAGAAGAAAAATGAAACCATCCACTGACGCCGCTACGCAAAAACCAAGCTTCGCCCTGGCCATCGCCACCGCCTGCGGCGTCGGTTACCTGCCCAAAGCCCCGGGAACGTTCGGCTCGCTGGTGGGAATTCTCACCGCGATGGCGACCGCGCTGTTTTTCCTCCGCCCGCACAGCCTGCGCGACCTGCTCTCCACGCGGCGCCTTGCCGAGTCCACATTGATGGATCATAACTTTCTCGTGCCGGGGGCGGAAATTCACAGCGCCGCGCTGGTCCTGCCGGTTGTATCCGCGATCGTGCTGGTGCTTTTCCTTTCGCTGGTAGGCGTGTGGAGCGCCGGCCGGGCCGCCGCCTATGCGGGCGTCCACGACCCGCAACACATCGTGATTGATGAAGTGGCCGGCCAGCACATCACTTTGCTCCTGCCGCTCATTCCCATCGCCGTGCCGGATCTCGCCACCCGCATGGACTTTTCCAGTTATGCCATTTTTTCCGCGTTGAGCATGCTGAACTGGAAATACCTCCTGGCCGGCTTCGTGCTATTCCGGTTGTTCGACATCTGGAAGCCCTACCCCATCCGCAACCTGGAGAAACTTCCCGGCGGCTGGGGAGTCATGGCCGACGACTGGCTGGCCGGCGTATACGCTGCCATTCTGCTGAAGGTCGCGTTACACTTTGGACTGTTCTCGTTTCACGTTGGTCCGTCATGAAATTCGGTTTGGGCTCTTCGGAAAAAAACGGCATTCCCCGCATTGAAGGCGTTTCGCCCCAAGCGGCCATCCCCGGCGGCGAGATGGAGATTCGCGGCAGCGGTTTTGTAAGCCGCAGCTTCTCCCGCCCCTTGGTGCGCTTCGGAGAAGCGGAGGCCAGCGT
>Ga0318533_10002111_pt1 | contig 10288 bp, 13 predicted proteins | sample GRESIP053b4f27_FD_203675 | JGI IMG/M metagenome (GOLD analysis project Ga0318533, IMG submission 203675) | Tropical soil microbial communities from Luquillo Experimental Forest, Puerto Rico - GRE.SIPMG.053b4f27 | ecosystem: Environmental > Terrestrial > Soil > Tropical forest > Bulk soil...
TTGTCAATCGGATTGGGCTGCGCGGGCGCGTCGATCATTGAAATTTTGCGAGATACAGATCAACTTGATTGCCTCTGCTTGACGCGGAGGATACCCTGCTGGCGTTCAGCTCGGATTCATTTTCACCGCAAAAAGTTGGTGGTAGACTTACATTAAGGAGGTCACAATGAAGACCCCCTCAGCAATTGTCCTCACTGCGGTTGTGCTTGTGGCTGGCAGTACCCTGGCAGTCATGAATAACGCCTGCAAGAGCGGCCGCCATGGGTGGTGCGCTCCAATGTCTGCCCTACGGCAAGACATAAAACTCGAACCACCCGAGCAGTACAATCATCCGTATGATGGTCCGGTTGTCGAGCGCGTTATGCCGGTGGCTGAAGTGCGCGCACTTTGTACGTCACAGGGCGCTTCTCCCAGGAGCGTCGCTTGCTCATGGGTGAGCGACCGCACCTGCTATATTGTTTTACCGAGCGATGAACAGGCACCCGTTTCGACTTACCGCAGACACGAAACCGCCCATTGCAATGGTTGGCTGGCGAACCATCCCCACGGTTGAGATCCCCTCGAATTTCAAGACAATGTTCAAGCGCCGAGGCTGTGCGATCCTCTGAAGGCTCAGGGCGTGAAGCTCACCAGGGGATCACTTTTCGATCGCGCAGGAATTTGCCTGTGAGCTTTTGCGGCGCGTCCAGGGCGAGCCAAACGGGAGTGTCTGCTCCTTCTGAAACGTGACGCTCGGCATTGCGGCCGCCCATGTTAGTCCTGACCCATCCTGGACAGGCCGCGTTCACGGCGATTCTGCCTCGCAGTTCGGCCGCGAGCATTGCGGTAATAGCATTCAAGGCCGTCTTGGAGAGACGATAGGCGGCGTAATCGCCTTCCATTTCGGAGAAGGCGCCCATGCCGCTCGATAAATTCACGATGCGGGGGCGCTTGCTCCTTTGAAGTAGCGGCACCAGAACTTGCGACAGAAGAAAAGGCCCGAGCGCATTGGTTTCGAGCGTCCCGCGGACCGTCGTGAGTGTCATTCTTATCGATGATTCCGGCGTTATTGATCAGAACATCTAATCGTCCATAGGTTCTTTTCAAAAAATCGCGTAAGGCGTCAATGTTCTGTAGCGATGTCACATCGAGCGAGTGAAACTGCACGGTGAGATTTTGTGCGGCCAGTTTCGTTGTCGCCGCCTTGCCGGCGTCATCGTTTCGCGCAGTCAAAACGACCTCAGCTCCGCGAGCTGCCGCGAAATCTCGAAGCCAATGCCGCGGTTGCCGCCAGTCACAACAACAATAGGCGCGCTCACATGGGACCTCAGGGCGTCAGTTTCTGTTCCCGATGATCGGGTCGCTAAGAACTATGGGGCGGGGGTCGTGCTGCCAATTGGAACACTAAGCCACCCCCATTGCTGAGGGCGACTGATCGGACGCGCGCATCGCCAATGATATCATCACCTGCTATCATGTGACCGTCTTCCTGCTACAGGAGGATGGTGATGATCAAACAAGTCATAGACGGCAAGGCCTACAACACTGAGACCGCAAGATGTCTCGCGACCGTGGACCTTATGGGCTACCGAACGGATGAGCGAGGCCGTTTTACTACCAACACCCCAAAGAAGGTTGGAACAACGAGCCTGTATGAAACCCGTGGCGGTGCGTACTTTCTAGTACGCGATTATGACCCCGCCTCCAACATTGCCGATCCTGACCTTGCCGGGCAGCTTCGCATCCGTGATCGCGGTGTGATCCCGCTGAAGCGCAAGGAAGCTCTCGGATGGGCAGAAAGCAAGGCGTTGGACTCCATAGAGAAGTCCGCTGCTGTAGCCGGTGTATCGACCAACACTTGGCTCATGCGCTGTGCCGAGCGCGCCATCGCGTCCGAACGTGAGCAGAAGGCAAATCCGTGAGCGATATAACAGGTCATTCGAAAGGGAATGGCCCACTCGCCTGCTGGGCTTTAGGACAGGTGCTGCCGAATTTTCGCTAGTAGCTGACGTGGGCTGAAGGGCTTCGGAACGTAATCATCGTAGCCGGCTGCGCGCGCCTTCTTTTCTTCGCCACTGAGCGCATAAGACGTGACTGCGATGATCGGGATTGAGCGCATTGCGGGATCGGCCTTTATTTTGCGCGTGGCCGTGTAGCCGTCCATCGTCGGCAGTTGGATACGGGTTTTCGAACAGTCGACCGTTCGTCCCCTAATCAGTCCCCGCTTCGTCGTCCGTCACACCCGGCATATGCGACCAGCCGCGTGCATCATCGCTGCCGTGCGCCTGATGATGATCTTTGCTCGATCTCCGATGAAATTTGGTGCAACCATTTCTCGGCACGATGTGCCCGATCTTTGTAGTGTCTGACATCCGCCTTGAGAGCATTTATATGATCGTGGGCAGCTCGAATCTGATCGCGCGTGGCTCGAAGCTGATCCGCCAGTTTCTCAGCGACGTCTCGCGCCTCTTGGAGCTCAGTCTCAGTCGTCTCTCCCGCGTGTTTAACAAACTCAAAAATAACGCTCCCTGCCCGGTCCACTATATCGGCTTCCGAGTCCGTACTTTTCTCTTTCGGAGCATACGGGATAACGGTTCTGATAGTAGTCATCGCACCCTCCCAGCTCTGTCAGAGGTAATGGTTGTGGGTGAATGCGATGATGCAGACGCAGACATTAACGCAACGGATACGCGACGCATGGACGCTCCTATACTCAACAAAACACTGAATGGCCGTATACCGCTAAAGGGATTAGGACGAAACACTGTAGGCACTTGTCGTTGATGAATCTGAGAAGCTGTGATTATTCGGTCACAGACAACGCTAAATCACACCTTCTCCACGGTGATCTCCGATAAGCGAGTAGCCAGTAATCGCGGAAGCCGTACAACCCCCGCGCTTGGCGCTCCCGCTGCTGCGCTTATCATCTCATCTGAGGCAGCGCCGCCCGCAAGCTCACGCTTTTGACCGCGCGTCATTGTCCGGCTCTGTCGGCTGTCTCCCGCGCCGGCGGCGTCTCGCAACGCTGGTGACGCGATAAGTGACTCGCTTTTCGGAGCGCAATGCTTATTTGTACGTTCGGATTCTCAGGAAAGCAGAATGCACTGGAAGAAGCGCCAGAAGCAGATTCAATACCTCCAGGCGAAGCACGGCAACGATCGAAGCCTCGCCAGAGAATTCCCGGATCTAAAAGTAGAGCAGCGGACAGCGCCATGCTCGAACGGCGTGCGCGGCAGGATTGCTCGTCGAGTTCTACCGCCCGGCATGAAACAATTCCCTGTCGGTCATTGTCACAAACAAGGATATGAGCTGATTATACCCGGCACGGACTTGCAATGGATGGGAGGCAAGAAGCCGTGAGAGCTGATTTCCCCTAGTCACACCTGACTCGTACGTGCGACGCGGCCACGGCGAGCCGGCGTCAAGAGGTCAGCAGATAGTAGACATCGGTTCGGATCTGCAATGGATTCGTATTCCATTCGCTTTGCCAGTGGCCGTATATCTCCCAATTTGGACCCGCAAGTTCTCGATTGTTAGCTCGACACCACTGGCGAACTGCATCGTGCGCACCGCCCAGGCCGCTATAAGGCCCGAGATGCGTTGTCCATGCCACGGGACCAGCGGGCGTGGCGGAACGGACGACCTCTCCCGCCTCAGCGAACGGTCCATAAAGCTCCACCCCGACTTCCAGGCGAATGCTGCTGTCCCAATAGATGGCGACGTGGCGACCGGCTCGCGCTTGCTGCGCACGCACTGCATTCCAGACCAACCCACAGCACTGCGGCACGACGCGCGGAAGCTCGGATGCGCTCGCCTGCCGTCTGATGACTACGAGGGGCACACTATCGAGTTGGTCGAACTGGACTGCAGGGGGCGTCAATGGACTCTTCCTATCGCGTTAAGATGGCGTCGGCCGTCACGCCTCACCGCACTGCGGATTTGAGATCAGTTGTTTTGTGAAGGGGCCTTCACTTCCTTCGTGAAAATTCGAGGACTTTCTTCACGCGACGTTCCGTGTGAAAATCGCGCTTGGCCTCAGACCCAGCCCCAAAATTTCTACGCCGTCTTTTATCACCTTTCACAAACGAGCGTTATGCAATGACCGAAACCATCGAACGGATTGTTCTTGCCTCACGGCCGGTTGGGGAGCCGACGTTAGATAATTTTCGTTCGGAAAAACTACCAATCACCCAGCCCGGACCGGGTCAGATGCTGTTGCGCACGCTATGGCTCTCCCTCGACCCTTACATGCGCGGCCGAATGAGCGACGCGCCGTCTTACGCCAAACCTGTTGGTATCGGCGATGTGATGGAGGGCGGCACAGTCAGCGAAGTAGTTGCCTCGAATGTCCCGCGGTTCGCCAAGGGAGACATTGTTGTAGGTCGTACCGGCTGGCAGACCCATGCTTTGTCCGATGGTTCCGGCCTGCAAAAGGTCGATCCAACCCGGGCACCTATCCAGACTGCACTGGGCGTTCTCGGAATGCCCGGAATGACCGCTTACATAGGACTGCTCGAGATCGGCAAACCTGTCGCTGGCGAGACCGTGGTGGTCGCAGCAGCTTCCGGTGCAGTCGGCTCGGTTGTCGGCCAGATCGCCCGCCTCAAGGGTGCCCACGCCATCGGCATTGCAGGAGGACCAGAGAAATGCCGTTACGTCACCGAGGAGCTCGGCTTTGATGCCTGCATCGACCATCGGACATCTGATTTCGTTCGCAGTCTTGCTGCAGCCTGCTCGAAAGGTATCGACCTCTACTTCGAGAATGTTGGTGGCCCGGTATTCGAGGCTGTGTTTCCGCTCCTCAATCCGTTCGCCCGCATTCCCGTGTGTGGGCTGATTTCCATGTATAACGCGACCTCGCTGTCACCCGGTCCGATCCTCCTGCCGCACTTGATGCGGGCGATCTTGACCAAACGATTAATGATTCGTGGTTTCATCGTCTCCGATTTTTCTGCGCGTTATGGGGATTTCTTGCGCGATGTCTCGGCCTGGGTCCGCGAGGGGCGTATCAAATATCGCGAAGACGTGGTTGAGGGACTCGAGAACGCTCCACGGGCATTCATCGGCCTCTTGCGTGGGGAGAATTTCGGCAAGCTCTTGGTGCGCGTTGCGCGTTAAGTAGCAGCGGGAATGATCGTTTTATTTGTCCAATCAACCGCCCCTTTTGCGAAACGCTCGGGGTGGAACACACACAAATCGATTCCGGGAAATTCATAAGGTGCCCCTCTTTTTTGGGGTGGGTAGTCACGCAAGTGATTTTCGATCCGACATTTCAGGCGCTTCCCACTCACTAGGAATTCTTAAAATCAAGCCGAGGCGATAAAGACTTCTGACCCAACATTTATATTCACTATTTGAATTATAGCCGAACTGCTCATCGGCGTTGACTCGAACAAAACGTCAAATTCATCCGGCCCTTTGACGCCGCAGCGAAATCGCGCTTTCGAGGGAAAATTCGGGTCAGAAAATAACTCCACGAGCTTTGCCATTGCCGCATCGGCCTCGGGTGATACTTTTAGCTCGCGCAGCACAAATCGGGTGGCTCGAAGGCTTCGGGCGAGCCATTCTGTCTTGCATTAAAGCGATGGAGGTCACTATGAACTTTCGCATTCGCGGCCTCGAGGCCCGCCAGTTCGATCATCTTTTCGCGCTCTCGGACGCCGAACTTGCCGCGCACGGTGCCATCCGGCGGATCGCCGATGGGCCACGCCCCTGCCGCATCAGTCTTAGCGATGCCAAGCCTGGCGACGAGCTAATCCTCGTTAACTACGAGCATCACGCTGTTTCCTCACCATACCGGATGCGGTTTGCCATCTACATTCGCAGAGGCGAGGAAACGTTCGATGCCATCGGGGAGGTGCCGGAGCAGCTTCGCAAACGCACACTCGCCGTGCGCGGCTTTGATGCTTTCGGGATGATGACGGGTTGGGAGATCGTCGACGGCACTAACGTCGAAGCGGCGATAGACCGCCAATTTGCGAATGTGGAAGCGGAGTACCTGCACATCCATTTCGCCGCGCCGGGGTGCTACGCCGCGCGCGTCGACAGGGCCGTATAAGCCGATAACGTCCGCTTTGCGTCATTAGCGGACATTCCGCTAAATCCGATCTCGCTTTACCTACGCGGACATTCGACCGAGGCGCTAATTTATGCGCTCAATGAGTGTCGGATCTTCATCAAGTGCTCGGCAGCTACCCAGAGCGTCCGGGGAGTTGTTTCACGCTGTCCGAGATAATCTTCGTCAGTTGCATTACCTGCTGGCTCAGTTCGGCGTGTTGCGCAATGTCGCGTTGAATCCGATCGCCATCGGTCTGTAGCTTTTTGTGTAACGTCTTGAGTTCGACGATGAGACTATCAATTTCACCTATCGAATTTTTTGAAACCTGGCGCAGCAAAGCGCCGAGGTACTCGCCCGACATTTCGCCATCGCTACTCTCGGTTTGCCCCTCCGGCTTGATCATCCCGTGCAAATGTGTCCCCCAATTACTTAGTGCACATGCAGTCCGAGCATCGTCCGTTCAAGACTCAACGCGGTCAATCTGTGCTGAGCGAAAATCCTCGTGAGCGTTGCCGGGAAGCAACATTAACCCCGCTTAAAGCTGCTTGTGGGCCGGCCCCTGTGGATAACAGGGGCGCAACTGCGGCCGCGCGGCAGGGGTTGCCAGACCCGGATGAGGATGGCTGTCACTTGGATCGGTCGCGGGAGCGCGTTCCGATTTGCTGTGGACTTAGAGGAATGCCGCCAGAGCGGCCTTTATTTGACGATGGGAACTGACAAAGCGGATGGAATTAGCCACGCGATGAAAGTCGGCGTGTCCAGCGGTCCGCGTTGACCGCGCCCGGCGGCACCTCGCCCTTGACGATTGCGTCCACCTGGCGGACGGTTTCGAGCGACTGATATTCGATAGCCTGCGGCGTGAGCCCGCCGATATGGGGCGTGGCGATGACATTAGGAAGCCTCGCCAAGTCCGGCGTCGGCATTTGGTCCGCCGCGCGACCGACATCCATCGCGGCGCCGGCGATGCGGTTCTCGCGCAGCGCCTGAGCAAGTGCAGCTTCGTCGACGAGATTACCGCGCGAAAGGTTGATGAAGACGGCGTGACGCTGCATGCGCGCCAGTGCGGTCGCCCCGATCAGATTTTCCGTCTGCTCGTTGGCGATGGCGAGGCAGACGACATAGTCAGACACCGCCAGCAGTTCGCCGAGCGCGACCTGCCTGATCCCCGGATCGCTGACCGACACGAATGGATCCGAGACCAGCACCTCCATGCGGAGCGCCTTCGCCAGCTCCGAGAGATAACGCCCGATGCTGCCATAGCCGATGATGCCGATCCTGCTACCCGCGAGCTGACGGCCCATCCGCACGTCGGGCTTGCGCGCGGCCTGATAGTCCGCCGTCGTCCGCGATACGCCGCGCGAGAGATCGACCATGAAGCCGAGTGCAAGTTCCGCGACCGCCTGGATGAAGCCGGGACCGGCGCGCGTCACCAGCACACCGGCCTGTGATGCTGCTTCCACGTTGACGTTGCGGATGTCGACGGCGCAGCGGACGAAGACGCGGAGTTTCGGCAGTTGCGGGAAGATTTCGCCGCGGCCTTCGGTCATGCGATCGGCCACAATAATGTCGGCATCGCCTGCAGCGCGGACGAGGCCCGCGGCATCGAGCGGTTCCTCGCCCTGATGCAGGATCACCTCAGCAAGCGCCTGTAAGCCTTTTAGACTGCGCTCGCCGTAGTAGTTCCGGCGCATCTCGGGCGTGTGAGCCAAGAGAACCTTCAAGCGAAACTCCTCTAATAACCAAACGCGCGCGGCAAGGCCGTCGAGATCGCGGGAACGAAAGCGACCACGAGCAACCTTGATCAGGATGCCCGGAATGCAGATTCGTCGGATCCCTCGAGCACCGAGAACAGTACCGGCATAATTTCCTTGGTTGTGACCCTGCCGTTCAAGTCTTTGTCGACCACGACAAGCTGCTGAGCGACGGGCAAACCGACCGGGATCACCATCCTTCCACCAGTCTTGAGCTGGTTAATCAGGGGAGGCGGGATCAGGTCCGGCGCCGCCGTCACCATCACTTTGTCGAACGGCGCGTGCTTAGGCCAGCCGGCATAGCCGTTGCCCACGCGAACTGCGACGTTGGTATAGCCCTGTCGTTTCAGCCGTTGTACTGCTCGTTGCGCAAGCTCGTCGATGATTTCGACGCTGTAGACCCTGCCGGCCAGCTCGGCCAGCACCGCGGACTGATAACCGAGGCCGGTGCCGATTTCGAGAACCGTGTCGTCAGGCTTGAGCTCGAGCAGATCCGTCATCACCGCAACCATCAACGGTTGCGACATCGTTTTATCGAAACCAATCGGAATTGGCTGATTCAGGTAAGCGTAAGACTGGACCTCGACCGGCACGAACTCGTGTCGCGGCACCTTGGCCATTGCCCTGAGCACTCGCTCGTCCAACGCAGTCTTGCCAAGCTCGGCCGTGATGCGTTCGGCTATCGCCCTGATTGCCGTAACCATCTCTCGTCGTTGTTCCTCAAAAAATTTCGCGTTCATAAAACGCCCGCCCGGACGTAGGGAAGTGCCGCCAGAGGGGCCTTTATCCGCCAGTCTGGCGGTATCGACGAATCTCTCATGACTTCCAACAGAAAAGCGAGTGGCGATAGATCCGGGTTGGAAGTCGCAGCATCGAAGCCTGCGTTTGCAAGGGCCGTCTTCTTGTTGGGCGTGCCCGGCTCGCGACCGCCCTGCCTTTCCCTGGTTTGGATCCTCTCGGCATTGCTATCTTTGCTACTTTCTTCCCAATGATGTGAGATCTTTCTTTCTACCAATTCACTTGTCTGGCTTTTTCTCGCCTTTCCAGAACCTAAACAGTCTAAACGACACGAATTGATAAGCAGGAATTTCCCAAGCCGGCCAATTCTGCGGTCCACTATCGCGAGGTGGTAAAAAAATTAGATCCAACAAATCCTGATCGGTCCAGTCGTCGGGGATTGCGATCGTGAAGTGACTATGGTCCGGAGATCTGTAATCGACCTCGAGATGATCCGTCCCCGATGAGTGCGCATCGTTGATGCGGATCGTCGCTGTCGTTTCGTATTCCAGACAGTAAACTTCAATTCGCTTTAATCGGCGGGGGACAGTACCCATTCGCGGGCTCCAGAAAAAGGCGGCTCAGGATTGAGCGCCGTTTGATCGCCTCATCGGCAGGGTGCGAGAGCTATCGCGAACTTGAAGCTGGCGCGGGCAGGATATCATTCAATGCCGTGCGAATGTCGTTATCGGCGGCACGATAGATTATGATCCCGGCAACCAGAACAGCGAACAACACCACGATCGCAAACCACCTTCCGCTGGCGTCCATCGTATTCTCAAGCTTAGTCGGCAGGTCCGTCTTGTCGCTATTCCTATTGTTGTCCATCGAACCCTCCCATTTCAGGAAGGCGTGAATTCTCCCGTTTGGGATATGCTCTAATGCATCGGCCTGTGTGCTGGCGTTTCGATTGCGGCGACACGGTTCTTGACTGCCGTCTGCACCTTTTCGAAGGCGCGGATCTCGATCTGGCGCACACGCTCGCGGGACACACCAAATTCGTCGGCCAGCTCAGCAAGCGTGATCGGGTCGTCGGCCAGGCGTCGGCCCTCGAAAATGCGCCGCTCGCGCGGGTTGAGCGCGCGAAGCACAACAGACAGCGCGTCGCGGCGGTTATCGAATTCCTCGCTGGCTGCGAGCATCCTCTCTTGGTCTGGGAAATCACCCACGAGCAAATCCTGCCATTCCGCCGAATCGCGTCCCTCGCGGATAGTGTCATTGAGCGAGGCGTCGCCGCCGAGGCGGCGGTTCATGTCGACCACGGCGCGCTCGGTGACGCCTAAGCGCTTGGCGATTAGCTTGACTTGATCCGCGCGCATGTCGCCCTCGTGCAGCACGGAAATGCGGCTCTTCGCCTTGCGCAGGTTGAAGAACAGCTTCCTGTGGCTGGCGTTGGCGCCCATCTTCACCAGCGACCATGAGCGCAGGATGTATTCTTGGATGGCCGATCTGATCCACCACACGGCATAGGTGGAGAACCGGAAGCCCCTTTCGGGCTCGAAGCGTTCGATCGCTTGCAGCAAGCCGATATGGCCTTCCGAGATCAGGTCAGCGATCGGCAGACCATAGCCGCGATAGCCCCTGGCGATCTTGACGACCAGCCGCAAATGGCAGGTGATGAGCCGGTGGGCGGCATCCCGATCACCGCGCTCACGCCAGCGCTTAGCCAGCATGTATTCCTCCTGCGGGTCCAACATCGGCAACCGCTGGATCTCCTTGAAAT
>Ga0318533_10002113_pt1 | contig 10286 bp, 12 predicted proteins | sample GRESIP053b4f27_FD_203675 | JGI IMG/M metagenome (GOLD analysis project Ga0318533, IMG submission 203675) | Tropical soil microbial communities from Luquillo Experimental Forest, Puerto Rico - GRE.SIPMG.053b4f27 | ecosystem: Environmental > Terrestrial > Soil > Tropical forest > Bulk soil...
CCCTCCAATGTACCGCCTCGCGACGCCCCTTTATCGTGATCGTGAACCGATACGCCCTTTTTCTTTAAGCTCGCCATCGTGAGCGGCCATTGATTTAAGTCAATATGGATCGCGGCTCAGACGCTGTGGCCATAAACACCGCCATAGGATTGCCCGCACGAGGCTCGGGTTGGAGGAGAGTGGCGGCGTCTTACCCAAAACGGCGGCTTGTGCTTTACCCCCGGACCTGCCGCGACTTCCCCACTGATGCTCTCGGGCCAATACAGTCGAAAATTGCTAGCAACAATACCGGGCAATAAATCGGATATGCCCTTCATCTCGCCGAACTATCTCAATTTCGTATCCGGTTCAGGCTGCATCCGCCAAACTGTGATAGATTTCGTCTTCCTGGGCAAAGTGTAGCCTCAGGACTGCATCAAGGCCGTAAAGGACTCGCTGCAGTTCTGCGACAGTTGCAGTGTCGGGGCCCTCCGGCGGCAAATCGCCCTCGATCCGGCTGAGGAGGCGAGCGAGATTCTGGATTTCCCGGTGCGTCCTGCTCATCGCGGCCATCGGGTAGTCGCCTCCGATCAGCCGTGCTACAACGGGATACATTTGGGCGTCATCCCTCCGCTCGTGGGGGATCAGCTTCTCTCGCAGCATTTCATTGAGATCCGCCAATTCGCCGGCAACTTCATCTGCCGGGATCATTCCCAGGCGGTCGGCCGCGGAACGCACCCGCTCCAGTATCGGGCTGAGCTCATCGTGCTCGGTTTTAAGGGCGTCCAGCTCCGCTGTCGGGAGGGCCGGCCGTCCCTCTCGGGGCCCGTGAACGTGAAGGGCTCGCAGGGCGTTCAATAATACCGCCACATCGATCGCTTCTTGGAGAATGGCCCCGGCCAACGGAGGCAGATAACCGAGCGCCGCGGCCCCCATCGCGGCAATCGACAGACCCATACCTGCAACAACGCTCTCAATGGCGATGGTGCGCGAGCGGTGGGCGATCCGTACCGCTTCCGCAAGGCGATCGAGCCGATCGATCAACAATACGATCCCGGCAGCCTCGGACGAGGCCGCCGTGCCGCGCTCGCCCATCGCGACGCCGACATCGGCTGCGGCCAAAGCGGGCGCGTCATTCACGCCATCCCCAACCATGATCGTCGAGCCGGGGGAGCGCGAGGCCTTGATCGCGGCCAATTTATCTTGAGGTTGCTGTTCGGCGAGTACTTGATCGACGCCTAGCAGTGCGCCGATGGTCTCGGCCACATCGCGACGATCGCCGGTCAGCATGACGATGCGCTCTACTCCCGCCTTGCGCAGCAGCCGTAGCGCGCGGGGCGTCTCCAGTCGGATCTCATCAAGCAGGAGCAATGCCCCCGCTACGGCACCGTCGATTGCGACGAATACGCCGGTTGCACCGTCGTAACCCATGCGCCGAAGAAACCGGCGGCTCCAATCCGCGGGAGCCGCGGGAGCCGCCGCAAAGGCATAGCTGCCAACGGCCACCCGCCGGTCGTCGACGACGCCCGTCAGTCCCGCACCGGGTTGTTCCTCGACAGCCGACGGCATCGACAGCCTCAAGCCGCGATCGCGCGCCGCGTAAACAATGGCTCGCGCCACCGGATGCTGCGACACCTGGTCGAGCGAGGCGGCAATCCGCAAGAGCTCCGTAGCGCCGAGCTGCGGATCGGCCTCGATAGCGACGAGACGGACGCGGCCACCTGTCAACGTCCCTGTCTTGTCGAAAAACAGCGTCGTAGCCTGGGCGAGCTTCTCGAGCATGCCGCCGCCCTTTACCAACACCCCGCGCTTGGCGCAGCGGGACATACCAGCGACGATGGCCACCGGAACCGCCAAAATCAGCGGGCATGGTGTCGCGACGACCAGCACCGCCAATGCCCGTAACGGATCGCCCGTTGCCAACCATGCCCCGGCTGCGACAGCGAGCGACAGCGGTATGAATAGCAGCGCATATTGGTCGGCGAGCCTCGCGGCGGGCGCCTTGGCCCGCTGGGCCGCTTCGACAAGCCGGACAATGCCAGCAAAGGTGCTGTCGGCGGCGGGCGTCGTGGCGATCACCTCGAATGGCGGTGAGGGCCGACTCATCGAGCACGGCGGCAGCACCTGACACTGTTCCATCGGTCGGGACGGCCTCGCCCGGGCGGACGAGCAGTCGGTCTCCCGGCGTGATCCTGTCGAGCGGGACTTGGACTAGTTCCCCGCCTTCATAGCGGTTCGCTGTGCGAGGGGTCCGGCTGAGCAATGCCGACATTTCGCGGCGGGCCCGGACCTCCGCGAAATCCTCGAGGCTGCGCCCGCTCGCGAGCATCAGGCCGATGACGGCGCCTATCAGATATTCGCCCAGAGTCATTGCTCCAGTCATCGACAGCAATGCGATCAGGTCGACTCCGGCTTCGCGCCGAAGAACGGCTCGGGCGATGCCAACCAGGACAACCAGAAGCACCGGAGCGGAGCCGACCAGCCAGACCCAATCCGCCCACTGGGGCTCACCGATCAGACGGGCGCTTAGGCCCGTCGCCAGCGCAGCAGCTGAAATGGCGAGCAGCAAAAGATTCGTGGTGCGCCGGCGGTTCATGAAGCCAGGCCTAGCCTCACGAGGGGGCTGCTTTAATGCACGCAAATCCAGAGTACCTTGCGAACTTTGCAACGGTCTTCCGCGTCATCTCGCTTGGACCAGTACCAGAGGTGAAACCGCATCACGCCATCTGCGAATGGCCGACGTGTCTGTCCATCCATTCCGCGGCCCATCTCTGCAACGGTGCCCAATTTGAACTACTCGAGCACGCGATATTGCGAGTGAATTCCATTCCACAGCACTCCAGCAACAAGACCGATGCCATATCCGATAGCTGCGGTAGTTATGATTAGAATAAGTGCAATGCCGGCGTTGAATGGCCCGATGACGTATACTGGCTTAATAAAATGGATCCAAAATATAAAATCGATAACGGACTGCGCCCACCCGATCAATACCAACGCGGACCATAGCAGATGCCATGCCCCTGCAAGAGATCCAAGGACCAATCCCGCCTTGTTTGGACTAATCGGCTGCATAACGGTGGTAATCGGTGCATTCTCTCTGGGCTGAGTGATCGTTGTCGACATTTTCCCCTCCACGGCATCCATGGTCTTGCATCGGTGAGAGCTGCTCAGGTCGATTCCATCCGTCCCGATGCCGCTCAGCAGCGCTGACGAAAAGCCAAAAACACCGGCAAAGCTTTGATTTAGGTCAACGTTCGAAGACGGCGGATAACAAGCAACCACGATCGGACCGCGCAGTCTGGCGACGCACCAGACCACCTGGAATGCGAGCAAGGTTTCACGTGCTCGACTCTTCCGGTTTGCTGGGAGCTGCGATTCTTTGAGAGCCGCCGGCCGGTGCTATCGGCCGGAATGCGCTGCGATGATGGCATCGGCGACCACCTTGGACGAGTCGAGATGAACAATGCTCTGCGACAGCCGTCCCTCTGCTGCGGCGACCGAACGGACCGTGTCGGTGACGGCGATACCCTCAAACACCGGATCGGCGAGGATGGCGGGCGCCCGTCCAATGAAGAGGCCGTGCGTCGCCGCGGCGAAAATTCTAATCGCCCCAGCCTGGCGGCAGCTCCGCGCGGCGCGCTGCAAGGTGGTGCCGGTGCTGATCAGATCGTCGAAGATGATCGTCGCGCGATCGCGTACTTCGCCGACCAACAGCTCACCGGTGACGACACCGCCGCTGCGCCGCTTCTCGACGAAGGCGGCCGAGGGCTCCGCATGCAGTTCGGCCGCGAGCGCGCGGCGGAACTGCTCGGCCCGCTTGGCGCCGCCGATATCAGGCGAAACGACAGCGATTTTTTCATGTCGGAGCAACCGGGCGAAGTGGTCGACAAAGAGCGGTATCGCCTCGAGATTTGTCGATTGGCAGCGGAAAGCGTTCTCGAAAGCGGCTACGTTGTGGACATCGAGGGTGATCACCGCATCCGCCCCGCAAGCCTCGAAGAGCCGCGCCACGTATTTTGTCGTGATCGGGTCGTGCGGTTGCGTGCGTCGGTCCTTGCGGGCGTAGCAAAGATAGGGAACCACGGCGGTGACCCGCTCGGCACCCGCGTCCTTCAGCGCCCCGATGAAGAATAGCAGGCGGCAGAGCTTGTCGTTCGGGCTCTGCTCGGCATCGCCATATAGCGAATGGATCACGAACACATCGTGGCGGCGCACGCCGGTAAGCGCTCGGATCTTGTGCTCGCCGTCCTCAAAGCCGCGTTCCTCGTGCTCGCCCAGGACCAGATCGAGATGCTCTGCTAAGCGCAAGCCATAATCGCGCGTGCCCCCGACTGCAAACAAGCTAAGCTCCACATCCACCAACATGCTACCCTCCATCGAACATTTTGAATCGCTGCAGCAGGCGGCGTATGCGCCTTGAGCCCGTGCCGTAGCATCGCCTCCCAGCCCTCCTCAGGGTCGTCCGCAAGCGCAAACAGCGCCAGGTCCTCGGCAGCGATCATGCCCTCTTCGACGAGTCCGTCGAAATCGATCATGCGCCGCCAGTAGTCGCGACCGAACAGCACGATCGGCATCGGCGGAGCCTTGCGGGTCTGCTGCAGTGTCAGGAGCTTGAACAGCTCGTCCATCGTCCCGAAGCCGCCCGGGAAGGCAGCGAGCGCATTCGCCCGCATCGCCAGATGCATCTTGCGCATTGCAAAATAGTGGAAGCGGAAGGTCAATTCCGGCGGCGAATAAGGGTTAGGCTCCTGCTCGGCCGGCAGGCTGATATTGAAGCCGATGCTGGGTGCGCCGGCGTCGCTAGCGCCGCGATTGGCCGCTTCCATGATGCCGGGCCCGCCCCCCGCGGCAATAACATTATCACGCAGCCGGCCGTCGGGCGATAGCGCCGCCGCGTTCGGAGACCAGCCGGGCAAACTCGCGCGCCAGTTCGTACCACCGCGTTTGCCGGGCACGCCGCCTCACTCTCTCCAATACCGGCGTGCCCTCTGCCGCGTGCAGCAGGCTCTGGGCCCGTTCCGGAGAGAGGATTTGTGCACTGCCGAACACAATGATTGTCGAGCGGACTCTCCAGTCGCGCAGTGACAACTCGGCCTTCGCGTATTCCAGCGCGAAGCGCACCGCCCGCATCTCGTCCCGCAGAAGAAAGCTCCGTATCCTCAACCGGCAGCCGATAGCTCTTTGATCGTCTCTGAGCACTGTTGTCAGTCATCGAGTACTCTCGAGTCGCGGGGTCGCCTGACATAGCCACAAGGGCGCAAGCCCTGGCATTGATAGGAGTGGTCCATCAGATCATCGTCCGGGGCCTCTGCGTCGCGTGGCTGTGACATGGCCAAGAGAGCTTGAATGCGCTCCTCGGTTGCCGGGTGATCGCGCAACAGCGACAGCACCCGGACCGAGGCCGCGGTCCGAAACCGGCCGCGCAGCAGCATCTGCTCCTGACGGCGCATCTTGACGAGAGCGGATGCCAGGCCATGCGGATCCCCGGTCAGCTCAGCCGCTTCGAGATCGGCTTCGCCTTCGCGTGTCCGCGAGAGGGCGAGCTGCAGTAGGCCCACACCGAGTGGCGCAACGGCCAACACCAGCAGCGGAACGATTGGGAAGCTCGGTGCTGAAACAGTGCGCATGAAGAGGCTGAGAAACACGAGCAGAAATGCAATCTGCGACAGCGTGCGCGTAAGCTGCCCTACCACCATCGCGAGCTGCATCAAAGCGATGTCGCCATTGCGCACATGGGCGATCTCGTGCGCGAGGATCCCGCGGATTTCGCGGCCAGTCATTCCGCGGATCAGCCCCTCCGACAATGCAATCGTGGTTGCCTCGCCACCTCCAATCGTAAAAGCGACAGGAAACCGCTCACCGACCCAGCAGAGATGCGGGACGCGATCGAGACCGGCGCGGCGGCAGAGCGCATCAAGCATTTCATAGAGTACAGGTGCCTGCCACCGCGCCACCGGGCGGGCGCCGATTGCTCGGAGCACGAGCCCTGGCGGCACCCGCCGGGCGAGCACGAGCATCATGGCGCCGGCCAGAAGGCTCCACAGAATTCCGTCCCACTCGGCGACGATCCAGCCGCAATAAGAGAGAAGCGCTGCCATTGCGATCAGAAGCAAGGCCGAATGCTGCCGGGTGTGGCGCCGGCGCCGCTCGGTGTCCGCGCTTACCACGCGCCTCCTCCAACGGTGGAAACAGCTGATAAATAGCTGGGAGCCAACCGCTTCTGCATAACGACCCCTCGGCACGGCGAAGCTGAGCAAGATTCGCCGGCACCGGCGGGACCGACCTTGATCCAGGTCAATTGCGGTCGCGGTGTTCGAGTCAAAGATAGAGTCTACGGCTGATCCCGGTTCGGCGGGGAGTGGCACGAGGAATGCGGATGGGAAGCCGGCACTTGTTTTTCGATGGGACGACACGGGGTGAATCATGGCGAAGAGCCACAGCGTGCTGCTCACCGACCTTTATCAGCTCAACATGATGGCGGCCTATCTCGAGCATGGCCTCACCGGGACCGCCGTGTTCGAACTGTTCGTGCGCAAACTTCCATCACGCCGCAGCTTCCTTATGGCGGCGGGGCTCGAGCAGGCCCTGCAATTTCTCGAAACCGTTTCCTTCACACCGGGAAATCTCGACGAGATCCGCGGTCTGGGACAGTTTTCCGAGAGCTTCCTCGCCTATCTCCGGTCTTTCCGCTTCAGCGGCGACGTCGACGCGATGCGGGAGGGGACTGTGTTTTTTCCTGACGAGCCGATCCTGCGGGTGACGGCGCCGCTCCCCGAGGCGCAGTTCGTCGAAACCCGCCTCGTCAACCTGCTGCATTTTCAGACGGTTGTCGCCTCGAAAGCGGCGCGCATGGTGCTCGCTGAGCCTGGAAAGGCGCTGATCGACTACGGTTTGAGACGCGCCCATGGGGCCGAGGCGGGGCTGCTCGCGGCTCGCGCCAGCTACATCGCCGGGTTCAGCGGCACGGCAACGGTTGCCGCCGGGCTCGAATTCGGTATTCCCGTCTACGGCACGATGGCGCATTCCTTTGTCCAGGCGCATGACAACGAGATCCTCGCCTTCGAGCATTTCGCCCATTCCCATCCGCGAGGCCTCGTCCTGCTGATCGACACCTATGATACCGAACGCGCCGCAGGCCGGGTGGTGGCGCTGGCGCCGCGCCTGGCGGCACAGGGCATCACCGTCGCCGGTGTCCGTATCGACAGCGGCGACCTTGGCGAGCACGCGCGACGCGTTCGTCGGATCCTCGACGATGGCGGGCTCCCGGCCGTCAAGATCGTCGCGAGCGGCGGGCTCGACGAGGACGCACTGCTGGCCCTGTCGCGGGCCGGCGCCCCGATCGACTCCTACGGGGTCGGCACGAGCCTGACCACCGCGTCGGACGCCCCGGCGCTCGACTGCGCCTATAAGCTGCAAGAATATGCCGGCATGGCGCGGCGCAAGCGCTCGGAAGGCAAGGCGACCTGGCCCGGCCGCAAGCAGGTTTGGCGACGCTATGCGAGGGCGGCAGGCTGGCGGGCGACCTCGTGTCACTCGCCAAAGACCGGCAGGAAGGGGAAGCGCTGCTCCGCCCGGCAATGCGCGGCGGCCGGTGTCTCTCTGATAATCCGGACCTGGCTGCCGCGCGCAACCACGCAAATGATCAACTGGTACGGCTTCCCGAGCCGCTCGCGCGGCTCGAACCTTATACCTACCCGGCCGAAATCAGCGCGTCGTTGCGCGAACTGACGGCGGAGCTCGACCACCGGGCGGGGACCGACGGTACGCCAGCGTGATTGGCGAATGAGCGCGGCGAAAGGCGGCACGTCTGAGTGGCGCGGACCGGCACCGCAAAACGTTGATATCAGCCGCAAGGTGGCGTTCCTCGCAACACCACGGGTCTATGCGGAGCAACCGACCGGAGTCGAAATTGTCGAGACGCACTTCTCCTGGGTATTTCTGACCGATCGGTACGTCTACAAGCTCAAGAAGCCCCTGCGCGGCGACGGCTTTGATTTCTCGACTGCCCAAGCCCGGCGACGCAATGCCGAAGCAGAGGTGAGCCTCAATCGCCGGCTGGCCGCCGACATCTATCTCGGGGCCGTGCCGCTGACCCTGGCTGGCGGCCACCGCCTGGCGATTGGCGGCAAGGGCGTCGTCGTCGACTGGCTGGTCAAGATGGTCCGCCTCTCTGCCAAGCGGATGCTCGACCGCCGCCTCGCCTGCGGAGACTGGCACTATACCGATACCACGCGCTCGCCGATTGCCTCGCCAGGTTCTTCGCGACGGCCCGGCGCGTCCCGATCCAGCCGATGGCCTATCTCGACCGCTTCCGCGCTGAATGCCGCGCGAGCCGCCGTGCTTTTCATTCCAGCGGCAGTCCCGCGCTGCGATATGCCGTCAACTGCGTCGTGCGTTACATCGAGGCCTTTATCGGCCGCTGTCCCGGTGTGTTGTTGCAACGCCTCGAGGCTCGCCGGGTCGTAGAGGGACATGGCGATCTCCGTCCCGAGCACATCTGTCTGGGATCGACGCCGCGGATCATCGATTGCCTCGAATTCCGACCCGATTTGCGCTGTCTCGACCCGGTGGACGAGCTCGCGTTTCTGGCGATGGAGTGCGAGAGGCTGGGCGCCCGCAGCATCGGGCGAGTGTTGTTCCATCATTATTGCCGGCGCACGGGCGATTGCCCGCCGCCGGTGCTGATCGCTTTTTACAAGGCCATCGGTGCCCTAATACGTGCCCGCATTGCGATACTTCACCTTCAGGAGATGCCGGTGCGAGATCCTGCGAAATGGCCGAAGCGAGCAGCAGAGTATCTTAAAATCGCACGCCGCGAATGCCGGCATCTCGATCTCTGATAACCGTCTACGTGATAGCTGCCTCTGTCGAGTTTAGCTCGGCCGCGCAGCCTTAACTGCAGACAGGGCGATGAACGCTGCGCCGACGGCTGTTAGCCGGCCCAGCACTTGATCCCAGCGAGCGCACAGACGAGCGGCAAAGTGCCACCGCGGGTAATAGATCCCGCCTCGAACTGTTTCGACGGTAAGGCCAGCACGTTCAGCGAGGCTTTTCAGCTCGCCTCGCGAGCGGAACCTGGCTCGACGCCACAGCGCCGAGCCGCACCACGCCCTGATGCGGCGCGCCGCCGCCCAATAGCTCCATCTGCCGAGCTCGCCGATGACGAGCCGCCCGCCGGGCTTTAGCACGCGCGCCATCTCCCGGAACACAGGCGCGGGATCTTGGACAAAGCACAAAATTGTAACGGCAACGACGATATCGAACTGTTGCGACGCAAACGGCAGATGCTCGGCGGCCGCGACCTCGAACTCGATTGCCGCCTTCTGGTTTTTCGCTCGCACGTGGGCGGCGTCGATCATCTCCTGCGAAGCGTCGATACCAGTGACCTGGGCACCCCGCTCCCAGAGCTGCAATGCGAGGTCTCCGTCCCCGCAGCCGACATCGAGGACGCTCATACCCGCCACATTACCCGCCAGCTCAAGTATCAACGCCCGTTCGAGGCGATCGGTGATGACCCCGATATCGGCGGCCCGCCATTCGGCATAAAGCCCCGGTCCCAGCCCCGGAAAGGCGCGATCAGCCCGAACGTCGTTCATCGATTGCTCCTCGATAGGGCACTCAACGTCTACGCTATCGGCGTGTGCGGCGGATTGATCCAGATCAAGGCTGGATCCGGCCCATCTTAGCTCAATGCCCCGTGCCGGGACGCAAGCGCCGCTCGCGCCGAGATCGGCAAAGGCGGAAGGGGTGAGTGGGGATGAGTGATTTCGGTCGGATGCTCGGACGGGAAATCCCCCGGCTGCGGCGCTACGCACTTGCGCTCACCCGGGATTCGGTGCGGGCCGATGATCTTGTGCAAAGCACCCTCGTGCGCGCCCTCGCCAAGAGCCATCTCTGGCAGCCCGGCACCAATTTGCGCCGTTGGCTGTTCACCATGCTGCACAATCAGCGAGTGAGCGAGGCCCGTTCCGCAGCAACCTGCAACCGGGCGTGCCAATCAGGGGCGGCGGGTACGGCACAGCCCAATTCGGTGGGGCACCCTCCTGCCGGGCGAAGTGGTCTTGGGCTCGTGGCTACCCTGATGAGCCCGCGGCGCAACACGGAAGTTCGCCTGACTCTCTGCTGGAGGGAGGTGGATTCGAACCCTCGGTCCCCCTGTGGAGGATGGTGTCTGGGTCTGCTTCGGCGGAGCTACGGCAAGTTCGGGCGGGCCAATTGAGGTTCGCACCTGACTCCCCGCTGAGGGGACTGGATTCGAACTTCTAGTACGCGAGCGCGGTGAAGCTGGTTGTCGCGCCTTTTGA
>Ga0318533_10002114_pt1 | contig 10285 bp, 8 predicted proteins | sample GRESIP053b4f27_FD_203675 | JGI IMG/M metagenome (GOLD analysis project Ga0318533, IMG submission 203675) | Tropical soil microbial communities from Luquillo Experimental Forest, Puerto Rico - GRE.SIPMG.053b4f27 | ecosystem: Environmental > Terrestrial > Soil > Tropical forest > Bulk soil...
CGTCACAACTTCGGCAGTACATGCTCGCCGAACAGCTCGACGGTGCGCACGGGGTCGGCGGCGAGGCTTATCGTGAGCATGAGCCGCTCGGCGCCGGCGGCCTTGGCGGCGAGCGCCTGGGCGAGGCAATCGTCCGGATTGCCGCAAATCGACAGCCGCCGCGAGAGGTAATCGAACAGGCCGAGCTCTTGCACGAGCTTGATGTCGGCCTCGCCCGGGCGCGTGCTGTAGCGCGCGTGCAATTCAAGCAGCGGTGCGCGCAACGCCTCCGGTACGCCGCGCGTCTCCAGACGCTTGTTTCCGATCACGTAACCGGCGAGAAAGGCGAGCATGGCGCCGACCTTCCCGCGCGCAAGCTCGCGATCTTCGTTGCAGTCGAGCGCCGCGATCTGCCAGAGCTCGAGATCGTCGACGGAACGGCCGGCGGCCTTGGCGCCGGCGACCACGTGCACGCGCGAGGAGCGCATGTCGTCGGCGCCGAGCCCGTAGTTGACGAACACGCCGTCGGCGGTGCGTCCAGCCGCCTGCAGCGGCTTGGGATGCGAGGCGGCGAGAAAGACCGGCGGCGCGCGCTTGATCCAGGGCAGATGCGCGCTCGCGCCGGCGAGCGCGGCGGGCTTGCCCTGGAGCAGCGTCTTGATGAAGGTAACGCCGTCGGCGAGCTCTTCCGCGCGCGACTTCGCAAGCCCCACATTCTTTGTGCCGCTATGCCCGGCGCCGATGCCGAGCACGGCGCGGCCGTTGGCGAGCTGGTCGAGCGAGGCGATCGCGGCGGCTGACACCGCGGGATGGCGCGTGAGCAGATTGGTGACGCAGATAGCGACGCGCGCGCGGCGCGAGCTGCGCGCGACGATCGCCGCCGACACCCATGGGTCCATGGCGTTGCCCGGCGTGTCGGCAATGCCGATCATGGCATAGCCGTAGTGGTCGGCGCGCTCGGCGAGCCGCTCGCACAGCTCCGGGGTATAAGGCCAGAAGAAAAAGCCAACTTGCATGCTGCACTCTCGATTCTCCGGGATGACTGCTAATTGTAAGGGGCCTGTCCCAGGACGTCATGCGCGGGCTTGACCCGCGCATCGAGCACCGCCTGCCCCTGTTTGTGGTCTGGGCCGCTTTCGCGGGGACAAACGGATGCAAATAAGTCACGCTCGCGCAGAAAGTGACGCGGGGGTGCGCGTTGCGGCGAGCTTGCCCTTGCCACGACTCGATCGCCTTGTAGATTCGCGCGCGGGTTCATCGGGGGAGGTGGCGGTGCGCTACTTCGCGATGGTACTCGTCGCGTTGTTGACGGCTGCTGGGGGCGCGCTTGCCGACACCGCCGATCCCGCGGTTGCGGCCATGTTCAGGGAGTGGTCGCTCTCCGCGCCCAGTCCCTCGCGCGTCGTCATTTGCCACGGCTTCGGCTGCGCCTTCCACACCGAAATCGCGCTGACGGGCGCGGATCGCGCGCAGATGGCCGCGATCATGGCGTCGGGATCGGCCTCGGCGCAGGCGGAACGGGCCGCCATCGGCCGCACCGAGGCGTGGTTCGAACGGCGCATCGCCCCCGTCACCGGCACGGCGCTGCGCGTCGCGCGGGCGGGCCCGCTCATCGGCGGCGCGCTCAATCGCGGTCAATTCGACTGCATCGACACGACCAACAACACGAATTCGCTGCTGCTCGTGCTCGACCAGCTCAAACTCTTGCGCCACCATACGATTGCGGCGCCAGCATCGCGCTTCCTGCTCACCGAGGGTCCGCACAACACGGCAGTGATCAAGGAGCGCAAGACGAGCGCGCTGTGGACGGTCGATCCGTGGACGCACAAGGGCAGCGAAGTGCCCGATATCTTCCCGCTCGCCAAGTGGAAGGCGGGGGACTGAAGCCAAAACAGGGCACGTGCCCTCACCACCTCGCCGCTTTGGCGGCTTGGCGCCCTCTCCCCGCGGGGCGGAAATCCGCGGCGGAGACCCCATATAATGTCACGGCATTGGAGTGCCCCCCGCGCGGGTTGGTGTTTTTGCGAGGAATGGGAGTGCCATGGAGCGTCGGCTCGCCGCCATTTTTGCAGCGGATGTCGCGGGTTACTCGCGGCTGATCGGCGCCGACGAGGAGGGCACGCTCACGCGGCTGATGGCCCATCGCCGCGAGCTGATCGAGCCGAAGATCGCCGAGCATCAGGGCCGCCTGGTCAAGACCACGGGCGACGGCGTGCTCGCGGAGTTCGCGAGCCCGGTCAAGGCGGTGCGCTGCGCCATCGAGGTGCAGCACGCCATGGCCGAGCGCAACGCCGACGTGCCGCAGCAGGGGCGCATCGAGTTCCGCATCGGCATCAATCTCGGCGACGTGGTGGTTGAGGAGGACGGCGACATCTACGGCGACGGGGTGAACGTGGCGGCGCGGCTGGAGAACATCGCCGAGCCGGGCGCGGTCTACATCTCGCGCACGGTGCGCGACTTCGTCGACGGCACGCCCGAACTGGTGCTTGAGGATCTGGGCGAGCGCGAGCTCAAGAACATCGCCAGGGCGGTGCAGGTTTTTCGCATCGGTGGGCCGACACAAACGGCAAATGCCGTACAAGCCGGACCGCCGGCCGTACCGCACAAGCCCTCGATTGCGGTGCTGCCCTTCACCAATATGAGCGGCGACGCCGAGCAGGAGTATTTCAGCGACGGCATGACCGAAGACCTGATCACCGACCTCTCGAAGATCTCGGCCCTGTTCGTCATCGCCCGCAACTCGACCTTCGCTTACAAGGGCAAGTCGGTCAGAGTGCAGGACATCGGGCGCGATCTCGGCGTGCGCTTCGTGCTCGAAGGCAGCATCCGCAAGGCCGGCAATCGCGTGCGCATCACCGCGCAGCTCATCGATGCAGGAAGCGGCGGGCACATCTGGGCGGAGCGCTTCGACCGCGAACTCACTGACATCTTTGCGACCCAGGACGAGGTGGTGGAGAAGATCGTCGCCGCGCTCGCGGTCAACCTGACGCAAGGCGAGGCGCAGCGCCTGCGCCGGCGTGGAACCGCCAGCGTGGAGGCATACGAGACGTGGCTGCGCGCACGCGAATTGCTCAGCCGCAGCAGGCGCGAGGCGATCGTGCAAGCCAAGGCGATGTATCGCCGCGCCATCGAGATCGATCCGAATTTCGCGGCGCCGCATGCGGGATTGTCGCTGGCCACGATCTCCGAGTACGTCAGCGACTGGGCCGTGGATCCGGAAGAGGCGCTCGACGAGGCGGAACGATGGGCGCGCCGCGCGCTAGAATTGGATGATCAGGAACCGGTGAGCCATATGGCGCTCGGCAACCTCATGCTGTGGCGCCGCAATCACGACGGCGCGCTCGCCGAGTTTGGCCGCATGATCACGCTCGATCCCAACTTTGCCCAGGGCCATTCGGCGACGGGTCTGGCGCTGATGTATGCCGGCCGGTCCGCCGACGCGCTCGAGGCGTTCGCGATCGCGAAGCGGCTCGATCCACACTCTCCATCCATCGTGCTGCACTTCGTTGCGCAGGCGCATTTCAGCCTGGGACGCTACGAGGCCGCCGTGGAGCGCCTGCTCGAGCGGATCGCCCGCACCCCCGCCACCGATTCAAGCCGCATGCTGCTCGCCGCCTGCTACGGCCATCTCGGGCGCACGGAGGAGGCGCGCGCGGCGTGGGCGGGGCTTATGAAAGTCAATCCGGACTTCTCGCTCGCCCAGCGCGAGCGCGTGCTTCCGTACAAGGAACCGCGCGATTTTCAGCGCATCGTCGATGGGTTGGCGAAGGCGGGGCTGCCGTAGGATAGGTTGCGCCTGAAGGGCGTTACGCCCGTCTTCGACGGACTATGGCGAAACCCATCACCTCGCTGCGGCATCGGATGCTTCCAAAGAAGGTGCAGCGCGGCTTCGTCAATAAACCCGTGGCCGCGGCCAATAGGCGGCGTCTTCGGGATAGCATCCGACATTCGGCCAATGTTGAAGCCACTCCCGGGCGACCTCTTCACCTTCGCGGCGAAGCCGATCCATGAAGCCCCGGCTGCGGTCGAACTTCGACGAGTACCGCAACGCTTCGGCCGTCGGCTCCCTCATCTTTATGGTCCGCACCTTCACTTTCTTCTTCTCAGCAAGGCCGCCTCCGAACTTCTCGATCCAGTCGTTCACGGTCAAGACGAAATCCAGCTCTTTGTTGAGCGACAGATTGCCCATCAACTCGTTTTCGCGGTCTATGATCTCGGCATTGGATTGCGGTGGCTCTGACCATTGCTGCGGATTGATGCGCACAACCCAAATCTCGTCAGGCACGTGCTGCGGGTGAACGCCTGCCAGAAACTCGCGTATAGGCGGGTTCTGTGAGTAAAGGCCGTCCCAATAGTAACGGCCACAGACCTCCTTGGCTGAAAAAAACTGAGGCCACGTTCCCGAGGCGGCGACCCCGCCTAGTGAAAGCGGGAGCCGCTCGCGCCAGCGTTGCTTAACGGTTGGCTCTCTGTGCTTGTGTCCCTGATTTGGCATATTGCGGTCGGAGTCGAACGTGGTCTCGATACCGTTGACGACCTCCGTGGCGCCCACCAGAAGGCGAGTCTGCAAGTGCTCCCAGTCAATGCTTTCGAACTCTGGACAGGCCTCGTCCAGCAGCTTTTTCAGGTCGTAGTATTGCTCGCGGACTTTCAGCAGTGGCAACGCGGCGAAAACGGCCTGGCTGATCAAGCCGGCCGGATTCATGCTGAAGACCGGCGCGTTCAGACCCAACACCGGGACCTCGTACTCCTGCGCCATGAATGTGGAGTATGCGAGCAGATTGATTATCCTCTCGGTGCGCGTGGTGGCCGCGAACGTCTTCCAGACTCCTTCGAGGCCCTTGATCGCCTCATGCGCTGAGCCGGCGCGGCCATTCTTCGGGGCGAGGCCGTACCACACCATCAGCGCACACAGGGCGCCCGCCGAGGTGCCACTCAAGCCCACCAGTTCGAACCGCTTTCGATCCGTGCTGTCCTTCGCCTTGTTTTGCTGCTCGATGGCCTTGAGGATCTCGACAAGGACGCCGACCGAGAAGGAAGCGTGTATCCCGCCCCCCTGACAGGCAACGGCGACCTTCTTCTTCTTCTCATTCGGCCCATCTGTCATGCGTTCGTCTCCCCTCACCTACAGGCCAACGCACACTGCTGACCCGAGCGTTCACTCGGCAAGATGCGGATTTTTTGCTGATTCCAGCGAAAGCGCCCGTCGTATTGAGCATCTTGTGTCCCGGCTTCACGGGACCCTACCTGGAATTGTTGCTGCGCGCACCCCCACAACACCCAACACGCTAACAACTTCTATTTTTTCGAGTGTGATGCGGTTCACATATCGGCGCCTCCTCCCCTCCTACACTCCGTTACCGCGTCGCGAGCAAGGCTCATGTGCGACATCAAGCGGCGCAAGTTCGCTGATTGAACGAACTGATTGAATGAAGAAACACCAATGTCCGCTTCTGAGCCTCGAGCCGACACAGACTGCATCGAAATCCCGCAGCGCAGCAGTCACCTGCCGCACCCGCGCTGTGGTATTCTTTCTGTGGCCGGCCCGGGCGACGCCCAGCTATGTCGAGGGGCAGAACGTCGCGATCGAATACCGGTCTGCGGAAGATCGCCGTGGCCAACCAGGGTTAGCGGCCGATTTGGTCGAGAGGCAGGTAACGGTGATCGTCGGCAATCTCTCGGCGGAGCGTTTTCAGGAAGTGCCATGAGAGGCATCGCCGAGTGGCTCGCATCGATCGGCCTGGACAGATACGCCCAACGTTTCGCCGAGAACGCGATCGATGGCGATGTGCTGGCGGAGTTGACAGAAGACGATCTGGAAAAACTCGGGATGCCGCTGGGCGACAGGAAGCGCCTCATTAAGGCGATCAGGGCGATGCTGGCCGACTCCCCCGGTGCGCTCACCGCGAGCGGGGTTGGGGAGGACGTGCAAAGCGGCGAACCGCGCGTGGCCACTGCCGAGCGTCGCCACCTCACGGTGATGATCTGCGATCTGGTGGGTTCGACTGCGCTATCGGCGCGACTCGATCCCGAGGAGATGCGCGCCGTGATGGACGCCTACCACGCGGCGTGCGCGCGTATCGTGCAGGCCTATGACGGCTTTCTCGGGGATTTTCGCGGCGACGGAATATTGGCGTATTTTGGCTATCCGCGCGCGCATGAAGACGATGCCGAGCGCACCGTGCGAGCGGGGCTGGAGATCATTGCCGCGGTTGCACGGCTGGAGACGCAAGCGGCGGAACCGCTGGCGGTGCGCATTGGGATCGCGACCGGCTTGGTTGTGGTCGGCGCCCTCGGCGGCGGGGGTACGTTGTGGGAGAACGCTCTGATCGGGGAGACGCCGAACCTAGCAGCGCGGCTTGAGGGCTTGGCCGTGCCGGGGACCATCGTCGTCGCCGCCTCCACGCGGCGACTACTCGGTGATCTGTTCTGTCTGCGCGACCTTGGCCGGCATGAGGTCAAGGGTATTGCCGAGCCAGTCGGAGCGTGGGCGGTCGAGAGCGTATCCGATTCCGAGAGCCGCTTCGAAGCAGCGCGCGCGGCGGGCCTGACCGATCTCATCGGCCGCGAGGCCGAGATCAATTTCCTGCTGGAGCGCCAACGCCTCGCCTGGAACGGGGAAGGGCAGATCGTGCTGATCTCGGGGGAGGCGGGGATCGGTAAGTCGCGCCTTGCGGAGGCGCTCGCCGAGCGCATCGGCGGCGAGCGGTATACGCGGCTGCGCTACCAATGCTCGCCCTACCATACCAACAGCGCGCTGCGTCCGATCATGACCCAATTGGAGCGAGCGGCGGGGTTCAAGGCGGACGATACATCCGAGCAACGCCTCGACAAGTTGCAAGCGCTGCTCGCGGTGGACGCATCGCGGGTTGAAGCGGTAGTCCCACTCTTAGCGGCGTTGCTGTCGATCCCATTCGGGGAGCGTTATCCGCCATTGGCGCTCAGCCCCACGCAGCAGCGGCGCCGGACGCTGGCGGCACTGCTCGATCAATTCGAGGCACTCGCCCGCCGGCGACCGATCCTGCTGTTGTTCGAGGACTTGCACTGGGCGGATGCCACCTCGCTGGAGCTACTCAACCTCACCGTCGAGCGGGTGCGTCGACTACCAGTGCTTATACTGTTCACCTTCCGAGCGGAGTTCGAGCCGCCCTGGGTTGGCCTTCCCAACGTGGGCATCTTGACGCTCGGCCGTCTCGACCGCAGCGAGGTTGAAAGCATCGTCGCGCAGGTGACCGGCGGGCGCATGCTGCCCGCGGAAGTGATGGAGCAGATCGTGGCTAAGACCGACGGGAACCCGCTGTTCGTCGAAGAGCTGACCAAGGCAGTGCTGGAGGCGGGCATCTTGGTCGAAGATGCCGAGGGCTATCGGCTGGACGGACCGCTGCCACCGCTGGCGATTCCGGAGACGCTTCAAGACTCGTTGATGGCGCGGCTCGACCGCCTGGCGCCGGTGCGGGAGATCGCGCAAATCGGCGCGGCGATCGGGCGCGAGTTCTCCTATTCCTTGATGCGCGCGTTGGTGGGACGCGACGAGAGCGCCTTGAAGCATGCGCTGGCGCAATTGGAGCAGGCGGAGCTCGTGTTCCGCCGCGGCGAGGCGCCGGAAGCCGTCTACAGCTTCAAGCATGCGCTGGTGCGGGACGCAGCCTATGAGAGCCTGCTCAAGAGCCGCCGGCATCAGTTGCACGGGCAGATTGCCCGCACGCTCGAGGAGAGATTCCCCGAAGTCGTGGCGACCGAGCCGGAAATCGTGGCGCACCATTTCACCGAAGCCGGTCTATTTGAGTCCGCCAGTAATTACTGGCTCAGGGCTGGACAACAGGCAGCCAGACGCTCGGCCAATGCCGAGGCGCTAAACCACCTTGCTCGTGGTTTGGAGCTCCTTCCCAATATCGATGACCCGATGCTACGCAACAAGTCGGAGTTGCTGTTGCAAACCTCGCTCGGCAACTCGCTGCGGGCGACCAAGGGCTGGAGCATTGACAGCGTAAAGCATGCGTATACGCGAGCACTCCAGCTCTGCAAAGAGGGTGGGTTTGACGAACATACTTTTCCTGCGGCGTTTGGTTTGTGGACCTGGAATTTCGTTCGTGCAGCGCTTGGTGAAGCTCAAGCCCTTGCCGAACATTTGCTGAATGCAGCCGAGAATGTAGACGACCCGGCTTACAGGGTTCTCGCCCACGAAGCTCTAGGGTTTACCTTGTTTGCGCACGGGAAATTTGCCGCCGCCCACGCGGAGCTAGAACGCAGCATTAGCATGTCCAAAGGCAGCCAAGCTGCGGCGTATCTCGATCTGTCAGCGCAAGACCCGCGCGTGCATGTCAGGGTATACGATGGCATAGTCCTGTGGTTCCTCGGCTATCCCGATCAGGCGCTGCAGCTTTGCGCACAGGCCCGCCGTTACGCAGATGCATCGCAAAATCCGTTCAGCGAGGCGGTGGCGCGAACGATAACGCTGCGGGTCCACCAGTTTCGCGGTGAGGCCGCCGTTGTTGCAAGGCAGGCGGACGCCGCGATCGCACTCTGCGAAGAGCACGAGTTTGTGCACTATCTTGCCATGACTTTGATCTTGCGGGGCTGGGCGCGCGCCCAGCAAGGCGAGTTTGAGAAAGGTATTGCCGAGATTCAGGCAGGTTTGGAAAAAGAGCGGGCCACCGGCGCCTTGTTATATGAGTCGTACGCTTTGGGGTTATTGGCGGATGTATGCATAAAGAATGAACGTTACGCGCAAGCGTTCGATTTTTTGCACCAAGCGCAATTGAGGCTCGATGAAGAGAACTCCGAACGCTTTTACGCGGCTGAAATATATCGTTTGCTTGGGGAAACATATCTGCGATCACGCCGAGATCTGGATCAGGCGGAGCGTTATTTTCGTATAGGCCTTGAGGTCGCGCGGGAACAGAAAGCCAAGTCGCTTGAACTTAGACTTTGCCTGAGCATGTCGGACCTGCACGAGCTGAGACAAAACGCCGACCGTTATCGGCCGCAACTCGGCGAGGTCTACAGATCTTTTACCGAGGGTTTTGAAACCCTGGATTTAGTCAGAGCCAAAGCAAGGTTGCAAAGCGCCTGACTAGGAAAAATTCGACTAGCTGATCAGTGGCATGCTCAACGGCCCCGGTCGCGACTCGACGCGGATACTCTCCATAGCGTCTCCCTATCGCTGGTGCCTGAACTTGCGACCATGGGGCGGCCCTCGCGGTTTACTCTACAAGGGATGATGGCTATCCTGCCGCAAGGCGAGCCGGTTGCTGGAGCGGCGGCAGTCCGGCCACATGATTTACTTACGTAAGCAGCAAAGCCTTCGGGGGCTCCAGACGAATGAGGTGCGGTCGCCTCTGCGCCCGCAACCCGATGCAGCCCCGGTGAGGTGACGCGCCGGGCGGCTTGCAGCGTTGCCTCGAGACCTTGCTGCGCCCACAGAGGGAGGGTCGCTCAGATGCCGACTTACAAGGACACCCGCTCAGGTCCCGGTCAAAATAACGAAGGCGGCCTGTTGAGGCATTTGATTTTGTTGTCGCTGCCCCTGTTATCGTTCCAGCGAGACATACTGGCAACGGTCAGAACAAGCTTGGAAAGACACAAGGAGGAGCATATCAGAGCCGTCGGCAACCTCCTGTCGTTTGAGCTGCACGCTCTGCTGATGATATTGGATCCGGCGCGGAGACTTAGAGGCCGCTTAGACGACAATCTGGAAAGCCAGCTGCAAGCTGAGCTCACGCAAATATTGCAAAAATTAGCTGACGGCTTGATCACTGTCGTCGACATTCAAGAAAGAATTCTTCCGCAGCTCATAGAGACATTAAAAGGGATAAAGAACGGGAAACATTCCGACGCAAGAAAGCATAAATGAGATTTCGTGGAATCTGATTGTCTTATGCGCCGGCATTAACTTCCAGTGCTTGTGGAGGTTGCGTCACCATGAGGATCCCGCGGCGTAACGTCGACATCGCGATCATCGGGATGTCCTGTCGATTTCCCGGGGCGGCCTCGGCCGAAGAGTACTGGAGCAATTTATGTGATGGCGTTGAGTCCATCACTTTTTTTTCCGATCGAGAACTTCTGGGAGCCGGTGTCGACCCGTCTTTGATTGCCAACCCCAGTTACGTGAAGGCTGCGCCGATGTTGCGGGACGTCGAGATGTTCGACGCCGCGTTCTTCGGTTACTCCCCCAAGGACGCAGCGCTGATGGACCCACAGCAGCGCTTGTTCCTGGAGGTGTGCTGGGAGGCGTTCGAAAACGCGGGCTATGACCCGGCGGCTTACCCGGGCAAGGTTGGTGTTCTTTCAGCCGCCGGGTCATAGC
>Ga0318533_10002115_pt1 | contig 10283 bp, 6 predicted proteins | sample GRESIP053b4f27_FD_203675 | JGI IMG/M metagenome (GOLD analysis project Ga0318533, IMG submission 203675) | Tropical soil microbial communities from Luquillo Experimental Forest, Puerto Rico - GRE.SIPMG.053b4f27 | ecosystem: Environmental > Terrestrial > Soil > Tropical forest > Bulk soil...
GGATCTGGATTGACTTGAACCGATATCGGCGTGGGTGCAAACCCGGCGCGCGCCAGCGCACGGGTTGCTGCTTCGGCATCCACCACGAAATGGCCGACGTGATCGAGAAAAATCTCCTCAGCGCGCGGGAGCTGCCGATCGATCCCGGATTGCGCGTGTTTTGTCAATCGCTCTGGCGTGCGATTTTTACAGCTTCTTAATCGCTTTATCGAGGCCTCTGACCGTCGTTTGGTGGAGCTTGATCTTCGCTTGGAGAGCGTTCTTGCGACGCTGTAGTTCTCTCTTAAGGTTTCTCTTTTTCTGGGGAGTCAATTTCTGGAGGTCGAGAGAATCTACAATAAATCCGCACATTGCTTGCCCCCTTGTTCTCAGTGACCGATGCGGTTTGATCAAGCGCGCAGTGTGCCAATGGTGACGTGGAGTGTCAATCATCCGGAGAGAAAAATCAAGCCGGGCTATTTTTCGAGGAAGCATTTGCAACTTCCTGGAATTGCGGGTGGATTCGCAGCGCATCTCTTCTTAACTGGCTTGCGCGACGACGCCGATCTCGTCGTTCAACAATCGGCCAACCGTCCGAGCGACATCTTGGGATTTGCAGCCGCGTTGGCCAAGATCGTCTTGTAATCCGCAATCCAATGCTTGACAGTGTTTGGCGCAAACAAGTCGTTCTTATACCTGCATGCGCCAGCAATCCCCGATGGGATCTCCTTGAGGGTCATCCTTAGCCAAGTGCGATCGATCGGCATGGCAACTGACTGCCCTTCCCGATGACCGAACGGGCGGACCGCCACATCTGGCAGCTTGATCGATCGGCGAATCGCAACTTGGAGGACGAAATAGACCTGAACGAGCGATGCTGGATCCAGACCCTCTTCTTCCGCTAGTCGGGCGGCAATGATATCGAAGGGGAGTTCCTGCCTGGCGTAAGCCTCCAAGACGGCGTCGCGCACGCGATTGAGCGCTTCCTGAAAAGTCAGATCAGTATCAAGTCGCGTGCGGATGAGCGTGGTGTTGGCGAAAGGGCCGATCACGCGCTCCGTCCTCAGTTGAGAGCGATTGGCCATCATGGTCGCCACGCAAATGTCGTTGCGTCCACTTCGGAGCAGTAGCGTCTTGAAGCCGGCCAGCAACGTCATGAACAGGGTTGTACCTCGGCTATGGCTCAAGGCGCTCAGGCGCGTGACTAGATCATTCGATATATGAAATCGCTTCTGGCTCATGCGCGCCGCCAGCTCCTCTCCAACGTCACTATTCGTGGTGGCAAATACAGGCGCGGCCTTTCGCAGGCGCCTCTTCCAGTAGACCAACTGTTGGGTTGCTGCGTGGCCGGTGGACCACCGACGCTGCCACCGTGCGAAGTCGGAAAACTGCAGCGCTGGTTCGGGCAACTGCGCCTGCCTGCCGGCTGCAAAAGCGACGTAGAGTTCCGAAACCTCCTTCATGAAGACTCCCATCGACCAGCCGTCAACGATGATATCGTGTACCAGCAGAAGCAAAACGTGGTCGTCGGCGCCGAGCCGAAAGAGGCGCGCCCGGAACAAAGGCGGATGGCTCATGTCGATGGGCTTCAAGGATTCTTGCTCGACTTCCAGCTCCGCCCTTCTGAGCATGAGCGCCTTAACTCGGGAAGTTCCAGGCGCCCGGACCGCGAGATCTTTGACGATGAGGGATGATTTGATATCCGCGGCTGCGCTAAGGCGAGCAACAGGACGCCCGTCCAGCCAGGCGAATCCCGTGCGCAGCAACTCGTGCCGGCGCGTGACCTCGGCAATGCTCCGCTTGAGCGCGGCAACGTTCAGGGACCCTTGCAGCCGATAGGCGAAGGGCAGGTTGAATTGGGGCAGTCTGGGGACTTCCCGCTCGATCCGCATCATACGCTCCTGCACAATGGACACCGGCTGGGGGCTATCTCCTCGCAGGCGCGCGATATCCGCTGGCGGCTCGCGTAAGCTGAGTGACATGGGACGCTTTCTCGATGACTCAAGGCGCGCCGAGAGAGCCGCAACCGTCGGTGCATGGACAATGTCCTTGAATGAGAAATCTACGCCAAAACGCTCCCGCAGACGCGAAATCACCTGCGTCACCGCAATCGAATCCGCGCCGAGCGCGAAGACGTCCTGGTCGACGCCGATCCGTTTGACGTCCAGAAGGTCCGCCCAGATCCTGACCACTTGCCGCTCCAATTCCGAGCGGGGCGGAGCCATCCTGCCGCCGCGTTCCATCCGCACTGTGGGCGCGGCCGCGAGTTCGCTACGCTTGATCTTTCCGCCCGCGCCTTTCGGGATCTCCTGAACAATTCGGATGAGGCCGGGGACCTTAAAGCTGGCGAGGCGCTCGCGAGCAAAGTCTCGGAGCTTCTGTGCGCTGACCTGGGCATCTGGACGCAGTACGACGACGGCGGCGACGTCCACGCCAAGTCGGCTATGGGGGGCGGAGAAAACGGCGGCTTCGACCACATCTGGGTGGCTCAATAAGGTCTCTTCGACCTCAGCCGGCGCGACCTTCTGCCCACCGCGGTTGATGACGTCCTTGATGCGCCCGACGATGAAGAGATATCCCTCTGCGTCCAGGTACCCCAGGTCGCCGGTTCGGAACCAGCCGTCCCGAAAAGCGGACTCCGTAGCGGCGGCATCATTGTCGTATCCTCTCGTTATGGTGGGGCCCCGCAGCGCGATCTCTCCACGTTCGCCGAATGAAAGCCATCGACCCTCGCCATCCAGGATTGCGATCTCGGCCCCCGCAGACTGGCCAACGGAACCAAGCTTCTGCCGGTCTAAGGGGTTTGCAGCAATTTGGGTGGCCGCTTCCGTCATGCCGTATGTGTCGATGACGGGGACGCCGAATAGGGCTTCCAGTCCGCAGAGCACTTTCGGTGGCAAAGACGAAGAGGCCGAACGGATGAGCCGCAAGGAGGACCGCTGGGCGCTGTGCTTGTGGCCATCTGCTGCTGCTAAGACGGCCTGATGGATTGGAGGAACCGCAGTGTACCAGGTTGGTCGAAACTCTGTCAGCCAGCCAAAAAAGGCCTCTGGATCGAAGCTAGGCGTGCAGACCACACTCGAGCCGGCAGCCAACGCGGCCAGGACCCCGGAGATCAAGCCATGCCCATGGAACAGAGGCAGCACGCTCAGCAATCGGTCCCCAGATCCAAGTGCCAAGGCCACGCCCACGTTGTAGGCCGACAGACAAACGCTCGCATGGGTCAGCGGGACCATCTTGGGCCGCGACGTGCTGCCTGAGGTCAATAGGATAAACGCGTCATCAGCGCTGGACGCAAACTCGCCGTCGACAATGCGCCGCGTCGCCGGCCCAACAATGTCGAACGCGCCGGGCCCCTCGCTGGGCCGTGTGGACAGATCGATGACGGGTATGCCGAGCGTGTGGGCGACGCCTCGGCTGGCCGAATCCATGTCCGGGCGCGTCAACAGTGCCGCTATCCGCAATTCACTGAAATAACGCTGCCATTCGTCGGCAGTGAAGCCCGGGTTAAGCGGCACACAAACTGCACCAGCCGCGATCCCGATCACCGCCACCGCAGCCTCTGGTCCATCCGGCAATACCACGCCCACCCGGTCGCTCTGGCCCACACCGACGCTCCGCAATCGGTGAGCCGCATCGTTCGCCCAGGCCCAGAGCGCGCCATATGTCATCGGGGGGCGCCCCGGCGCCAGGATGGCGTTGCGGTTGGGCGCGTTTCGCCCATGGCAGGCGAGAAGATCTCCGAGACAGGAAAAGGCGCGGGTTCCGGTGTTTTTGCCTGCCGCTCCGTGTTGCCGATCGTTAATAATCTCCGACACAGCCGCTCCCATTCGTCAATGTTGCGTTAGTGTTCAGCATTTTATCGATGTGCCGGGTCTCGTGCAGCCTGCCACGGTTTTGCGCGGAATTGGATCACTAAACTCGCTATTTCTCAGATCGAAAGCAAGGCGCTGAACCGGATCTCGATGCTGCACTCGATAGCGGACATGACGCCGATACCCCAAAATTCAGTTCGACTTAGCGCCAGAGAACTTACCACCTTGCCCCATCTCTCGATTTCCGCCGCCATTTGGGAACCGAATTGCTCGGGGGTGAGCACTAGGGGAACGGTCGTCAATTCCGTAATTTGATATTCGGGTTTGTTAACCCCGAATTGATTTCACGAGTTTCTCGACGATCGCAGTCGGCGTTCCTTTTGGGGCGCCGATGCCGGTCCAAGCGACCACCTCGTAGTCGGCAAGAGTTTCTCCAACAGTTGGCACTAATGCGTCTAAGCGCGCGGCCCTCATCCGCCACAATCCGAGCGTCCACGTCAGGCCGCGTATGGAGTCATCACTGCCGGAAGCGTCAGGACGCGAGAGCCATTCATTAGCTCGAGCCCATAGACGTTGTAGGCCTCAAGTTTGCCATCTGTCTTGATGAGGGCTTCGCGGCTGGTTCAGCGCTCACGCTCTGGCGTTGCGCAGGGCAAGTGACCACGCTGAGCGAACCGAGAAGAGAACAAAGCTGAACGCGCCATTGCCCATGTAGCGGTGGTAGTCTTGCCGCATTGGCGCGCGGTCAGCGCCAGAAGGACCCGACACGCGCAGGTGGATTGGCTTCGCTGATCATTCTGGGCTCGGGCACGCGTGCGCGCGTTTGTTGCGTTGTGCGAAGCCGAAATCGGGAAGAGGTGTAAGGTAAGGCGGTCGAAGCTGTGGCGAGAACCACAGTCGCGTAACGGAATCTATGGAAGATCCACCGGGATTTCCCAGATCACTCCGGCTTGATGCCTGCGAACTTCACCACCTTGCCCCATTTCTCTGTGTCTGCGGCGATGAGCTTACCAAAGTCTGCAGGTGGACCTCCAATCGCCGTGCCACCCAGGTCGGCCAGTCTTGCCTTCAACCTTGGATCAGTGAGAGCGGCGTTGATCTCCAGGTTAAGGCGCTCGATGATTTCAGCGGGAGTGCTCCGTGGCGCGCCGATACCGTACCATGTGCTGGACTCATAGCCCGGCACAAAATCGGCCACGGTCGGTAGGTCTGGCAGTACCTTCGAGCGGGTCACTGTGGTCACCGCAAGCGCGCGTAGTTTGCCACCCCTGACGTATTGAATTGACGCGGGTACGCTGCCGAAGACCACCTGCACCTGTCCGCCAATCAAATCGGTCAGCGCCAGTGCCTCACCGCGATAGGGCACGTGCTGCATTTTGAGGCCGGCCATCATATTGAACAACTCACCGGTCATATGGACAGGGCCTCCGCTGCCGCCTGAACCCATGTTGACCTTGCCTGGATTGGCTTTGGTGTAGGCAATAAACTCGGGAAGCGTTTGCGCGGGAAGCGACGGATGCACCTCCACGATGTTGGGCACGCGCAGGAGACCCGCGACTGGCGTAATGTCGCGAATGAAATTGAAATTGAGGTTGTCGTAAAGTGTCGCGTTGGTCGCGTTGGCTACGGCGACCAGGAGGAGCGTGTAGCCGTCCGCGGGCGCGCGCACGACCGCCTCGGTGGCGATGTTGCTGCCAGCGCCCGGCCGGTTCTCGACAATGAATTGCTGCCCGAGCCGCTCCGATAACCAGTGACCGATCAAGCGCGCGGCGATGTCGTTGCCACCGCCGGGAGCAAAGCCAACCACCAGGCGCACCGGCCGTGAGGGATAGACTTGCGCCCTTGCGACCTGCGACACGACTGGCGATGCGGCAGCGCCCGCGGCCAAATGCAGAAATTGCCGGCGGAGAAGTTTCATAGTTATCCCTCTGAAGTGCAATGCGCATACCGTGGCAAGCAGCTTGTGGAGGTGAAGACTGTGGACACTTAGGCACCCACAATCTCGCATGATCTCAACGTCGCGCTACCTGCCTCGCCGATACACCGCGTCGGTTGTCACGCCCTTTAGGGGCTCGTTCGGGTGAGCTTCAGTTCGTTCCCAGCGAGCGTGGCCGTGGCCTCCTGCTCCGACCCTGCTTCGCCTTGAACCGCGGCGGGGATGGCGCGACCGATTCGAACCTTGGACCCCCGAATTAAGAGTCAGCATTGTTTCTTTTTCACGGACGAGATCTGCCGAGCATTCGCCTTGACGTTACGGAGCGCGAACGTGTTTCCGCCTAGCATGCGCTGATCACGAGATTCTTGGATCAGCTGGACACTCCCGGCGCTGGGCCGCGCATTCGCCGTGAATGCGACGAGGATCGGGATGCCCTGCATCCTCACCGGGATGCCGCTGATCGCGCAGCCTTCGCGCGATGCCGCTGCTACCAGCGCCTGCTTTAGATCGTAGAGAGCGGCCTGCTTGCCGAGCTGTTCGCTGATGCGCGCCCGTTCCGCGGCAGAGATCGGTTTCGCTTCAAGTCCCGTATAGGTGATTTTGGACAGCGGCACCTCCTTTGGCAACACGAGGCCCAGCGACCAGCCCTTCGGCAGCGCACCGAAGCGGAATATGTCGGTCGCCGCGCGCGGGTAGAACCGGATTGCGTCCCAATAAGGCGACGGCAGCGCATCGATAATGTGTAGGTTCTTCAGTCCCACCTGCCGGTTCTGCGTCACCAGCGAATCGAGGACGAGCGACCTGACGCCCGGGGAATCCTCGATGCAGGAGGTGACCACCAACAGGCACGAGTGCGTCGCCGCGGACATCGGCGGCGTCCAGTCCCATTCCAGCACGGCAGGACATTCCGGCCGCAGCGAAGCGATAGTCTGCGCCGCACCAATCGGTGTCCATAAGCTTGGCATGCCGGAGTTCCCCGGGAACGCGGTCCAGAAGTCGGCCGGGAGGTCTGGCAGGCCCGGCGTAGCGTCGGCGCAGAGAATCTTCACGACGACGTTGCTCGCGGGCAAAACGCCGCGGTTGTGTACTTGGACGTATACGCGATTAAGCTTGCCCCGTTGAGGTTTCCGGTGTTCGAGCGCCGTTTCAAAGGCGACGTAGTCGACGGACGCAACAGGCATCTGGTACGAGGCACCCACCGGCGAATCGACCTTCACGTCGGCGCAATTCCACCAGAAAAGCGGATCGCCGAGATTGACCTGCCGGCCCGGATCCTCCCAGGCCGACGGCAAGCCGGACGGCGACGGCGTCAGGCGCCCGGTGTCCATCACATGGTCGCGGATCACGATGCGGACGTCGGAAACACCCGAGACATCGAGCTGGCGTTCCCAGAGCCCGCGACCGTGCGTTGCCGCGCGCAGCAGCCGGGTCGGCGCATGCAGTTTCAGGTCGTACGCGGCGACGTTGGGCAGGCCATCGCTAAACAGGTTCCAGTTCGCGCCGCCGTCCGTGGTCGCCCACACGCCGACATCGGTGCCCACGTACATCGTGTCCGGCGCCGTCGGATCGACCTGCAATGCGTTCGCCGGTGCATCAGGCAACCGGTGGGGAGGCGTGCCGCTCAGATCTGTCCACGTCCAGCTCCCACCCGAGAGCGTGCCTTTCCAGACGTGCGCGGTACCGTAGCCGGCCATCACAAGCACCAGGACGCCGCTCATTCCGGGCATGAGGAAGATGTCCCAAATCCAGCGGGCCGGAAGCGGAGAGGTGCTCACCGTGGTGGCGGTCCACGTGTTTCCTGACTTCGTGGCCTCGTAGACGAGCCCGCTGGTGGTCCCACAGTAGATCAGGGACGAACTCACGTAGTGAATCGCCGACACGCGAGCGCGATCAATCCCTGGAAGCGGGATGCTGATCGGCCACTTGTCGGTACCCTGCGCCGCCGAGAGTCGGAGTTCGTTCGTTCCAAATGCGAGGTTGTTTGAATTGGTGTCGTCGTAGGTCCACGGCGGGTAGAACAGCACCTTGGCGCCCGAGCCATCGGCAGGGGGCAAGTTGTCGCTGATGTCCGTGTAAGTGCCGAACTTACCAGCGGTGACGGAGCGCTCGATACCCTTCCCGTTCTCGGGATGATTGCGTTTCGTAGGCAGCGAGCAAAAGGTGTGGATTACGTTTTTCGGATTCGCGGGATCGATGCCGGCCTGGCCGCCGTCGAAGTCCGCCGAGTGGTAGAAGACCAGGCTGTTACGGAACATCGCGGTCCCGTTGTCCTGCGTTCCACCGACGACTTGCGCACCCGACTCGGGATGCTGGCCGATGAACTCGAACTGGGTAATGACCAGTCCCTCGTTGATACTGTCGTCCCAAGTGGAGCCTCCGTCTGCCGACTGGTATATGCCACCATCCGTGCCGGCGTAGATCTGCAGGTGATTAGTGGGGTGTGAAGCGAGCGCGTGGTTGTCCACATGGATGCGCGTGCCGATGCTCTTCGTGGTCCAGTTCCCGCCGCTTTGCACGGATTTGTAGAGTTCGCGACCGGAAAGATAGAGCACGTCCGGAGTGGACACGTCGACGGCGATATTTAAGTTGTATGAGCTTTGGACAGTCGGCACCTTCGTGATGGTGGACCAAGTGTCGCCGCCGTTGGTGCTCCCGTACACGACCCCCTCCGGGTTTTGTACGGGTTCTAAAGGCGCGATCAACGCGAATATCGCGTCGTGATTGGATGGCGCCACGGCCAGCGCGATGCGGCCCATGCCGCCCGCCTGGAGGCCCGTGTTCACCTTGCTCCATGTGGGCGTCACGGCGTTGGCATCGTCCGTCCGGTACAGGCCGCTCCCCCAGAACGCGCACCAGGCGCGGTTTACGTTGCCAGGATGGTAAGCGACGTCGGTGCATGCGATCACGGTTGTCGAGAGAGGCGGAAGGCCGCTCGTCATCGGCATCCACGTGGCGCCGCCATCCTGCGAGCGCGCCAGACCGTGGGTGGTCGCAGCGAAAAGCACATCGTGATTCGTCGGATGCACCGCGATGCGGTAGAACGCGGCGCCGCGGAAATCGGAGCTACCGACATGCGTCCAGGTGTCTCCGCCGTCATTCGACCGCAGCACGCCGACACCGTGGTCGTCCTCGTTGGAGACCTGCAGCGGGAAGTTCTGCACGTAATAGAAGATGTTGCCCTCGCCCGTGCCGGCATAGAGCCGGTTGGGGTCCGAGGGCGCCATCGCGAGCGCACCGATAGCGAGCGACACTTCCTTGTCGGACTTAGGAGACCAGGTCACGCCTCCATCCACCGTCTTCCAGACGCCGCCGCGCGCGGCCGCCACATAGATCGTCGAGGGCGAGGTCGGGTTGACGACGATTCCCGTGATGCGCCCCGTCACATTGACGCGGCTGCCGCCGCTCGCGGCGCTTGGTGTCTGTCCGTTCGGAATGACGGTCGGCCCGAGCTGCACCCATTTGCCCGCGCCGAGCGAAAGGGGCCTGGCGATCATTTCTCTCTGAGCGACGGCGGCCGCCGTTTCACGAGCGGCGAGACGGAGCTCAGCCAGGTTCTCGCCCTCGCTCCCGAAGCGGCGGTCCTGAATGAGCTCACGATGGCGTTGGTCGGGGCGATCGGCCGGGGATGGCTCGAGCGGTTGCTTTCGTCGTTTGACGTTTGGCCGCTTCGCCGTGGCTCGGGCGCTTGCCGCCCCCGCCTTCGTCTGCGCGCGTTTCACCGATTTTTTCTTAATCGCCATAGTCTTCTCCGCCCGCTGCGCCCCTGCCGGCACGTGTAGTGCGCTCACATTGCATTATCCCGAAGCGGCCCCTCTGCTGCGCCATATCTGATGGTTGCCAGCGGGATTGAGGTCGTTTTGCCCCGTCAGGGGCTTCGCTGACCGGACTCACGGTATCCGAGGCGATGTGCAATCCGACCAAGGAGAGCGACCACGATCAACGCGGCCACTGCGATGTAAAGCAGTTCTAATGTCCCGTCACCCCCGTCCGGCGACACCCCGAGCCAGCGCTCAATGAAATCCATGGCTGTTTCTCCATGTTGTCCTTAGCAAGCCTAGCTTATAAGTCCTAAGTGGGATGCATAATACCAGGTGTAAGCGTGCGTGTGCGCATGCTGGACCGCGTCTGCGCGTTCAAGCGCGGCGCTCATTTGCGAACCGCCTCGTCGACCTGGCCGAGTATCCAGAACACCCATGCCGCGAGCGCCAACATGGCCACGTCGGCGTCCTGGCCAGCGGCCCCGGGCGGCCAATCTGTCGGCCTCCTCGCTTGCGCCGAACATCTCGACGGCGCGTTCGAGTTCCTCTCGGGCCTCCACGTTCCCATGAACATGAGAATCATCGCCCGCCCGCGGATCACATTGAGCAATGCCCCCCGGTTGCCGCGCGTTTCGGCGGCGCTCGGCATGCCCTCGACGGCTTCGAGCGCCTGCGGCAGCTCGCGGTCGCGAGCCAGAACAACACCTGAAGATATTCGGGCGGCGGTCGCAGCCGCTCGCACAGCTCGCGGGCACGGGTGAAGGTGGTCACCGCCGTACTCGCGGCCGGCCCCTG
>Ga0318533_10002121_pt1 | contig 10267 bp, 9 predicted proteins | sample GRESIP053b4f27_FD_203675 | JGI IMG/M metagenome (GOLD analysis project Ga0318533, IMG submission 203675) | Tropical soil microbial communities from Luquillo Experimental Forest, Puerto Rico - GRE.SIPMG.053b4f27 | ecosystem: Environmental > Terrestrial > Soil > Tropical forest > Bulk soil...
CTGACGCTCTCCGAGGAGGAGCGACGCGACCTGCGCGAGCTGCAGCTGCTGACCGCGAAGCCGGTGATGTATGTCGCGAATGTCGCCGAGCACGGCTTTAGCGACAACCGGCTGCTCACCGCTCTCGAGCAGCACGCAGCCGCCGAAGGCGCTTTGGTGGTGCCGGTGTGCGCCGCCATCGAGGCCGAGATCGCCCAGCTCGATGAAGGCGAGCGCGCCGAGTTCCTCGCCGAGCTCGGTCTCGAAGAACCGGGACTCAACCGGGTGATCCGCGCGGCTTACCGCCTGCTCGGGCTCGAGACTTTCTTCACCGCGGGACCCAAGGAGGTGCGCGCGTGGACGGTGCGCATCGGCGCAACCGCGCCGCAGGCGGCGGGCGTCATCCACACCGACTTCGAGCGCGGCTTCATTCGAGCCGAAGTGATCGCGTTTGCCGACTACCTCGCCGGCAACGGTGAGGCGGGCGCCAAGGAAGCCGGCAAGCTACGTCTCGAGGGCAAGGAGTACATCGTCCAGGAGGGCGATGTCATGCACTTCAGGTTCAACGTGTGATGACGCACTGGGCGGTGCGGCACGGGTTCGGTGCAGTTGTTCCGGCCTCAGGATGGCGGTTTGACACTCGGGGGCGCCCCTGAGGACAATGCGCGCCCCTGTGGAAAGGTAGCTCAGCTGGTTAGAGCACGGCACTCATAATGCCGGGGTCGAGGGTTCGAGTCCCTCCCTTTCCACCAACAATCTCAGGCACTTGCGACGCTCCTCCCGACCGCACGATCGACAGTGCGGGAGATTTGCGGGAGGCGAAGTCACAGACCTTCTCCGAGGCTGCGATCAGATTGCTGATGTCGGCCGCCGAGTAGTGCGCCGTGACGTGAGCCGCTTTGTGTCCGAGAAGGCTCTGGCGATCCTCGAACGACACGCCGGCCGCGCGCAGGCGATGGCCAAACGTGTGCTTGAGGTCATGAACTCGGATGGACCGGAATCCCGCCGGGCATGGCGCGCCGAGCTCGGCCGCGTATCGCGCCGCCGCCCGCCGCCGCGCCGCCTTCCACCCTGAGTTGTTCATCCGCGGTTGCGGATGTCCCTCGTGAGTGAATACGAACTCGTCGTGAGCTCCCCGGCACTCCTCTATCACGGAACTACTGGCGATCCGGTTCAGCACGACGTACCGATCGATCCCATTCTTCACGTCAGTCGCAGGGACGACGAAGACGGAAGCCTCGAGGTCTGAGACCCGAACCTCCCAACTCCATCGCAAGCTGCAGACCTCGTGCTCCCGCGTGCCCGTGTTGACCTTGAAGAGCGCCATCCTGGCGAGATGCGGCGCCAGCTCCGAGAACAACAGCCGCTGCTCCTTCATCGAAAGAGGATAGGGAGCGCGTTTGTTTCGGATGGCGTTGCATCTGTATCAAGGGTGCCGTGTCCAACCAGGGCCGATCAGACTCATTTCGCCACAGGAGCACACAGATTCAGAATTCGCCTCACCACCGCCAAGTCGCGGTTCACCGTCCCTGGACTCTTGCCCGCCTCGAGTCGATTTCGAATGAAATACTGCAAGGTGCCGTGATGGACCTGCTGGACGGTCAGCTCGCCAATGTACGGATCCAACACCGCCAGCGCCCTTGCATCCCGCTCGAGACTTCGCTTGTGCTGGTTTTCCTCCAGAAACCGGGTGGCCGCTTCTCGGAAGATGCGCGGCTTGCGAACGCCAAAGAACCGTGTGACCCTGACCTCCTCGAGTCGTCGCGAGAGAATCGCTACGGCTTGCCGGAGATCGCCTGTGCCAGTGCTTTTGCAAATGCGCGTTCCGTAGACGTCTTTGTCGATGTGCCAGACCCCACCGCGCAAGGTGAGACCGGGCGGTTTACGTTGTCCCATGACTTTCTCCTTTCGGGTAAAGCCGCGGGACGCCCGTTGCGGCGGACATAGTCCTCTGCCCACGCGTCAACTTCAAGGCGGTCGAAGGCGATACCTTGCTTGCCAATTGGGATGTTCGTGAGCTGCGGGCGAACCTCCCGGTTAAACCGATTCTTGTCCATGGCGAGGTAGCGCGGCGCATCCCGTAGCCGGATGAACCGCGGAAGGAGAGCGGCAGCGGACTCAACCGGTGAATCCAGTTTGGCGGTGGTCATGCTCGTCGAGTCGCCATCTGCGAAACCGATATCCAAGGGCGAACTTCCACCGCTGGCATAGCATGGACCGGAAGAGTGAGGGTGTGTGCCGACGTATGTGTCCGGTTTGCGTCGATACCTCGACGGTGGCGGTCGCGAGGATCGCGGTAAAGAGCGGCGGCGGTTTCGGCCGAGTTTCTAGCGTTTTTTCGTACAAACTTCGACGAAGGTCCGCAGGCGATCCCACGCCGGCTGTCGTGACCTGCACGGGGGAATAGCTCTGCTAGCAGCGACGCCACGCTCAAGGGCAACCTCCGGCATCGCGGCGTCAAATGTCAGGTGACCCACCAGGAACGTTGTGATGCTGAGGTGTCAGGAGGCGGCCAACTCCCGCTATAGGCAGGATCGAGATGGACCCTCCTGAGGCGGACAATCGCGCGGGCGCACGATCTACCGCTAACGCCCGGGTCTGTCCCGCAGCACGGACCGGTTGACGCCGCTACCAACCGCACGACTACTACGGAGACTTCGAGTCCGATTGCGGATTGGACGATTCCCTGCGGCGTCGTCCACCTTGGAGTTCCAGTACGCTACGTGCGCCTCGCAGGCCCTGGTAGAGGTCAGAAAGGCCACATGCTGGGGGCAGCGGATTCGGTACGCGGGAATGCTCGGCACGCCCTCGAGCCGTGCTTTCGCTACTCGGTGATGGCCGGCGATGAGGTTGTAACGGCCAGGGGCGATCTCCGCGAGGATGACCGGACGCGTCAGGTCCGCTGCGACCACAGCCAGCTTATTCAGCCCTGCGCTCTGGCCGGCGTGGGGCATGTCGTCAAGCGCGACGAGTTCTGAACGAAATCGTCCCGCAGCGCCGATGTAGGCCGAGAGTCGGGTGATGTTGAATTCGAAAATCCCATTGGGATAGATCTCGTCACCCTCCAGTGCCTGGCACGACCGAAAGCAAGGGTCGACATGGAGCCGCACCGACACGGGATCAGGGCAGGTTAGACTCGGCATTCATGTGGTCCCCGAAGATCCTGTGATGAGCCCACGAAGGACCCCGGCGCCCCACGTCGAGCCGGCGGCCCCATTATCACCCATCGATCCCGATGCGGAGTGGTTACAGGGGCGCCTGGCCGCGGCTACCAAGGAGGAGCTTGTCGCGCTCGTAGAGCGTCTGGCAAGCAGTTCCGAGGAGCTGGCGGCGCGCATCGACTATCTGACCGACCCGAGCGCGGCCGCAAAGGCATTGCAGCGACGTATCGGTGCCATACGCAGTGGCAAGCGGTTCATTGCCTACGCTGAAGCCCCTGAGGTCGCGGCCGAGATTGCGACCATCGCCGAGGACATTCGTTGCGATGTTCTCCCGAGGGATGCAGAGAAGGCGGCTGGGCTCGCCGAGAAGCTCTTCTGCCTGGACCAGGTGATCTTCGATCGAGCGGACGACTCGGACGGCCTCATCGGCGATGAGCTGCGTGCGGCTTGTGTGCTCTGGCTCGATGCAGCCGCGGCGGCACGCACGACGAAAACGGACCACGGTACGAATTGGCCGGCCGTGCTGTACGATTTTTATCAAGCCAATGACTACGGGGTTCGGGAGCCGCTACTCGAGCAGGGGCATCGTCTATTGCGTGAGGAGGAGCTGCGGGCCCTAGCAACGCGCTTCGAGAACGCCGCGCGACGGCCGATGGACGCTGAGAAGGCTGGCAAAGGCGAGCACTACCGTGTCTTCGGATCTTCCTGTGCCATGGGACTCGTGGCCCGCGCACTCCGCGACCCGAAGCTCTATGAGCAGTCCATCCTTGTGCATTCGGTGGAGCCGAACGGCTTACAGGCGAACGACATCGCCGAGCACTACCTCGCGTGTGACGATGCTGCGGGTGCGCTGCGCTGGCTCGGTGTCCCCTGCGCGGAGAACGCTCAATTCGAGCGTCTCCACTTGCTGGATCGAGCCTACGAATTGCTGGGGGATCGAGACCGGCAGATCGACATCCGCAGAGAGCTCTACCGGCAGGCGCCGGGAATTCACTCGTATCGGGCGCTGGAGGAGATACTGCCGAGTGGCGAGCGCAGCGCATTCCGCGCCCGCGCCTGTCAGGATGCGAGAACCAGTCCGTTCGTTGCCACGGCGGCCGAGCTGCTGTTCGCGCTCGAGGAGCCCGCACTCGCGGAGCAACTGATCGTCGATCGGGCCGGGGAACTGGATGGCCGCAACTACGTAATGCTGACTGCACTGGTGAAAACGGCCAAGGCGAACGGTCGGCTGTTGGCCGCCGCCCTCATCTGGCGGGGTCTTATCGACGCCATTCTCACACGCGGCTATGCCAAGGCGTACGGACACGCGGCGCGCTACCTTCTCGAGCTTCGCGCCGTGAGCGCGAGCATTGAAGATTATCGCGGCCACCCCTCGCACGAATCCTACGAGCGCGACTTGCGGCTGGCACACGGTAGGAAGGCAAGCTTCTGGGGGCGGTTGAGCTCGACTTCAATCCCAGATTGACTCGCTCAGGAAGTAGCCAGCTGTCGGTCCGTACCCGGAACGGGGATCGTTTCCGCTGTTCCGATGTGACTCGGGTCGGCCACTACCGACCACACGGCTCGACTGCGTGATTTTCCGCTTACGGGACGTTCAGACAGGCGCAAACGTCTCGACATCGCACCGCGACTCACTGCGGAAACTTCAACTCCCGCATCACTGCCTGGAAGCGCGGCTCCTTGCGCAAGGGATCCAAGTACGGATCAGTCTTGAGTACCTGGAGGCCCTGGTCCCGCAGTTGCAGCGCCTTCTCGAGCCAGTCGAGGGCCTGTTTCCTATTCCCCCACTGCGCGTAGATGCTGGCGTAGATGTACGCTGCGGCGTCACCCCGCGAGGTCTTCAGCTTCCCAAGCTCGGCTTCTGCCTGGGTGTGTCGCCCAAGCTTCTCGTAAGTCATCGCGAGGCACAATCCACTCGCCCAGTGCTCCGGGTGAGCCTCGCACGCTGCGCGCGCGCTTTCAAAATCGCCGATCAGGTAGTATTGCAGGCCGAGGAAGACGCCGGTCTCGGCATCCTCTGGGCTGAGCACGAGACCATCCTTTAAGGCTGCCACGGCTTCCGGGTAGCGGCGTGCAAAGTGTAGTGCCGTTCCGAGGCTGCTGTGAGTGATGGGATTTAGTGGATCGAGCATGACCGCCCGGCGTGCGGCGGCCACACCCTCGACACTGCGGCCAACCTGTGCAGCAAATGTACCGTAACTTGTTAGTACCCTCGCATCGCCGGGTGCCAACGCCACTGCCCGCTCGTATTCCACGCTCGCCTGCGAGAAGTCGAGCGATCCTTCGAGAAAGTTGCGGGCCAGCGCGAGGTGGCCTTCAGCCAGCCGCGGCGCGAGCCTGAGCGCCTCACGCGCATCGGCGAGTGCTTTATCGTAGTTGTCCCGGATCGCCTGGCCCGTCTCGTAATTCCCAGCGAGATAGGCGAGGGCATTCGAGCGGTCCGCCAATGCAAGCGCGTAGCCCGGATCCAACCGAACGGCTTCCATGTACGTGTCGATCGCGGCTTGCACTGTCTGTCGGCTGCCGATAGCGCTCCACCAGTACGCCCTCGAGGCGCGCAGATATGCATCGAAGGCTGCCGGGTTGTGCGTGCCGCCGAGCTCGATCTTGGCGGAGACATCCCCGATAAGGGTGACCCGGAGGGAGCTCGCCACCGCGGTGGCGATTTCGGTCTGCAGCCTCAGCACATCGCTCAGGTCCCGATCATAGGTCTTCGACCACAGGTGAAACCCCGTCACCGCGTCGAGGAGCTGGGTGGTGATCCGCACGGTGTTGCCTGAGCGGCGGACACTCCCCTCGAGCACCGCCCCGACATTGAGCTTGCGGGCGACGGTGGCGATGTCCGGGTGTTCCTTGAACGAGAAGGAAGAGGTGCGCGCGGCAACCTGCAGTCCCTCGATCTCGACAAGGGAGTTGAGGAGCTCCTCGGTGAGCCCGTCGGAGAAGTACTCCTGGTCCTTGTCGCCGCTCAGGTTCACGAAGGGCAGCACCGCAATCGAGTGCGGCGGCGGGGCAAAGGGAGTAGCAGTTGCAGGGGCGGTCGTAGCCCGGGCCGCAGCGACTGGTGCGGAGGTAACGGGCTGGGGGGCGGCAAGGTGCTTCGAGATCCAGAACTTATCGAGGACAAAGTACGTGAGCGCCACGGCGAGCACGGCGATGATCGCCCTATCCAGCCGGCGCCCAGTGACCTTGCGGATGGACTTATGGTGTGGGACCTCGACCGTAGGTTTTAGACCCTCAGGGGTGATCTCGTAGACCCAGGCGAAGATCACCACGGCTGGAAAGCCCACGGCCATCAGCATGACCACCAGGCGATTCGCCCAGATCGGCACGTCCAGCATGTGAAAGATCACGTGGACGGGATCCAGGATCAGCCAGCACACGACCAAGTACAGGATGGCGACCCGAAAGACATTGCGCTGCTTCAGCTGCTCAAACACCGGCAGGTGCAGGAGCGGGTGGTGGGCGTGGGTGCCGACCTCGGCCTCGAGGCGTTTGACCTCGCTTGACAGGGGTGCGCGGTCGTCTTCGGTGGTCACGACTTCGCGGGCGCTGGCAGAGGCTGGCTACAGCATGCGCGCCGTGTCCGCTAATGCAGATTCCACAGCATGCCGGGCCATGATTCCACGTGATGTCGGGCCGGCGTTCCACGGCATGCCGGGCCAGCATTCCACGGCAAGCCGGGCCGGGTAAGGAGAGCAGGACAACCGAGCTACCGTGACCTTTTCGGGCAGTTCCCGGGGAGGTCGACGGTGGCGCAAGCGAGGTTGTCCGTGCGCAAGATCCGCGAGGTGCTGCGTCTCAAGAGCGAGGCGCGGCTGAGTGACCGCCAGATCGCCGCCGTGCTGGGCTCGGCGCGCTCGACGGCCGCTCGTGCAACTCATCATCATCGAGCTCGGGCAACGGCCACGACAAACCCGCCGTGCGCGCCCGCTTCAGGCACTCCTGCACTAGCCTCGGCGATCTGAACGTGGCGCTGCAAGAGCAGCTCGAGCGCTACAACGACCGGGAGCTCTCGCGCGAGGTCGGGACTCGCAGGAGTCGTTTCCATGATCTCGAGCAGCCGGCGCTGCGGCCGCTGCCGCCGAACCGCTACGAGTACGCCACCTGGAAGCGCGCCAAGGTGTTCCTTGATTACCACATCGAGCACGAGCGCCGGTACTACTCCGTTCCGTACCGCCTCATCGGCAAGAGCGTGGATCTTCGGATCACCGCACATACGATCGAGGTCTACTACCGCGGCCAGGCAGTTGCGCGGCACGCGAGAGGATCGGGATCGCGGCGGTTCATCACGGAAGCGGGCCACCGGCCTGATCGGCACAGCGCCGTCATCGAGTTGAGCCACGAGCGGCTTCTCGAGCGTGCCGAGGCGATCGGACCTGCCACCGCAACCGTACTCCGTGAGCAGACAGCACGACGAGTTCACCCGGAAGAGGCGCTGCGCGCGTCGCTTGGGATCTTGCGCCTGGCCCATGACTTCAGCACCGGCGCTCTCGAGCAGGCCTGCAAGCGCGCTCTCGAGCTCAGGACTTACAGCTACCGCGCCGTGCGAACGCTCATCATCACGCCGGCGCCGCCGACATCGACTTCCACCCCGATACCCGCTCACGACAACGTGCGCGGTGCCCGATACTTCACCTGAGGATCCGATGCTCACCCAACCACTACTGCAGCAACTGCATGAGCTGCGCCTGCGAGGGATGGCCACCGCCTTCGAGCAGCAGCTCACGACGAGTAACTCCAGCGAGATGTCCTTCGACGAGCGCTTGGGCCTGCTCATCCAGAGCGAGCTCGTCGAGCGCCAGTCCTGCCGTCTGCGACAGCGACTGCGGTGGGCCAAGCTCACCCAGCAGGCCGCCATCGAGGACATCGATCTGAAGGCTACGCGTGGTCTCGACCGCGCCAGCCTCACCCAGGTCACTCAGCTCGAGTGGATCGCTGAGCATCTCAACGTCCTCATTACCGGACCCACCGGCGTCGGCAAGAGCTATATCGCCTGCGCCATCGGGCATGCTGCCTGCCGCGCCGACCACAGCGTGCGCTGCTTCCGCCTCCCGCGGCTCATCGACGAACTCACCCGTCATACGGCGCTCCAGAACAAGTCGACGTTCCTGCGTCAGCTCGCCAAAGCCGATCTCATCATCATCGACGACTTCGGCCTCGCACCGCTTCCCGATGCGATCCGCCGCGACCTCCTCGAGATCCTCGATGATCGCTACGATCGCAAGTCGACGTTGATTACGAGCCAACTGCCCGTCGACCAGTGGCACATCTATCTCGAGGATCCGACTGTCGCGGATGCGATCCTCGATCGGTTGATCCACAACAGCTACCGTCTAGCCCTCAAGGGTGAGTCGATGCGGAAGCAAAAGACGACTGCACTACCGCCAAAGGCGGCCAAAGGCCATTGACGAAGATCAGGAGCTCAACGAAAGTATCCACGTCCTGCTCACGCCCGGCCCGGCATCGTATGGAACGATGGCCCGGCATCGGCTGGAATCACCGGCCGGCATGCATGGAATCCGCAACACGTCTCCTACGCACGCAGCAATCGTCGCCGCACCATATAGAGGTTGGCCAGTGCAGCGGTGACTTCCAGGCGATGCAGGTTCTTGGCCAGACCCTGGTAACGGACCTTCTTGAAGGCAAACACTCGCTTGATGATCCCAATCGTATGTTCGACCTTGGCGCGTACCCGTGCCTTGGTGCGGTTCTTCGCCTTCTCGATCTCGTTAAACCAGCCGCGGCCCCGGTACTTGCGACTCGTGAAGTCCTTCGCACGCGGCGCTCGGGAGCGGATCACCTCGGTCCGTCCCTGATATCCCTGATCGCCCCAGACGCGCGTCTCCTTCCCATGCAGCAGGTACGGCAGCGCATCCACATCCGACACGTTCGCCGCGGACACCAGGATCGTGTGGATCAGCTTGGTCTTGCTGTCGACCCCGACGTGCGCCTTCATCCCGAAGTACCACTCCTTCCCCTTGGCGCTCTGGTGCATCTCCGGGTCCCGCTGACCGTCTTTGTTCTTCGTCGAAGTCGGTGCGCCGATAATCGTCGCATCTACGATCGTGCCGTTGGCGATCTTGATGCCGTTGCGATGCAGGTGTTCGTTCACCGCTCGCAGCAGTGTCTTGCCGAGTTTGTTCCGCTCGAGCAAGTGGCGGAACTTACAAATCGTCGTCTCATCCGGAGCACTCTCCACGCCCAGGTCGATGCCCACAAAGCTGCGCATCGCCGCCGAGTCGTACAGCTCCTCCTCGACCGCCGGGTCCGAGAGGTTGAACCACAGCTGGAGAAAGTAGATCCGCAGCATCCGCTCCAACGGAATCGGCGGTCGTCCGCCTTGATCGCTGATCTTCGGATACACCGTGGCCACCGCTGCCGTCATCTCCGGCCACGGGATAATCCGATCCATGTCTGCCAGGAACTTCGCCCGACGCGTCGTCTTCCCGTACTTCTCGAACCCGGTCAGCGCCTGCTGCTTCATCGAGGGACCTCTATGAGAACCAACAGCGCACGCAATTTTACAGGTAAATCAGAGTCTCCCTAGGCGTCGAAAGGCCGTACGCTGTACACCCCGCAAGGCTCGTAGGAGAACGTTGTGAAGAGAGTCACTGGAATCGGAGGGATCTTCTTTCACGCGAAGGATCCAGACGCGCTCTGCGCCTGGTACAAGGCTCATCTCGGCATCGATGTTCAAGACTGGGGTGGGGCGGCGTTCACTTGGGCGGATGCCAGTGGCAACCCGATAAGGGGAACCACGATCTGGTCTATTGGGCGCGCCGATGGAGACCATTTCGCGCCGAGCAAATCGCCGTTCATGATCAATTACCGAGTCGATGACCTTGCCGCACTTCTCGAGGCACTTCGCGCCGAAGGCTGCAACGTCCTTGAGAAGACCGATGACTCTGAGTATGGGAAGTTCGGCTGGGTGATCGATCCTGAGGGGAACAAAGTCGAGCTATGGCAACCGCCGCCAGGCCAATGATGCTCGCCCGTGGGGCCGTCGCGCCGGCGCCTAACAATCGGGTATGGACTCCTCCGTCAAGTGATCGATGAACAGCGGGAACGGTTGCAGTCGGGTATTCGTCCTGTAAGTGAGCGGCGCTAGTGGTGCGGCTCTGGAC
>Ga0318533_10002131_pt1 | contig 10250 bp, 8 predicted proteins | sample GRESIP053b4f27_FD_203675 | JGI IMG/M metagenome (GOLD analysis project Ga0318533, IMG submission 203675) | Tropical soil microbial communities from Luquillo Experimental Forest, Puerto Rico - GRE.SIPMG.053b4f27 | ecosystem: Environmental > Terrestrial > Soil > Tropical forest > Bulk soil...
GGACATGGGTGTTGAAGGCGTTGGCGCAAGCGTCGTGCGCAAGGAAGACAAGCGTTTCATAACCGGCAAGGGCCGCTATGTTGACGACGTCAAGCTGGTGGGCATGACCCATGCCCATTTCGTGCGCAGCCCGCATGCGCATGCGAAGGTCAAGAGCATCGACACCTCGGCCGCGGCCAAAATGCCGGGCGTGCTGGCGGTGCTGAACGGCAAGCAGCTGGTGGACGACAAGGTCGGCAACCTGATCTGCGGCTGGGCGATCACCTCCAAGGACGGTTCGCCGATGAAGATGGGCGCATGGCCCGCGATGGCGCCCGAGACGGTGCGCTTTGTCGGCCAGGCAGTTGCCGTCGTGATTGCCGAGACCAAAGGCCAGGCGCGTGATGCCGCCGAAGCGGTGGTCGTCAATTACGAGGAATTGCCGGCCGTTCCCGACATCCGCGCGGCGATCAAGCCCGGCGCGGCGCAACTGCATCCCGAGGCGCCCGGCAACATCGTCTATGACTGGACGCTGGGAGACGAGGCGGCGGTCACCTCCGCCTTTGCCAAGGCGGCCAATGTGGTCAGCCTCGACATCACCAACAACCGCCTGATCCCCAACGCGATGGAGCCGCGCGCGGCGGTCGCCGACTACGCCACGGCGGAGGATCACTACACCCTCTACACCACCTCGCAGAACCCGCACGTCGCGCGCCTGGTGCTGTCGGCGTTCTACAACATCGCGCCCGAGCACAAGTTACGCGTGATCGCGCCCGACGTCGGCGGCGGTTTCGGCTCCAAGATCTACATCTATCCGGAAGAAATGGTGGCGCTGTGGGCGTCCAAGAAGGTCGGCCGTCCCGTCAAGTGGACCGGCGATCGCTCGGAATCCTTCCTGACCGACGCGCACGGCCGCGACCACGTCACCAAGGCGGAGATGGCCTTCGACAAGGACCACAAGATCCTCGCCCTTCGCGTCAAGACCCACGCCAATTTCGGCGCGTATATGTCGCTGTTCTCTTCCGCAGTGCCGACCTATCTCTACGCCACGCTCTTGTCGGGGCAGTATGTGATCCCGGCGATCCATGCCGAGGTGATCGGGGTCTACACCAACACCGCCCCGGTCGACGCCTATCGCGGCGCGGGCCGGCCGGAGGCGAGCTACGTGCTGGAACGGCTGATGGAGACCGCGGCGCGGCAGTTGAAAGTCGACCCCGCCGAGCTGCGCAGCAGGAACTTCATCCGGCAATTCCCCTACCAGACGCCGGTGATCATGGCCTACGACACCGGCGATTTCGTTGCTTCGCTGGAGGCGGCGAAAAAGTCGATCGACTATGCCGGCTTTGCCGCGCGCAAGGCCAAGGCCAAGTCCGAGGGCAAGCTGCGCGGCATCGGCGTCTCCTGCTACATCGAGGCCTGCGGCATTGCGCCGTCGAAAGCGGTCGGTAGCCTCGGCGCTGGCGTCGGCCTGTGGGAATCGGCGGAAGTCCGCGTCAACCCGGTCGGCACCATCGAGGTCCTCACCGGCTCGCACAGCCACGGCCAGGGGCATGAGACCACCTTCGCCCAGTTGATCGCGGACCGTCTGGGCATATCGATCGACCAGGTGCAGATCGTCCATGGCGACACCGACAAGGTGCAATTCGGCATGGGCACCTATGGCTCGCGTTCGGCGGCGGTGGGGCTCACCGCCATCCTGAAGGCGATGGAGAAGGTCGAGGCCAAGGCAAAGAAGATCGCCGCCCATGCGCTGGAGGCCTCCGAGGGCGACATCGTCATCGAGAATGGCGAGTTCAAGGTCGCCGGCACCGACAAGAAGATTGCGTTTCCGATGGTCGCGCTTGGTGCCTATACCGCGCATAACCTGCCTGACGGGATGGAGCCCGGGTTGAAGGAGAGCGCCTTCTACGACCCGACCAACTTCACCTTCCCGGCCGGCGCCTACATCTGCGAGGTCGAGGTCGATCAGAACACCGGCAAGACCAGCTTCGTCAACTTTGTCGCGGCCGACGACTTCGGGCGTATGATCAACCCGATGATCGTCGAGGGTCAGGTCCATGGCGGGCTTGCCCAGGGCATCGGCCAGGCGCTGCTGGAGGGAGCGGTCTATGACGGCAACGGCCAGCTCGTGACCGCGTCCTACATGGACTACACCATGCCGCGCGCCGACGACCTGCCCTCGTTCAAGTTGAGTCACACCGTCACGCTGTGCCCGGGCAATCCGCTCGGCATCAAGGGCTGCGGGGAGGCCGGCGCGATCGGCGCATCGGCCGCCGTGATCAACGCGATCACGGACGCGATCGGCCACAACAAGCTGGAAATGCCGGCGACACCCGATCGCGTCTGGCACGCGATCCACGCCGCCTGAGAGGAGACACAACCATGTATTCCACGACCTATCATCGCCCCTCCTCGGTCGACGAAGCCGCAAGCCTGTTTGGCAAAGGCAAGGAAGCTAAATATCTGGCCGGCGGCCAGACGCTGATCCCCGTCATGAAGCAGCGGCTCGCGCAGCCCTCCGACGTGATCGACCTTGCCAAAATCAAGGACCTGGTCGGGATCGAGGCAACAGGTGACAGCGTGACGATCAAGGCGGCCACCGCCCATTACGACGTCGCCTCGAGTGCAGCCGTGCAGAAGGCGATCCCCGCGCTCGCCTATCTTGCCTCCACCATCGGCGATCCCGCCGTGCGCCATCGCGGCACCATCGGCGGCTCGCTCGCCAACAACGATCCGGCGGCCGACTATCCGGCCGCGGTGCTGGCGCTCGGAGCCACGATCAAGACCAACAAGCGCTCGATCTCGGCGGATGATTTCTTCAAGGGCCTGTTCACAACCGCGCTTAACGATGGCGAGATCATCACCGCCGTCACGTTCCCCGTTGCGGCCAAGGCGGGCTATGCCAAATTCCCGCATCCGGCCTCGCGCTTCGCGCTGACCGGCGTGTTCGTCGCCAAAAGCAAAGCCGGCGATGTCCGCGTTGCCGCGACCGGCGCCTCGCAGAACGGCGTGATGCGGGTTTCCGCCATCGAGGCCGCGCTGAAGGCGAACTGGTCATCGAGCGCGCTCGATGCCGTGAAAGTCCCCGCCAGCGGCTTGATGAGCGACCTTCACGGCGCAGCCGATTACCGCGCCAACCTCATCAAGGTCATGGCGCAACGCGCGGTGACGGCGGCCGGCTAGTGGTCCGATTTTGATTGAGTGGCGCGCAAGGCCATGCGCGCCGTTTTGCATTTGCCCGGAGTTGCAGCCAAAAGGCGCTTGCCACCCCGCCCCTGAGGCGAGACAATTCGATCAGACGCTGACCGAAGCATTGAACCATTTTTGCGCCTATCCTGATCGCAGAAACAATACCAACCCCGATCAGGTCGATTGCGAACGCGCCAGGGAGCGCCCATGAAATTTGGAATTTTCTACGAGCATCAACTGCCGCGGCCATGGCACGACGGCGCCGAACACCGGCTGTTGCAGGAGGCGCTCGAACAGGTCGAGCTCGCAGACAGCCTCGGCATCGACTATGCCTGGGAAGTCGAGCATCATTTTCTCGAGGAATATTCGCACTCTTCCGCACCCGAGATTTTTCTTGCGGCTTGCTCGCAGCGCACCAAGAACATCCGCCTCGGACACGGCATCTGCCTTATGCCGCCGAAATACAATCATCCGGCGCGCGTCGCCGAGCGCATCGCCACGCTTGACCTAGTCTCCAACGGCCGCGTCGAATTCGGCACCGGCGAAAGCGCGTCATTGATGGAGCTTGGCGGTTTCAATGTCGGGTTCGATCCAGCCGAGAAGCGGCGGATGTGGACCGAGGCCGTCGAGCAATGCGCCAACATGCTGGTGATGGACCCCTATCCCGGCTTCAAGGGCGAGTTTTTCGAAATGCCATGCCGCAACGTGGTGCCGAAGCCGCTGCAGAAGCCGCACCCGCCGCTCTGGGTCGCCTGCTCGAACCGCGAGACCATCAAGCTGGCGGCGCGATGTGGCATCGGCGCGCTGACTTTTGCCTTTGTCGACCCGCGCGAGGCCAGGCAATGGGTCGACGACTACTACCGCATCTTCAAGGAGGAGTGCGTACCGATCGGGCATGCGGTCAACCCCAATGTGGCGATGGTCACCGGCTTCTCGATTCACCCGGATGAGATGGAAGCGCGCCGCCGCGGCGAGGACGGCCTGCGTTTCTTTCGCTATGGGCTGGCGCACCACTATATCTTCGGCGAGCACAAGCCCGGACGCACTGACATCTGGGCCAATTTCGAAAAGGCGCGGCACGCGCTGCCGCCGGCGGGCGCCGATCATGGCATCGGCACGCCGGACCAGCTGCGCACGCATCTGCGCCATTTCGAGGAATCCGGCGTCGATCAATCCATCTTCATTCAGCAGGGCGGGCGCAACAGGCACGACCATATCTGCGAGGCGCTCAGTTTGTTCGCGCGCGATGTGATGCCGGAGTTCCGCGCGCGCGAAATCGAACGCGAAAAGAAAAAGCACGAAGAGCTCGCGCCTTTCATCGAGAAGGCGATGGCCCGCAAAACGGCGGCCAAGCCGATGCGCGACGACGACATTCCCGTGTTCGTCGCCCTCGGTCGAAAGATCGCTGAAGAAGGCACCGGCACCGAACGCCAGAAACAAAACGCCAAGCTCTGGGCCGATGCGGCCAGGGTCACTCTCAGCGATCCCGCGCGCCACGGCAGCAAGACAGTGGCCGATTAATTTGCGCTATCTGAAGGGGTAACACCGTGCTCGACAAACCAGTTTCGCAAAGCTCCGTCCGCGCCTCAGGCCCGCTCGCCGGCTTCCGCATTGTCGAATTCGCCGGGATTGGTCCCGGCCCCTTTGCCTGCATGTTGCTGGCCGACATGGGCGCGGAGGTCATCACGCTCGACCGGGTCGGCGCAGCCAAGAACCTGAAGGCGGTGGCGGTGCGCGGCCGCAAGGTCGTCGAGCTGGACCTGAAGGACAAGGCGGCCGTTGCCCAAGTGCTCGATCTGCTCGGCCGGGCGGACGCGCTGATCGAGGGTTTCAGGCCGGGCGTCATGGAGCGTCTTGGACTTGGTCCCGACGTCGTGTTGGCGCGCAATCCAAAACTGGTCTATGGCCGCATGACCGGATGGGGCCAGGACGGTCCGCTGGCGCAGGCCGCGGGCCACGACATCAATTATATCTCGATCACGGGCGCGCTCGCAGCGATCGGCACCAAGGAAAAGCCGGTGCCGCCGCTCAACCTGGTCGGCGATTTCGGCGGCGGCGCCCTTTATCTCGTGGTCGGCGTGCTTGCCGCGCTGCTTGAGGCATCACGGTCCGGCAAGGGACAGGTCGTGGATACCGCGATGTGCGACGGCGCGGCGTCGCTGATGGCAATGTTTTTCGATATGAGCGCTTCGGGCCGCTGGGTTGAGGGCCGCGAGAAGAATTTTCTCGACGGCGGCGCGCATTTCTACGGCGTCTATGAATGCGCTTGCGGCAACTTCATCTCGGTCGGCTCGATCGAGCCGCAGTTCTACGCATTATTGCGCAAGCATGCCGGGCTGACGGATGCGGCCTTCGACGCGCAAATGGACCGCAAGGCCTGGCCGGAGCTGAAGCAGAGGCTGATCGAGGTGTTCAAGCGCAAAAGCCGCGACGAATGGTGCAAGATCATGGAGGGCACGGATGTCTGCTTCGCGCCGGTGCTGACGATGGCTGAAGCGGCGAAACATCCGCACATGGTGGCACGGAAGGTCCTGGTCGAGCGTCATGGCGTAACCCAGCCGGGACCGGCGCCGCGCTTCTTGCGCACGCCCTCCGCAATCCGCGAGCCCGAGACGGCGCAGATAGGCAATATTCTCAGCGCCTGGAGCTAGCGATGGCGCTGCAACTTCGACCGAACTGCGAATATTGCGACAGGGATTTGCCGCCGAACTCGTTGGAGGCGCGCATCTGCTCCTATGAGTGCACCTTCTGCGCGGACTGCGTGGAGAACAAGCTCTTCAATGTCTGCCCGAACTGCGGCGGCAGCTTTGTGCAGCGGCCGATCCGCCCGTCGCGGGAGTGGCGGCCCGGTATATCCGTCGTCAGGCACCCGCCGTCCGACAAGCGCGTGCATCTGAAATACCCGCACGAGGAGATCGCCGCGCATTCGGCCAGGATCAAGGCTGTTCCGCCCGAGGCACGCTAACAGACCCTCATGGTGAGGAGGCGCATCGCCATCAGCGCCGCAAACAAAGAAGCGCCGTCTCCGGACGATGCTTCGCGTCGCCCGGAGAACCATGAGGCCCAAGCTGTGGCCTCATCCCTCGAGACGCGTGCGAGCGCGCTCCTCAGGATGAGGGACAACCATCACTCCGCCGGCAGGATCGTGCCCTCGACCTCGCCAAAGCCGACGCGATAGCCATCGCCCTGGCACCAGGCGCGCATTTGCAAGGAATCGCCGTCCTCGAGGAACGCGCGCTTGACACCCCCGCCGAGATCGACCGGCTCGGTGCCGTTCCAGCTGATTTCGAGCAGGCTGCCGCGCTGATGCTTCTCGGGACCCGAGATCGTTCCGCTGCCCAGGAGATCGCCGATATCCATGGCGCAGCCGCAAGCCGCGTGATGCACCAATTGCTGCACCGAGGACCAATACATGTATTTGAAATTGGTACGGCAGATGCTCTTCGCCGCGTTGGTGTCGGCCGTGCGCAGGGAGACATCGAGCTCGATGTCGTAATTGTTCGGCTGGGTCTGGCGCAGATAGGACAACGGCACCGGATTTTGCTCCGGCCCAGGGAGACGAAACGGCTCCAGCGCATCGCGCGTCACCACCCACGGGCTGATCGAGGTGGCAAATGCCTTGGCCTGGAACGGCCCCAGCGGTACGTATTCCCACTGCTGGATGTCGCGGGCGCTCCAGTCGTTCAGGATCACGAAGCCGAAAATCATCTCCTCGGCCTGCTTCTCGGTGAGCATTTCGCCGATCGGCGATGGCTGCCCGACTACGACACCCATCTCGAGTTCGAAATCGAGCCGCTTGCAGGGGGCGAAGTCGGGCAGATCGACGTTCGGCGGCTTGAGCTGCCCGCGCGGCCGCCGCACTTTGGTGCCGCTGACAACGACGGTGGAAGCGCGGCCGTTGTAGCCGATCGGCATGTGCAGCCAGTTCGGCTGCAGCGCATTGTCCTTGCCACGGAACATGACACCGACATTGGTGGCGTGTTCCTTCGACGAATAGAAATCGGTGTAGCCCATAACCGTGATCGGCATCTGCAATTTGACGTCGCGCATCGGCACCAGCGCGCGCTGGCGCAGCTCTGGATTATCGCGTAGTTCCGGATGGTCGGCGCGCAAGAGTTCGCTGATCCGCGCGCGGGTCGCCGACCAGATCTGCGGGCCGAGCCCCATGAACGGGTTGAGCGAGGAGGCCGCAAAAACCGCCGGCTCGACCACATCGATCCGGCAATCCTGCGCGAGCTCCCAGAGATCGAGGACATGGTCGCCGATCGCTACACCCACGCGCGGCGCAAGGCCGTCCTTTGCCGAGAACACGCCATAGGGCAGGTTCTGGATCGAAAAGTCCGAGGCCGGATCAACAGCAATAAAAGAGCGGAGCTTTGGGTCGTTTGGATGGGGCACAGTTCTACTCCGATACCAAATCGTCATGGTGGGCTGGACCCTGGCCAGGCCCGGCCATGACGAATGTCGGTTACCGATGCCGAATATTCGGATCGAATCGTTTCTCCAGGCCCCTCCAGCAATCGGCATAGTCGTCCTGCAAGGTAGACGACTTCGCGGCATGGGCGGTGACGCGTTGCGGAAAGCGGGTCTCGAACATGAAGGCAAGCGTCCCGGTCAGCTTGACCGGCTTCAATTCGACGTTGGAGGCGTGCTCGAAGGCGTCGCGATCGGGACCATGCGGCAGCATGCAATTATGCAGGCTGATGCCGCCAGGCGTGAAGCCTTTCGGCTTGGCGTCATAGACGCCGTAAACCAGGCCCATGAACTCCGACATGATGTTCATGTGATACCACGGCGGCCGGAAGGTATTGTCGGCGACATTCCAGCGCTCCGGGAAGATCACGAAATCGATGTTCGCGGTGCCCGCGGTTTCCGACGGCGAGGTCAGCACGGTGAAGATCGATGGATCCGGATGGTCGAAGGCAATCGCGCCAACCGGTGCGAAGCTACGCAGATTGTACTTGTAGGGCGCGTAGTTGCCGTGCCAGGCCACCACGTCGATCGGCGAATGCGGAAGCTCGCACCGAAACAGCGAGCCGCCCCATTTGACGAACAATTCCGTCGGCGTATCCTTGTCCTCATAGGCTGCCACCGGCGTCAGAAAATCACGCGCATTGGCCAGGCAATTGGCCCCGATCGGCCCGCGCTCCGGCAGCGTGAAGGCACCGCCATAGTTCTCGCAGAGATAGCCGCGCGCGGGCCCTGCCGGAATCTCGGCGCGGAACTTCACCCCGCGCGGGATCACGGCGATCTCGCCCGGCTCGATATCGATCCGCCCGAATTCGGTGACAAAGCGCACCTGTCCTTGTTGCGCCACAAACAGCATCTCGCCATCGGCATTGTAGAAGTGCTGGTCGACCATCGATTTGGTGATCAGATAGACATGCGCTGCCATGCCGGCCTGCGTATTGACGTCGCCGGCCGTGGTGATGGTCTGCACGCCCTGAAGGAAAGTGATCTCCTGCTTCGGGATTGGCGTCGGATCCCAGCGCAGTTGCGCGATCGGCAGATCATTTTCATGGCACGGTGCCGACCGCCATAAGCCGGCATCGACCTTGGCAAAGCGACCCGAATGCTTGACCGACGGGCGGATGCGATAGAGCCACGAGCGTTCGTTGGCGCCGCGCGGCGCCGTAAACGGTGAGCCCGACAACTGTTCGGCGTAAAGTCCATAGGCGCAGCGTTGCGGCGAGTTGCGCCCCATCGGCAGGGCGCCGGGCAGCGATTCGGTTTCGAAACTGTTGCCGAACCCGGACATATAGCCCGGCGTTACCTGCACCGAGCTTCTCGCGATCGAATCGGCCGAGGTGTTGATATTCATGACTATCCTCCTTGCAGGGCGGCCCACATTTCGCGGTCGCGCTTGTCGGTCCAGATCACGGGATCGTCGATCCCTGAGGCTTCGTCGAATGCGCGCGAGACGTTGAAAGGCAGGCAGTGCTCGTAGATTGCAAAGCTGGAGAATTTCGGGTCCATGGCCTCGCGCGCCGCCGCCATCGTCTGCTTCAGGTTCCACGCCTTCGCGACAGATGCTTCGGCAGCGCTATAAAGCGTGGTGACGAAATCGCGCGTCATCGCGATCGCCTCGCGGCCGGTCGCAACCCCCTTCAGCGCATCGCCCCGGCCCGGCGCGATCGCCTTCGGATTGAAGGCGCGAATTTCATTCAGCGTGGCTGGCCATTCGCGCAAATGCGCGTCGCCGCAATAGCAGGCGGAGTGATATTCGATGAGGTCGCCGGAGAACATCACCTCGGCATCCGGCACCCATGCGACAATGTCGCCCGAGGTGTGACCGGCCCCGAGCTGAATCAGCCTCACTTCCCGCTCGCCGAGATAGATCGACATGTCGCCTTCGAAGGTCAGGGTCGGCCAGGTCAGGCCGGGGATGCTCTGCGCATCCTGGAACAGGCGCGGAAAGCGGCCATATTCGGAATCCCAATCCTGCTGACCGCGCTCGGCCACCAGGCGGCGCGTCTCCTCGGATGCGATGATCGCCTGCGCGCGATAGGCGGAGGCGCCGAGAACGCGAACGGCGTGATAGTGCGACAGCACCACATATTTTATCGGCTTGTCGGTGACGGCTCGCACCCGCTCGATCACCTTGTTGGCCATCGCAGGCGTCGCCTGCGCGTCGAACACGAGGCAACCGTCTTCGCCGACGATAACAGCGGAATTGGGATCACCCTCTGCTGTGAACGCGTAGAGGTCGGGACCGATCTCGGAAAACGTGACCTTCTTTTCCGCAAGATCGCCGGTGGAAGCAAAGCCCTTTGTCATCACGAAAAACCCCTGAATGGACGTGCTATTGTTGTTGCTGTTGCTCCTGGTCCGCCTCGAACAGGCGCCGTTTGGCAAGCGCGATCGCCTCGCGCAGAACGTCGATGTCGCCGATGTGATTGGCCAGGATCAGAACCAGCGCCGCATCAAGATCGGCACTCTGTTCGTCGTTGAGGCCACGATGCGCTTCGACGATGGCGCGAAACGCATCATCGGGTTTTACGAAATTCGAACTGGCGGAGAGCGGCATGACAAAGCCTTCAGTTCAGCCTGGTGAAGCGAATGTCAAATCCACCATACCAGAG
>Ga0318533_10002132_pt1 | contig 10246 bp, 10 predicted proteins | sample GRESIP053b4f27_FD_203675 | JGI IMG/M metagenome (GOLD analysis project Ga0318533, IMG submission 203675) | Tropical soil microbial communities from Luquillo Experimental Forest, Puerto Rico - GRE.SIPMG.053b4f27 | ecosystem: Environmental > Terrestrial > Soil > Tropical forest > Bulk soil...
CCCTGCGCGACGTTGAGGCCTATCTCTTCGAACGCTCGCGCGTCTATCTGAGCGAGCAGCGATTCAAAGATGACGCCTACTGGAGTGCTGTTTCCAGATCATCCGCTAGCCTTCCTCGTCTTCCAGCAGCTCTGGCAGATCGGTGATCGCACCACCAAAAAAGGTGACGTTGTGAAACGCGTCATGCACGATTGCCTCTGCCAAGGCGCGCGCCTCAGCGCCATTGGTGCCCACGACAAAGATGCGGGTGTTGTGATCGGTCATCGGCAGACGCCCGTCATCCTTGGCTTGGGAGGCTTCAGGTAAGGGTATCGACACGGCGTTGTGAAGGCGCGGCTTCAGACCTGCCTTGGCTCTCCCGTCGATCAATACTGATGTCGCATCCTGCGCGAGCAGCCGCAGCAACGCCGGCTTTTCCACCTGCATGACACCGCCGAGGGCCCGCCAGCCGGGGGCGCCCAATTGGTATCTCCGGACGTTTCGGTATCCGAGTTTGGTCAAGTCATCGGCAAGCCGCTCGCTACGGCCGCAAAAGAGACCGTTGCAGTACAAGATCAGCGGCTGACTTTTGTCCGGGATGGTTTTCGCGACCTCGGCTGCGTCGCCGACGTACAACGCAGGCGTCGTGCCTGCCTTTGCCGGAACCGCTCGCGCGCCGGGGATATGACTGACGGCATATTCTTCGTAAGGTCTGGCGTCGAGGACGATCGCCCTGCCGTCGCTCAACGCCGCTTTGAGTTCGGCAGTGCTCATCTCGGGACTGCCTGCGCCATTGCCGAGGACCCCATCGAAGACGCTCGGCGCCTCGCGCCCATACGCCGAAGGTTGCGGTTGCACCTTCGTCGAAGCGGCTATGGCACTCATCACCATGATTCCAACGACAAATACGATTCCAGCCTGTCGACCTCTGGTCATTGACCAACTCCATCTGTCCGTGCCGCGACGACGAAATTGTTTGCCGTTGCAAACCATCCTTCCTTCTTGGGATCTCATACGTCGTCATCGTGGCGAGTGCTGCGTGATCAGCATTCGATGACGCCGATGTTGAAGCAGCCGGTTTAAGGCAGTTTTATCGCGTCCGCGGCACAAACCATGCGACAGGCAGCGCTGGCGCACGGCGCCAGGTTGCTACGTTCGCCGCGCTCCAATCACGATGACTCGATGGACAGGCTTTCGGCACGCCTCTGCTGCGCGAAGCGCCGATCGTCTTGGCAAACCGTCCAGACTGCTACTGGACGCTCTCTTTGCTGCTCTCGCGCGGGGGCGTGACCGACGCCGGCGGAAGGGTCGGGACGGTAGCGAAGTTTGCCGGTAGCGCGCCCGTCAGGCTCTCAAGAAACGCCACTATGTCGCTCGTTTCGACTTCGCCCAGCGTCACTCCGAGCTGCACCCGCGCCATGACGCGGACGGCCTCCGGAAGCGTCGCCACAGATCCGTCGTGAAAATAGGGCGGGGTCATCGCGACATTCCGCAGGCTGGCAACCCGGAAAACATAAAGGTCGTCGGGGTTCTTGGTGACATCGGCGCGTCCGTCGTCGAGGGTTTGGCTGCCCGTTGCCTTCCAATAGGGCTCAACGACGCCAAATTTTCGGTACATTCCGCCGCCAACGAGGACGCCGTTGTGGCACGCTACGCAGCCGGTATTGATGAAGGTATCGAGGCCACCGCGAGCTTTGGGCGACAACGCATTGACGTCACCAGCGAGGTAGCGATCAAAAGGCGATGGTGTCACCAAGGTCCGCTCGTAGGCCCCGATGGCCTTGGCGATGTTTGCGCCCGTCATTGGATGAGGATCGTCAGGAAAAGCCGCTTTGAACAGCGGGGCGTAACTCGGAACTTGCTCGAGCCGGTCGATAACTGCCTTCTCGTCCGGTTGCCCGTTCGTGATTGGCGACGCGAGGGCCTTTATCACCTGATCCTCGAGGCTGTCACGGTCGCCGCGCCAGTGAATGATGAAATTGAGCCCGGCATTGAGGACTGTCGGGGCATGGCGCGGATGCGATCGCTGCCTGACACCGATCGACTTGGGCAGCCCGTCCGTTCCGTGGCGTGCTGGTTGATGGCAACTGGAACAACTGACATCGGCGTCGACCGTCAGTCGGGGATCGAAGAAGAGCAGTCGGCCGAGATCGACTCGTTGCGGCGTAATCGGCGCCTCCGGCGTCGCCATGTCCTGCGGTAGCGGCTGAAACAGTCCCTGAGCCTGCTTGAGCCGGTCCGCTTCGCTCTCCGCTGCGGCTGCCGGCGCAACGACGCCCAGCAGCACGATGCCGGCGAAGCAGAGGTGTACCTTCATCAGCTATCTCCCTCGGCCATTAACCCCGTTACCGCTCCCGGCTTCGAAGCTTTCACGAAATCTTGATCCGCTGCGCGGAGATCAGATGCGCTGGGGCGAACTTGCGCTCCCGAAGCCAGAGGCCGAGGCCGACGGCGGCGACGATGGCAAGTTCCACCGTGCCTGCCCAAGAGGCGGCAACATAGATCTGAGACAGGTCTGTCGAGATGACATGAGCGGTCGTTGCACTCCCCCCAAAGGGTTCGTGTACCGCACCGCCGATCATACATCCGATGAGTCGATTCATGGCTCTCTCCTTCGCGGTACATACATCGAGGAGTAGCGAAGCGGTCTACATTTAAGGCAAAATTAAACGTCGGCCTGCGTTAATCACAGATCGGTGAGGCCGCGACCTTCCGTATCGAGCGCTGCCGTAGAACGCATCGACATCGGCGGCACTTGCAGGCCGAGTGCCCGCTCGATGAAGCGTGTAATCAAAGAGACGGCCAGGCGCGGCATTCGCTCGCGATGATGCGCGTACTAAAAACCTCGTTCCGTATTTCGCGCCCAGCAGTCAGCGGCACGCTGTGCACTTTTGCGCCGGCCGTCAACCGAAGAGTGGTGCGAGAGCGGGCGCGACCAGCGCAACTCCCGAGACCAGCAACAGGACCAGCACCAGCTCGCGAAAGCCGGCTTCATCGAGATGTCCGTAAAGCTTTAGTCCCAGCCACGTCCCTGCCAGCAATGCCGGAAGGCCGATGCCAAAGAACCAGACGGTGTCGATCGATATCGCGCCGCTGATCCCCAGCCACAGCCCGCTCATGGCGAATATCGCGACCCCGATCGGCTGGAAGATCGCGCGCTGCTCGTCCTTGGGCCAACCACGAAGGCCGCACCAGATGGTCGTGAGAATGCCGGCAAGGCCGGTGAGGCCGCCGAGAATCCCGTTCAGAAAGCCCACGCCTGCATCGGCGGTGGCGCCCCCGGCCTTGACGGGCTTCATCGCCGGTCGGGCGAGGCTATACGCGCTGTAGAGTGCGAGCACCACGCCGACGGTGACGCGGACGTAGTCAGGACGGGTCCATCCGAGAATCGCCACCCCCAAAGGGACGCCAAAGGCCGCCCCCAACAGGAATGGCCACAGCCGGCTCCAGCGCAGCGCGTGCCGTAATTTCCAGACCGAAATGCCCTGCACTACCAGCCCGAACGCGATGATCAGCGTTGCGGTCTGCATCGGCGTGAGGATGTGCAGCCAAATGGCGGCGGCAATCAATCCGAATGCAAACCCCGCTACCCCTGTGACAAGGGCGGCGGCAAACGTCGCCGTCAGATAAATGGCCACGTTGAGGATCGTCGCATCCATCGATCGCTCGTCCTCCTCTGCGCGCGTGGCGGCGCTCGGCATCGGCGGCGTCGCATCGCGCTTTCGACGGCATCGATCTGCTACGCGTCAGCAACGCGACGGTCGCATCGGTAAAAAGCCATCGATGCGACTTACGCTCGGAGCGTTTGTTTAAGGCAGTTTTAAAAGCACAAACGCGGCACGCCTTTTTGCAGAGCTGCAAACTTGCAGCTGTGCGCTAGTCGCTCCGGCGCCGCCGTAGAACACCGGCACGCTCGATACGAAAGCGCGATCTCACCGATGTGTGATCGGCGCAAGCCGGCGTTTAATTTTGCCTTAAATGCAGGCCGCTTTGCTCTGCCCGTCGATGGCTCATGTACCACGAAGGAGAGAGACATGATTCGACTCATCGGATGGGTGATCCGTGGTGCATTACTCGCGGGAAGCGTCGGCCTGATGATCGCGAACGCGCAACAGGCCCCGGCACCCGCTTTCATTGCGGGAGACCGCCCAGTGACCGCGGAGCAAGTCTTGGAGAAGTTGCAAACGGACGGATGGTCAAACGTCGTCATCTCCCGCAACGGCAGATATATCGAAGTGACCGGGTCCATGAATGGGGAGACGAGCAAAATGGCGGTCGACTCGCAAACGGGTCGCCTTCGTGCCGACAACGACGACGATGACGACGATTGAGCCGGATGGCGCGCCGCTTCTCCTCCCTGGATCGGCGCGTGCCGGAGAGCGGCGAAGGTTTGGGCCTTCGCCGCTTCCCACCTGAAGCGCCGCAGTCGCGTTCGACCTCGTCGGTTTTCGAAGACGGCGATGCCTAGTTGCGTGTTGAAGGCCGACGCTTATCTCTCGTCTTCCACTGTGCACTTGCCGGCGATCTTCGAATCTCCGGCTTGCACCGGCGGAAATGACAGCGTGAAGATAGCGCCGCCGTCCGGATTGTCTGCGACGCTGACACTGCCGCGATGCGCGCGCATGATTTCGCCGACGATGGCGAGGCCGAGGCCGGCGCCTTCCTTCTTTTCGCCCGCGCCGCGCCAGAACCGCTTGAAAATGTTCTCGCGATCCTTCCGCGGCACGCCGCTGCCGCGATCGATCACTTCGATCCGGCCGACACGATCGACCGTCACGGTCACTTCCGTCCCTGCCGGCGCGTGAGCGACCGCGTTCTCGATCAGATTTCTCAGCGCATCTTCGAGCGCGTGAACGTTTGCCTTGACGTTCACTGGCCACTCGGTTCCGGCGAACGCAATGGTCTTACCCTGGGCGATGGCCCAGGGCGCCATCGCGGCCACAGCCGAGGATGCGACTTTGTTGAGATCCACGGTGCCGAACTCGAGCGCGACGGAATCCAACCGGGCGACGCGAAGCAGTTGCTCGACGAGCCTGTTCATGCGCGCGACGTCGGTCCGCAATTTCTCGAGCTCGCCGTTTCCATCCATCGTCTCCAGGGCCGAGGTGATGATGGCGAGCGGCGTGCGAAGCTCATGGGCGGCATTGGCGGTGAACTCGCGCTGCACGGCGAAGCCCTTCTCGAGCCGATCGAGCGCATGGTTTATGGAAGCCACCAGCGGCATGATTTCCGTCGGCAGGTTTTGTTGCGGCAACCGCACCGACGTCGCATCAGGACCGATCGATGCGGCCATCCGGGAAACCTCGCGCACGGGTTTGAGTCCGTCGCGGATTGCAAAGATGCCGATTGCCAATGTGGCCAGCATGAGCAGCGGGCTCACCCAAATGGCATGAAGTACGAATTCGCGCAAAAGCGACCTGATGAGAGCGTCCGATCCTTCGGTCCGCGCGACCGATATCCACATCGGACCCGCGGCCGTCTGCAGGGCGACGGTCAAGCCGTAGTAAGTCTCGGAGCCAAAATCCTCGGACCCGGCGCCACTGAGGCGGAAATAGCTCGGCTCATCCGTGGCCGGAGGCCAGTTGGCCACCCGCTCGCCAAACTCGGCGAGGGATGCGGCAATGACGCGGCCATTGGTATCACGGATGGCGAACAGGTCATCTTCGGGTGCCGCCGCATATGCGGCAGCAAGCCTCGAGGGCAGCTCAAGGCGAGGCTGGCCGGCACCGCCCGCGACCATCGCCCGCGCGAGATCCTCGGCGCGCAGGCCGAGTTCGCGGTCATTCAACGATCCCGCCGTGTCGTAGGCTTGGTAGACCAAAACACCGACCGCGATCGCCGCGGCGGCGACATACAAGACCGCGAGGCGCACCGCGAGGCGCACTTGCAACGAGCGAAATCGGCCGAAACTCATCCTTTTGTCTCGGCGAGCAAATAGCCTACTCCGCGCACAGTATGAATTTCCGCGCTGGCTGCGGCGTCTTGCAGCTTGCGCCGCAGGTGATGCACGTGCACCGGAACGGCGTTTGATTCGAGCTCCTCGTCGATGCCGTAGAGCTTTTCTTCGAGAACGCTCTTCGGTACGACGCGGCCCTGGCGGCGGAGCAGGTGCTCCAAGATCGCAGCTTCACGACGAGGGAGTTGCAATGAAATGCCGGCAACGCTTGCGTCTCGACCGATGGTATCGAAGACGATATTGCCGGCCTTGAGGGTGGTACCGAGCGCCGCTCCCGGACGGCGCAGCAGCGCCTTCGTGCGAGCAATGAGCTCGCTCATCGCGAATGGTTTCACGAGATAGTCGTCTGCGCCCGCATCGAGGCCGAGAACACGCTGCTCCACCGCATCGCGTGCCGTGAGGATCAAAATGGGTATGCGGTTTCCAGCAGGCCGCAATTCAGTCAGCAGGTTCAGCCCGTCACCGTCGGGGAGCCCGAGGTCGAGGATTGCGGCATCGTAGGCGGTATTTGCCAATGCTTCCCGCGCATCGGCCCGCCGCCGCACGGTGTCCACGGCAAACTCGGCGCGCTCCAGCGCAGCTTTGATGATTTCCGAAATCCGAGGCTCATCTTCGACGACCAGAAGACGCATATGATTGCTCTTCAAAACTGGCATGCTTCTTTCGGTTGACCTCGCCAGCGCGCGCCTGCTTCAACACATGCGAAGTTTAAGACAGTTTTAAGCCGCCTGCGATCGTGCAGCTGCGCGCACTTTGTCCATAATCTTTCGAAGTAACATACGCCTCTCGGACTTGTGACCGTCGCCGATCATCCCGCCCAACTCAGCATAAACCTGCCTTAAACGGACCTCTCCAGCGTTAGTGCGATCGCGCGCATCCGCCCCCGACGGATCGGCGCGTTGAACGAAGAACGAATTCCCCGGAGCACCGCTCAGCGGCCATCGCGGATCGGGCACCTGGATGGAGGTCGGTTACCATGGCAAATGGCACCGTCGTGCTCTACGCCTCGCGGTTCGGCAAGCCGCTGCAAACACATCACAAAGTCGTGCTCGACTTGAACGCCAAGGCTATCGCTAGGATCAAGGGTTATAAGTTTGAGGGGCCCTACGATCCAGAACATAACTATTCCGGTCCGCTTTTCTTCGTGCCGGATGACACCTTGCTGCTGGATGAAGCAGCATGTCTCGGCATTCGTTCTCCGAATCATCTCTACGGCGGCGTCGTGCCCCATCTTTTCGTGAAAACGAAAGCCATTACCCACGGCCTGGTCGATCGTGACGCGGAGCGGCCACCGGGCTGGTCCACGGCTTTCGCCGAGCGAGTGCGGGAGATCGTGTTGCCGGGGTACACCGTATTCAGCAACCGCGATGCCCAGGTGGCGGCTAGACGCATGCTCACGCGCGGCCCGATCCGTCTGAAGAAACCGCTCAGTGCGTCGGGAAAAGATCAGACGGTGGTTACAAGCCTAGATAAGCTCGATGCCGTGCTGGAGAAGGTCAGTGCCGAGGAGATGGCCGAATATGGACTGGTGCTCGAAGAGAACTTGCGCCAGGTCAGGACATTGAGCGTCGGGGAGGTCGCGGTCGGCGGCCTCAAAATCAGCTACCACGGAACGCAAAGGACCGTGGCGGACAATGAAGGGCGGCCGGTCTACGGCGGATCCGAGCTCGTATGCGTGCGCGGCGGTTGGGAGGTTCTCCGTGCGCTCCCGATGTCGAGTGAGGTACGCGCCGCCGTGGTTGCAGCAAGACGATACGATGAGGCAACCGAGGAGTTCCACGGCTTCACGGCCTCGCGGCGGAACTACGATGTGGCTCAGGGAATCGGCGCCGACGGTTGGCCACAATCAGGCGTGCTCGAGCCTTCCTGGCGCGTGGGTGGCGCGAGCAGCGCTGAACTCGCGGCATTGGCAGCGTTCGCGCGGGATCCGTCGTTAAAGATCGTTCGCGCCGCGCACGTTGAGGAATATGGCGAAGGCCGCCGAGCTCCCGCAGACGCGATCATCGAGTTTCAGGGCGACGATCCTGAGGCAGGCCCGCTGCTCCGATACACCATCGGGGCTCCACAAGATCAGCAGTTGCGTCAAAAAATCTGTGGCCGATGTGGCGGGGCTTGGGGGGACTTGCCGGTGCCGGCGATCTCATCCGACGCTGACAGCCGCGTCATACGATTGCGATCACGAACCGGCGCTTCGCAGCGAAGTCAGCGGGGGAACGCCCCAATCGGTTATTCCGGATCAGAGTACTCACCGGTTGCCGACCTTTCGAAATACGAATGCCAGGAAAGCGAGGATGATTATCGGCATCGCATGGTCGTAAACGCCATTGCCCTGGTCTTTGTCAGCCTGCTGAGCGTGGCGGGCTTTTGGCTGGTCAATGCGATCGGGCATAGCTGAAGCGGCAGTATGCATCCGCGAGGCGGCCTTCCGCCGCATCGTGCTTTTCCCCCTTGCCACGACGCACTTTGCTCCGTCGCGGCGACGCGTTAAAGCTTGCGGCATGTCCAATGATTCCACCCGCCAACATCTCATCGGCACCTGGAAGCTCATCACGGCGGTGCGCGAGGAAATTTCCTCTGGCACCAAGACCGAGTTTCTGGGGCCCAGTCCGGTCGGCTACATCAACTACGGCGCCGACGGGCGCATGCTCGTGCTCACCGTGGGGAGCGGCCGCCGCAAGCCCGCCGGACCGAAGGCGACCTCCGCGGAGGTCGAAGCGCTGTTTCGCAGCATGACCAGCTATGGCGGCACCTACACCATCGACGGCAACGAGATCACCCATCACGTCGACGTCTCCTGGAACCAGAGCTGGACCGGCACCGATCAGAAGCGCTTCGAGGGCAATCGCGTCTATCTGTCGACGCAGCCTTCGCTCGATCCCATCACCGGCACGATGAGCACGCCTGTCAAGGCCCCCTTGGATTTTTCGTAACCCCTTGATTTTGCTCATAAGCCCTTGTTTGTAAAGAATAATTGCTCTGTGCATATGGTCCAAAATCGGTTGCATGATACCACGGTTCATGGCAAGCTGGGATGTAAGCCACCATTCGGTGTAAGCCAATGCGGGCACCATCCACCCACGCCATTTTATCAGCCCCTCCTGGGCGGGTCTACTACGGCGACGGGCTGTGCCTCAAAGTCACGGCGACCAGCCGTATCTGGATTTTCCGCTACACGTCGCTGCTCACACACCGCCCAACAGAAACAACTATCGGTCCATTCCCTGCACTTTCCTACCACGACGCCCGCAACGAAATAACGCGAATGCGGCAGTTGCTCGCACAGAACAAAGACCCGGTGCAGGAGAAGCGTAAGGACCGCGCCAAGGGAACCACGTTCGCCCAAGCATGTGAGGGCTGGATCGACAAGCATCACTCAAAATGGCGCAGCCTGCGTCACGTCAAGATCCTACTCGGCAAGCACAGCAAACCGATCGCCGACATTCCGGTACGCATGATAACGCGGGCCATGGTCATAAACGCTTTATCCGATCTATGGCTGCATCATCCAAAGCAGGCCCGTCGTGCCCTGGCGATGTGGGCTCAAGTGTTCGATTACGCGAAAATCATGGACTACCGCGATGGCGATAATCCCGCTCAGTGGCGCGGCAATATGGAGCACGTATTCACCGAGAGCCCTAAGAATGACCGCAAACATTATGCATCGCTTCCATTCAAATTCGTGCCGGAGCTAATGCGACGACTGCGACTGCGGCAAGGTCGCAGCCATGCTGCCGCAGCATTAGAGTTTCAAATTCTTTGCGCCTCGCGCCCCGGTGAAGTTCTAAACATGCGATGGCAGGAGCTTGATCTATTTAATCGCATCTGGACTTTACCGCCTGAGCGCACGAAGCAAAACCATCAGCACCGTGTTCCATTCCCCGTAAGGTGCATGGAAATTCTTTCAGTGCAGAATGAGTATCGTACGGGTAATTTCGTATTTACTGGACGCTCTAACCGTGAGCCTTTGAACCCGAAGGCTATACGCGACCTATTACGCGCGATGAATGTACCCATGACACCGCACGGATTTAGAGCCAGCTTCCGTAATTGGTGCGCACACACCCGCCAAGACCGCGACCTTTCCGAGCTCAGCCTTGGCCATACGGTGAAGGGCCAAGTCGAAAGCGCATATTGGACGGACGATATGCTGGAGCAGCGCCGCGAGATGATGCAGACGTGGGCTGAGTATTGCGGCTAGATCATCCGCTCCTAAACGCTACGCCCCGCACGCTTCTCCAGAGACTGTTCTATTAGCTCGGGCCAACGTATCCGGGGCGCTGGCGTGGCCGCTGGTGCGGCGGCGGGCGGTGT
>Ga0318533_10002139_pt1 | contig 10235 bp, 9 predicted proteins | sample GRESIP053b4f27_FD_203675 | JGI IMG/M metagenome (GOLD analysis project Ga0318533, IMG submission 203675) | Tropical soil microbial communities from Luquillo Experimental Forest, Puerto Rico - GRE.SIPMG.053b4f27 | ecosystem: Environmental > Terrestrial > Soil > Tropical forest > Bulk soil...
TGCCTTCATGCCGGTCAAGGTCGAGGCGGTGACGAAGGACGCGTTCCAACATTGGCTGGCCGACGCGAAGAAGAAGTTCGCGCGGGGTGACGACGGTAGTGGGGCGCTCCGCGTCGCGGCGGTTCCTGAGCCGCCGGACGCCGCCCACCCGGCGCGCACGGGCAATTGAGATCGAGGGAGTGAGGGATGGCTTACGAGCGCGACGCTCACATCGCCGACCTACATGGCCACGAGGGCTACGGCCACGGCCATGCCCCGGGGTTCTTCACTCGCTGGTTTTGCTCGACCAACCACAAGGACATCGGCACTCTCTACCTGCTCTTCGCGATATGCGCCGGGGTGATCGGCGGCGCCTTGTCGGTCGTCGCGCGGGTACAGCTGATGCATCCGGGCAATCATTTTATCGAAGACCATCAGCTGTATAACGTGATCGTCACCGCGCACGGGTTGATCATGGTCTTTTTCGTGGTCATGCCGGCGATGATCGGTGGGTTTGGCAATTGGCTCGTGCCGCTGATGATCGGCTCGCCGGACATGGCCTTCCCGCGTATGAACAACATAAGTTTCTGGCTCTTGATCCCGGCCTTTGCGCTCTTGGTCGGGTCGACGATAGTCGGCCAAGGCGCCGGTGTCGGCTGGACGGTCTATCCGCCGCTTTCGGGGCCGCTCGGACATCCCGGACCGGCGGTCGACATGGTGATCTTCTCGCTGCATCTTGCCGGCGCCGCGTCGATCATGGGCGCTATCAACTTCATCACGACGATCTTCAACATGCGCGCGCCGGGTATGACGATGCACAAGATGCCACTCTTCGTATGGGCGATCCTGGTGACGGCCTTCCTGTTGCTGCTATCGCTGCCGGTGCTCGCCGGAGCGATTACGATGCTGCTGACCGACCGCAATTTCGGCACCACTTTTTTCGACCCGGCAGGCGGCGGCGACCCGCTGCTGTTCTTGAACCTGTTCTGGTTCTTCGGCCATCCCGAGGTATACATTCTGATCCTGCCGGGTTTCGGGATGATCTCACAGGTGGTGTCGACCTTTTCCAAGAAGCCGATCTTCGGCTATCTCGGCATGGCCTATGCCATGATGGCGATCGGCGTCATCGGCTTCATCGTTTGGGCGCATCATATGTTCACGACCGGGATTTCGGTCGATACACGCGCCTACTTTACGGCGGCAACGATGGTGATCGCGGTGCCCACCGGGGTTAAGATCTTCTCGTGGATCGCGACGATGTGGGGCGGGTCGATCGAGTTCAAGACGCCCATGCTGTGGGCAATGGGGTTCATTTTTCTGTTCACGATCGGCGGCGTGACCGGGGTGGTACTGGCCAATGCCGGCGTTGATTTCGCACTACACAATACTTACTACGTGATCGCTCATTTTCATTACGTGCTCTCGCTCGGTGCGGTGTTTTCAATTTTTGCCGGTTTCTACTACTGGATCGGCAAAATGTCCGGCCGGCAATACAACGAGACGTTTGGCAAGATTCATTTCTGGACCACCTTCATCGGGGTCAACCTGACCTTTTTCCCGATGCATTTTCTCGGTCTTGCCGGCATGCCCCGGCGCATCGCCGATTATCCGGATGCGTTCGCCGGCTGGAACATGGTAGCCTCGATCGGCTCGTATATCTCCTACGTGTCGACCCTGTTTTTTGTCTTTATCGTGCTTCACACCCTCTTCGCTGGGCGTTGGGTCGGTGCCAATTATTGGGGCGAGGGCGCGACAACCCTCGAATGGAAAGTCTCATCGCCACCGCCGTTCCACAGCTATGAAGAGTTGCCCGTCATTTCATGAGCGTCCGTCGCCGTGACTGAATTGTCCGACGCACCGGCCGCGGCCGCCATCCGATTTGGAATGACCGCTGGGGCGGAGGTCGCGGACTATGTAGAGATCCTGAAGCCCCGAGTCATGGCGCTCGTCGTCTTCACCGGGTTCGTCGGGCTGGTCGTGGCACCCGGACACCTCCATCCGGTGCTGGCGGTGGTCGCGGTGCTGTGCCTCGCTGTTGGCGCCGGCGCGGCAGGCGCCATCAACATGTGGTATGAGCGCGACATCGACGCGCTAATGCGGCGCACCGCCGGACGGCCGCTACCCGCGGGTCGCATGATGCCGGGTGAGGCGTTGGGCTTTAGCGTGGTACTCGGGGTCGGTGCGGTGCTACTCATGGGGCTCGCCGTCAACTGGGTAGCAGCTGAGCTGTTAGCGCTCACGATCGGTTTTTACGTCTTCGTCTATACGATCTGGCTAAAGCGACGGACGCCGCAGAATATCGTGATCGGCGGCGCCGCCGGCGCCTTTCCGCCGATCATCGGCTGGGCGGCGGTGACAGGGGACATCGGCTGGGGCGCCATCGCGTTGTTCGCGATCATTTTTTTCTGGACCCCGCCGCACTTCTGGGCGTTGTCGCTTTACCGGACCGGCGATTATGCGGCCGCCGGCGTACCGATGCTGCCGGTCGTGGCCGGGCCGCGCGAAACCAAACGCCAGATGCTGTTGTACACTCTGGTGCTGTGGCCGGCCGCGGCGGTGCCCTGGCTGCTCGGTGTGGCAGGCGGGCTCTACGTCGCCTGCGCGCTGCTGTTGAGTGCGGTCTTCACCGGCGCGGCGATCCAGGTCTGTTACGACAAAGGCGAGCGCAGCGCCCGCCGGATGTTCGGCTTCTCGCTATTGTACCTGTTCCTGGTCTTCAGCCTGCTGTTAGTGGACCACACCGGCGGAATTTGGCATTGAAGGTGATGGACCTTGAACCAGAGCGGCGGCGGACGATCCGCGCGCGCAATCGCGCGTTGCTCGCTGTGCTAGTGGGCTTGGCAGCACTGTTCTACGCCATCACGATCGCCCGGATGGGTGGTTAGGGATGCCGGGAGCGATGCGAGCGCAACAGCGTCGCCGCAACGGCGCAACCGTGTTGCTTCTCGCGTCGGTGGTCGCCGGCATGGCTGGCCTGTCGTTCGCCTCGGTGCCGCTCTATCGCCTGTTTTGCCAGGCAACCGGCCTGGGCGGCGCCACCCAGCGCGCCACGACCGCGCCGGCCGAGGCGGCAGGGGCCGTCGTCACGATCCGCTTCGATGCCGAGACTGCGCCGGGTCTCGGCTGGGAGTTTCGCCCATTGAAGGGCATGGTCAGTGTGCATCCAGGCGAGGAGCGGCAAATCCTCTACCGCGCCGTCAATAACACCGCCGAGCCGGTGACCGGCTCGGCCACCTACAACGTGACACCCGCCAAAGCCGGAATCTATTTCGACAAGCTGCAATGCTTCTGTTTCTCCGAGCAGCATCTCGCAGCGGGCGAGAGCGTCAACATGCCGGTGGTCTTTTTTGTCGATCCCGACATCCTGACGGACCCGAACACCAGTGACGTGCGGACAATCACGCTGTCTTATACGATGTTCCGAGTGCATCAGCCGCCGTGGCCGACGGCTTCCGCAGCGTGGCCGGCACGCTCCGTGAATTGACCGAACGGGGCCCATATCCATGAGCGAGACGCACGCCGCGCCAAAGCATCCCTATCATTTGGTTGATCCCAGTCCGTGGCCGATAATCGGTGCGATCGCCGCCGGGTTTTTGACCAGCGGCGGCGTCCTTTACATGCACGGCTACGGCTGGACCCTGCTGATCATCGGGATCGTCTCAGTGCTTGCGATCATGGCAGTGTGGTGGCGCGACGTGATCCGCGAAGCGACCTTTCAGGGCTACCACACTCCGGTCGTGCAGCTCGGCCTGCGCTACGGGATGGCGTTGTTCATCGCCTCCGAGGTGATGTTCTTTACCGCCTTCTTCTGGGCGTTCTTCGCGTCGAGCCTGTTTCCGGTTGGCGGTGTCTGGCCGCCCAAAAACATTCATCCGTTCAACCCGTTTGAATTCCCGTTTCTCAACACGCTAATACTGTTGTTGTCGGGGACCACGGTCACCTGGGCGCACCATTCTTTGATTGAGGGGGACCGCAACGGGTTGCTGCGCGGCCTGGCGCTGACCGTCTTTCTGGGACTCTGCTTCACTTCGGTGCAAGCCTACGAATACAGCCACGCCCCATTTCACTTCACCGGCGGCATCTATCCCTCGACCTTTTTCATGGCCACCGGCTTTCACGGATTCCACGTCATCATCGGCACGACCTTCCTGATCGTCTGCCTCTATCGAGCGTGGGCGGGACACTTCAAACCCGATCATCACTTTGGCTTCGAGGCGGCCGCCTGGTATTGGCATTTCGTGGACGTGGTTTGGCTTTTCCTTTTTGTATGCGTTTATTGGTGGGGCGAGGGGAGTGGCGGCGCCGGTCCGGCTGGCTGATAGCCTGGTGGCGATGGAACATTTTCCCGCCGTCCCTCTGCGACGCGCGGCGTTGGGTTGCCGATGTCCGCAGTGCGGCAAGGGCCGACTCTTTTCCGGCCTTTTGAGCGTACGTCAAGCATGTGCGGTTTGCGGGCTCGACCTGTCGGCGCAGGACGCCGGCGACGGCCCGGCGGTTTTTGCGATTCTGGTGCTGGGAATGCTTGTCGTCGGCCTAGCGGCATTGGTCGAGGTCAATTTTTCGCCGCCCATCTGGGTGCATCTAGTTTTGTGGGCGCCGTTGATTTTGATCGGCGCGGTGGCGATGTTGCGCCCGCTCAAGGCCGGGTTGATTGCACTACAATATCGGCATCGGCGGCTCGGTACCTCGCCGCCGTCCTGATACTTGGGTCCGCTGATGGCCGGCATGACCCGGGTTCGCCCACTGTTCTGGCCGACCGTGTTCAGCGTGCCGGTAGTGCTTCTGTTGCTCGGGCTCGGCTCTTGGCAGATCGAGCGCCTGTTGTGGAAGCGCGAGCTGATCGCGCACCGTCAGGCGGCGCTGGCGGCAGCTCCAGTCGCCGCCCCGCGCAGCTTGGAAGAAGCGCGCGGCATGGAGTTCCACCACGTCACCGACGAGGGCGTCTTTCTGCACGACAAGGAGATCTTTCTCGGCGCGACATCTGAGGCTGGGAGAAATGGTTACCAGGTGCTGACCCCACTTGAGGAGCCCAGCGGCCGCATCGTCTTCGTCAATCGCGGGTTCATTCCGGCGGAGCTCAAGGATCCGGCAAAACGGTCCGCCGGTCAACTCGGTGGCACGGTCCTGGTGGCGGGATTGCTGCGGCTGCCGTCGGGCGAAAAACCCGCCTGGTTTCTGCCGGACAACCGCGCCGACCTGAACTATTGGTTCTGGGTCGATCTGCCGGCAATGGCCATAGCCGATAGGCTCGATCGGGTCGCATCCTTCTATATTGATGCCGACACGACCCCGAACCCGGGAGGTTGGCCGAAGGGCGGCGTCACCCGCCTCCAGCTGCCGAACGACCATCTGCAATATGCGATCACGTGGTTTTCCCTGGCGGTTGCGCTGATCGTCGTCTATTTCCTGTTTCACCGCCGCAACGCGGGATCGGGATGACCGCCTATTGTCAATTAGAGGCGTTATTTCGCCGGATCGGAGCGATTGAGGGAGCGATCTCGATGCTCCACTGGGACGCCGCAGCGATGATGCCAGCAGGCGGGGCCGCGGCCCGAGCGGAGCAGCTCGCGACCTTGCGGGTGATCAGCCATAAGCATCTCACCGCGCCGGAGATCGCCGACCTCGTGGCCGAGGCCGAGACTGAGAGCGACGCGCTCGACGAGTGGCAGCGCGCCAATTTGCGCGAGATGCGGCGGCGCCGGGTGCACGCGGCAGCGCTGCCGGATACGCTTGTCGAGGAGGAGTCGCACGCTTGTTCCAAATGCGAGGCGGTCTGGCGAAATGCCCGAGCACAGAACGACTTCGCTGCCGTCCTGCCCCTGCTAGAGCGGGTATTGCGCTTGGAACGCGAGATTGCAGCGATCAAGGCGGAGCACCTCGGAAGCAGCCCCTATGAGGCCCTTCTCGACCAATACGAGCCGGGCGGGTCGGTTGCGACGATTGACCGGCTCTTCGGTGAGCTCATGTGCTTCCTGCCGGATTTGCTCGAGAGGGTCCTGACCCGGCAAGCAGCTTTCCCGTTGTCGTTAGCCCCTTCCGGGCCCTTCCCCGTCGAGCTGCAGCGCAGGGTCGGGATGCGGTTGATGGAGCACATCGGCTTCGATTTCACGAGCGGCCGGCTCGATGTCAGTGCCCATCCGTTTTGCGGTGGCACACCCGACGACGTACGGATCACGACGCGCTACGACGAGAACGATTTTGCGCGAGCGCTGATGGGTGTTCTGCACGAGACCGGCCACGCGCTCTACCAGAGGGGTCTCCCCGCTGAGTGGCGCCTACAGCCGGTCGGCCGCGCCCGCGGCATGGCGGTTCACGAAAGCCAGTCCCTGCTGCTGGAGATGCAGGTCTGCCGCAGCCCCGCGTTTCTGACTTTTGCGGCGCCGATTCTGCGCGAGACTTTTGCCGGCAACGGGCCGGGGTGGGACGCTCAAGCGCTCCATCGGCGCCAGATCCGCGTGCAGCGCAGCCTGATCCGGGTCGATGCCGACGAGGTGACCTATCCCGCTCACGTGATTTTGCGCTACCACCTGGAGGGGGCGATGATCGCCGGAGACCTCGCGCCGGCGGACCTCCCCGGCGCCTGGGCCGAGGGACTCCGTCAATTGCTCGGTATCGCCCCGGCCAATGATCGCGAGGGGTGCCTGCAGGACATCCATTGGTATGATGGCATCTGGGGTTATTTCCCGACCTATACTCTCGGCGCGCTGATCGCGGCGCAGCTGTTCGAAGCCGCCCGCGAGGCCATGCCGGATGTGCTGGGGGCGATAGCGCAGGGCGAATTCACCCCGTTGTTCGGCTGGCTGCGCGAAAAAGTTCATTCGAAAGGATCGCTGTTGTCGACGGCAGAGCTGGTCGAGACCGCCACGGGTCGGCCGCTCGGGACGGCGAGTTTCGAGCGCCATCTGCACGATCGCTATCTCCGCTAGCGCAACCTCGCAGCAGCGGGGGCGTTAGCAGGACATCACAACAGGTTTGGGGGATGCCGTGTTCGACAGTGCCGAGAAACTGCACGCTCGCGGTGCCGATCGCGATGCCGCGATCGAGCGGTTCGCCCAGATACGCCGCGATAGCGAAGCACTGGCGGCCAATCTGACGGCCGAGGATCAGTCGATCCAGTCGATGCCGGACGTCAGCCCGACCAAGTGGCACCTTGCGCACACGACCTGGTTTTTCGAGACCTTCATTCTAACGCGCCTTGACGCGAGCTACCGTGTCTTCGACCCGGCTTTTGCCTATCTTTTCAATTCGTATTACGAGGCGGTCGGCCCACGGCACCCGCGACCTGAGCGCGGGCTGTTGTCGCGCCCGGCGGTCGATGTCGTTGCTGCCTATCGCGATCACGTCAGCACCGCGATGACTCGGTTTGTCGAAGCAGCTCCCGGGGAAGCCTGGCGGACGGCGGCACCCCTGCTCGAGCTCGGGGTTCAACACGAGCAACAACATCAGGAGCTGATCCTGATGGACATCAAACACGTTTTCTCCGTGAACCCGTTGCTGCCGGCCTATCAGGCGCCGCGACCCCAAATCAGAGGGTCCGCGATACCGCCCGCCTGGGTCGAGTTCGCGGGCGGGCTCGTGGAGATCGGACATAGCGGGTCGGCTTTCGCCTTCGACAACGAGACGCCTCGACACAGGGTGTGGCTCGAGCCATTCCATCTTGCCACGCGTCCGGTCAGCTGCGGGGAGTACCTTGGCTTCATAGAGGCCGGCGGATATGAGACGCCGGAGTTTTGGCTTTCCGACGGCTGGGTGGCGGTTCGCGAGCGGGGCTGGGAGGCCCCGCTTTATTGGTCCCGCGAATCCGACGAGTGGTCGATTTTCACGCTCTCCGGGCGCTGCCGGCTGAACCCGGCCGAGCCCGTCTGCCACATCAGCTTTTACGAGGCCGACGCATTTGCCAAATGGGCCGGAAAACGCTTGCCGAGCGAAGCGGAGTGGGAGATCGCCGCGGAGGGTTTAGCAATAGCGGGAAATTTTGCCGACAGCCGCCATTTTCACCCGCGCGCCGACGGGGCGGCAGCACCGGCCGACGAGAAACCGATGCTGCGCCAGATGTTCGGCGACGTGTGGGAATGGACCGCGAGTCCCTATATCCCCTATCCCCGCTTTCGGCCGGCCGCTGGTGCCGTCGGCGAGTACAACGGCAAGTTCATGTGCAACCAGATCGTGCTGCGGGGTGGTGCCGCGGTGACTCCGGCCAGACATGTTCGGGGCACCTACCGCAACTTCTTTCCGCCCTCGGCGCGCTGGGCCTTCGCCGGGTTGCGGCTGGCGGAGGACCTCGGATGATCAGCCGCGCTCGCTTCACGTTTCATGATCTGGCGCCCGGTGAGGAGAGCTTTCGCGACGCCGTGCTGAAAGGGCTCGGCCGCGCTCCAAAATCGATCCCGTGCAAATTCTTCTACGACGCGCGCGGCTCGGCTCTGTTCGAGGCAATCTGCCGCCTGCCCGAATATTATCCGACTCGCACCGAGGTTGCGATCCTCGAAGAAAACGCGGCCGAGATTGCCGCGCAGATCGGACCGCACAGCCGGTTGATCGAGTTCGGCAGCGGCGCCAGCACCAAGGCGCGCATCCTGCTGGAGGCGCTCGATCGACCGGCGGCTTATGTGCCCGTCGATATCTCGCGCGAGCATTTGCGGGACGCCGCAATCAGCCTGGCCGAGGACTTCCCGTTACTACCTGTGGTCGCCGTCTGTGCCGATTACACCCGAGCCTTCCCGCTGCCGCCTCTACCGGGTCCGAATGGCAAGCGGGTCGGCTTCTTTCCCGGCTCGACGATCGGCAATTTCGAACCCGACGACGCGGTGTACTTCCTGGCCAATTATGCGCGCATCCTCGGATCGGGCGGCGAGATGCTGATCGGAGTCGATCTGAAAAAGGATCCAGCGATCCTCCATGCCGCTTATAACGACCGGGCCGGGGTGACCGCCGCGTTCAACCTCAACCTCATCGCGCGCATCAACCGCGAGCTCGACGGCGATCTCGACATCGACCGGTTTGAGCATGTCGCCTTCTATAACGAAGCCGAAGGGCGGATCGAAATCTACATTCGCAGCCTTGCCAATCAGGAGGCGTGGATCGCCGGCACGCCGATCTTGTTCGCCAAGGGTGAGCTGATCCATACGGAATATTCGTATAAGTATTCGGTCCCCGAATTCCGTGCTTTGGCGGCAGAGGCCAACTTCCGCTCGGTTGACACCTGGACTGACCCCGCCGAGCTGTTCAGCGTCCACTATTTCCGGCTCGACTGATCTCTCAAGCTGTCGCAGCACCATCGACCGGCAGGGCGGCGCCGGAGACGAACGACGCCTCGTCCGAGATCAGGAATAGCGCGGCATTGGCGATCTCCTCGGGCTTGCCGGTGCGTCCCATCGGGTTCTGGCGGCCGCGCTGGGCGACCAGCGCCTCCTTGTCCTGCCCGACGGTGCGCTGTTGGTCCGGTCGGGCGACAAAGACCCGCAGCATCGGCGTGTCGATCGGTCCGGGGCAGATCGCGTTGACCCGGATCTTCTCCGGTGCCAGCCGCTTGGCCAGCGAGCGGACAAATCCGACGACGCCGAATTTGGCCATCGAATACACCGGGCTGAAGGCCGAGCCTTGGATCCCCGAAGTCGAGGCGGTGTAGAGCAGGCTGCCGCCGCCGCGCGCCCGGATCTCGGGGATCGCCGCCTCGGTCGTCACCAGCACGGTTCGCAGGTTTAGGTCGATGGCGATCTCGAAATCCGCCATCTCTAACCCTTCGATCGAGGCGGGGCCGGGGTGGCCGACATGGTTCCAGACGAAATCGAGCCCGCCGAAGGCGTTGGCCGTGCGCCGTACGATGCCGCGGGCGAATTCGTCCTCGCGCAAATCGCCAACCAGGCCGAGCGCGCGGCCTCCGGAGCCGGTGATCTGGCCGACCGCGTCATCGACCCCGGCTTGATCGATGTCTACTACCCCGACCGCAGCACCTTCGCGGGCGAAGCGGAGCGCGCCAGCCCTCCCCATGCCGGAAGCTGCTGCGGTGACTATGCCGATCTTGCCCTCGAGCCGCACGGTCTCCTCCCTTTCTTTCCTCAGGCGGCGACGTCCTTGACGTCGTAGAGCGCGTCGAGCGCGGCACCGTAAGTGTCGCGGATCACATGACGCTTGATCTTCAAGGTCGGCGTCATCTGACCGTTGGCGATCGTAAACGGTTCCGCCGCAATCGCGAAGCGCCGGACCCGTTCGATCGGTGAAAGCTGCTGGTTGACCCGCCCGACTGCAGCGCCAAT
>Ga0318533_10002155_pt1 | contig 10213 bp, 9 predicted proteins | sample GRESIP053b4f27_FD_203675 | JGI IMG/M metagenome (GOLD analysis project Ga0318533, IMG submission 203675) | Tropical soil microbial communities from Luquillo Experimental Forest, Puerto Rico - GRE.SIPMG.053b4f27 | ecosystem: Environmental > Terrestrial > Soil > Tropical forest > Bulk soil...
TTCGTGGCGAAGCCAGCACCCGAAAGCTCGGCTGTGACGGAACAATTGATGGAGGAGGTGTGCAACCGAGAGAATCTTGTCAGAGCGTGGAAACGCGTCGCAGCTTGCGGTAGTTTGAAGCCTGCCCCTGACAGCCGGCTTCGAGGGGCCTACCCTCATCTTCTATGCAGCTCCGCACTCCCGTTGCTGGTCGTGCGTTCGCGGCGCACTCTCGTCGAGATGCCATCGATCGCTCGGCCGAGGGCGAACCTGCCGCAGCCGCCGTGCAATCAAGGATTGCTAACCTTCGCCAACCTCCTGGCGAACGGCTAGGAAGTCACGATTCCGACCATTCCCGGGATTGCGACGGAACCCCACGATTGGGCCCTTTTCCGACATTCGCCCAGAATTTCTACACCGGCTCACCCGTTAGACTCTCTCTCAGGCCTCGGCCAGCGGTGCGAAATCCTTGAATTACGCAAGAAGAGCTTCGCCGGTCCGGCGTTGAGCGTCGACGACGCTCGACCCCGAACCTGCACCGGCCCTAACATGGTCGACAATCCTGGGAACAACCCAGCACGGCCGATGCCTCTATCCGGACGGCGCGAAACGGCCGGCGGGCCAGGGACATAGTAAACCGACCGTTCCGATCAGGGAGGTATTCCATGCCGATCCAGTCTCGCCGCATGTTCCTGACCAATGCCGCGCTCGCAGGCGCCACAGGCCTCACCGGGTTTGGCGTCTGGGGCAAGGCCCTGGCGGCGGAGCCGCCGCCGGAAATCACTACGATCCGCTTTGAAAAAGACACCGCAACCTGCATCGCCCCGCAAGTTTTTCAGGAACTCCTGCGCGCCGAGGGCTTTACCGATATCCGCTACGTGGACTTTACAGAAGCACATACGCGCCGGGCCGATGCCGCCAATTCGGGTCCCATTGCTGATATGATCGCGCATGGCGAGGTGGATTTCGCCAGAGAGTTTGCGCCGAACCTCATGCTGACGATGAATGCTGGCGGACCGGTCACGGTCTTGAGCGGCCTGCATCTCGGCTGCTTCGAGCTCTTCGGGAAAAACGAGATCCGTAGCCTCGGCGACCTGAAGGGCAGGACCGTGGGGACGGACGCTATATCAGACCAGGCGCTGCTGACCATCATGACCCGCCTCGTCGGTCTCGAACCCGCCAAGGACTTCCGCTGGGTCACGGATCCGTCGCTGCGACCGATGGACCTGTTCGTCGAGGGCAAGATCGATGCCTTCCTCACCCTTCCGCCCAATCTGCAGGAAGTTCGCGCCAGGAACGTCGGACACGTGATCGTCAGCAGCATCACCGACCGGCCGTGGTCCCAATATTATTGCTGCATGATGGCGACCAGCACCGAGTTTGCCCGCAACTATCCGGTTGCCACCAAGCGCGTGCTGCGCGCGATCCTCAAGGCCGCCGATCTCTGCGCATCCGAGCCCAAGCGCGTGGCGCGACTCCTCGTCGAACAGGGATACACCAAACGCTATGACTATACGCTGCAGGCGCTAAGCGAGATCCGATACGACGTTTGGCGGGACTACGACCCGGAGGACACGCTGCGCTTCTATGCGATGCGGCTGCACGAGGCGGGCCTGATCCGGTCGAGCCCAAACGAGCTCATCGCCGACCACACAGATTGGCGCTTCCTCGACGAACTCAAACGCGAACTGAAAGCGTAACCACGCGTGGGGCGATTAGTGCTCCCCTGGGGATGGCCGCTTTCCACCAACCCGGCGGTTTGGTCCGCCTTCGGGCAAGGTCCGCAATAGGGCAATAGCGCCCGAAGCCATGGCACGACCCGAGTGACCGCAATGGTCGAACTTACCCGTTCCGGGGGAAGGGCGGGAAAGTCCGGAACCCGCATCAGGCCGGCGTACTCCCCGGCCCTGGCATGGCCAGGATTAACCGCGCCACCTGCTCCGGCTCATCCAGTTGGACGAAGTGTCGAGCACCCGGGATCAGGAATAGTTCGGAGCCCGGGAGGAACCGGTGGAACGACCGGGCGACACCACTGTTCAGGGAAGGATCGGCGTCGCCGAAAATGATCCGGACCGGGCGTCTGAACTCTTTCAGTTTGGGAATCATTTGTGTGCGCGACTGGACCATGGGCAATAAGTCCTCGTTCAGGCGAAAGAAGGCAGGGCGGGCACTCGGCGTGGCGTCGAACTGTTGATACAGCAGCGGCACGAACTCACGTCTGACATCCACGTCTCGGATGAACCTCCCGACCTGCCACCAGTACATCCGGCGGAAGAGCCAGATCGCCTCCGGTCGCCGGAGCGTCGGCATTTCGCAATAGTACGTGTTCAACAACACCAGCCCGGCCACGCGCTCGGGGTGGGTCAGCGCCCAGTCGATGGCCGGTGGGCCCGAGGCGTCGTGCGCGACGAGGATGGCTTGCCCGAGCCCGAGTTGGGCGATGACAGCGTCGAGGTCACCGACTTGATTGTCGGTGGTGTAAGGGTAGCCGGACGGCTTATCCGAACTGCCCCACCCGAGAAAATCAAATCGCGGCGCGGCCGCGAGAGGTAAGGAGACAGACGGTCGTAGAGGTGTACGTTGTCCGGGAACCCGTGCATGAGAATGATCGCCGGTTCCGCCCCCAAGTGATCTCGGACGTAGATCCGGTGTTGGTCCCGCTGAACAAAAGTCTCTTGGTAGGCCATCTTTCCCTCGAGACGGAGTGTCACATAACAGATCGCGCTTTAGCCGCTGGGTGCGGCCGCTCGGGGCCGAGGGAGTTATTCTTGACTGCGGCGGTCGCCCGCCGGCAGACGAACATCAACGCCGCACCCCACAGCTCAAGGCGCGGCTCCGAATTTTCGTGGTGGCGATGTGGCTTGCCGTGTGACCCTCGCGGTTGGGGTCATTCACGCAGAGGATGATACCACCCTTCCATCCCGCGGTCAGTGGACTAAGGCTGATGGGCAAGTCGTGTGAATGCTCCCAAAGGGTCGACTTGAGCCGTTGGCTCGGGTTCGAAGGCGGTCGATGAGCTCGACGGTCCGCGAATGGCCGCACGTGGTGGTTTGGGGACATTCGTACCAAATTTCTGCGCGAGCTAAGTGATTGTTCTGCCAACGCCCGCACAGCGGTGCGAAAATACGATTTCTGCAATAAGCCCGAGAATTAGCCCCTCGCTGGCGTAAGGGGATGGGCAAAGGTCCGGGAGAACGGTGATTGGGGAAAATCGGCCCGCGCGCCTCTAGTGCAAATAGCAAGACTACGGAGGCAACATTGCCTTCATTACGGTGGCAAGCGGGTGCAGGTTAGAGCTGTATCGACAGCGTCACAAGCCGCGCACGCCTTAACAGAAGGCTCGTGCTTAAGGAAGCATAGCATGTCCGACGTCTAGTACGCGAGCGCGGTGAAGCTGGTTGTCGCGCCTTTTGACGTGCCCGGTTGCTTGGGACGGGTCGGCAGCCGGCGGAGCGACCCGGCCACCGCGATCGCCGAACGCGTAGCCCTCGGTCGGGTACCCGATAAAATCGGTCGGCAAAAAGGGCATTGCGATAGGCGCGCGAGGCGCCAATAATTGCGCCCTACTTGGATATCGTCTGCCGCTCAGAGTCCGAAAGTTCGCAGACTCCCCGCTGGAGGGAGATGGATTCGAACCACTGGTCCCGCGAGAAGGGATCGGCCTTTTCGAGACCACCTTGATCGACCTCAGGCCCCTTCACCTCCGCGGGAAGCAACTTACCTCGTCCTGGAGTTTGCTTCGGTTTGCTACCGCCAAAGAGCCTAACTCTGCGGGTCAATTTCAGCCTCGGCGCAGTAACGATCGGGGCGGAGAACTTTGCGTGGCTCGCTGACCAGGCAACCGGTACGCCGTGGGTGCCGCGCAACCCGCGGCCGATTACCGGCCCGGCCCAGGTTCGCGAGATCCTTCTAATTGGCGGCTTGAACTCAGCACGGACCAGAGGCTGCGCTGGACTCAGCGATCGCAGATGCGCTTGAGATCCTGCCACTCGGCGTCATCGAGCAGGGAGGGACCGGTGGCCGGGACGTTCTCGGCTTCCAGCATGGCCTGGCGTTCGACCGTCAGCGGATGGCTAGCCAGGATCGACGGCGCCTCCGGCCGTGGCCGGTCAGACGCTCCAGCAGGGCGCCCAAGGGTGCGGTGGGCCGCCCCAGGTCATGCATGATTGTCACCGCAAAGTGATCGGCTGCGGCTTATCCTACTCGGTTGCAATCGCCGCTATCTCGAATATCTCTCCAGCCTGGACGACTTCTCGGCCAGCATTCGCGCGCTCGACCGTCTCACCCAACCCCGTCCCGTCAATGGTCGCAATCTCAGGGGCCTGAACTTTTTCAGCCGCGCCGAGCAGACCCTGCTCCGGCTTTGCAACGTCCCGGCTTCAACATCGCCGGCCTTCGCCGCGCCGACCTCCGGCCGCTCGTCGCCCAATGCTCTCCCGCCTCCCTCTCCCGGCAACTCGCCCGCCTGCGCCACCTCGGCGTCATCAAACGCGTCACCGGCACCTATCGCTACTACCTCACCCGCGCTGGTCGTGCTGCCGTTGCTGCCGGTCGCCGCCTCACAGAGCACACCATCATTCCCGCTCTCGTCTGACAAATCTGCTCACAACCTGCAAACATTTCGGTCGTAAAGGGACTAAGCTGTTCTCGTTCGAGCTGGTGGGCTATCAGATACATGCTCGGCTTCTACGCCGCGGCGCTCAGCATCGAGATCAAGATCGACTATGGCGAATTACAAGACGCACGCTGATTCGAGCGGGCGTGGCACCTCGTCCATCGGGCAAGCATCGCCGAAGGCGACCGGCCACAGCCGGCGCGAAGCGTCCTTTGGGTGGTTAGATCCGGCGGTCACACTCGCTCAAGATCGGCCGAAGTCGCCGAGAAAGAGAAGTCCGCGCAGACCGACATGATCTACCCACCAGATCTCAAATGCGTACCTGGAAGCGAGCGCCGGATTTTCACGGGCAAAGCGGCTGTGCCACAACTGTACTATCGGATCCTAGAGTCCGTGCTGCGCGCGGCTTCCGACCTCTCCTCGCAAGTGGGATGAGGTAATTGGAATATGCCCGGCCAATTCCTCTATTGCGGCTCCAGCGGATAAACATAAACGTGTCCGCGAGGCAGCGTCGAGTTGTCATTTTCTGCGAACACACAACACGTAAATACCAAGGCCGGCGTGCCGTTGGGGAGCGTCTGCGCCGCCCCGGGCCCTTGCCGCCGCTTCCTACTCGGTCGGGAAGGATATGTCGCGGGTCGAGGGCTCCTGGATCGGCACTCCGCCCGGAAGACCCAACCCGACCCCAATAGCCTCGTCCATCGTCTCGTCGGTGCGGCGTTCGATGCGATCGACAAGCATAAAACTGGTTAGCTCGGGATTGCAGCGCCTAAAGACAGCATCAAAGTCGGCCGGGATGCCTTGCTTGCCCTCTAGCCGATATCGGGCCGCCCGCCCGACGGCATGCATTACGAAGTCGGCTACTTCCAGTGCCGGGGCGCCTGCGCTCTTCGGCAGGAGGCAGTGTTCAACAGGGATCTTCTGTCCATTCTCCTCGAGTTCAAGAGCTCCGAAATATTCCATGACCAAAGGATCTGCGCGTTGCGATGCCTCGAATACCAGGGCGACAGAGCGTGCCTGGGAACGGGATAATATTTCGGCGATGCGCACCTTCAGGACTGACATTACCCAAGCCATGAGCTCCTGATCTCGCGGATATTCCGTGGTCAAGGTCGCTACCGCCGCGAAGCGAAAGAACGGCTGATTGGCAAAGAAACGGCTCATCGCGGCTATATTTGCCCGGGTTGCGCGTCGCCCAAAATCAACAGCGTGTAATGGGGCATCAAAGCTCCCGGTCGTTCCTGCGCGGCGTCTGCCCCAGGGTTGAACCAGGACACGATCGTAATCCCGACCCATGACAGCGCACCCGCCGAGCCCGTAGATGGGTTGACCTTTCAGCCGTTCGTGCCCGGTATCATCAATGGCGAACATTAGGCAATCGGGGGCCAAAATCAGGGAACCGCTTGGAGCTGGAAGTCTATATTTTGTGTGCGCCGTTGCCATCGGCGCCATATACCCGCAACGATCGCACCGATCAAGGGACGAGGAACAGCCCGAGGTCGGGCCGGGGAGCTACCTACTAACCATCCCCCGGCGCGCCCGAGCGGGGTTTCTCCGTGGCGGGACCAATAGTTCGAATCCATATCCCTCCAGCAGCGAGTCATCAACGAACCGGTCCGCGCCCGCGGATAGCTGTAGAGCTTTAAGGGTGCGGGCGCTTGCCTACCGCGGCGCGCGATATTCGCGGTCGGCCGATCCATCCACTGGGCCCTCGCCACGGCGCCGTCCGGGTTGGTTAAGGACGCCTGGGATACTCGCCTGATGATCTTCGTGTTGTCGCACCTCGCCGCCGGAGGCGCGCGCTGATGCCGTCACACGGCGTGGCCCGGCTCTACGCTGACCGCTTCCTGAGCAGTGGCGCCATGGCCGCCGGGTTGGTCGCGTTCGCCATCATGTTCCCGGCATGCGTGGCGCCAGACTTAACTTCGCCATACCCTGATCCGCGCTCAAGACCCAATTTGCCATAGCTCAATTGGGCCTTCCTCGGCTACGTTGACACCAATCTTTAAGCCGCAGTCACTCAGCGAGGTCGCGTGCTATGTTCGCCGCGCCGATACGGAAGCCAACAGCGCAGACTATCCGGAGCTTGGTCAACCAGCGCTCCCTGTCCCCATCCCCCCGACCGTGCTGCTACCCGGCTCCGCCGCTGCAGCTCCAGCGTACGATCGGTAACCAGGCTGTCTTCCACCTCTTGGCGACAGCAGCCGCGCACCCTTCTGCAGCTGAGATGGACCATATCGACGAAGCAGAGGCGGCTCACACGACTTTTCCTGATGCAGCTGCGCCAAGCCTCCGTATCGGGGCAGTTGACGATGCGCTTGAGCATGAGGCGGACCGTGTTGCCCACGAGGTAATGCATAACCCGATAGCCGCACCGGCGCTCAGCTCAGTGGCGCCGCAGCTCGATCGAAAATGTACTGCCTGCGAGCAGGAAGAGAGCGCGCAAGCAGCGCAAATGAACACGCCGGCTGCGCCTGAAAGCGACGCCGTCGAAGCCCCGGTCGAAGTCCATCAAGTCTTGAGCGGACCGGGCGAGCCGCTGGACGCCGCAACGCGGTCATTTTTTGAGGCCCGCTTTGGGCATGATTTCACCGCGGTGCGCGTTCATGTCGATGCGGATGCCACGGCCTCGGCCAAGTTGGTCGACGCGGAGGCCTATACGTTCGGATCGCATATCGTGTTCGACGAAACCCGATACGAGCCCGAGACGCCAGAGGGTCAGAGATTGCTGGCGCATGAGCTGACGCATGTTGTCCAGCAATCCCAGAGCAGCAGTGCACTTGGCATCCAGCGACAACCCGCCTCCGGCACACGTCGATCGCGCTCCGCAGCCCAGCCCCACGGTAAGGTGCTGTTCGTCCAGGTCGACCGCAGTGCGAACACCATTGCCTTCGTCACCGAGTCGGGGACCCTGACTTATACTTTGGAGACGCCCACCGAAGTACCGGTCGGCAGCTACACCTTTGCCGTCGCCGTGCGGGGCAACAACCTCAATCTTACCGCTCCCCTCGACGTCACCACGTTTTCGGGGTTCCGCTATCGCATCGCGCCCGGCCAACCCAATCCGGCCGATCTGCTGCGGCGAGAACACCAGGTCACCATTCAGGTTATCGAAAGCGGGACTGCGGCGACATCGTCGACCACCTCCTCATCAGCGACGGCAACGGGGGGCATCGAGGGGTCGACCCATTTCAACGTCAGGCTGCTTGGCCCGGAGGCATTCAAAGCGATCACCGGCCTCTCGGTTGCTTCGCTGCCTGAGGGCAAGTTCGTGCGCAGTGACGAACTCGGTCCTTCAGCAATCGCCATCGGCGTCGTGCCCCAATCGCGCCTGGAGGACATTCCCTTCCCAACAAGTCGGGGCGGGGCGGGCCTTTTGCCAGGCGTCGGCGGCGCCTCGGTGCTAACGCGGTTCCCCTCTTACCCGATCCCGCCCAACGCGACCGGGATCATCTGGACCCAGGTCGGCGCGGGGCATTTATCCGAGTTCGCCAACGTTGGCGGAAACATCATACCCCGGGGCTTCCGCTACGACCTCTGGTGGAATTTGTTTCCGAGCCTACGGGAGACCGGGGTTCCCGGGAGTTTTCAGAATGACTTCCTGTTCACGTTGCTTCCTAACCAGACCATCGTGTACCGCAGCAGCGATCCGGCGGCGGCGCAGAGCTTCGCCGAGCGGCTGCTAGCCAGGGAATACAATCAACCATATCGGTTTCCGCCGCGGCCCGGCAGTGGGGTGACGGTTTGCGGCACAAACTGCATCACTGTCCCGGCCGATGAGGTTGCCGCCGCTTTGGGCGTGCACCCGGAGATCCTCACGCCGGAGGGGCCAGTCGATATTCTACGCTACGGCAGGCCTACGCCAGGCGCGCCGTTCGAGGCGTCTCAGGCTGGCCGTGGCACGGCCGTGCGCGAATGGCTCGGCCAGGAAGATGCGTATTTCGCAGAGCGCGGCCTAACGCGGATACGAGTGCCGGGTTTCACCCCGGCCGCACGGGGTGCCGTTGGCTTTATCAAGGTTGGTGGGATCGTCATGCTGATCTACGGCGCCTATCGCAGCGCGCAGCGCATTGGCGCCGCGTCCGAAGCCGAATTGCCGCGCGTGGTGGAAGAGGAAGCCGGATCGTGGGTCGGTGGCGCAATCGGCTCCGCGCTCGGGGTGGCGGGCGCCGGCGCGGTATTTTGCGCTCCGGCCGGCCCAGCCGATCTCATCTGCGTGGCAGGCGGTTTTGTCGGAAGCCTGCTAGTCGGGACAGTAGGAAGCGCCGTCGGATCGTATGTCGGCGGCAAGATCGACGACTGGATGCAGGACATCGCAGAGGAGATCAGGCGAAACGAGTTCAGGAAGATCTGGGGCGATCAAGACCCGCCGCCCGAGGTGATCCGAAATGCAGAGCGCGTTCTGGATGACCCGTTCTGGGGGCTTGGAGGTTGGTGAACCGGCGCCTGCCTCGTGAGGTCTGGGCTTCACTACAGCTGCGGCTCTTGCTTCGATGCCTAGGTAGGTAGGAGCTTCGCGGCGGAATAGTGATGGTGAGCGGCATCGGCCTTGCGGTGCGGATGGAAAGCAAAGCGCGGCGTCGCTGTCTCCTTTTTTCGAAACAGCGCGTCGAATACCAGGCCTTCGACGAGTGCCTCAATATCGCGACGACCTGTAAATTACCGATGCTCCTATGCGTGCGAAGACCACTACGACGGCGCCGCGCGTAGCGCCAACAACATACGCATGCGATTCGGCGGCGAGCTGGGCTCGGCCTACCCGTTTCCGTGTTCTATTCGCGGGCCAGCGTGGATACTATCGTCGAGGGCACGCTTATTGGTCGGTTCTATCGTCGCGCGCGAAAGGATGCTAAATTATGTTCACTCAAAAGGTTAGGGGACTGACGAAGGCAGCCGCAAGTCCGACGAGCCGGCTCTCGCCTCGACGCCCTCCCCTCGCAACGCGACCATTTGGCGGCGGCGCGGTCGCGCACGCGCTCATGCTCCAGCGGAGCACCGGGAATGAAGCAACGCTCCGGCAACTGACCCAGCAGGCTACAAGTCTCACAAGGAACGAGGCTCACCGCTACAACGAGGTCGGCGCTGACCCGGCAATCCGGACCGCCGGGGGGCCGACCCCCGGCATCGCACGGGATTCCAGCAATATCCCTTTGTTTCCATCTGACTGGGCGGACCGACCTCAACTGTTATCCCCGCGCGCTGCGACGCTCCTCCCAGGCGCCATGCAACCAAAGCTGGTTGTCGGTGAGGTCAACGATTCGCTTGAGCATGAGGCCGACCGGGTTGCCGACCAGGTAATGCACCCGCAAGAGCGGGGCCCTTCGATCAGTCCTATTCCGAAGCGGCTCAACTCGATAGGCTCCGCAAGCGATGATTCCCGCACTGTGCAGACCTGGTCGGCGGCCGGCTCGCGCATGGAGATGCCTGGACCAAGTATCGTGCACGCAACGCTTGCTACGCGGGGCCGCCCCTTGGACGCGCCCACGAGACAATTCCTCGAGACGCGATTTCGCTACAGCTTGCCCGAGATCCGTATTCATGACGATGCACAAGCCGCGTGCTCGGCCGCAGTGATGGGGGCGCGCGCCTGTACGGTGGGGCAAGACATTGTGTTTGGCG
>Ga0318533_10002157_pt1 | contig 10211 bp, 7 predicted proteins | sample GRESIP053b4f27_FD_203675 | JGI IMG/M metagenome (GOLD analysis project Ga0318533, IMG submission 203675) | Tropical soil microbial communities from Luquillo Experimental Forest, Puerto Rico - GRE.SIPMG.053b4f27 | ecosystem: Environmental > Terrestrial > Soil > Tropical forest > Bulk soil...
AACGCGTGCTGCGAAGCCTGGCTCGCCGGCCCGAGCTCGGTCGACTAATGTGAGCGAACTGCTGCTCGAGCTATTGTCGGAAGAGATCCCGGCACGGATGCAACCCCGCGCGATCGAAGGTCTGACCGGCTTGCTTCACGACAAACTCGCCGCCGCCCAGATCCCGGCGGAGAGCATTCGAGGGTATGTCACCCCGCGTCGCCTCACGGTCGTCGCCGAAGGGATCCTGGCGGCGCAACCGGATCGAACCGAGGAGCGACGGGGACCTCGCGTGGGCGCCCCGCAGCCAGCGATCGACGGCTTTTTGCGCTCCGCCGGGCTTGCGGCCGTTACGGAATGCGAGATTCGCCCCACCGATCGAGGCGAATTCTATTTTGCGGTCGTGAACCGTCCGGGGCGGCCCGCCCGCGAGGTGCTGCCGGAGCTAATACACGGGGCGATGGCCGAGCTTCCCTGGCCGAAATCAATGCGCTATCCAGCCTCGGATCTGCGCTGGGTGCGGCCGCTGATCTCGATCCTGTTCATGCTCGACGGCGAGGTTTTGCCATTGCCGCTCGACCGCGTTCCAGTCGGGCGAACGACCCGCGGACATCGCCTTCTGGCGCCGGGCGAGATTTGCGTCTCCAACGCTGCCGATTATCTCGAGCGCCTGCGCAAGGCACATGTCGTGCTCGATCAGGGTTGCCGTACCGAGATGATACGCAAGGGCCTCGAAGCGGCTGTCTCGGCGGAGGGCTTCTCCCTTAAGCCGGACCCTGCGTTGCTCGCCGAGGTTACGGGTCTCGTCGAGTTTCCGGTTGTTCTGATGGGCATTATCGATGCCGACTTCATGGCGCTTCCGCCGGAAGTGCTGTCGACGGCGATGCGCGCGCATCAGAAGTATTTCTCTTGCTTGTGGCCCGACGGCACACCGGCCCCGCGCTTTCTGTTCGTCGCCAACAATGTCGCTGTCGATCGAGGTAGGACAATTATCGCTGGAAATGAACGCGTGCTCCGTGCCCGCCTCGCCGACGCGCGTTTCTTTTGGGACCACGATCGGCGTGTGCCGCTCGAGTCACGGATCGAGGCGCTCAAAGACCGCGTGTTCCATGCGAAGCTCGGCAGCGTTTACGATAAGACCGAGCGAATTGCAGCATTGTCCGAGCTTCTCGCGGGCGATGTGCCTGGAGCCGATCCGCATCTCTCGCGGCGCGCGACGCTGTTGGCCAAGGCGGATCTGTCAACCGGTATGGTTGGCGAGTTTCCCGAGCTACAAGGAATTATGGGGCGCTACTATGCTCTCCATGACGGCGAAGACGAGCGCGTCGCTAATGCCATCGCCGACCACTACAAGCCGCAGGGCCCGTACGACTTTTGTCCAAGGGCGCCTGAAAGCATTGTCGCCGCCCTCGCGGATAAGATCGATTCACTCGCCGCCTTTTTCGCCATCGGTGAAGCACCAACGGGTTCGCGCGATCCGTTCGCGCTACGCCGCGCCGCGCAGGGAATCATCCGCCTCATTCTCGAAAACGGACTGCGCGTTTCCCTACGGGCGATCTTCGCCTGTGCTGCTGACGCGCTGGGCCCGGAAGATCCAGATGCGACCGGCGAACTGCTCGCCTTTATCGCCGACCGCCTTAAGGTGCATCTGCGCGGTGAAGGGTTCGGGATTGTGGGTGGCGCCAAGCTGACGCTACTTCGTCACGATCTGATCGCGGCGGTGTTCGCGCTTGACGAAGACGATTTGGTTCGACTGCTTGCGCGCGCCGCCGAGCTCGCGGGTTTTCTTGCGACGGAAGAAGGGACGAACCTGCTGGTCGCCTACCGCCGCGCCTCGAACATCGTCGCGATCGAGGAGCGCCGAGATCATCGGCGCTACGACCACGACGTACAGCGGAAGCTTCTACGTGAACCAGAAGAATTTGCTTTGGCAGCTAATCTCGATCTAGCAAGCGATGGGGCTATGAGGGCGCTCGCTCGGGAGGAATTTGACGCGGCGATGGGACACCTAGCCACGCTGCGCCGTCCGGTTGACGAGTTTTTTGACAGGGTGACTGTTAATACCGAAGAGCCGAAACTGCGCGAGAACCGCCTGCGGTTGTTATCAGCGATCCGCGCCACGATGAATCGGGTCGCCGACTTCTCGCAGATCGAAGGGTGAGCGGCGAATGACGAAGTGGGTGTACGGGTTTGGCGACGGCGGCGCTGAGGGCTGTGCCGACAGAAAAAACCTGCTCGGCGGGAAGGGAGCTGGTCTCGCCGAGATGAGCCACCTCGGGCTGCCCGTGCCGCCCGGCTTCACGATCACCACCGAAGCCTGCAGCTATTTTTATACACACGGCAAATCCTTTCCGGCGGACCTCCGGGAACAGGTCGAATGCGCGCTCGCCGGGATCGAGCGTTCGCTAGACGCACGGTTCGGGGACCCCGACAACCCGCTTCTCGTGTCGGTGCGCTCCGGCGCACGCGTCTCGATGCCGGGCATGATGGACACCGTGCTCAACCTCGGGCTCAACGACCGAGTGGTCGAGGGGCTGGCGCGCAAGAGCGGCGACGAACGGTTCGCATATGACAGCTATCGCCGCTTCATTCAAATGTACGGACAGGTGGTTCTCGGCATCGAGAACCATTTTGAGGAGCTACTCGAAAACCACAAACTCGACAGTGGTGTCCTGCTCGACACCGATCTCTCCGCGGCCGATTGGAGGACCCTCGTCTCCGGTTTCAAGGATCTCGTAGCCGAGGAGCTCGGACGCCCGTTTCCGGAGGAACCGCTGGAGCAGCTATGGGGCGCGATCGGCGCCGTCTTCGGCTCATGGATGAACCCGCGCGCCCTCACCTACCGGCGGCTGCACGGCATTCCCGGCGACTGGGGCACGGCGGTGAATGTGCAGGCGATGGTGTTCGGCAATATGGGCGCAGATTGCGCAACCGGTGTGGCGTTCACGCGCAATCCCTCTACCGGCGCCAACGAGTTCTACGGCGAGTACCTGGTCAATGCTCAGGGCGAGGACGTCGTGGCGGGCATCCGCACTCCGCAGCATTTGACGATCGCGGGTAAGGAAGCGAACAAATCAGCGTTGCCGGCAATGGAAGAGGTGATGCCCGAAGTCCTCGACGAGCTTTACCAGGTGCGGCGAACGCTTGAGGACCATTACCGCGACATGCAGGACATCGAGTTCACGGTGCAACGCGGCAAGCTGTGGATGCTGCAGACCCGGTCAGGTAAGCGCACCGCGCAAGCCGCGCTGAAGATCGCTGTGTCGTTGGTCGAAGAAGATGTCATTACTCGAGAGGAGGCAATCCGACGCATCGAGCCGGCCTCGCTCGATCAATTGTTGCACCCGACACTCGACCCGAAGGCGAAAACAACGGTCCTTGTTCGCGGTCTTCCAGCCTCTCCGGGCGCCGCCTCAGGCGAGATCGTATTCACCGCGGAGGAGGCCGAATCGCGTGCCTCACGCGGAGAGGCTGTAATCCTTGTGCGTATCGAGACGAGCCCTGAGGACATCCACGGCATGCACGCCGCCAAGGGCATCCTGACGACCCGAGGCGGCATGACCAGTCACGCCGCGGTTGTCGCGCGAGGCATGGGGCGGCCTTGCGTCGCGGGCGCGGGAGACTTGCGGGTGGACTACGTAGCGCGGACGCTGGCGTCACGAAATATCGTGGTGACGGCTGGCGAGATCATCACGATCGATGGGTCGACAGGCGAGGTGATGTTGGGCGCGGTGCCGACGATCCAGCCGGAACTCTCGGGAGATTTTGCGACCCTGATGAGCTGGGCCGACGCCATTCGCGGGATGAAGGTCCGCGCCAACGCCGAGACCGGGGCTGACGCACGCATGGCACGTCGCTTCGGCGCCGAGGGTGTCGGCCTCAGCCGCACCGAGCACATGTTCTTCCAGGTCGACCGGATCGACGCGATGCGCCGCGTGATCATGGCCGAAGACGAAACCGGGCGGCGTGCCGGACTGGCCGAACTGCTTCCGATGCAGCGCGAGGATTTCGCCGAGATTTTTCGCATCATGAACGGCTTTCCGGTAACCATCCGCTTGTTGGACCCGCCGCTTCACGAGTTTCTGCCAAAGACCGAGGCCGAGTTTGGCGAGATGGCCCGGTTGACCGGAAAGGACGTCTCTGCCGTCCGCCAGCGCGCGTTAGCCCTACACGAGGTAAACCCGATGCTCGGCCATCGCGGCTGCCGCCTCGGCATCACCTATCCGGAGATCTACGAGATGCAGGCGGCTGCGATATTCGAGGCGGCCGTCGCGGTGACCAAGGAAACCGGCGAATCGGTCGAGCCCGAGATCATGGTGCCGCTGATCGCGACCAAGAAGGAGTTCGACATCCTAAAGGCGATCATCGATCGCGTCGGCAACGAGGTCATGGAACGAGCCGGCGTCACCTTGCCCTATCTCGTCGGCACGATGATCGAGCTGCCGCGGGCGGCATTGCGCGCCGGCGAGATCGCCGAGACGGCCGAATTCTTCAGCTTCGGCACCAACGACCTGACCCAAACTGTCTTTGGCCTCTCGCGCGACGACGCTGCACGCTTTGCCGGGGCCTACGAGCGGCTCGGAGTCTTCGAGCACGACCCGTTCGTGACGCTCGATATCATCGGGGTCGGCGAGCTCGTGCGCATCGCCGCCGAGCGCGGACGGGCGACCCGTCCGGGGTTGAAGCTCGGCATTTGCGGCGAGCATGGCGGCGACCCAGCTTCGATCGGCTTCTGCCAGGCGGTTGGTCTCAATTACGTTTCCTGCTCGCCTTACCGAATACCGATCGCCCGACTGGCAGCGGCGCAAGCCGTGTTGGCGGGTGAAGACGGTGACGCAACCGCCTGATGACGATAGCTCAGCCGGGTGCCAGAGGATTGCTGTTAGGTCTCAGGAGTCGTCGGTGAGACGCATCCAGCTCGTCGGTGAAGGGACGAGGGTAGTATTCCCAGCCTTCAGAGGCTTGCCTTCGACGATCGGCTCGAGCCGCAATAGTGCCAAGCCGAACTCATTGCGACTCGACCGCATCTCGCCGACCTCGCGTCCGTCCGCGGTGACGATCGTTCCGGGTGCCGGCGCAGGCCCGTCGATCTCGACGGGCATCAGCCGCTTCTTGATCAAGCCACGGTACTTGGTGCGCGCTGTCAGCTCCTGGCCGATGTAGCAACCCTTCTGCCAGTCGACGCCGTTCAGTTCGTCGAAACCCGATTCGAGTAGAATTGACTTTTCGGGCACGAGATCGCGGCTCCCATCCGGAACCCCGAGCTGAAGGCGCAAGCGGTCATACGCCGGGAAGCCGTCCTCCAGGAGGCCGGTGCCTTCGAGCACGCATCGGATGTCCGCGCGCGGCAGGATGCAGCGCACACCTAGCGCGGCGAGCCGCGGGTCGACAAAGGCCACACCCGAGGCAAATGGTCGGGCGACGCCTGGATCTTCGGAGAAACCCATAGCCGCAAGAGCGCCTTTGCCGAACACCGCCGCCACGGCGAGGTCGGGTCGCTCGTCGAGCGCGGCCTTCGATCGCAGCCGATAGATCGAAAGCCGCCCTTCGAGATCGGATAGGCGACCGGCTTCCGCATCGAGCCAGATCGCTTCACCGAACTCAATCATCATGAAGTCGTACAGGTATTTGCCCTGCGCCGTCAGCAGTGCGGCATACCGCGCCTGCTCCGGACCGACCTTGTCGACGTCGTTCGAAACGAGGCCCTGGAGGAAACCGCGTCTGTCCGCCCCCGAGACGGCAAAAACGCCCCGGTTGTCGAGCAACGAAAAGCTTGCGTCGGGCATGGTTTGGTCGACCCCTCTGCAGCCGGGTAGAGGTGGGGAAGGATTGCTTGCTTGGCAAGCCGAGTAGCACGGGATATAAGGCGCCCGGATCGGCGAAATGCACATCCTGTTCGTCACCGCGACGCGCATTGGCGATGCCGTCCTGTCGACCGGTCTGCTCTCTTATCTGATCGATCGGCATCCGGCGGCGCGGCTGACCATCGCGGTGGGGCCGGTCGCCGCCCCGCTGTTCGAAGCTGTGCCGCGGCTCGAGCGGATCGCAGTAGTGGAGAAGCTGCGCTGGTCCGCACATTGGCTGCCGTTCTACGCTGCCGTGGCGACCCGGCGTTGGGATCTCGTCGTCGACCTTCGTGGCTCGGCGCTCGCTTGGCTCTTACGCGCAGGCGATCGCAAGGTCATCGCCAAGGGTGACGTGCGCGAGCATCGAGTGCGCCAGCTCGGCCGGCTGTTTCAGCTCGACCCGCCTCCGGGGCCGCGACTCTGGACCGCGCCGCACCACGAGCGCGCGGCGTGCGCGCTAGTCTCTCCGGGCTCTCCGGTCGTGGCGATTGGCCCGGCAGCGAACTGGCGCGGGAAGGAGTGGCGAGCCGAGCGCTTTGCCACTCTGGCACAACGATTGACTGCTGCGGAGGGCCTGCTGCCGGGGGCCCGCGTCGCGGTCCTGGCAGCAGGGTATGAGCGCAGACAAGCTGAGCCTTTGCTCGCGGCGATCCCGCTCCATCGGCAAATCGACCTGGTCGGCAAGGTCGATCTGCTGACCGCGGCAGCTGTATTGCGGCGATGTGCGCTATTCATCGGCAACGACACAGGTCTGATGCATATGGCGGCGGCGTCGGGGACGCCGACCCTAGGCCTGTTCGGTCCGAGCCCGAGCGATAAATACGCGCCCTGGGGAAAGCACGCTGTGTCGGTGCGTTCGACCGATTCGCCCGAGGTAATGTTTGGTCCGGGTTTCGATCACCGGATCACCGACACTTTGATGGACGGTCTCTCGGTCGATGCAGCCGAAGCGGCGGCTTGTCAACTGTGGCGCTCGGTCGCGAGCGCCGCGGCGTGAATGGGCCGCGACGATCCGGCCTCTCCGCCCTGGTTGTTGTTCACGACGAGGAGCGGCAGCTGACCGATTGCCTCGCCTGTCTGGAGTTTGCCGACGAGATCGTCGTTGTCCTCGACCGCTGCAGTGACCGATCCCGCGAGATCGCGTGGGGCTTCACAGGGCGGCTCGTCGAAGGTGCTTGGGAGCGGGAGGGAGCGCGTCGACACGCCGGGATCGACGCTTGCCGCAGTGACTGGATCCTCGAAATCGATGCCGACGAGCGAGTGTCACCGCACCTCGCGGCCGAGATCCGGAAGGTCATCGCCGGCTCGTCGGCGGCGTGGCATCTGGTCCCGGTCGACAATTATATCGGCGACCGGCTGGTGCGCTGCGGATGGGGCGCCTCCTTCGGGAGGTCGGCCCATGGCGCGCTGTTCCGCAAAGGGGCCAAGCGATGGGGTGATCAACGCATCCACCCGACGGTCGCGTTCTCCGGACCGCAAGGGACGACGCTGGCGTCACCGATCATCCATTACGTTGATCGCGACATCTCCGAGATGCTCCGGCGGCTCGATCGCTATACCAGCGCGCGCGCCCAGGATCTGCGCGAGAGCGGCGACATCGGCAGCTACGGCCGCAACCTGCGCCGCATCGCCTCGCGCTTTTGCAAATGCTACATTGGCCGCAAGGGCTATCGAGAGGGTCAGTGGGGCTTTCTGATCGCGCTGTGCGCCGGGCTCTATCCGATCCTCTCCTATCTGAAGGCCCGCCTCGACCCTTTGCCTGAGGAACGAGCGGCGACGGAGCTTCGCCATCTAGAGACCGAGTGATGGCGAATGTGGTGATGGCCGATGACGGCATCGCCTTCGACGGAGTCATGGCGGAAACCGCACCGCTCGGCGGCGCCGAGACCGCCTTCGTAGCGCTCGCCGAGGCTCTGGCGGCGCGCGGTCATCGGGTCGAGGCGCGTAATCGTTGCCGCACCGCGGTCGTTCACAAGAGTGTGCGCTGGGCACCGCTGTCCCACGACTTGCCAGATGCTTGCGACCTCTACATCGCCAATCGCAGTCACCGGGTCATCGGGCTCGTCCGGCGCGCAAGGCGTCGCGTGCTGTGGTTGCACAATCCAGCCTTCTATCTAAAAAAGCCGCGCAATCTGTGGCGGCTCGCTTGGTACCGGCCGACCCTAGTGGTGACCGGTGGCTATCACGCGGCGACGATCCCGCGATGGCTCCCCTGCGGGGGACGCGAGATCATCCCCTACGGCGTTCTCGATCGCTTCCGGACCGCACTACCTCGCGAGCCCCCGGCGCCGCGGGCGATCTATACGTCAAACCCGTTGCGCGGGCTCGATTGGCTGCTCGATCTCTGGGTCAACGGCATCAGGCCCGCAATGCCGGCGGCTGAGCTGCACATCTATGCCGGCGGTGCCGTCTATGGCCTTGCCGGTACGCCACGCGCGCAGCAAATGGACGAGGTTCTGGCCCGTGCCGATATGCTCGTCGCGTCGGGAGTCCGCCGCTTCGCGCCGGTCGGGCGAAAGGCGCTGGCGAGGGCGCTTTCGGACGCCCGTGTCATGCTCTATCGCGGCGATCCGGGCGAAACCTTCTGCTTGGCACTCGCCGAGGCACAGGCGATGGGGGTCCCGGCCGTGATCAAACCGTTGGGCTCGACATCCGAACGCGTCATCGACGGGGTGACCGGGCGCGTGGCACAGGACGATGACGCCTTCGTCGCGACGGCGGTTGCGCTGCTGAGCGACGACGGATTGTGGCGACGATGGCATCTCGCCGCGCTCGAACGGCAGCGCGGGTTGGGCTGGGATACCGTCGGCGCCCGGTTCGAGGCACTGATATTCGACGAGCCGCACAAACGGCGCTTTCCCGGTTTTTCCGAGAGAAACCGGGAAAAAAATTGAATTCGACCTCGCGCGAGCGCCAATAACTACCTTTTACCAAATACTTAGAAACTATTTTGCGCTCATCGAACCGGGAATTTTCCCGTGTCGAAACCGGGAATCAAAGCACGTAACCGGGAAATAACCGGGAATTCCACGCTCCATCGTCACCCGGCCGCGTCCGCCCGATCTCGGTAGGAGATAATACGCCTCGATCTCGTCCAGAAGATGGCGCGCGCTCGCCGCCATCGCGAGACGGATCGCTCGACCGCCGAAGCCCAATCGTCGGCTAGACCGGCATTAGATTCGGGTTCAGCGGCGAAACGGCGATTCCAGACCGAGGAACGCCGCGAACTCGTCCTTGTAGTCCGGATGCCAACGCGACAGCGCCGGGCGGTTGCGAATGATGTCTTCCGCGGCCCACAGAATGCGCCGGTTGTCGACGTCACGGGTCACGTCGTTGTCGGGGCAGATGATATAGAAATCACCGGCAGCCATCCCGGCGACGAGCATGTCGGCGACCTGCTCCGGCACCCAGGAGCCAGGCGGTTTGGCGGTTCTGCCCCGTCGCGTCATACCGGTGAATGTCGAGCCCGGCACCAACAGATGTGCCGTGATCCGGCAGCCCTCAACGTTCCGCAACTCATGGGCGAGCCCCTCGGTGAGCACCTTCACGCCCGCCTTGGATATGTTGTAGGCGGTGTCTCCCGGCGGACAGGTTATCCCCTGCTTTGATCCGGTGTTGATGATCGCACAGGGAGTATTTTGGTCGATCATCGCCTGGGTGAAGCTTTGCACGCCGTTGATCACACCCCAGAGATTAACGTTCAATACGCGCTGCCAGCGCTCGTAATGGTCCCAAGGCCCGCCACCCGGCGTCGTCCCGGCATTGTTTATCAGTACAGCAACTTCGCCGAAGGTGTCGTAAGCACGGTCTTTGAGACGCTTAACCTCGTCCAATTTGCCAACATCCGTCGGCACGGTCAGCACGTCGGAGGCGCCGCGCTGAGCGACGGATCCGACCTCCGTTCCGGCTTGTTCGAGGGCATCGCCCTCGAGATCGGCGAGGCAAATTCGCAACCCCATGGCAGCAAACCGCTTCGCCGCCGCGAGCCCGATCCCGCTGGCAGCGCCGGTCACGACGGCGACTCGCCCTTCGGAGAGCGCGGGATGTTCAGCCATGGTCACTCCTATCTCGGCAATGGGCATTATTTATCGCGCCGGTGTGTTGAGGTTCACAGTGACATTCTTGCGCTGTGTGAAGCTGTCCAGCATGCCCTCCAGTGAGAACTCCCGACCGATGCCGCTCCGTTTGTACCCGCCATAGGAGTGGCCCGGCTGCTGGCCGAGACCTTGGTTCATCTGTATCCAGCCCGACTCATTGGCGTGTGTTGTGCGCAATGGCAAGAGTCGATATATGTGGTTCGATATAACGATACTGGCGCAACGGTCGGCACCTGGCAAGCGCCTGGGCCGTCGGACCTCGCCTTGGGCGTTTGGTGCGGCCGAACCC
>Ga0318533_10002162_pt1 | contig 10199 bp, 9 predicted proteins | sample GRESIP053b4f27_FD_203675 | JGI IMG/M metagenome (GOLD analysis project Ga0318533, IMG submission 203675) | Tropical soil microbial communities from Luquillo Experimental Forest, Puerto Rico - GRE.SIPMG.053b4f27 | ecosystem: Environmental > Terrestrial > Soil > Tropical forest > Bulk soil...
AGCGTCGAATAGCGACCGACTGCTGCCGACGCGACCCGTTTCACAGGACACACAAAGGAACGGCATAGCGTCGGCTCAGTCAATTGCGGATACTGGATTCTGTGACGCAGTCCCGAACCGCCGTAGAGCGGGTTGTCATGTGCCGTGCGGACGGTAATCCGATCAATGTGCTCGTCGTGGACGACGAGTCCGTCCTGGCCGAAATGGTGTCAATGGCACTGCGATACGAGGGCTGGAACATCTCCACCGCCGCCGACGGGTCGTCGGCGATCTCCGCGGCCCGTGCCCAACGGCCGGATGTCGTCGTTCTCGATGTGATGCTCCCCGACATGAGTGGGCTCGACGTGCTGCACAAACTGCGCGAAGAGAGCCCGCAGCTGCCGGTGCTGCTACTGACGGCGAAGGATGCGGTGGAAGACCGCATTGCCGGGTTGACCGCGGGCGGCGACGACTATGTCACCAAGCCGTTCAGCATCGAAGAGGTCGTGCTGCGCCTGCGGGCACTTCTGCGGCGCACCGGGGTGACCACGGTGGACAGCGGAGCGCAGCTGGTGGTCGGGGACTTGGTGCTGGACGAGGACAGTCACGAGGTGATGCGTGCCGGCGAACCGGTTTCGTTGACCTCCACCGAGTTCGAGCTGCTGCGGTTCATGATGCGCAACTCCAAGCGGGTCCTGAGCAAGGCCCAGATTCTCGACCGGGTGTGGAGCTATGACTTCGGTGGCCGGTCCAACATCGTCGAGCTGTACATTTCCTACCTGCGCAAGAAGATCGACAACGGTCGTGAACCTATGATCCATACGCTGCGCGGCGCGGGTTATGTCCTCAAGCCAGCCCGCTAGGGCACGGCGAGTCTGGTCACTTCGGCTCCGGCTGCTCGCCGGGCAGATTGTCGTTCTCGCCCTGGTGTGTGTCGGGATAACGGCGGCAACCGAGCTCGCGCTGAACCACCACCTGGTCAGGCAGCTCGACGCGCAGCTCGCCGGGACCTCGTACCGCTCGGCGCTGATGTACCCCGAACTGCACCACGAGCACTCGTTCTATCCGAGGCCGGGTCCCGGTCCGCGGTTCCTCGACGCCCCGGGCCAGCCGGCGGGCATGGTCGCCGCGGTGATCAACCACGGGCAGACGGTTGATGCCGGTTACCTGACCAGCGACGGTGCTCGGGCGGCGTTGACACCAACCGCGCGAACACAACTGGAAAGCATCGCCGGCAATCGTTCTCCGGTAACCATGAACCTCGACGGCCTCGGTAAGTACCGCGTCGTCGCCGCGTCGAGCCGAAACGGCGGCGACGTCATCGTTACCGGCCTGTCGATGTCCAACGTCGACGCCACGATGATCCGGATGCTGATCATCCTCGGAATCTTCACGGTGATCGCGCTGGCCGCCGCGACCACCGCCGGCGTCGTCATCATCAGGCGGGCTCTGGCGCCGCTGCGTCGCGTCGCACAAACCGCGAGCAAGGTCGCGGACCTGCCGTTGGCCCGCGGAGAAGTCGAACTGCCGGTGCGCGTGCCCGAATCCGACGCAAACCCGCAGACCGAGGTGGGCCAACTCGGATCGGCACTGAACCGGATGCTCGACCACATCGCGGACGCCCTGTCCGCGCGGCAGGCCAGTGAGACTCGGGTCCGCCAGTTCGTCGCCGACGCCAGTCATGAACTGCGCACGCCACTCGCCGCGATCCGCGGCTACACCGAACTCACGCAGCGCATGGGCGACGACCGCGAGGCCGTGGCGCACGCGATGAGCCGGGTGGCATCCGAGACCGAGCGAATAACACGCCTCGTCGAGGACCTGCTGCTGCTGGCCCGCCTGGACTCGGGCCGACCGCTGGAACGCGAATCGGTGGATCTTTCGCGGTTGGCGGTCGATGCCGTAAGTGACGCACACGTCGCCGGGCCGGATCACCAGTGGGAGCTTGACCTGCCCGAGGAGCCCGTGGTCGTCACCGGTGATGCGGCACGGCTGCACCAGGTGCTGACCAATCTGCTTGCCAATGCGCGCGTCCACACCGCCGCCGGCACCGTGGTGACGACACGGTTGAGCACCGAGCCGGCGCACACCGTCGTGCAGGTCATCGACAACGGTCCCGGCATTCCGGCAGCGCTGCAATCCGAGGTTTTCGAGCGGTTCGCCCGCGGCGATTCCTCGCGCTCCCGCAAAGGCGGCAGCACCGGGCTGGGCCTGGCGATCGTCTCCGCCGTCGTCAGGGCGCACAACGGGACGATCACTGTGAGCAGCTCACCCGGTCGTACCGAGTTCACGGTGCGGTTGCCACTCAACGGGTGGCAACCGCCCGCATCACCCCATTAAGAGCAGGTCACGTCGATTTCGAACGGCTTCTTCACCGGTTGCGTCGGGTTGGCCATGTCCACCCCGGTGGCGTTGCCGGTGATCTTGTAGCTGTTGCCGTCCTTGGTCGCCGAGGCGTTGCCCTGGCCGGGAGCAGCCGAAGTGTACGCGAGCGTCACGCCGTTGACGTTGCCGAGCCCAACGGACTGCACCTTGGGAGGATTGTCAGTGGTTAGGACCGCGGAGATGCCGGTCGCCGCACCACCGATCGCGATGGTGGTGTTGCCGCCCATCGTCGTGCACACGACTTGGCCGGTTATGTTTTGGTTCTTGCCATCGATGGTCACCGTTGGCGCCGCGCCCCCGCCGGTTCCGACGGCAACCGATGTGCCGCTAACGCTCACGCCCGTACTCGAGGCCGTACCCGACTTGTTGCTCGAACACCCGGAAATGCCTGCTACAACAATCGCCGCCCCAGCTACCGCGACAGTCAGTCCCCGATTCACCCTGTTCTCCTTCTGCCCGACCGTTGCGGCCCTCGGCAGTGAGGGCCGTCAAGGCAGTATGCGTTTTGTCCGGGCTGGGCAAAAGAGGTCCGGCGAAATTGTTTCGTTTTGGTTAACCCCCGGAGGGGCGCATTGGTGGCATTGTGTGGCCGTGGATCACAAAGCCCCCACCGCCGTCATCGAGGCGGCCCATCGCGAACATGCCCTGCCGTTCGAGGACATGACGGACTTCGACAACGCTGATCGCGGCTTCATCGCGGCCTTGTCCCCATGCGTCATCAAGGCGGCCGATGGCCGCGTCGTGTGGGACAACGACGCGTATGCCTTTCTCGGCGGAACCGCGCCGGCGTCGGTTCACCCGAGCCTGTGGCGCCAGTCCACCCTGGCAGCCAAACAAGGTCTGTACGAGGTGGTGCCGGGCATCTATCAGGTCCGTGGCTTCGACATCTCCAACATCACTTTCGTCGAGGGCGACACCGGGATCATCGTCATCGATCCCTTGGTTTCCACCGAGGTGGCCGCCGCGGCGCTGGCGTTGTACCGCGCCCACCGCGGCGGTGACCGTCGCGTCGTCGCGGTGATCTACACGCACAGCCACGTCGATCATTTCGGCGGCGTGCTGGGCGTGACCTCAGATGCAGAGGTGGAGAGCGGCGCGGTGGCCGTGCTGGCGCCTCAGGGCTTCATCGAGCATGCGGTCCAGGAGAACGTCTACGCCGGTCCTGCCATGACCCGCAGGGCAACCTACATGTACGGCACCCTGCTACCGCGCGGACCGCTGGACCAGGTGGGTTGCGGGCTCGGCCAGGCACCCTCCACCGGCGAGGTCGCCGTCATCGTACCGACGATCGACATCCGGGAGACGGGCGAAAAGCACACCATCGACGGCGTGGAGATCGAATTTCAGATGGCGCCCGGCACCGAGGCGCCCGCCGAAATGCACTTCTATTTCCCCTGTTTCCGCGCGTTGTGCATGGCCGAGAATGCGACCCACAACCTGCACAACCTGCTGACCCTGCGCGGCGCGCTGGTGCGTGATCCGCACGCCTGGTCGGGTTACCTCACCGAGGCGATCGACACCTTCGCCGATCGCGCCGATGTGGTGTTCGCTTCGCACCATTGGCCAACGTGGGGTCGGGACAAAATCGTCGAATTCCTTTCGCTGCAACGCGACATGTACGCCTACTTGCACGACCAGACCCTGCGGCTGCTCAACCGGGGCTACACGGGTGTCGAAATCGCCGAGATGTTCCAGATGCCGCCCGCGCTGGATCGGGCTTGGCATACCCATGGGTACTACGGATCGGTGAGTCACAACGTCAAGGCCGTCTACCAGCGCTACATGGGCTGGTTCGACGGCAACCCTGCCCGGCTGTGGCCCCATCCACCCGAGGCGCTCGCGCCCCGCTACGTCGACGCGATGGGCGGGATCGACCGCGTTGTCGAACTCGCTTCGGCGGCCTTCGATTCCGGCGACTATCGTTGGGCAGCAACGCTGCTCGATCATGCGATCTTCACCGACAGCGAGCACGCCGCGGCCCGCGCGCTGTACGCGGAAACGCTGGAGCAGCTGGCCTACGGCGCCGAAAACGCGGTGTGGCGCAACTTCTTCATGAGCGGGGCAACCGAATTGCGCGAGGGGAACTTCGGCACCGCCGTCACGGCCGCTTCGATATCGATGGCCAAACAGCTAACCGCCGAGCAGATTTTCGACAGCCTCGCCCTCCGGGTGGACGGGCCGCGGAGCTGGGACCTCGACATCGCCATCGACATGACTTTTGCCGATTCGGCTACCAACTACCGGCTCGCTCTGCGCAATGGGGTGTTGATCTACCGCAAGGTGGCTGCCGACCCTGCGACGGCCACCGTTACGGCCAAGCTGGACAGCAAGTTTCGTCTGCTGATGGTGGCGATGGGTGACTTCACCTCACCCGGGCTGGAAATAACCGGCGACCAGGCGGCGCTACAAACTTTCCTGAGTGTGCTGGACGAGCCGGACCAAAATTTCAACATCGTCACGCCATGATCATCCGCACCATCACGCGACGTCGATGACCACCTTGCCCAGGACCTTGCGCTCGGCCACATAGCGCAGTGCCGCAGCGGTTTCGGCCAGGGGGAACCGGGCGCCGATGTAGGGCCGGATCCTGCCGGTGGTGAACATCTCCGCCAACTCTTCCGCGTCGCGGACGGCCTCGTCGGGGTGGTCTCCCATAAAGGTGCGGATCTCCATGCCGCGCACGCAGATGTCTTTGAGCAGAACGAGATTGAGCGGTATGGCCGGGATCGCGCCAGCCGCGTAGCCCAGGGTGACAAAGGTTCCACCGCGAGCCAGGCCGCGCAGGGCCGGCTCCGAATACGGGCCGCCGACGGGGTCGATGACGACCCGCGCGCTGTCACCGGTGAGTTCGCGGATGCGCGATTTCAGGTCCTCCCGGTCGTAGTCGACGGTGGCCTCGGCGCCGCGCTGACGGCATAGGTCGAGCTTCTCCGAGCTGGAGGCCGCTGCCAGCACCCGGGCCTTCATGGCCACCGCCAGATCGACGGCGGCCAGACCCACACCGCCGGCGGCACCCAGCACGACCACCCAATCCCCTTCTGCGACTTCGGCGGTCGAGCGCAGTGCGTGATACGCGGTGCGGTAGGTGACGCCGAAAGCTGCGGCCGAGCTGTAGTCGGCGTCGTCGGGTACGAGCGTTGCCTGGCTCGTTTCGAGCAGTGCCTGTTCGGCGAAAGCCCCGAACGTGGTTCCGGATACCCGCTGGCCCGGCCTGAAAGGCGCGCCGTCACCGGCGGCGATCACCTCGCCGGCGATCTCATTGCCCGGTATGAACGGCGGCGGAATGCGGACCTGGTACTTGCCCGCGATGAACAGCACGTCGGGGAAATTGACCGCCGCGGCGTGCACCCGGACCAGCAGCTGGCCGGGGCCCGGGACCGGCTCGGGAATCTCGTCGAGTACCAGGTCTTCCGGTGGACCGTAGGCGCGACAGACAACCGCGCGCATCAACCGACCCCCAGCCCGAGCAAGCAGAACCGCACCAGATGCGCGATGTCGTCGGCGTCCGGACGGTCGGTCGAACCGATGTAGCGGCGCATGGTCGCAAGTGTGCAGCTGAACACGGCCTCGACGTCGCGATCGACATCAGGGCTGCGCAGCGCTGTGATCGGCTCGGTCAGCAGATCCCGCAACGGTCGCAGCATTTCCCGGTCGGCCACCGGCCAATTGATCGCGGCGGACATCTGCCCGGCCGCCGCGCGGCTCATGCTGATCAGGTGCGGGTCGGCGACCTGTGCCAGCGTGCCCTCGATCCAGCGGGCGACCTTGCTCTCCGGCTTGGACTCCTTGGCCATCTGGTGCGCAAGGTAGGACACGACGATGGCCACGCCGCGTTCCATGACCGCGAGGATGAGATCGTCCTTGCCGGCGAAATACCGGTAGAACGCCTTGTTCGACGAGCCGGCCTCGGCGACGATGTCGCTGACCCGGGGCGGCTCCGGTGCGACGCGTTCCATCACCCGTACGGCCGCGGCCAGGATGCGCTCGACCTCCTCGGTTGCCTCCCGCTGGCGGTCGTCAAGTGCCCGCTCGACCGCCGCGGCGACTCTGCTATCGGTCAACGAGCTCACCGTATTTGGCGCGCGCCGCCTCGCGCCGGACGTCCAGCATCTCGCTCGGCCAGTCGCCATCTTCGGCCTCGTAGCCCTTGAGGAGCATGCGCGCCAGGTTGACCTTGTGCGCCTCGGTCGGCCCGTCGGCCAGCCCGAGCGCGATGCCGCCAAGTAGCACGTTGACCAATGGCAGCTGGTCTGTGAGCCCGAGCGCGCCATGCACCTGGATCGCCCGCAGCGCAATCGATTTGAGCACTTGCGACGCCAGGATCTTGCAGGCGGCGATCTCGGCGCGGGCAGCACGCTCTTCGCCGTTGTCGATCAGCCATGCGGCGTGCAGCACGGTCAGCCGGAACGGTATCAACTCGGTGTAGGAGTCTGCGACGAACTCCTGAACCAACTGCTTGTCGGCCAGAGAGCTGCCCTGGGTGAAGCGGCTTTTCGCGCGCCGCGACATCATATCCACGGCGCGCTGCGCCATCCCGATCGAGCGCATCGCGTGATGCAGGCGCCCGCCGGCCAGTCGGGTCTGCAAGATCAGGAAGCCCTGGCCGGGCTCGCCGAGCAGCGCGTCGGACGGCACCCGCACGTCGTCGTAGCGCACCAGTGAATGTCCCGGTTCGTGCGGGTCGGCGCCGACTAGGTGGTGGTTGGCCTCGACGGTCAGTCCCGGGGTGCCGGCCGGGATGAGGAACGTGGAGGCGCCTTGATGGACGGGGACGTCAGGGTCGGTAATCGCCACGACGATGAAGAAGGAGGCGACCGAGGCGTTGGAGGAGAAGTACTTTCGCCCGGTGATGACCCAGTGGTCACCGTCGCGGACGGCCCGGGTGGTGAAGACGCGGGGATCGGCGCCGCCCTGCGGCTCCGTCATCGAGAAGCAGGAGAAGATCTCTCCGGAGAGCAGTCCGTCCAGATAGCGGTCCTTCTGATCCTGGGTCCCGAAGCGGGCGATGATCTCCGCGTTGCCCGTGTCGGGCGCCTGCGTTCCGAACACGATCGGCGCCCAGGGGCTGCGGCCGAGGATCTCGTTGATCAGCGTCAGCTTGACCGCGCCGAAGCCCTGCCCGCCCAGTTCCGGGCCCAAATGCGGTGCCCATAAGCCATTCTCGCGAACCTGTTGCTTGAGTGGATCGACAATCCGGCGCCGCTCGTCGTTGAGCGGCAGAAACTCGCACCCGGGGAACAGCACCTCGAGCGGTTCCACCTCCTCGCGCACGAACTCGCGGATCCAGTCCAGCTTCTTCTCGAACTCCGGTTCGGTGGAGAAGTCCCAAGGCATTCGAATGCTCCTATCTTTTTAGGGAATTCCACCATCGGCGCGCACGATCGAACCGGTGGTGAAACTGGAGGCGTCGGACGCCAGGAACAGTGCGGCACCGACGATTTCGCGCGGGTCCCCGGCGCGTTCCAAGTAAAGGTGGCTGAACCTGTTGGTCGTGTCGTCTTCGAGACCCCAGGCTTTACTGATGTCGGTCAAGTAGGGTCCGGCCATCAGCGTGTTGACCCGCACGGTCGGCCCGAACGCCTGCGCCAGTCCCTCGGTCATGGCGTTGAGCCCGGCCTTGGCCGCGGCGTAGGGGACGATGCCGCCGTTCGGACGCAACGATCCCGTCGAGCTCACGTTGATGATGGACCCGCGGCCGGCCGCCACCATCCGTTCGCCTACCAGTGCCGATAATCGGAAGGGGCCCTTGAGGTTCAGGTTGATCACCGAATCGAAGAGCTTCTCGCTGACGTTGGTCAGCTTGTCGTACAGCGGTGACATGCCCGCGTTGTTGATCAAGACGTCGACCTTGCCGAAGCGTGTGTAGGCCGCCTCGACCAATCCGTCGAGCTGCTCCCAACGTCCCACGTGCACCTGGTAGGGCATCGCGGAGCGGCCGGTCTCGGCCTCAATCTCCTTCGCGGCGCTCACGCAGTTGTCCATGTTGCGGCTGGCGATCACCACGTCCGCGCCGCAGTGCGCGACGGCGGACGCCATTTCGCGCCCCAGTCCGCGGCTGCCACCGGTGATCAGCACAACGCGATCGGTGAGGTCGAAAAGTTGTTCCGCATAAGCCATTTCAGCGGCCCCCTGTCGGCCTATTAGCGGGCAAAGCCCGGGCGAGCCCGGCCGCGGTGGCGATGAGCTGCGGGATCATCGACCCGAAAGTTTCGGTGATCGCGGGATCAACTCCTCCTTTTTGGGGCCCAGTCCGCACCCCGGCGGCATAGGTCTTCTCCAGCACGATGCCAAGCTTCCAGTTGGCCAGCACCAGGTAGTAGTCGATGTTCTCGGTGGACAGCCCGCTCACCGCCTCGTAGTGCTCGAGCAGCTCGCTGCGAGTCGGCATGCCGCGCATGTCCAGATAGAACCCGTCGGCGCGTGGCTCCTCGCCGTCGTAGCCCAGCAGCGCCCAGGCGAGGTCGAGCAGCGGATCGCCGACCGTCGTCATCTCCCAGTCCACGATCGCGGCCAATCGGGCCGGTTCTCCGTGCGCGAACATCACGTTGGCGAACTGGTAGTCGCCGTGCATGATGCCGGGCTTGTAGTGGGCGGGCCGGTTGTTGCGCAGCCAGTCGGCGGCCTCGTCCAGGCCGGGAAGCTCGCGCACCTTGTAGGCATCGAGAAACTTCAGCCAGCGATCGACCTGTCGTTCGTGGAATCCGTCGGGGCGGCCGAAGCCCTCGAGTCCCTGGGCGCGCCAATCCACCCGGCCCAGCTTGGCGGCGCCCTCGACCAGTTGGAACGCCAGCCCGCGGCGCGCCGGCAGGTCGGTGTCGAACGGCGCCTGCCATCCGCCGTGCATCGGGCTCCACCCGTCGATCGCCTGCATCACGTAGAACGGCATGCCCAGCACGGTGCCGGTGTCGTCGGCGGCAACCAGCGCCGCGTGCGGGACGTCGGTGCCGGACAGCGCCGTTACCAGCCGGATCTCCCGCAGCAAGCCGTCGACTCGGGCCGCGTCGGCGCGCGCGCCCGGCATCCGGAGCACCATGCGCTCGGGGCCACGTTCAATCAGGTAGAGGGTGTTCTGCGAGCCGCCCTTCAGCTGTTTCAGTAATGGCTCATCGCCGCCGCCCGGTGCGTCGTTGGCATCAAGCCACCGCCCAAGAACACTCGGATCCAATTGGGTTTCGCCAGCACCGCTCATCGATCGGCCATTCCGCACACCCCGCTCTCCGTACAGAGAATAGCATTCTCTACACATTTCGGCAGTCCCGTCATTGTTCGGGCTTGTGCCCGCTGAGCAGGAACCCGGGCACCGTGAAGTGGCCCTCGCCGTCGTAGCCGACTCCGACGAACGAACCGGGGGAAGACGCGAGTGCGTCCTCGTTGCCGTAAACCTTCGCGGGGCGAAGATCGTCGACATGCCAGAGGGTCGAGACGGCATCGCGCAACTCGGTCTCGGTAACGCCGCGCGGCCCCGGCCGGTCGCTATGCTCGTCGCCGAATGCCCCGGCGGCGAACGCCAGGATGTGCAGCGTTGCACCCGACGCGGCGGCCCGAAAGATCGACTGGAGATAGTTCTGGCGCCTGTCGGGCGGGAGCGCGTGGAACAGTCCGCTATCCAGGATGGTGGAGAAGCGGCCGTCATAGCCACCGAAGGTGGTGACGTCGGCCTGCGCGAAAGTCGCCGTCGTCAGCCCTCGTTCGGCGGCCGCCGCGGCCGCGGCCTCGACCGCGGTTGCGCTGGCGTCCAAGCCGACGACTGTGTAGCCGCGCGCGGCGAGGGCCAGCGACAGCTCGGCATGGCCACAGCCGGCATCCAGCACATCACTGCGGACCTTGCCTTGATC
>Ga0318533_10002173_pt1 | contig 10188 bp, 9 predicted proteins | sample GRESIP053b4f27_FD_203675 | JGI IMG/M metagenome (GOLD analysis project Ga0318533, IMG submission 203675) | Tropical soil microbial communities from Luquillo Experimental Forest, Puerto Rico - GRE.SIPMG.053b4f27 | ecosystem: Environmental > Terrestrial > Soil > Tropical forest > Bulk soil...
CAACAAAGAGTGCCCATCCCAGCATGACGAGTCCCCCGAGCCAGTATTTGGCGCGGTTGATGCGGCCTTGGAAGCCGAAGAGATACCAGGTCCAGTCCATGGGCAAACTCCAGAGCGCGGAATCCGCGATCCGGGTGGTTAGTCGCTCTCGAAAGGAACCGGGTTCGACCCGAAAATTCGGAAAACGTCGTGCTAAAGTGCGATGGCTTTAAGTCGAATCACTATCGCGCTTTAGCTTGTTGTTTGCGCATGATCGGAAAACCGGTACCCACTTTTCCGGATCATGCGCTAATCCCGCAGCAGCTCGTTGATACTGGTCTTGGCGCGGGTTCTCTCGTCAACGCGCTTGACGATCACCGCGCAGGCAGTCGAGGGGCCGGCTTGACCGCTTTTCAGAGGTTTGGGCGGCAGCATGCCCGGCACCACGACCGAATATTCGGGGACCTCGCCGACAAAAGTCTCGCCGGTTTCGCGATCGACGATCTTGGTCGAGGCACCGAGAAACACGCCCATCGCAAGCACCGCGCCCCTGCGCACGATCACGCCTTCGGCGACTTCGGATCGCGCGCCGATGAAGCAGTCGTCCTCGACGATGACGGGCTCGGCCTGCAACGGTTCCAGCACGCCGCCGATGCCGACGCCGCCGGAAATATGTACGCGCTTGCCGATCTGCGCGCAGGAGCCGACTGTCGACCAGGTGTCGACCATGGTGCCTTCATCGACATAGGCGCCAAGGTTGACGAAGGATGGCATCAGCACGACGTTGCGAGCGATGAAAGCCGAGCGGCGCACGATCGCGCCGGGCACGGCACGGAAACCTGCGTCGCGAAATCGGTTCTCGCCCCAGCCGTCGAATTTCGAGGGTACCTTGTCCCACCACGAGGCCTTGCCGGGGCCGCCTGGAATCGCGCTCATGTCGTTGAGGCGGAACGACAGCAGCACCGCCTTCTTCAGCCACTGATGGACCTTCCATTTGCCGCTTGCCTCGTGCTCGGCGACGCGCGCCTCGCCCTTGTCAAGGAGTTCGAGCGCTCGCTCCACGGCATCGCGGATCTCGCCCCTGGTCGTGGTCGAGACGGTCTCGCGCGCATCGAACGCGCGCTCGATGGTGGATTGCAGGGCGGACAGGGACATGGTGGTTTCCTTGGTCGGCTTTCTTTCGGCCGGATGTTTTTCGGGACTTGGGGCAGGAGAGTCAAGAACGCACTTCACCGTGTTGCCGACGAACGTCGGGTGAGGAGAAGCTATCGCTTTGCCAACGCTTGCAAGAACCCCGCCAGATTATCGGTGACGTGGTCGACATGGGACGCCTCGCGCCCCTCAAGCTCCCAGTCCTCGCGCACGACCTCTTTGGAGCCGTCAGGTACCACCAGCACCGTGGTCATACCGAGCTCGTGCGGCACCACGAGGTTGCGTGCGAGATCCTCGAACATCGCGGATTTTGCGGGATCGACGTGATGCTGGTCGAGGAATTTCCTGTAGGTTCGCGGCGCCGGCTTCGGCTCGAGTTCGGCCGCGATGATGTCGAACACCGCGTCGAAATGGGAGGTCAGGCCGAGCCTCTCCAGCACCTTGTCGACATGCTCAACGGAGCCGTTGGTCAGGATCAGCTTGCGGCCGGGTAGTTCGGCGATCGCTGCGCCCATCGCCGGGTTGGGTTCCAGCGGCGAGTGGTCGATCTTGTGGACATAGGCAAGGTAGTCGTCGGCGCGCACGCCATGCAGGGTCATCATGCCGCGCATGGTCGTGCCAAAACGGCGGTAGTAGTCCTTCTGAATGCGCCGCGCCTCCTCGCGCGAGACTTTCAGCCAGGCCGAGACGAACTCGCCGATCCGTGCATCGACCTGCTGCCACAGGTTGACGTGATGGGGGTAGAGCGTGTTGTCGAGATCGAACACCCAGGTGTCGATGTGGTCGAAGGAGCGTGTTGGATTCACTGCACCCCCCGTTTGTCGTCCCCGCGAAAGCGGGGACCCATACCGCGGAATCCATCATTGGGGCAGTGCAAATGTCGTTCCTTCGCAAAAATGGTTTCGGTGTGTATGGATCCCGGCTCGCGCTCGCGAGTGCTCGCTTGGCCGGGACGACAGAAAACTATTCATCACGGCATCGCAAAGCGCAGCGTCTTGCCGCCTGCCATATCGACCGGGGCAAACCCGGTGGCGGAAAAGCCGCGGCTGCCGCAATCGACCTGTTCGTTGGTCTCGAACTTGTTTTCGCGTGTGCAGAGCCGGGTGGGGCCGCCCCAGTTCAGCGGCTTGTCCCGGTATTTGATCGTGCGGTTTTCGGCATCGACGGCTTCTGCGAAGCTGAACACTTGCTTGGGCTGGCCCGCGACGTCGGGATGCAGGCATTTGCCGGGCTCGATACGATACCAACCGCGGCTGGTCACGGCCTTGCCGTCGTCGGTAGCAACCGCAGCCATGATCTTGTGCGGCGTATCGTTGCACCAGGTAAGTCCCGTCGAGGATGGCGACTGCACCGCCTCGATAAGTGTGTTGAAAAAATTCGGCGACTGCACGGCGTCGGAGGCGAGTCCCCTATTCCGGAGGAAGGCATTAAGGGCCGTCTGCGTCTTCGGGCCATCGACGCCATCGATCGGGGCGGCGTCGTAGCCGGCGATCACCAGCAGCCGCTGGATGCCCGCGAGCCGCGCCTGTTCGTCGTCATATTCGGAGTCCTCGGCGAGATAGGCCACCAGTTGGCCATCATCGGTGCGCGACGGCGTGATCTGGCTGAAGGGCGCCGCCGTCTGCCCGGCGCGACACTGGCGCGCCGCGGCGATCACGAAATTGGCCTGGGTGACGCAAAGGGTGTCGCTGCCATTCTGCGGGATCGGCGATGCGCCATAGAGATCGAGCGCGCGCGCATGCAGCAGGATGCGGTCGGCGGACAGAGTGCCCTGCACGACCACGCGGCAGGCGGCGGGATCGATGCGGAACCAGCCGCGGGTCGCGGTGGCCGCCTTCTCGTCGATGCCGATTGCAGCCTCCACCACATAGCTCATGCGGTTGCAGATTTTGAGGTCAGCCAGTGCTGGCAGGGCGGAAGCCAGCAGTGAAATCACTGCTGCCGGCAGCGCCAACAATGAACGGCGGCAATGGCGCCGCAACTCTGAGCCGTCGCGGCCGGAGGTCGTCGCTTGCATCACTTGTGGATCAGCGTCCCCGTACCCAGGTTGGTGAACAGCTCGAGCAGGACGGCGTGCTGCATCTTGCCGTCGATGATGACGACGCCCTGCACGCCCTGTTCCAGTGCATAGATGCAGGTCTCGACCTTCGGGATCATGCCGCCGGCGATCGTGCCGTCGGCGATAAGTTTCCGTGCATCCTTGACCGACAGTTCGTGGATGAGTTTCTTCGACTTGTCGAGCACGCCCGGAACATCCGTCAGAAGCAGGAGCCGTTTGGCCTTCAGAGCGCCTGCGACTGCGCCTGCGAAGGTGTCGGCGTTGACATTGAACGTCTGTCCGTTTCGGGAGGTCGCAAGCGGCGCCAGCACCGGAATCAGCTCATAGCCGATCAGCTGGTTCAGCAGGGTTAGGTCCACTTTTTCCGGTTCGCCGACGAAGCCGAGGTCGACCACCTTCTCGATATGGGAGCCGGAGTCGACCATGGTACGCGTCACCTTCGACGCCGTCACCATATTGCCGTCGATCCCGCATAGACCGACGGCCTTGCCGCCCGCCTCGTTGATGTAGCCCACCAGTTGCTTGTTGATCGAGCCCGCCAGCACCATTCCGACGATCTCGATGGTGGCGGCGTCGGTGATGCGCAAGCCCGCCGCGAATTCCGACTGGATGCCGAGCCGCTTCAGCATGGTCGCAATCTGCGGTCCGCCGCCATGCACCACCACCGGATTGATGGCGGTCTGCTCGAGCAGCACGATGTCGCGCGCAAAGGCTTTGGCGGTTTCCTCCGCGCCCATGGCATTGCCGCCATATTTGATGACGATGGTTTCATCATCATATTGCTGCATGTGCGGCAACGCTTCGGAGAGGATGCGGGCCTGATCGAGCGGGCTGATATTCGACGCGTCGTTCATGGGCTGGGTCTCGCTGTCGGCGGCTGGTTGGGCCGGTTTCTATCTGATTGGCGGCCACCGCGCAAAGTTTCGGACGCAGTGTTCAACTCCTGCGAGGCCAGGCGGCCGCCACTGCCAGCAGGAGCCAGCTCAAGATCATCAGCGTGCCGCCGGTCGGCGCGGCAAAAGGGAAGAGACTGTGCCCGGCATAATGCCGCAGGGTCAGGTCGCCGGCAAACAGCGCGGGAGCTACGACAAAGCCGAGTGCGGCAAAAGTCCCGAGCAGAACGTCAATGATGCCGCGCGCGGCCAGCGCCACGGCTCCCAACACGCTACTTGCGTGGAACAGCAGCATGGACGAAGCCGCGCCCAGGCGCGCGGCATCGGGCGAATGTGCGGCGAGCGCGGCCAGGATGACGCCATCAGCGCCCATGACCGCGGCCAGTACGACCAGAATTCGAAGGCGCGTCATCGAAAGCCCCGTTTTCTTTTCTATCGGCGTTCCCTCACCAGCCGCGCCATCGCGGCGCGCAGTTCGGGCACGCCTTTTCCCGATCGCGAGGACGTTGCCATGACTTCCGGAAAGGCGGCGGGACGTTTTATCAGTGCCCCCGCGACCTCGGCGATGCGCGCTTCGAGCTCGGCGTTTTTTACCTGATCGGCCTTGGTGAGCACCACCTGGTAGCTTACGGCGGCATGGTCGAGCGTTTTGAACACGTCGAGATCAGCTTCCTTGAGCCCGTGGCGCGCATCGATGAGCACGTAGACGCGGGCGAGAGACGTGCGCCCCTGCAGGAATTTGTGGATCAGCGTGGTCCACGAGGCGATCTTGGCCTTGGGCGCCGCGGCATAGCCGTAGCCGGGCATATCGACCAGGCGCAAGGGTGCGCTGTCGGGGCCGTCGAAGAAGATCAATTCCTGGGTGCGGCCCGGCGTATGCGAGGTTCGCGCCAGATTGTTGCGACCGGTGAGCGCGTTGATGAGGGAGGATTTGCCGACATTCGAGCGGCCCGCAAAGGCGACTTCGAGGCCTGACATCGGCGGTAGCGCATCGATCGACGGGGCGGCGAAAGAGAATCGCCACTCGCCCGCGAACAGCCTCCGGCCGGCTTCGATCAGCTCCGCATCGGTATCGATGCTCATGCGAAGGCCCCGCGTTCCGTCATGGCCGGGCATAGCCGTTCGAAGAACGGCGTCGCTTCCGCTCGCCTATGTCTCGGCCATCCACGCCTCACTTTCCGGCTATTTTTCAAGGACGTGGATGCCCGGCACAAGGCCGGGCATGACGATTTGGATAGTACGGGCGTGATTTCACGTCTTCGATTCGGCCTTCTTCGGCAGGAAGGTGGCCTTGAGATTGTCGAGCAACTCCACCTTCACGCCGTTGCGGCGCATGATGAAGCCCTGCTGCAGCACTGACAGCAGATTGTTCCAGGCCCAATAGATCACAAGCCCCGCCGGGAAGCTCGCCAGCATGAAGGTGAAGATCAGCGGCATCCAGTCGAAAATGATCTTCTGGGTCGGATCCGGCGGCGCCGGATTGAGCTTCATCTGGAACCACATCGTGATACCCATGATGATCGGCCAGAAGCCGAGCGCGAGATAATGGCCGAACACCGGCAGCAGCGTGGGATCGAAGGGAAGCAGTCCGAACAGGTTGAACAGGTTGGTCGGGTCCGGCGCCGACAGATCCTTGATCCAGCCGTAGAACGGCGCATGGCGCATTTCGATCGTGATGAACAGCACCTTGTAGAGCGAGAAGAACACCGGAATCTGCAAGGCGACGGGGAGACAGCCGGCGATCGGGTTGATCTTCTCCTTCTTGTAGATCTCCATCATCTCCTGCTGCTGCTTCACTTTGTCGTCAGGATAGCGCTCCTTGAGCGCCTGAAGCTGCGGCTGCACCGACTTCATCTTCGCCATCGAGGCGTAGGACTTGTTGGCAAGCGGGAAGAACAAGAGCTTGACGATGACGGTCACGAGCAGGATCGAGATGCCGAAATTGCCGAAGAAGCGATAGAAGAAGTCGAGCCCGAGAAACATCGGTTTGGTGATGAAGTAGAACCAGCCCCAATCGATCAGCAGGTCGAAGTGGTTGAGCCCCAGCTCGCGATTGTAGCCGGCGAACCCCAGGACCGGAAAATTGAGGCCGACGACGTTGGCCTCCTTGGCGCCGGCGAACAGTCGCGTGTTCGCGCTTGTGCTGCCGCCGATCGCGATCGTCTGCGGACCCTCCAGATAGTCGGTCTGGTAGGTGCGCACGTTGCCGACCAGATTGGAGGAGAAGCGAGCCTCCAACCGCGCGCTGGTGTCGGGCAGCAGCGCCGAGGCCCAGTATTTGTCCGTAATGCCGAGCCACGCGTTGGTAACCTTGAAATTCACCGTCTTTTCATCGTCGATCTTCTTGTAGGTGTATTGCTGCAGGCCCTGGTCGCCGAGGTAACCGATCAGGCCTTCATGCAGGATGTAGTACCCGGAGACCTGCGGCGTGCCATGGCGGGAGATCAGCGCGAAAGGATAGAGGGTGACCGGCGCGTTTCCGACGTTGGTGACCTCGTCCTTGATGGTGAAGAGGTAGCGGTCGTCGATCGAAATGGTGCGACGGAAGGTAAGACCTTCGCCGTTGTCATATCTGAGTACGGCAGGCGAGGTCGGCGTCAGCACACCGATGCTTTCCTGCTGCCAGATCGTGTTCTGGTCGGGAAGGCGGACCGTCGATCCAGTCGACGGCACCCAGCCGAATTCCGCATAGTAGGGGTCAGGGCCGCCGGAGGGGGAAAAGAGCACGATCGGCGGCGAATTGGGATCGACGGTCTCGCGGAACTGAATCAGTGACAGATCGTCGATACGCGCGCCCTTTAGCGAAATGCTGCCGGACAAGCGCGGCGTTTCGACCCGGATACGTGGGGTTGCCGCGATCGCGGCATCGCGGCTGACGATTTGAGCGGGAGCGGCTGCCGGCGCGGCCGAAGGCGCGCTGCCAGCCTGCGACGGCGGGTTCGACGGGGTTGCCGGCGCCGCAGGCGGCGCCGATTTGGCAAGCTCGCTTTGCGCCTGCTGCGCGGCGCGTTGCTTCTCCATCTGCGGCACATTGTAGAAATATTGCCAGGCGATCAGCACGACGCCGGACAGTATGACGGCGAGGATGGTGTTGCGATTGTCGTTCATCTCTTGCTCTCGTCATCCGTTCCGGGTTTGGCCGATTTCGCGCTATGCCGTTCGATCCGCCGCAGCGCCAGCGCCAGATCGTCCGCCATGGCGGCCAAATCGCGGGTCAGCGCGGCACGACGGCCGATCAGCACATAATCATGGTGAGGTCGCATCGCCATGACGTCCAACCGCCGCACCACCTCGCGCAGTCGGCGGCGAATGCGGTTCCGCTCGGTGGCAGAGCCGTTCTTCCTGGTAACTGTAAAGCCGATCCGGGTCGGGCCCAAATCGTCGCGGCGGCGGCATTGCAGGGTGAACGCCGTGCTGTTGACGCGCGCGCCGCCGGCAACGGCGAGGAAGTCCGCCCGCTGCCTTAGCCGATCCATGATTGAATCCCCGCGGAAGAGGTCGCCCTCAGGCGCTCAGACGCTTGCGGCCGCGCGCGCGGCGTGCGGCAAGCACCTTGCGGCCGCCAGCCGTAGCGAGACGGGCACGGAAGCCGTGACGGCGCTTGCGCACCAGTTTGCTGGGTTGATAAGTGCGCTTCACGGGTCGTTCTCCGCTGACCGGGGCAAGTCTGCCTGTTGGATGAGGTCCCGTCCGGGAATGTTGGCCGGCCCAAAGCGGGCCTTTTCCGGCCCGAAAATGAGCCGCCCCCGGCAGGAAGCCGTCCATCCGCGGACAATTGGCCGCGGCTTATACGGGAGCGACCGGTTTTCGTCAATCTGGGCAGCGGTTATCGGTGGCTTGCGTCGAAACTTGTCAATTCCCGAGAATATATTGATTTTCAGGGTGTTTTGAGGGCGAGGATGGCGGGTCCATCGCTGCATTCCTAAATGACGCAGTGGGGTGACATTAGCGATCCGTAATTTGACCGGTCCAGGCGCCGCGGTTCAGAAATTTGCTCTACCCTCGTGGGGTCTCTTGAAGGGAACTATTGGGCCAAGGCGACGCTGGAATCTGAGGGACTTGAACCTGAAGGACTTGAACCTGAAGGACTTGCCGGCGTCGTTTGCGAACCCGAGGTTCGCGAAAGGGATGGTCGGCGAAGGCTTGCAATCGTCGGATCCGGTACGTGCTCGCGGCGACGGCATCCCAAGAGTTAAGGACCAGCCAATTTGTCGGCGACCGACGCAAAGCTGAACGAGGTCAAGCCGCAGGCAGGGCTGAAGCGGCCGCTCGGCCTGTCCGGCAAGCTGTTGCTCTTGACCATCCCGCTGGTGATGATCGCCGGGCTCATGATCTACGTGCCGGCGATCGCGAATTTTCAGATGAACCGGCTGAATGACCGTCTGGCGGCGGCCAACACAGCGGCGCTGGTGCTCGATGCCGCGCCGTCGGGCATGGTTCCGGATTCGCTTGCGCGGCAAATCCTGACCAGCATCGGCGCGCGTGCGGTGGCCATCAAGCTCGGCCAGCAGCGCAGGCTGCTCGCCAGCGCCGATCTGCCGGCTGCCATCGATCGCGATATCGACATGCGGACCACGACGGCGTGGTCCGCGATCGTCGATACTTTCGGGATAATGCTGGATCGCGGCGACCAGGCGATCCGCGTGGTGGGGCCTGCGCCGGGTGGCGCGCAATTCATCGAGGTCGTGATTGACGAGAAGCCGCTGCGCCAGTCGATCTACCGCTTCTCCCGCAATCTTTTGCTGGTCTCGCTCCTGATCGCGGGTTTGACCGCGGCGCTGGTCTATCTCGCGCTGCATTATCTGTTCGTGCGGCCGATGCGGCGGCTGACCGCGAGTATGGTTGGCTTCCACGAAAACCCGGAAAGCGTGGCGCGCATCATCGTGCCGAGCCAGCGAGGTGACGAAATCGGCGTCGCCGAGCGCGAATTGTCGGCGATGCAGCGCGATCTGTTGTCCATGCTGCATCAGAAGAACCGTCTCGCCGCGCTTGGTCTCGCCGTCTCCAAGATCAACCACGACCTGCGCAATCTGCTGGCCTCCTCGCAACTGCTGTCGGATCAGCTCTCCAGCGTCCCCGATCCGCGGGTGCAGCGCTTTGCGCCCAAACTGGTGCGCTCGCTTGAGCGCGCGATCGCCTTCTGCCAGTCGACCCTGTCCTATGGGCGCGCGCAGGAGGCCTCGCCCGATCGCCGCATGATCCTGATCGAACCGATCGCCGCTGAGGTTCGCGAGACCGCGGGATTGGCCAGCGACGCCTCGATTACCTGGATCAGCGCAATCGAGCGCGCTTTGATGGTGGATGCCGATCCCGATCAGCTGTTTCGCGTGCTGCTCAACCTCGTGCGCAACGCCGCCCAGGCTCTCGAAGGCAATCCGAAAAGCGACCCTGGCAGCATGCAGATCAGAATTACGGGGCGGCGCGAGGGCGCTGTCGCGATCCTCGAAGTGTCCGATACCGGCCCCGGCGTGCCGCAGAAGACGCGCGAGCACCTGTTTGAGGCCTTCCAGCCCTCGGGCAGTCGCGGCGGCAGCGGGCTCGGACTGGCGATTGCCGCCGAACTGGTGCGGGCCCACGGTGGGGAGATTTCGCTTGTCGAGGGCACGATCGGCGCGACCTTCCGCATCGTGATTCCCGATCGCCCGGTTGAATTGCTCTCGGTCCGCAACGAACGGGCCATGGCGTAAGCCGTGCCCTTGCCGTCGTCGGAACGGAGGCAATAGGGCCGGGATTCGCCGCTCGAAGTCGTGTTTCGGACCTTGCCAATCCGCAAGAGAGCGGTTAGCTAGAACGCTCTTTCGCGACCTCTTCCGCTTCCTTCGACGAAAGGCCGCCGGGCCATTTGGCCCGACATGAGAAGCGAAACACGCGCCCGTAGCTCAGCTGGATAGAGCATCAGACTACGAATCTGAGGGTCGGACGTTCGAATCGTTCCGGGCGCGCCATTTTCGTGTGTCTCCATTCTGGACACATGGGTTACGGTTCGTGGCGTCCAGGGCGGTTTTGGGGCTGGTAGCGATAGACCATGATTGTCCCGACCTGGTTCGTAGCGGCACTAATCCCGATGATCGCGTCCCAGATCGTACGTCTGCATGAGCATGATGC
>Ga0318533_10002175_pt1 | contig 10186 bp, 8 predicted proteins | sample GRESIP053b4f27_FD_203675 | JGI IMG/M metagenome (GOLD analysis project Ga0318533, IMG submission 203675) | Tropical soil microbial communities from Luquillo Experimental Forest, Puerto Rico - GRE.SIPMG.053b4f27 | ecosystem: Environmental > Terrestrial > Soil > Tropical forest > Bulk soil...
GTGCTGGTTGGGAGTGGTTGTCGGACAGTGCAACTGGGCTTAATTGTCCAGTTCTGGACAATTGGGGCGGTGCGAACCGGTGACCGGGCGATGGTCGCATGTCGGGGAGTCTGGTCACTGAGCCTCACTGGTGGCGCGAGCCAGTGACCGGGCGATGGTCGCATGCGTCGGCGCGACTGTCCCAGGTGGGACAGTGCGGACCCTGGTGGATGGCTGGATGGTGAAGAGATGCCCAGAGATGGCGCGATGGTCTGCGATGGTCGCGATGGTCATCAGTCGTGATGGGGTGGTCGATCAGTCGGGGTATTTGCACCAACAGCGTTTCCGCCAATGTCGCGGTCATAGCCCACGGGCTGCGAGCCAGCGGTCGATTCGTTCGGCGACTGCCTGCCAGCCGGGTTCCAGCATCATGTCGTGGCCCATAACGGGGAAGATCTCTGCCTCGGTACCGTATATCGCAGCGGTGCGTCGAATTTGGCGCTGGGGAAAGAGGACGGTGTCGTTCTCGGCTCCCAGTACCAGCATCGGGACACGGTTGACTCGTTTGGTCCTGACAAGATCAAGGGCGAGCATGTCAAGGAACGCCCGGTAGGACTCGTCTCGAACTCGCTGCTGACAGCAGTTGACATGATCATCCGGCGTGGATGCCGAGAAAAACACATCCCGCACCAGTTCAGGGGTAGCAACCAGCGGGGCCAGCCTCAATGACACGTTGACTTTGGCGAACGCCTTAGGATGACGGCGCGCGACGCGCAGGGTCGCCCCCAGAACGCCGGAAGGCGGAACGGATTGAACGAGAATCGCCCCTGCGGCGGTGTGTTGCTCCAGGTATTTTTGGACGACGAAGCCACCCATCGAATGCCCAATCAGAACCGGCTCCGTCGGTAGTTGCGCCGCCGTCTGGGCGACATCGTCTGCGTATTCCTGAATTCGTGTCCAGCGCAGACGCTCCCCGCCGGGGCTTTTTCCGTGGCCGCGCAGGCTCACCGCAATGGCGCGGTATCCCTGAGCCGCGAAGAAATCCAGGAAATGCTCATCCCAGCACCATGCTGCATGCAATGCGCCGTGGACAAACAGCAGCGGTACCGGATGCTCATCGGTACTACGGCCTTTGTCAATCACTTCGAGCAATGCGCCATCCCTTCGGTCCATTGCGGGCGTTCCCTCGGATCTTGTCAGGCGCTATGACCTCGAAAGGCTAGATTCGGTCGATTCGCTTGGCTCGCTCCTCACCACGGTTGGCGCGGTCGTCGGCGATTACGGCGCGGCATTGCGGTGCAGTCCCCCGATGCGGCGCGGTGGTGGCGCTGGGGCACCTCGGCCTGCCAACTGTCCGGCCCGCCAGGCAGCCATCCAATCGTCGGGGGCCTCGCCGAGCATCTGGACGATTCGGCTGGCCGACGGCACCGGCACAGCCGCTGTCGGCGGTTGCGGCGTCGCTTGCGGGGCGGTGGCTGCTTTCCAGTCCACGGCGCGCTGCGCGCTATCCCATACAGCAGCAGCCGAATCGCCAGAAAGCATGAACGCCGGTACGCCCGTGAATCCGCTCACAGCCAGGATGAATTCGGGAGTCATTCCCCGTAAGCTTCTGCCGTCACCGCGTACGGATCCAGCAGCGGCGGCGCGCTGGTGTCGTTTTGCATTGCGCGGGTGAGGTTTTGGTGATTTTGCGCCAGGACGGCTGCTTGCCTGGCTTTGAGGATGGAGTCGGCCTGCGCGTCGGACAGGCCGGGAATGCGGCTCGACAACGCATCTGTCAGCCAGCCGGTCGGGGCGTTGCGACTGGCCAGGTAGGAACTGAGTTCTTCCGCCACGACAGGGATTTGGGCGTCGTCGGCGTTCGCGATCAGATCCTGCGCCGCCGCAACCAGTTTCGGTGTGTCCTTGATGCTGTCAAGAGTGCGCGTGGCCCGTGCCCAGAAGCGTTGCGCCGCAATCTGAGACGCCACGTCATCACCGACCCGCTGCCCCTTGATCAGGGCGTTGACCTTCTGACTGGCCGCGTCGGAGTCGTCCAGCACGGCGCGCACCGCCTCGGGCAGCGCCAGCGCGGCATCGCTGACACTGAACGCACCAGCATTGCGTTTCAGCACGTCAGGATCGATGTCCTTGGAATGCGCTGCGCGCCAATCGCTGTATATCTTGTGGACGGCTGCCTGCGTCCGCAGCGCCTTCTCGACAGGGGTCTTGCCGCCAGGGTCGATGAAGCCGGATGGAATCGGCGGCGGATAGGCCGGGCGTGCTGGCCGTACAGTTGGAAATGTCACTACTGAACTCCCTTGCAGTGCCGTCGATTTGAAGACGGACATTAGGGACAGCTTAACGTACCCGACCTGTCACGCTCCGCACGCCAGCGGTGTGTCTGAAGGGAGGAATTCAGCTAGGGTGTTTGAGTTCTGTTCGGGCCTGGTCGATTTGGTCGTACGCGTACGCCACCATCGCGGCGGTGGTCATCGTCTCACCCTTGCGGGCGAGCGATTCGTAGATCGCCTCACCGAGGACTTCGCGGAGGTCGGTGATCGCGGCGGTGAATTCGGGAAACCCCGTAGCGGTGATGGGACTGCGGGCGAAGCCCGCGATGGTGGCCGCCGGTTCGTAGCGTCCAAGCCGGTCGAAAAGAACGGCGAGGCTGGCCAGCGAGACGCGGATCGTCGTGGTGTCGCCCGCATCGTGGAAGTTGCGGATTGAAAGAGTCAGGTGATCGAACGCGGCCACGGTGCGGCCGTGTTCGGCCTCAAGTAATGCCAGATTGTTCGCCAGGGCTGCCACCCCGGAGCGGTTGCCGCTGTCTTGAGCGATCACCAGACCCCGGCCGAGAGCGTTAAGCGCCCCGACGGGATCCGCGTCACGCAAAGCCAAACCGTAGGCCCAGAGCGAAAACGCGAGGAATGCCGGGTTGCCTGTTGCCTCCGCAGCCTCGATGAGGCCATCCGCGCAATCCATCGCCTCCCCGCCGGAACCCGCCACCGTCAGCGCAAGGACGAGCCATGCCCGGATGTAGACGTTGGTGTCGCGGCGGCGTGCGAGCTGGGCGCGGCACCACTCGGCCAACCGCTCGGGCTGCCCGATGGCCACGTAGACAAGTCCAAGCCAGCCTTCGATGCCGTACGGCGGCGCATCGCGGCTCCCGCCGACAACGATCTGACCGGCGTCGCTGTAGCCGACAGCCGCCTCGATCCGTCCGGCCGTCCAGCACTGCGACGCAATCACATACAGGAACGCGAGCCGCGGGTGGTCGACCGCGCGGGCGGGCTCGATCAGCTCTTCAGCCCAGGCGATCGGCTCAAGGGTTTGGACCCACAGGCCGAGCCACCCCACATAGCTGGCGATGGTGGCGGCGACATCAAGATCGCCCTGGTCGGCGGCCCACCGAAACGCGGTGCGCAGATTGGCCAGCTCGATAGTGAACCAGTCGTAGGCGTCGCGTTGGCGGGGGCTGTCCCACAGGGCCATGATGTCGGCTTCGCGCCCGGCGAAGTACCGCGAGTGCGCGGCCCGAATCTCGGATGCTTCGCCGTGGGCCACGAGTTGTTCCTCGGCGAATTGGCGGATCGTCTCCAGCATCGAAAACCGGGCATGCCCAGACGAGCGATCCGCCACGAGAAGCGACTTGCGCACCAGCGCGTCCAGTAGATTCAGCACTTCGTATTCGTCTTGGTCGGATCCGGCTACCGCACAAGCACTTTCGAGGTCGAATCCCCCGGCGAAGACCGAACAGCGGTCCAGCACTGTCTTTTCGGTGTCGTCGAGAAGATCGTAGGACCAGGCCACCGCGTGACGCAGCGTGTGGTGGCGTGCCAGTCCGCGCCGTGATCCGACCAGCAGCCGCAACCCCTGATCAAGACGATCACGCATATCGCTGGCCGTCATCGACGCCATCCGCGAGGCCGCCAACTCGATGGCCAACGGAATCCCGTCGAGGCGTTGACAGATCTCCACCACCGCGGCAGCCTCCTCGGCGTTGCTGACCGAGAAGCGCGGCGAAACGGCTTGGGCGCGTTCAACGAACAGGGACACCGCCGCCGAGTCGATTCCCGCGCCCACGTCCAGCGAGGGCACCGGCCACAACTGCTCGTCGGCGACCCCCAAACCTTCACGGCTGGTGGCCACAATCTTGATCGTTGCCGAGGCCGCGAGGATCGCCTCGATCAGATCGGCGGCGGCGTCCAGCACGTGTTCGCAGTTGTCGAACACCAGCAGCCGGACCCTGCCCTCCAGCGCGGCAGCGACACTCTCGGCCACACTCTTGCCCGGTTGCTGGGTGATGCCCAACACCGCCGCGACCGCGTCGGGCACCGCCGCCGGATCGGTGACTGCGGCGAGTTCGAAAAACCAGACCCCGTCGGAGAATTCATCGGCGAGCCGCGCCGCGACCTCCAACGCCAGCCGGGTCTTGCCGACCCCACCCACCCCGGTCAACGTCACCAACCGATGCGCCTTGACCGCCGCTTGCACCTCGTCGAGTTCGGACTCGCGTCCGATGAAGCTGGTGGGCGCGGGGCGCAGATTCCCCGGACTCGCATCCAGCGCCCGCAACGGCGGAAAGTCCGTGCGCAGGCCCTCCGCGTGGACCTGGAACACCTGAACCGAAGTCGGGAGATCCCGCCACCGGCGCGGCCCCAGATCGATGAGATCCACCCCGCTGAGCAGACTTGCCGTCGAGTCGGCCAAGAGGATCTGGCCGCCGTGTCCGGCGGCCATTACCCGCGCAGCACGATTCAAGACCGCACCGAAGTAATCGCCCTCGCGCAGTTCGGCCTCGCCGGTCGCCAACCCCATCCGCACCGGCAACCCCAACGCCTGCTGCGCCGCCACGGCGGCATCCACTGCTGCTTTCGGCGAGGCGAATGCGGCGCACACACCATCGCCGGTGTGCTTGAACAACCAGCCGCCGTGCCCCTCAATCGCCCCACGCAACACTTTGTCATGGGCGGCCAGCGCCACGCGCATCCCATCGGCGTCGGACTCCCACCGACGCGTCGAACCCTCGACATCGGTGAACAAAAACGTCACCACCCCCGTAGGAGCAGTCGCCCGATCAGCGGACACCCCAGCAGAATCTCACAACAGACCTGCTCCTAGCTACCGGCCATCGACGGAATCCGGCCCAGACACCCGCGCCCTGAGGCGCTGCGTTTGAACAGTTTTGTTTCAGTTCCGACAGCGCGATTTGGCCTTTGTCTTCTAAGCCGCCCACCGTGCCTTCCCGCTCATAAACCTTCCGACGGTTCTTACGGATCGTCAGCGTCGATCTCGGGGCCATTTACGGGGCCATCCTTCGGGCGCACGAGAGGTGTGCGCCATGTTGTCCGGCCATCATCGGCTCCCCGCATAGGTTGCAGGGTGGCGCATTCCGGCGTGCCCGTGCGAACTGGGCGCACGCGGTGCGGTGCCGATGATCCATGCGCCAATGACACCGCGCACAGAGTGTGAGGTAGTCGGCCACATCAATGCTGTACCAAGCGTCGCGGATCGGGCAGTGGCGAAGATTCGCCTGCGGCGCAGCAGGATTCAGGGCCGCTTGGAGCCGGGATGTGGATCGGCACCGTTGGCAGGTCCGACGCAGCCTCTTGCGCGCCTGCCGGTGGATGCTGTCGTACGTCACATGCACATAATCGCATGGAACGCCGAGTGGTTTCAATCATCAACTGCCGCACCGCTCCTGATGTGGGCCGTGCGGCCGAAGGGCCGACGCCCGTTGCGGATCGCGTCGGCGTAGTTGTCGGACCTAGTGCCGAACCGAACATTACAGATTCGCCCGTCGCGCTTAATGTCGTTGTGGTGCAGGGCAATTAGGCCAGGCGGTCTGGGTCCAAGGAACGCCTCGGCCATGAGGATGTGGACCCGGTACGTCCGGCCGTCGAGTTCGACCATCGGGTAATCCTTGCCGGTGCAGGGAGTCTTGAGAATTCGGCCCGTCTTCACCGACCGGACACGGGCGCGGCTGGACACCTCGTAGCGGTCCTCCGAGCCTGGGATCGGCACCGGCAGCCACATCTCCTGGTGATCCCGCAGGACTGCACCGCCGTCGATACCGTGCCTGCGTGCGACCCGCAGCACCGACCGGCACCGGCTGCCCAGACGCACGATGTTGCCCTGGCGGTTTGACGGCTCGCGGGAGCCGGCCGGACAGGTAGCGTGCTGGCCCCCAGATAGCCCAGGAGCGGTCAGACCGGCGCGGGTGGGTGACGGTTACCCGAGAGCCGCGTTGGGCCGTCACAGCCGCCGCCGTCACGATGCGCTCCTGAACCGGCGGAACTGATTGAGCCGTTCCTGATGTGACGATTCCCGGCTCTTGCCACGGGCACCACGGCACCGCTCTCCGGCTGCTGCATCACATAGCGGGCAGCGGACAGACCGCGACTCGGTTCGCGACACGAATTGGTAGGTTTCTGTCTTCGGCACTTCATCTCCCTTGGGTAGGTGGCTGGTTTAGGGCACAAAGATGGCCCCCTCCTAAGGTTCCCCCATGCGAGAAGGGGCACCCAAAACCCGTGTGAGACAAACACTCATCGCCACACGACTCGGAGCGAGTATGCGGTACACAGTGTTGTCTCCACCCTGCGCGCTGGGCCACGAGACACCCGCGCCGACGACGCGTGCGGTTGCTTTACGTCGGGGCGGTCGGTTTACGGCGGACTCACCTGATAGCGCCGACGCCTTTTGCGTCGGACGGTGCTTTCGGATATCCTGAGACCGTCCGCCAAGACGTTTGAAGCCCCGGTTTCCCAATTTGGAGTCGGGGCTTCATTCTGCATAATACGCATTGTCAAGCAGGACAAGCAAATTCGGCTTCTTGCGGCATTAATTGCAACCGTTAAATGGCGACTTCCGTTGTGGTACTCGTTATTACGAGCGGTGTTGTGGTCGCTCACTTGGTGAATGGTTGTTGGTACTTGCCACGGTTCCGACAAAAAGAAGCAGCGCCGGATTCGCAAACCGGCGCTGCTTTCTTTTTATTCAGTTATGCCGAATTGGTAAGCGCCGGGACCTCTTCCAGCCTGGGCGTTAGGCCACGGTCCACCGCCATCGCGATGAAGTACGAAACCTGCTGGGCCAGAACGCGGTCCACGTCTTCGTTGTCAGCGCCGCCCTTTTCGTCGTAAAGTGCGTCGATTGCGCCGATCAGCGTTTCGATCCGCTTTGCCAGCTTGCCCGCTTCGGCAACAACATCCACTGGCTTCGGGGCCTTCGACGTCGTCGGCTGCGGGTAGTTTTTCTTGTCGAATCCCCTGATGCTGGCGGGCAATTCGTCGTCGGGAACGAGTTCTCCGTCATAGATCGGTTCGCCGTTCTCGCCCAACTCCGGCTTGTTGGAGTCCTCGCCCAACTCCGGTTCGTCGTCGGTCGAGGGGTTCAGGTTTTGAACACCTGACGCGACATCGCCGGAGGCTGTGGCCTTGCTGACACCCGTCGTGTCAGCGATGGCTTGCCTCGACAGGCCAGCCTTGGCGAGTTGCCACGCCGCCAGTCTGCGCTGCGTTACTGGCAATTCGATTGGCGCACCGTGGAATTTGTCATCCAGGTAAGCCTTCCACATCGGGTACTTTTGCGAGCCGTCCTTGTTCTTGTACGCCAACCAGATGAAGCCCTCGTGCGCCTCGATCACGAGCCGGATCGTCTCGTTGCGATGGGTGGTGATCTTCTTGGTGTGCGCCTCGGCCTTCGCCTCGGTGGCGAACGCGCACTTGGGCGCGTTGGACTTCACGACTTCCTTCCCCGGCTGCTTCTTCTCCACCGTCTTCCTGGTTGTCGTGTTGCGCTGGCCCATCGGACCCTTGTGGTTTGGTACTGCTGTTGCCACGATTGGTTCCTTTCAGTGAATGGTGTTGGAATGCGCTGCTAATTCGAATGATTCGCTGATGCTGCCACCTCCCCGCTGGTGTCGGTGTCGAAAAGCGTGGAGAGCCGGGAGATCTGCTCGCTGGATAGCGGCGGGGCCGCATCGACCACAGCGGCGATGTGTTCGTCGCGGGTCACGCTGACTCCATTCGGGATTCGATGTAGGCGTCAAGGTCCGCCGGTAGGACGCGGAACTCGGTGCCGATGCGGAATGCGCGGATCTCGTGCCGCTTGATGAGTTCGCGTGCGGTCTTCTCAGCACAGTTCAGCCTGTGCGCGATGTCTTTGACGGTGAGTGCTTGGAGCATCGCCGTGCGATTGCGCTCGCGGATGGCCTGGATCTGGCCTGGTGTCATTCTGTTGCTGTTCAAGGTAGTTCCGCTCCGTTGGCCGTACTTGGTTTGACCAGGTTACGTACTAATTGCCGACGTGGCGGTTTTGAATACGACTGTGCGACAAGGGATATTGTCAATGGCGCGAGGCTGCTGGCTGCATTATTGTCAAGGAAATTGACAACAAAAATTACCGGAAATTACCGGCGTGTCGCCGTCATTCGTCCGGCGTGTCGGCGCATGCAGAAGGGCGGCCGAGCCGAAGCCCAACCGCCCTCTGGTGTCGCCGGAGATTACCGCCAGGTGATCTCAATCAGCCGGTCATCGAACCGCGCACCGCGACGGGCCTTGCGGATCGTCACCTCACACAGCGTGTCCACCACCTTGCGCCGCCGGTCCAGACTCAGCTTGGCGAACCGTGCCGCCGCATCGGCCTTGCCCACCAGCCCCTCCAATGCGCGAGAAGCGGTGGCGTTCAACAGCTTCGCGTCCACCTCGGCCAGCCTCGCTTTGGCCTGATCGATCTTGGCGTTCATCTGGCGTGCGGTGATCAAGTCATCGTTGTAATCCTGCTCAGCCGACGCGATGCGCGCCCGTAGCCGGTTGACCTCATCAGTGAGCGCCGATGTGTCTGGGCGTGGCTTGGCCAGCACCACGGCGGCATCTTCCCGCGCCAGAAGCGCCGCGATCACGTCGATGACGAACTGGTCGGTCGGCTCCATTGCGCGGCTCACTCCATAACACGTTTTGCAGATGTAGCCGGAACCCCGGCCGCTGCTGCGCGACATGCTGCCCATCTTTGAACCGCATTCGCCGCAGACCGCCAGGCCGGTGAGTAGATGCCTGCGTCCGCTGCTCTTGCCGGTGAACCTGGCCGGTGCGCTGAGCAGGGCGCGGGTCTGCTCCCAGGTGTCGCGGTCCACGATGGGCTTCCACTCGACCTTGACGGGCTGCCCGGTGTCGTCGGTGACTAGCTCGCCCAGGTGGAAGCGCAGACCGGCGTAGCGCCCGTTGATGAGTACCTGACGTACAGTGCGGCCGGTCCATCGGTTGCCGCGTGTCGAGGTCAGTCCCTGCTGATTCCATTGCGCCGCAATGCCGTACAACGTGGCACCGGCCAGCATCGCTATGTGCGCGGCGCGAATCGCGTTGGCCTCGTTGGTTTTCAGGGTGCCGTTGGTGTTGTAGCCGAACGCACGTCCGGTGCTGTGTGCCTTGCCCATTCTCGCCTTCTGCCTAGATGCCGATTTGTGCCGTGCCGACTTGCGCTCCATCTCCTTGCGCGCCACGGCCCCCATGATGCGGAACATGAACCGCCCGTCGTCGGTACTCAGGTCGATCTCGCCGGTAACGGTGGCCAGGTTGCGTTCGATGCCCATCCTGGCGACGAGGTCCATGAACTGCTCGCCTTCGATGGGAACGCGGGTGAGCCGGTCGGTGTGCCAGCAGACCACCGCCTGCAGCGCCCCAGATGCTATGTCGGACAACATCTGTCGGTACGCGGGGCGGTCCACGCCTGCCTTGGATGAGGTGTCGTTATCGACGTATTCGACTGGCCCCCAACCCTTTTGGGCGCACAGTCGGAGGCAGTCCTCGCGGTGGCGTGCGATGCCCAACGCTTCGCCGGTCTTGTCGTCGCTGATACGCAGGTAGACCGCGCTCTTGATGGTGTCCAATGGTTCCTCTCCTGGGGCCGGTCGGCCTCCAACATGTATCCTACCGGACTATCGCCCGTGCTGGACAACTGCGAACACCTGCTCGATGCGAGCGCGGAGCTGGTCGTCGCGCTGCTCGGTGCCGCGCCGGGGCTGACGCTGCTGGCCACCAGTCGTGAGCCGATCGGCGGTGCGGGCGAAGTGAGCTGGCGGGTGCCGTCGCTGTCGCTGGCCGACGAGGCCGTCGAGTTGTTCGTCGAGCGCGCCCGCCGTGCTCGACCCGATTTCGCCGTCGACAACGACAACGCTGCGGCGGTGGCCGAAATCTGCCGCCGCCTGGATGGGATGCCCCTGGCG
>Ga0318533_10002188_pt1 | contig 10181 bp, 10 predicted proteins | sample GRESIP053b4f27_FD_203675 | JGI IMG/M metagenome (GOLD analysis project Ga0318533, IMG submission 203675) | Tropical soil microbial communities from Luquillo Experimental Forest, Puerto Rico - GRE.SIPMG.053b4f27 | ecosystem: Environmental > Terrestrial > Soil > Tropical forest > Bulk soil...
CCTTAGGGGTTCACCTCAGGATTTCCGTCCAACTTCCGTCCAATTAGGGGTTGAATAAAGTGGCGCGTTTGGCTCGTAAGCGATACCAGTAGCGGCATTTAGAAGTTTTTGACGATCTAGCTACGAACCAGAAGGCCGGGAGTTCGAATCTCTCAGGGCGCGCCACTTCTCCTAGAATCAGACAGTTGCAGTGAAATGAACATCTGGTGTTTTAGTCCCTTTCCGTCCATTCTGTCCAATAAGCGCCTTTCTGAAAATTTCTTCGACGGAATAATGAAACCAAGGCCTGATTTCTCAGCCCATTCCCTACGAAATGCAACGTCATCGCGGATTTTGTCGTAGAGGTCGCTCATGTCTTTGTCTTCCCAACCCAACCAAAAATCGCCGCACTCCCTCGGGACAGGAGGTGCGGTTCTTCAGATAGGTGTTGCGAAAACGACGGAAGGCATGAGCGCCGGACTTGGGTTGGCCGAACTTGACCAAGACCGGACGCAGCGCCGCAAAATATCCACTCACGCCAGAGTCGCGTGAGCCAGACCCATAGGAACCTGCCGGAGGCAGTCAGACACACCTTGTGTGCACGGGCTGAGCGCTGAAACCTGGGTGAAACCTTTTCGTCATGGCTCTATCACATAGCCGGAGCGAATATGAAGATTGCAATTGCGATGCTTTTCTCGATCGGAGTGCTCGCTCTTGCCAGCGGGCAAGAAAAGCCTCCAGCCGCCGATGGTGTTGCTCCGACGATCGGATTGGATATCGGGCAACCTGCACCTGCATTTGCTCTGACCGATCAGTTCGGTCACGAACAGTCCAATCAAACGCTAAAAGGTCCCAAAGGGACGGTCATCCTTTTCTTCCGTTCGGCGGACTGGTGACCGTTTTGCAAAGCGCAACTCGTGCAGCTGCAAAACGCCAAAGCAAAGTTCGAACAGCAGGGCATCCGGCTCGCCGCGATTAGCTACGATAGCCAGGCTATCTTGATAGACTTTGCGAAGCGCCACAACATCGAGTTTCCCTTGCTGGCCGATCCGGATTCCAAGGTCATTCGCAGCTTTAATACTCTCAATAAAGAAGCCAACGGTATGAACAAAGGGATGGCGCATCCCGGATTTTTCTACATCGATGACAGCGGCATTATTCGCGAGAAGTATTTCGAAGCGAAGTACACGAACCGCTTCACGGCGAACAACGTTATCGCGAGGCTCTTCCCCGAACTGACCCAGGAGGTGAGCCAGAGCCTCCAAGCTCCCCACCTCCGGCTCACGCTTTCGCAATCTGATCACACAGTCGTACCCGGCAGCCGGCTAAGCCTCATCGTGGATGTTGAGCTCCCACCCGGCGTCCACGTCTACTCTCCAACTGTCAAGGGGTACAAACCGATTCAGCTTGTGTTGCACCCATCCGGAGGAATCGAACCCGCGCCTTCCATCTATCCAAGTTCTAAGATCCTGTACTTGCAGGCCATCAAAGAGCAAGTGCCGGTGTTCGAAGGCAAGTTCCGAATCACGCAGGACGTAACTATACCAGTCTCGAAAGTAGGAGCTGGTGTCCGAGCCTTGCTCGGGTCGGCGAATACCGTTTCGATTGCCGGTGAGTTGAAATATCAAGCTTGCGACGCGACGATTTGCTATCCACCTACGTCCGTGCCGCTGAAATGGGAATTGAAGGTTGAGCCCCTGGACCTCCATCGATCTCCCGAAAATATCCGGCACAAGGACACAGGAGAGCGGCCATAAAGAGGCAATCGCCTGTCATCAAATGTGCTAAAGCGAGGTGAAATCGAAAGTGCGGATTACTCCGGCGAGCCGTGAAAATGTCAAGCAGTTCGATACCATCTTCGCGATCACGGAATGCCTGTGGTCCGCAAAAATCGCGTACGCTGTTCCAACCAAAAAACTCAAGGATTCCTTCGGTGTCCTCCATCCATGTAACAATGTTACGAGCCTCCCCGTATCTTGTTGATATTGAAGTCGGACGGAGTTTTCGGGACCCACAGCTGAGATTGCGAGTGAGTGATCGGCGTTGACGCCCGTTACCGGCGGGTGCCCTTGGCGTCCGGCGCGGGACACCGTAAGTGATCTGAGTCCGGGACAGCCTCTCCGGCACGTGCGCATCGGTGAATTTCGTTCCCCCGATCATTTTGAGCTTGACAGCATCTGTTTGTTGTCGTATTGATTCGATTTAATAAGACCTTTCCTGAGTGTAAAAAGAGTCGAGGACCGGGGATGTAACTGCGAGCGGTTGCGCTCCTTCGGCCTTCGTGTGGGCGACGGCTGTGGTTTCGCCAGCACATCCTTCGGAAGTGAAAGCGGTTTCGGAAATCTTATGTCCTGAGGTATGTGAAGCGATGCGAGGCCAAATCAGCGGTAATCCTCTCCAAACTCTCGGCATTCTTACCAGGGCAAGCCGTTGGACGCTTGCCTCGGTGGTCCTGCTGTTTTGTGTCCTTGCCGCCGCGCAAGCCCAGTTGTACACGGGATCAGTCGGCGGGCTAGTTACCGATCCCTCTGGGGCCGTAATCCCGGCTGCGAAGATCACGCTGACGGACGAAGAGAAGGGTTATTCCTTTACCGCGCAGACCGATAGCGCGGGCAGGTACCTGCTGCGGTCCATTCCTCCGGGAAACTACAGCGTCAAGGCCGAGGCCCAAGGCTTCCAGACCCAGAAGAAGGACAATCTGCGCGTGAACGTGGAACAGAATCTTTCGGTTGATTTTGCTCTTATCGTGGGGTCCATCGCTCAGACCGTGGAAGTCCAGGCTGGAACGGTGCATCTGCAGACGGAAGACGCGGTTACAGGGCAGGTGGTGAATCGGAAGTTCGTAAATGATCTGCCTTTGGCTGACCGGCAGTTCGTCAATCTGACCTACCTAGCGCCGGGTGTAACGGAAACGGACGCACCGGGGACGGCGGGCTCTCAAGGAGGGATTAACTTCAATTCAAATGGCAGCCGCAACGCAACCGCAGATGTGCTGATCGATGGGGCCAGTTCAACGAACTTCGATCAGAATAGCGGCATTCAGAATGCCATATACACACCCTCGGTGGATTCAGTCGAGGAATTCAAGGTCGAACAGAGCAATTTCACGGCGGAGTACGGGTTTGCCGTTGGTGCGATCATTAATGTGGTGACGCGTTCCGGCTCCAACCAGTTTCACGGCAGCGCGTATGAATTCCTGCGAAACTCCGCCATGGATGCGAACAATTGGTTTAGCAACGCGAACGGCGAGCCGATTTCGGCCTTGAAGCGAAATGACTTCGGAGGAACCATTGGGGGGCCGATTCGCAAAGACAAGATATTTTTCTTTTTCGATTACGAAGGCTTGCGGGAGAACTCTGCGACGAACTCGGGTAACATGAGTGTCCCTTCGCTGTGCATGAGGGGAGATCCTGCGGCGGTGTGCCCCGTCGGCACGTCCGCGCTGGGAAATTTCGGTGAACTCTGCACGGGCCAAGGGGGCGCGTTTGACGCTACCGGACTGTGCTCAGTTCCGGCGGGACAACTCTGGGACCCCTACACCGGCGGGTTCAGTTCCAACCCCGATCCAGCGAATGGCGCGCCGCCGGGGGCTCTTCGCCAGGCGTTCATCCCCTTCAATGATCTGGCGACGTACACCAGCCCAGGGAACCCGCTTCTAAGCGGCACCCCGTTCCAACTGGCTGGCGGTCCCGGAAACCTCATCAACCCCGTGGCTGCCAATCTGTTCTTGCTGTTTCCTAAGCCTAATCTTGCGAACGGAACGCTTTCGAACGGCAACTTTTTCAGTTCCGGAACGAACGGCGATTCCCGGAATCAGTTTGACATTAAGATTGATTACCGTTTTGGAAGCAAAGACTTGCTGACCGGTAGGTACTCTCAGCTGTGGGAAACGAGCACGAGCTTTAATTGCTTCGGAAATTTTGTGGATCCTTGCACCGGCGGACCCGGAACAACGCATCGCTATCAGCTGGTTCTGAACGAAACGCACACCTTCAGCCCCAGCGTGGTTATGACCCTGACCTTCGGATATCTTCGCGGCTTCGACAATTTCCCCGGGATCGCGGGTTCCATTCCCAACATCAACAGCTTGTATGCTCAGACCGGGCTGCCCTCCTATTTGGACAACGGCTTTGGCACCATCCCCTCGATCGCGATCGCGGGTTACCCAAGCGGCAACGCCGGGCACAACCTCGGGACCGCGGATTTCAGCATCACGCGCGAGGGTCAGAATGCTTACCACCTGGGAGGGGCGGTGAGCTGGCTGCACGGCAGGCACGAGCTGAAGTCCGGCGGCGAATGGCGGGCGCGGCAAATCAACCATGGCAACCCCGGGTGGCCCTCGGGCTTCTTTGGTTTTGATAAGAGCGGAACCTCTCAAATCAGCTCGGAGACGGATCAAACGAGCTCGGTAGCCACTGGAGGCGACGGGATGGCGAGTTTCCTCCTCGGCGTTGGCTCGTTCAACGGCGGCACCGGAGGCTGCACGCCTTGCCAGCAAGGCTTCAACAACTTTGTCAGCACGACAAGCTTTCAGTTTGCCGGCTTCATCCAAGACAACTATAAAGTTACTCCGAAGCTCACGCTCAACCTTGGCCTGCGCTACGAGTTGAATACTCCTCGAACCGAACGCTATAACCGCATGAACTGGCTGGATAGTAATGCGCTCTCGCCGCTACAGCTGACCCCGGCGCAATTACAGGGGCTGACACCGGGGGAAACACAGAATCTCACGACCTTAAGGGGCATCGAGGTGTTCGTGAGCCCTCAAAATCGGCACAACTACTATTACGACTACAAAGACATTCAGCCGCGCATTGGCTTCGCTTACCAGCTGCCGCAGCAGGCGGTCGTTCGCGGCGGTTACGGGATTTACTACTCCACGCCCCGCAGCGGAGCCGCGGGCACCGGACCCTGGGGCTATCAGGGTTACAACATTCAACCTCCCTGGCTGACCACGTTAAACCTCGATCGCGCCACTCCCTACAACCTCATCAGCAACACCTCGTGCAGCTTCACGGCTCCTTATATTTGTACCGTTGCACCTCCGCCTGGTAACTCGCTCGGAGCGTTCAACGACATCGGTTCGGCGGCAGTGGGCCCGATTCGCCCGATCAGCCAGAATACCCCGTACGAGCAGGCGTGGAGTTTGGGAGTCCAGAAACAGTTGCCGGGGAAGATTCTGTTCGACGCGACTTATATCGGAAAGAAAGGTACGCACATTTATCTAGGCGGGTTCCGTGACCAGAACATTCTGCCTCAGTCCGCCCTTGCGGGCCTGTCCCCGACGGAGATAGGGAATCTCTACAATCTGGTTCCCAATCCTTTTTACTTCGATCCGACGGCACACCCAGGGCAGTCGTGCGATAAAACGCACTACATTTGCGACCAGGCCAGCAGCCTCGCCGCGCCTCAAGTTGCGGCGTTTCAGCTGTTATTGCCGCACCCCCAATACGTGAACTTCCAGGGCGACTCTCCGCCAATCGCCAATTCCAGCTTTAACGCACTGCAGATCCGCGCTGAGAAGGAATTCTCCATGGGCCTGCAATTCCTGGCCACTTACACGTTTGCGAAGTCCATCGATGATGCCTCGGCGACCGATGATAGCGTGGTGTTCCTCGGTGGCGGCTTTTTGAACACCGGGACGGTTCTCACTGTACAGAACCCTTACGACCTGCGCGGAGAGAGAGCGGAGTCCGTGTTCAACATTCCCCACGTGTTCCAGATCAGCTACGTCTATGAGTTTCCGGTTGGCCATGGGCGGCATTTTGGGAACAACATGAACCCTGTCCTCAACGCCATCGTGGGTGGTTGGCAGACGAATGGCATTATCCGCATCGACGACGGCAGGCCGATTCTTCCTCTGCTGTACTGCCAGATCAATTTCTGCAACTCGGGCAATATTCCGACCTTCGGACAGCGCCCGAACCTCAGCCAGCCACTCATTCGCGCGCCGGGTTCTCCGGAGCAAGCTTCGGTGACAAATCCGGACCCAACGGCTAGCTATTTCTCAAACGCCAACCTCGCGCTGCAGAGCAACAACCAAGGCGCGCTGACGGTCCCCCAAAATTTCACGGTCGGCAGCGCTCCACGGACACTTTCTACGGTGCGGCAACCTGGGGCCCGCGATGTCTCCATTTCGCTGTTCAAGAATTTTCCACTGAGCGCGATTCGCGAAGGGATGGTCCTGCAATTCCGCGCGGAATCGTTCAACACCTTCAATCATCCGCATTTTGGCGGGCCGGACACGCTGGTGGGGTCGCCGACGTTCGGCAAGATAACCTACACCCTAGGTAATCCGCGCGAGCTGCAAGTCGCGCTGAAGCTCTCCTTCTAGCCCGGGCCTTGGGCGAAGAAGAAATGTCGGCAGTGATTTTCAGCGTTTGAAGGCTTCGGGGCACCCGGCCCAGCCGGTGCTCTGTGTCTGCACTTTCCGGGATTCGATGTGGACGTCGATTCGGACGTCCTTGGCTGCCTCGCTTCGGTCACGAGCCTTGAATGACGCCAAGTATATTGGGCTCGATGTGCATCAGGCAACGATCACGGTGGCGGTTCGCGATTCCGCCGGCAAGCTGATGATCGAAGCCATTCTATTCGCCGCACCTAGGAACACGGAAACGAATACGGAAAATCTGTGTAAGTGTACTGTGCTCAGCGTATTGCAGGCGCACATCTGGTATGTGAGCAGAAGCGCTACGCCTTGCCGCACGAGTTTTGAGCATTTGGCCCCGCCGATCATTCCCGTACTGGCTTTGATTGTCCTCGAAAAAGAAACGTGTGCCGACTTGATTGTTCTCGAAAAAATAGAGTGGCGGGCCTAAGGTGTGATCCCTCCTGACGTCCATATTTTCTTCCTCGCTCCTACGCAATTCTGCGGATGACTGCGCGCCACGCTTACCGGTAACTTAGGCACGCCGCACGACCAATCTACGAAAGGAAACCAAAATGTTTAACGACGATGATGCCCATACGGTACCCGAATCCGTAACCGAATCCATCCCGAGCACAGAACCAACTCCGCAAATGGCTCAGGAGCCGGTTCCAGAACCGGAGCAGCCGGAACAACCGGTTGAGGTCGCCGAGGTGAAGCCCGAGGAGAAGAGCCAAGCCCAAGCAAGTTGAGTTTTGGTAGCCGTAAATTGGCGAGGCAAAGGAAAGGGCTTCCGGTACAACGGAGGCCCTTACTGCATTGTGGTGCAGACTAGTAGCCGAAAATTTACCGTGTAATTTTCCGTGAACTGGGTACAACGCCAGCCTAAACCAGCCGTAAGCGTGAGGTGTTTTTTTGCTGATTTCGTTGGCTCTTATTGGTTCCTGTTGTACGGCATGTAGCGCAATTTCACCCTACGAACCAGAAGGCCGGGAGTTCGAATCTCTCAGGGCGCGCCACTTTTCCTAGAATCAGACAGTTGCAGTGAAATGAACATCTGGTGTTTTTCCTTCTTTTCCGTCCATTCCGTCTAATAACCGCCTTTCTGAAAATTTCTTCGACTGGATAACGAAACCAAAGCCTATCCAACTTTCCGGTTACGCGAACTCACCGGGAGTTGAACCGAAATCGACGGGTCGGCCAGAGGGAACGTGGTCCCCATGAGTCTTTTTCGTTGGTCTCCCCGTATAGCTCAGTATCCAAGCCTCGGGGAGATCCCCTCATAATGGGAAAAAGAATCCCGGTACCTGGGCGGGAGCGCAACTAGCTTTCGTTGGAGGAGGTCATCGTGAAACGCGAACGTATGCTCCAAGTCGCCGTGGGACTCTTGGGCCTCTTTTATGTCGCCCTGATTTATCCGCTGTACACTGATCTAGCGCATTCCAAGTGGCTTCTGGAAATGAAAAACGAATGCGAGCCGATGTTTCTTAGTTGGTTTATCGCGCTCGGCCCCTGTCTTTTGCTGGCTGCCAAAAAGCCATCCTCCCACCGCTCCCTGATTGCCTTCGCTGCGTGCCAGAGCCCGGCCCATGCTTCGGTAATGACCATCCAAACTGTGCAAGCATGGAAGCACGGCGTTCATCGAGATTTCACGGATGTTGTGGTCGTCGGCGTCATCGGGGGAATTTTGCTGGCACTCTCGCCCGCGAGACAGCAGCAGAGCGCGACCGTTAGCCCGCAACATTCTTAAACATCATCTATTATTACGCTGACCGCTTTGGGCCGCTGCCTACGGAAGTTATGGCCAAGGTGCTGGCGGCGCCCGCGGGGCTGTTGTGCGGAGCGAATTGACGATTCCAGTTGGTCGGCGGCTGCATCAAATGTGTGGACACTTTCCGACAGTACCTGCCCCCGGCGGTAGCCGCAGGCCTCGGGAAGAGTTGCCCGCCGGTCCGAGGCGCCCCCAGCCGCCCGCCTCGGGCTGAGCTGCGGGCCGGTCCTGCTCAAGCGCGCCACTTACCTCAATCCCAAATCGCAATATCGATTCGCAATTGCGGTTCCGGTTGCGATTCCGAAGCTGAACCCTCCGAACGTGTAACCGATCCAAAGGCCGCCGGACGGTGGCGCAAACAAGGCGAAGACGTTCGCCGACAGCAGTTGATCGCCGAACGGCGAGTGAAACAGCTCGAACCGAGTCCCGTCAAAACGATACAATCCGGTGGTCGATCCGAGCCAAAGAATTCCGTCGCTTGTCTGCGCTAAAGCCTGCGTCCCCTGCGGCGCGTTTTCCTTGAATCCCCAGAAGTCATGGCCGACCTGCTGGTTTGTGTGAGGCTCCGTTTGTGCAACCACACATTGCTCTGGCCACGGCATATGCACGAACAGGAGAACAAGCCCCAGGAAATACGCCCTGGAACTCTTGCCAAACAGCCACAAGAAAAATGAGGTAATGGGCAACTTTGGATTCAAATCGGTCATTGTTGCTATGAACCCTTCTCCGTCATTTGCGCGGGGAAAATCCCAACAGTGCTCCAAAAGCATAGCTCCGTTTTGCGCATTCCGCACGGACCGGGGAGCATTCGCGGGTCGGATTGGGCCTGGTAAACTCTCGAATTCAGTTTTGGAGGTAGCAGCCCCGGATTCATTTCCTTGGAGGCGGCAGAAGGGGGCGATTGGCTCCCCCAGTGCGCGTCACCGCTTAGACTTTCAAGTCAACTACTCGTCAAGCCGAGCGTACGGTTGGAAGTGAGTGCATATTTCAGCAAGCCGTGCTCTAGGCGTAACTGTCTCCAATTCAGCGATGTGCATAACCTAGCGAATGCGGCGGCAAGAATCCTGAGTTGGCAGCCCGGTTGCCTTTCCTTTGTTTCCAGCCTGAAATTTCACGGTCTAGGTGGGTAGAAGAATGACAGAACCCGAGTTGCTGATCGGCCAGATCCTATCGCACTATCGCATCCTCGAGAAGCTCGGCGAGGGAGGGATGGGTGTTGTTTACAAAGCCGAAGACACGCGGCTGGGGCGGAAAGTAGCCCTCAAGCTTTTGCCGCACGACTTGGCGCACAACGAGCAAGCCCTGGTGCGATTTCGAAGAGAAGCGAAGGCCGCCTCCGCGCTCAACCATCCAAACATCTGCACGGTTTATGACATTGGTGAGGACAAAGGCAAGGCCTTTATCGTCATGGAGTTTTTGGATGGGGCGGTGCTGAAATCCCTGATCGGAACGAATGCGATGGAATTGGACCGGTTGCTGGAGATTTCTCGCGATATCGCGGATGCTCTCTCGGCGGCGCATGGGAAGAACATTATCCATCGTGACATTAAGCCTGAGAACATTTTCATCCGCGATGGTGGACACCCGAAGGTCCTGGATTTCGGGCTGGCGAAGATCAACGCGCCGGACGATAAGCAAGGCGAATCCGAAACCGTCATTCTGACCGAAGCCGGGCTCGTCATGGGCTCGCTTCCCTACATGTCTCCCGAACAGCTTCGGGGCAGGTCCGTAGATCACCGCACGGATATTTTCTCGCTGGGAACCGTGTTGTACGAAATGGCTACTGGCCAGCGTCCTTTTTCTGGTGGCACGTCTCTCGAACTCAGTTCGTCGATTTTGCGTGACACACCGAAGTCCGTCATTGAACTCAGGCCGGAACTCCCGACGGGACTACACCGGATCGTAGACCGTTGCCTATCGAAAGAGCCTATAGAGCGATACGTTTCGGCACAAGAGCTGCGCCAGGCATTGGACCTCTTGCGGCGGCAGGTGTCTTCCGGTTCCCTAAACGTCTTGCCCGAGGCCGTGGCAGGGGCTTATCGCGGTGTTGCCGTTCATCAGCCT
>Ga0318533_10002197_pt1 | contig 10167 bp, 8 predicted proteins | sample GRESIP053b4f27_FD_203675 | JGI IMG/M metagenome (GOLD analysis project Ga0318533, IMG submission 203675) | Tropical soil microbial communities from Luquillo Experimental Forest, Puerto Rico - GRE.SIPMG.053b4f27 | ecosystem: Environmental > Terrestrial > Soil > Tropical forest > Bulk soil...
AGTGGGTCGAGTGCGTCGAATGGCCCCTCTGGCGTGAAGCCCCGCGTGACGCCCGGGGCGCTCGAGCCAGCCGCACTCGATGCGGTCGTCGATCGGCTCACGGAGCTCGAGCGCGCGCGGCGGGATGGGGTCGTCACGCTTCCGGACGGCGACGCGATCGCGGTCACGAACCTCCACAAGGTCTTCTGGCCGAAGCTGAAGCTCACCAAGGGCGATCTGTTTCGATACTACGCACGTGTGGCGCCGGTGCTCTTGCCGGTGATCGAAGACCGGCCGCTCGTGATGAAGCGCTTTCCCAATGGCGTCGCCGCGAAACCGTTCTATCAGCATCGCGCGGAAGAGACGCCGCCCGGGGTGCGGACCGGGACCCTTCAAGTGTCCGAGCGGCGCACGCACCTCATCGGCGGTACCCTGAAAACGCTGATGTACACGACGCAGCTCGCGGCCATCTCGCAGGATCCCTGGTTCTCGCGGGTCCAGCATCCGCAATTTGCCGACCACGTCGCGCTCGATCTCGATCCATCCGACGGCGTCCCTTTCGGGCGCTGCCTCGATGTCGCGCGGTGGATTCGCGAGGAGCTCACACGGTTCGGCACAACCGGATGGCCAAAAACATCGGGCGCGTCCGGACTGCACGTCTACGTCCCCCTGCCGCCGCGAACGCCGTACGATGCCGGCTTGCTGCTCTGCCAGATCATCGCCACGTTGATAGCGCAAAAGCACCCAAAGATTGCGACTATCGAACGGAGCGTCGCGGCGCGCGGGAAACGCGTGTACGTAGACGCACTGCAGAACGTGATGGGAAAGACGCTGGCGTCCGCGTACAGCGCGCGTGCGAGCGACTATGCGGGCGTCTCGACGCCGCTGTCGTGGGAAGAGATCGATGCAGGGGTCGATCGAAGGGACTTTACGCTCACAACGGTCCCCGCTCGGATCGCCAAGGCGGGCGACCTCTGGAAAGGGCTGCGGGCGGCGCCGGGCGTCGATCTGGCGCGGGTGAAGCAGGTCATCAGGGCGTGACGCTCAGAACGCGAACTTGGCGCCGATCTGAACGAGGCGCGGCGGCGCAGCTTTGACAATCTGCCCGAACGCTGAGCTGACGAGGTTGCCGTCGACAGCGCCGGGACCGTAGAACTGCGGGTGATTGAAGACGTTGAACGCCTCGAGCCGGAACTGGAGGGTTCGCGTGCCTCCGAACGAGATGTTCTTGATCAGGGTGAGATCGGTGTTCGCGATCCCCGGACCGTAGAAGAACCGGCGCGGCGCGTTGCCGAGCCGTCCGAGCGCCGGCTGCGAGAAGCAGCCGGTGTTGAAGGCGGGGCCGTTCTTGGGATCACGATTGAGGCTGAGATCGCAGCCGGCGGCGTAATTCGGCGTGTCGAGCAGATGATTGTTCACGCCGTTGCCGAACGTGCCGAGGAGCGACACATCGGTGTCGTTGTACAACGTCACCGGAAAGCCGCTGCTGAACCGCGTAATGCCCGCGAGACTCCATCCCTTGGGGAACGCGTAGCTGTAGCTCGCGATGAGGTTGTGACGCATGTCGAACGCGGACGGCGCCCAGGTCGCGGTGCTGTCGAACGGATTGATCTGCTCGCCGAGATTCGACGATGTGTCCATGGACTTGCCATACGTGTAGCCGACCAGGAACTCTGCCGGCTTGCCCCGGTATCGAAGGTTGAGCTCGAGGGCGTCGTATCTGGACCGGCCGATCGTCGTCTGCGCCGTGATGCTCCCGTAATCAGGCGCAAATGGCCTCGTCCCGTTGATCACCTGACCCGAAGTGGTGACGAATGTGCCGTTCTCGGCATACGGGCCGCAGGTCGGGCTGCCGGGCGCGACCTGCGTCGGTTGGCTCACGCTCAGACAGCGCGCCGGGTCGCCAGGGTTTGTCGGCTGGACGACGAGGATATCGCGGCCACGGCTTCCGACGTAGCTCACCGTGAGGATGAGCCTCGTGCCAAGCTGACGATCGAGCGAGACCATGTAGCTGTTCGTGTACGGCACGTCGTTGTCGTGAAAAAAGTAGGGATCACCGTTGACGGGAACCAGCTTGGACCAATCGACGCTCGTCCCAGGATTAGCGGCCGACGGGTTGAGCGGCGGCGGCGTGTGGGGAAATGGCTGCCCATTGTTGGCGCCGTTCGCGGCAGTTATGAACGGCGTCTCGAAGAGCGGCGACGCTGGGCTGAGATACGTGTAGCCAAACGGCGCAATGGCGTACATGATCCCGCCCGACAGTCCCTGAATCGCGGTATAGAACCGCCCAATGCTTGCGCGAACGCTGCTCTCGCCGTGCTCGCCGAAGATGCTCTTCAGTCCACGATCGTGAAACGACGGGACGAACGCAACCCCGAGGCGTGGGGAGAACTTGTTGCGCACGGGCGCCAGCGTCGGCGGAATCCCGGGATCGCCCGGGAACACGAGACCGGGCGGCGCGCCTGGAAATACCACCGACTGCTCGCCCGGCACGAAGGTCTGGATCTGGTTGTCCTTCTCGTGCCACGGCTCCATCCGATCCCAGCGGATGCCGTAGTTGAGGGTCAGATTCGAGCGCAGGCGCCAGCTGTCCTGGCCGAATGCTCCAGCGTACCTGTTCCGCAAGGCGAAGCGGCCGCCGGACGACTGGACGTATTGGCTGGGAATGCCCAGCAGGAAGTCGGCGAAGTCCGATCCGGTCTCCGTGCCGTTGAACGTGAACGTGCCGTTGAACTGTGCGTTCGGAAGCTCGTCGACCTGCGCCCACTCGAACTCGCCTCCGACTCGAAGGGTGTGCGTGCCGATCACTTTGGACACGTTGTCGGTCCAATGGTAGGTGGTGTTCACCTGGTCCACGCCGGTGGTCGTGACGCCGATCGTGAACTTCTGGAACGCGATGTTCTCGACCCCTTCGAACTGCGGTGCCTGCACGACGATGCCGGACGTGCTGGGTCCAGTCACGAAGCCTTGTGAGGCCAGCGACACGCCGAGGCCCCCCTGTGGCGTGCCGATGTTGTTGGCATTGTGCATGAAGCTGAAGTGAAATTCGTTGATCGCTCCTGAACCCAGCACCTTGTTGCTACCCAGCGCGAGCAGCTGAGCGCGGCCTACCGTCAGCGCATCGAACCCCGGGACGTTGGCGCCGCCCTGTAGGGTCGGGTAAGGGTTGGTGAGGCGGTAGTCGTCGATGAAGTAGTACGCCGACAACAACCCGAGCGGGCTCTGACCGTCGAGGCGAAGCGAGCCTTTGTCGTCGCGCACTGTTTGCGCAAAGGCCCCTGTGGAAAAAGTCGACATCGCCCCGGACCCGGTGTTCGGCGCGGGCACGTACTGCAGCAGCTGCCGGGCGGGCGTGGACCACGCGCGTGCGGGAACGATCGCATTGGGAAAGACGCAGCGCGCCGAGCTGGCGCAGCCGGGCGTGTAGTATGTCTCGCCCGGCGACACGCGATACCCGAGCCGCGCGGACAACAGATCGGCCCAGTTCTGGCCGTTCACGCGGCCCGTCAACGAGCTGCTGACCTCGGAAAAATTGCCGCTCCGCTGAAGCAACGACGGCACAGGGATGAGGCCGGTCTCGATGCCTTGCGTCGTCCGCGTGCCCTGATAGTCGGCAAAGAAGAAGACCCGCCCGGTGCCCCCCTGTCCTATTGGGCCGCCGACGGCGCCGCCGGGCTGCTGCTGTCTGAACGTCGCGCGCTCGGGTGAGAAGTAATTACGCGCGTCGAACGCGGTGTTGCGGATGAAGTCGAACGCGCTGCCGCGCAACTGGTCGCTGCCGGACTTGGTGATGACGCTCACGATGCCGCCGTTGTAGTTCCCGTACTGCGGATCGAAGTTGCTCGTGATGACGCGGAACTCCTCCATCGAATCGAGGTTCGGGACGATGGAGGTGCCGCCGTTCATGCGCTCCTGCACATCGCTGCCGTTGACGAGGAAGCTGTTGGCCGACTCGCGCTGCCCGCTGATCGAGAGGTTGCCGGGATTGAGCTGTCCGGAGGGCGAGACGGACCCGGTCACCCCGGCCATGATGATCGAGTCGGGCTGGATCGTGGTCGTGGGGATGACGCCCGGCTGAATCGCGAGCAGATCAGTAAAGCTTCTCCCGTTGAGCGCCAGCGTCGTCATCGTCTCGGCAGGAACGACTTCGCCGATCTGCGTCGAGGTCGTTTCCACGTGCACGGCACTCGCTGAGACGGTGACCGTCTCAGATTGTCCGCCGACCTCCAGCGTCACGTCGACCTGCAGCTGGCTGTTGATGTCGACGGCGAGACCGGTGCGCTTCACGGACTTGAAGCCCTCGAGCTCGACGGTGAGGTTGTAGCGGCCGACGGGGACGTTGGGAAAGCTATACACACCCCGGCCGTCGGTGACCGTCATGATCTCCGTGGCGAGCGTGTTGTGTTTCAGCGTGACGATCGCACCAGGTACGACGGCGCCCGTCGGGTCTTTGATCGTGCCGGAGATGCTGCCGCCGGTTTGCGCGACGGCGATGGCAGCGAACAGGACGAGGAACCGGCACATGTATTGTCAGCATATCAATCGCGGTGTCTGCGTAGCCACTTGACGAGCCCTCGCCCGGCGGCCACGGGCATCTCGATCGCAAAACGGACGTAGAGGAGCGGGAGCCTCCGCACGTCGTCCCACAGCGAGCGTGCGGGGACCGTGACGACCAGGACGCCCTGACGCATCGCGAACAGATTGAACAGCGTCGAGAGGGCTGACAGCGCGACCGACGCGGCGATGCTGGTCGCCAGCACCGGCGTTCCCGCCCACCAATGGACGGTGAATTCCACCAGATGCGCGATGGCGGGCACGACGACCATGGCAGCCACGAACGCCTGGCCGGGTGGACTGGCCCAACGGAAGGCCTCGGTCAGCGCCGCACATGCGCCTGATAACGGCACGCGGAAGGCAACATCGACAGCCAGCGCCGTGAACGCGGCCCGCGGGCCCACGCGCAGGTTCGTCGTGAAGAAGATGGCGCCGCGCATCGCTGCGCTCAGAACCGCCGCCTTCCAGTTCCATCGCCAGACGAGATACAGGAGCGGATCGTGAACGACGCGTCGGAGGACCCCCGCCACCGAGACCTCGGCGTCGGATACGTCAGGTCCAGGCGACTTGGGGTGCGACAGTGGCATAGACGGAGTAGAGCTGGGCGCCGATCGCATCCCAGGTGAACTGTAGTGCGCGCTCCCGGGCTCGTCTACCCATGCGCTCGCGGGTAGCGGCGTCCCTGGCGAGACGCGCAGCCGCCGCGACGAACGCCTCGTCGCTCGACGCGAGCAGCCCCGACACGCCATCTTCGATCAGGAACCTGGGGCCGCCATGAGCGACCGCAACGACCGGCACACCCGACGCCATCGCTTCGAGTACCACGTTGCCGAACGTGTCCGTATCAGACGGAAACACGAAGAGGTCGAGGTTCGCGTAGGCCTCCGCAAGCGCCGCGTCGCGCAGTACTCCAGGAAACTCGGCCCGTTGCAAGTGCGCTTCGAGCCAGCGGCGCTCGTTCCCGTCGCCGATCACGATCAGGCGAACCGGGCCCGCCGCAGCCACCGCCGCCTGCTCGATGTCCCTGAGCAAGCGCACTCTTTTTTCCGCCGACAGCCGGCCCACATAGCCGATGCGCAATTCGGTCGCGCGAATTGTCCGGCGCGCGGGCGAGAACCGGTCGGCATCGACGCCGCGCGACATCAGGTACACCGGCTTGCCGGTCCGATTCGCGAGCATCCGGACGAGCTCCTCGTTCGGCGCAAGGAGCACTCGGGGAATCTGATAGAACCAGAGCGTGGCGCGAAGCGCGTGCTGCTCGATGCGGTCGCTGGCCGCCTGGCGCACGCCGGCCGACAACCAGGGGAGGCGCTTCAGCGCGCGGCGCGCGGCAAATTCGTGCAGGTTGGTGTGCCAGGATCCGACCATGGGAATGCTCAGGCGATGCCCCAGGTATGCCCCGAGTTGACCGACGTCGCTCGGGCCGGTGATGTGAAGGACGTCCGGCGCAAAAGCACGAAGCGCCTCGCGAACTCGCCGAGCGTGGCGCCAGAACAGCATATCGAACCGGAGATCGTGCTCGATCCGGAATGAGAGGGGGCCGCGTGGCAACGCAAGCCGTTGTTGTGGGGCAGCATCAGTCTGTCGCGGCGACGCGTCGGCCGCGAGCGCGCCCGTCCTGGGGGCTGCATGCACACAGAAGAATGGCAAGCCATGGTCAATCGCATACTGTTCGATCGCACGCGCCGTGAGCGCGACACCATTGGCTTCGTAGTACGAGTCAGGAAAGAGCGCGACGCGCAGAGCGCGGGACATACTGGGCTCGTCTGGGCCGCGCGCGGTCGTTACACGGCGACGGGGTCGACCTGAAGCGCCGGTGCGTGATCGATCTCGCAGCTGAGCGGGACGGTGTCGCGTCGAAGGCAGGTATGCCGCAATAGAGCCACGGCGACCGGGCTCGTCAGGGCCCGAAACGCCATGACCGCCGTCCGCACCCACACCGGACCGCCGTCGGGCCAATGAAACGCCAAAGGCCGGACCTGCCCCTGCCATTCGCATGACACGCGATCGATCCATCGCCGCGGCCCCGCGGGGTTCGCCGGATACGGACGGAGCACGTCGGCCACCACCGCGAGCTTCCGTGCGACCAGGTGGTCCCGGTAAGCCGGCAGGATGAGGATTTGGCTCATCCGCCATTCCCGGATTTCCCGGACGAAGCCGCCCCATGAGCTGGCTGTGGTGAGGTTTACCACGGCGTTCGCCGTCAGACCGTGACGATCCCCCCCGGACACAACCGGCACACCCAGATCCTCCGAGAGCGCGCACACCCGGACGTTCTCCTCGCGCGACCGATAGCCGTTGAACTCGACGGCGTGAACGCGATCTCGATACGTCGAGAGGAACGTCCGCAACAGGGCGGCATGGCGCGTGGCGCCGACGCGCGCGAGATCCCACATCGGGTGATTCAGCACCACGAGTGTATCCCGGTCGTCGTTCAGATCATCGAGGAGGTTCCCGAGCTCCTCAGGATGGGGACACTCAGCGAACGCGCACAGGCGTGCGGCGATGTCTGGGCCCCGGGACGCGGGCAGGTTGTGCACGCCGAGGTGAAAGAATCCCGGCCCAAACGGGACCGTCCACTCGAGCGAAATCGGACAGGCTGTCCCGCCACGAGCCAGTGCCACCGGCGCGCGGATGTCGTCGTGGTCTGAAATCGACACAAGGGCGGCGAGGCCGAGGAGCCTCTCGATCTGCTCAACCTCAGTGCGCCAGACCTGATCCGGACTCGCCGGAGGATGCCACCAGCCTTTTGAAAAGTCGACGTCCTGCCCCCTGCGGCCACGATAGGCAGCGAGTTCACGGCGGTAGAGCGGGGCAATGACCGGTATCTGCTCGATGTATACCGGCAGATCCCTCGCCACCTCTCGCGAATAGGACGTGTGGGCGTGCAAGGACACGGCGGCCGAAACGCCGCGTGGACCGGGCGCGAGATCGGACAGCTCGAGTATTCGTGTTAGATGCATTTGCTATCCACCCGCGTGTCGGTCGCGGCGAAGACGTGCTTCGTGGTCGACATCGAGCTGACTGAGCGCATAGCCGCTGCCGACTCCGACCAGCAGCCAGGTGATCATTCGTTTCTTGGTCTTGAATACCGGAATGTCGCGTCGTGAAGGCCCGGCGAGACTCCACGGGGGCATCGACATCGCGCGAGCCTGCTCGGCGGCTTCCGATACCAAGGCCACCTGCGCGGCGGCCAGAAGCGAGCGTGGTGCTTCGCCACGTTCGGGGCTGGCGCTCGATTCCCGAACGGACGCGACTTCTGATGATGCTGCCAATACTGCGGACGGGATCAGGTGAACCTGGGCGGCGTCGATGATCCCGCTGGCGTTCTCGCCCGGCGCCCCAACTGATCGTCGTTCCGTGGAGCCCTGCCCCCCGGGGCCTCCCGTGCCACCGGATGGTCGGCGGACGTTCGTCACAGCTCGGACCTGGTGCGCCGGGGTCCGTTCGGTGCGGCTCTCGGTGGCTCGAGGCCCTTCCAAGTGTGAGTTGACGCCGCGCACCATCACTACCGGCCGCCCAGACGGAAGAGACGTGGTCGGACCGACGTGGAACGCCGCCGCGTACTCGACACATGAGCAGATAGACAGCGTTCCGACCGCGACCGCGGCCCATGCGGCGGACCAAACGTTTGTGTCCGGCGCCGGGACCAACAGTCGCTGAATCCGAGACCCGAGACTTCGCTCGTCACACGCGGCCACGCCGTAAGAGATGTCCCTTGCTTGCGAAATTCGGCCGGCGATTCTGACGAGCGACCGCGCGTAGATCTGCGGCGGCATCAGGCGCGAGACGACCAAATCGTCGCATGCCTGCTCGCGGCTGATCGCGACGCACCTTTTCAAGAACGCGGCCGCCGGGTGGAACGACAGCGGAAGATACAGGATCTCGTACAGCAGATTCAGGCCGATGTCGCGCCGCCGGATGTGCGCCATCTCGTGGCCGAAAACCGCCGTCAGCTCGTCGATCGAGAGGCGCGCAAGAAGCCCTTCCGGCAACGTGATGATGGGCGACCGCGCGCCGATCGCCGCGGGCACCCGCAGCTTCGGAGAGCTCGTGATTCTGATCGGGACCAGTTCAAACGCCGCGCGACATCGCTCGGCCACGCGTCCCCATTCTTCCGAGAGAGGCATCGTGGTCGCGGTCCTCCAAATGGCAGATGCGGATCGCCACGCGCGCCACGCCAGGGCAAGGCGCCAGGTGAAGAACAGGAGGTACGCAGCCGTCAAAACGAACGACAGTCCACGTGGCAGATGAAGCGCCGCGCTCCACGGCGCGTCGTTCCCTGCCAGGCTTGGCGCAGGTGCGGATACGGGCATGACCGGCGCCGGCGCGTGCCCTCGCGCATGAGGCAGCATGCTCGCGATCGGAAGGGCGAGGCTGAGCACCAGGCTGAACGCAAAGAGACCGTGTCTGGCGGCTGCTGACCGGACGGGTCGAATCAAGCCCCAGGTCAGACCGGCCACCAGCGTGACCTGCCATAACGAATTGATCAGGAATGTGGCGAGCGCGTCGTCAATCCGTCCCATCGGCGTGAGTCTCGAACCGTGTCACGTGTTCCTGCAGTTCGGCCAGGGTTTCAGCAGCGATGTGCCGATCCTCGAGCAGTGTCATGACCAGTTCGGTCGCCGACCCACGGAACCAACGATCGATCACCTCTCGAACCGTCCGGGCCAGCTCGTGACGGCGGCTGAGCGCCGGACGATGAATGTAGACGCGGCCTCTCAGGGAGCGGCGCACCTTGCCCTTTCGGCAGAGGACATTCAGCATCGTCTGAACCGTGGTGTAGGCGAGCCGGCGGCCTAGCGCCTTCTGGACCACCTGAGTCGTGGCGGACCCCTGCGCCCAGAGCACTTCCATGATCTCCAGCTCCAACGGGGTCAGTCGATCCGATCGCCGTCGCTTTCTGCGCGGCATGGGCAGTTTCACGTTATCCCGCGCGACGGGGCTGATGCAACTAAAAGTTTAGGACAGGATCGTCACTCGGGTGGACGCGCGCGAGCAAGGTTGGTGCGCCCGGCAGGATTCGAACCTGCGGCCTACGGCTCCGGAGGCCCGTTTACTAAGACGTAACATCTCCGATTTCCGGCAGTTGCAAGCAGCCCCCCGCCACGTGCCCCCGCCCTTCGATGTTCAGCACATCCACATCTGCGAGACCACTCTCTTCAACCTCATCAGGCATGACGGTCGACACCACCGCATTCGCCGCCGCCAGGAACCGAGCAGCCAAGTCAATAGCGAAGTAGACCTGCTCATCTCCCTCGACCTTCTCCAGCATCGTCTTGGCTTCCCGGAGGGCCGCGTCGACCAAGGCGATGAAGTTTGGGAGCCCGGCTTTCCGCTGCTCCTCGGCGCTGAAGCTGAGGTCTTGGTCACTCATTCGCCAACTCGAACTGCAGGATGTCGTCGGCCTCGAACTCGACCGGACCACTCGGCTGGTAGACGATGATGATGTCCTTCCCCAACTCGATTTTGATGACGTGGTCGAGGACGACGGGCGGTTTGGTGCGCGCGTAAACGATGATGCGTCCATTCATGATGCGCGGTTCAATGAGTCGCTGACCTTGGACAGCGTGTCGATGATGTCGTCGCAGGTGTCAGCGATGCCGGTCAACGCCATTGGCGAGAGGGGCTCGA
>Ga0318533_10002208_pt1 | contig 10154 bp, 8 predicted proteins | sample GRESIP053b4f27_FD_203675 | JGI IMG/M metagenome (GOLD analysis project Ga0318533, IMG submission 203675) | Tropical soil microbial communities from Luquillo Experimental Forest, Puerto Rico - GRE.SIPMG.053b4f27 | ecosystem: Environmental > Terrestrial > Soil > Tropical forest > Bulk soil...
CTGTGGTGGTTCCCATGCGCGACCAACTGGTTGGCGATATTCGGCCCGCACTCCTGGTTCTGCTGGGTGCGGTAGCCTTCGTGCTGCTCATAGCCTGCGCCAACATTTCCAACCTCGTCCTGGCGAGAACCGTGATGCGCCGCAAGGAAATGGCGATCCGTGCCGCCTTGGGCGCCAGCCGCGGACGAATCGTGCAACAAGTGCTGGCTGAGACCGTTCTGCTGTCGCTCGGGGGCGGCGTGGTTGGGCTTCTGGTGGCGAGCCCCATGGTCCACTTGATCGCTGCCTATTTCGCCGGGCAATTGCCGCTGACCATCGAGATCAAGCTCGATGGTTGGGTGCTGGCGTTCACCCTCGCCATCTCGCTGGTGGCAGGGATGCTGGCGGGCTTCCTTCCGGCGCTGCGATTCACGCAAACCAACTTGAACGACGTGCTGAAGCAAGGTCTGGGCCGGACCGACGCGGACTCCGGCGGCCATTTGAGCGTGCTGGTAGTGTCAGAGGTGGCCCTTTCGCTCATGCTCCTGATTGGCGCCGGCCTCATGATTCGGAGCCTCTGGAAGCTGCGCAGCGTCGATCCCGGCCTCGACCCTCACAACGTCCTCACTCTCACTGTATCCGTCCCTCCCCGTAAGTTCCCTCTGCCTTCACAACAGGGCGCCTTCTTCGAACGTTTGCGCAGTGAAGTGGCGGCGCTGCCCGGGATCGAATCGGCCGGCGTCATCGATGCTTTGCCGACGGAGGGCGGGTCCACACAGCCGATCCAGATCGAAGGCAGGCCTCCGGCTGCCATGGCTGACCAGCCCGAAGTCGCAGTTCGAACGATCAACCCGGACTACCTCCGCGTGATGCGCATTCCCCTGTTGCGGGGACGCGCGTTCAGCGCTGCGGACACGGCGGACTCCCACCCCGTGGCCCTGATCAGCGAGGCGATGGCCCGGCGCTTTTGGCCGGACCAGAATCCCGTCGGCAAGCATTTGAGTCGAACTTTCACTCTGCAGGGTGCGAGTGAAGTTGTGGGCGTGGTCGGTGACGTGAAGCAGAACGGGCTTGACGTGATTGACCCGGTCGCCACCCTGTACTTGCCCTTAGCTCAAATGTCGGCGCCTGCGCCTGGGTTCGGAGAATGGACTTCGTTTCCCATGTTCCTCGTGGTGCGCACGGCTTCCAACCCCTCGACCGCCACCCAGGAGATCGCTGACGCGATTCACCGCCTCGATCCGGCGGCCCCCGTGCTCGACGTCCGGACTATGGACGACCTGCTCGGACAGTCGATGGCCCAGCGCCGCCTGAACATGCTGCTGCTCGCGGCCTTCGCCGGCCTGGCCCTGCTGCTGGCAGCGGTCGGCATCTACAGCGTGCTGGCGTATGGAGTGCGCAGGCGGGTGCGGGAAATCGGGGTCCGCATGGCTCTGGGCGCGCAGACGAGCGACGTACTCCGCCTGGTGGTCGTCGGCGGGCTCAAGCCCACGCTGCTCGGCGTCGCCATCGGATGGGTGGGAGCGCTGGCCCTCAGCCATGTGGTGGCCAACCTGATCTTCGGGGTGACGGCCACCGATCCTGCCACTTTCGCGGTGGTCTCAGCCTTGCTGGTCTTGGTGGCGCTGGTGGCCTGTATGGTCCCTGCTTACCGTGCCACCAAGGTGGAGCCGGTGAAGGCCCTGCACGACGAGTAGTGACAGGCTCCTAGCAGTCAGATCAAGCCAGATCCCTGCCCGCTAGGCTCTGTCGCAATTCAGCAGTAATTGGCGACGTAGGTCCGCGCTCAGGACTGCGGTAGCTGCTACCGCTTTTCCCGCTCCGCGCGACCAGCTTGCTGGACGTGGCGCGGTGCACGTTACCATGGAAAGTGAGGCCCCGAGCAAGCTCGCGGACCAAAGCGGCAAGTACGCTGCCGCACTCCAAGGCGGGCTCCGCCCGCAAGTGCCCAAACTTCAGGGCGCACCACTCACTACCACTCACTCCCCGTACTGTTAACTTCGCTGCAATTCTTGTACGATAGGCAGGCCGTCTCATTTTGGATTTGCGATTTCGGATTTTGGATTGCCCATTCGTCCCTCAGTCTGTTGTGGCCGCTGTGCCTTGAGGGCTGACGGGCACGAGTTTCGGTTTTCCAAGTCATGTTAGGGGCCGAACCGCTTCTCATTACCGCATCCTCGAGACCGAGGGCGCGATGTATGCGGACGTGGATGTGAAGAATGCGATTGCGAATGGTGAGATTCCGGGGCCGCAAATGCAGTTGGCTACGCGGGCGATGACGCCAACGGGGATGTACAGGCCCCTTGGGGTATTCGTGGGAGATACGGATTCCGCAGGGCGTGCAGTATGTGGATGGTCCGGAGGAGTGCCGTAAGGCGGTGCGAGAACAAGTGATGTATGACGCCGACTTGATTAAGTACTACTCTGATCGCGGCTATTTCTATGTCAGGCTGTGGCCTGCTCGCAAAGAGGATCGACAACTGTGAATGGATGCGCAGTGAGCCTTTGGTCGCGGCTCGGCCGCATTATGCTCCCGGCGCTGGGATTGGCCCTCGTTGGTCGTGGGCTCACGGCACGTCCCGCGCCGGAGCGCCTTTGGTTCACAGATGACTTTGAGTCCGGCAAGCTCGATGCCTGGCAGTTCCCTTACCCTGAGGATTGGACGATTGTCGAGACTGGTGGAGATCACTATGTGCACATGATCAGAAGCCGCGAACCGGGCGTGCCTCGGCGGCCGCTGCAATTCGCTCTGCTGAAAGGAGTCAAGGCCGGAAACTTCAGCCTCCAAACCCGGGTTCGCCGCGAAGGACGATCGATGATCGTGGTCTTTGACTACGTCGATACGCTTCACTTCTACTATGCTCACCTCTCCGCAGATCGAGGCACCGCCCAGCCCGTCCACAATGGCATCTTCATCGTCAACGGCAGTGAACGGGCGCGCATTACCGGCACCGATGCGCCACCTGCCTTGCCTGACCGCAACTGGCACCTGATCCGGGTGGAGCGCAACTCGACGAGCGGCACCATCGACGTCTACAGCGACGTCCAAGCCGGCCCCATCTTCTCGGTGGTCGACCGCACGTTCCCATGCGGACAGATCGGAATCGGCTCGTTTGATGAAACCGGCGATTTCGACGACGTTACGCTGATCTCCGACGACGAAGGCTGTTTGAATCCACAGATTACACAGATTTCACGGATTGATGAAGCAAGCCGTAAGAGGGAGGAGGCAAGCAGCAACAAGCCATGAAAAGCGCTTCTGGGATGCTTGATTCTCGCTCCTTAAATTCTTGCTGCTTGAATCTGCGAAATCCGTGTAATCTGTGGATTGAGGCTGCCGGGCTGGACGCTAGCCCTACGGCAATTTGAGAGGAGTCATCCATGAGCAAAAATCTCTCTCGCCGGGGTTTTCTGGAGCGGCTGGGCCTGAGTTCGGCTGCTGCTACGCTTCCCATTCTGAAAAGTGTCGCTGCCGACAGCGGTTCGCGCGGTCTTCCCCATCGTACGCTTGGTCGCACAGGCGCCAGCGTCTCCATCCTGGCCTTCGGGTGTGGCAGCCGCTTCCTGATGTATGAAGAGGAAGAGAAGGCACTGGCCGCGCTGAATCGCGCCATCGACCTGGGAATAAATTATTTGGATACGGCCTATGCTTACGGGGACGGGAAGAGCGAGACGCGCGTGGGCAAAGTAATGGCTGAGCGCCGCAAGGAGGTCTGGCTCGCTACCAAGATCCCCGACCGCACCCGCGACGATTTTATGCGACGACTCGAGGGCAGCCTGAAGCGCCTGCAGACCGACCACGTCGATCTGGTCCACATCCACGGCTTGGGTCACGCTGACGACCTTGCCAAGATCGAAGCTCCGGATGGCGCCATGAAGGGGTTGCTCGAAGCCCGTGCGCAGAAGATGACTCGCTTCGCAGGCATGACGAGCCACACGGACGGCGAGGTATTGGCCCAGGCCATCGCGCGCAATGACCTCGACTGCGTGCAGATGGCTTTGAACGCGTCGCGTAATGGCCGGTTCGAGGAAGTGGCGCTCCCCGCCGCACGCAGCAAGAACCTCGGGATCATCGCCATGAAGGTGACGGGACAGGAATTCCTGCTGGGACAAGAAGCAGGCAGGACGGATATCGATTCTCTGCTTCGCTACTCGATGAGCCTGCCGGTTTCGACCGCCGTCGTGGGCATGCCACGTGTCGAGTTCATTGAACATAATACGCAGTTGGCCCGAAACTTTGCACCGTTGACTGAGGACGCCAGCGAACAATTGCGGCGGGCTCTTGCGCCTTCGCGGGAAGGCCTGGAGAAGAAGCTGGTGGGCCACCTCGACGGCCCAACCGAGCACGCTTTCTGGGTGTGACGTGCTCTGGACGGGGTGATGCAAGAGAGCTCGATGAGCCCGCGAAGAGTGGGCTTGGGACGGGGATTGTCCCTATTTGATCCCCCTCCTTCAGCAAATCGAAATCCTGATCTCTGGAAATCCCGGCAGTCTTCAGGTTGCTCCTGATGATGGAAACCGTAACCTCCTTGTAAGTGGGAATGACGACAGGCCGAAGTACCCCTGGTTTGACGTAAGCGCGGTGGCTTCCTTCCTGTCGGGCGAAGCGAAAGCCTGCCACGAGAAAGACCCTCTCCAGCGCTCGCCAATGCACGGGAGTTATACGGGGCATGGTCAGGCAGGAACTGCTGCGGAGTGCTTTTCAATCGCCACCCAAGAGGGACTGATCCAATCCCCGCCCTGCAGTTCGTATCCAGCTTCATCGAGGATATCCTGGAGCGAACCTTGGGCCGCAGCCGTCGCCAAGAAGAGATGGACGGCCTCGTCGAGTGCGCCACGGGCTTCGTCAGCCGTCCGACCGGAGCTCATGACATCAAGCGGCATCGCGTGAGCCACAAACTGATCGCCTTCTTTCCAGATATGAACGGTATATTCGATGTGCATGGGTTTTATCCTATCACTTTCCGACCTGCCTAACTAAACCTGAAAACCGCGTTCGGCGATCTCGAACGCCTTCAGCATGGCCTTGGCTTTGTTCATGGATTCTTCGTACTCAAGGGCAGGGACGGAGTCGGCCACAATGCCAGCGCCAGCTTGAAGATAGGCTCGCTGATTCTTGATGAGCACAGTGCGGATGACGATGCAGGAGTTCAGGTTGCCGGAGAAATCCAGGTAGAGCACTGCGCCGCCATAGAGGCCGCGACGCGTGGGCTCGAGCTCGTCTATGATCTCCATAGCCCGCACCTTAGGAGCGCCGGAAAGTGTGCCGGCGGGGAAACACGCCGCCAACGCTCGGTAACTATCGGCATCGGGCCGGAGCCGGCCCTGCAGCCGCGAGACCAGGTGCATGACGTGCGAGTAGCGCTCGACGAACATCACTTCTTGGGCCCGGACGGTGGAAAACTCGCAGACGCGGCCGATGTCGTTGCGCCCCAGGTCGACGAGCATAATGTGCTCGGCGCGCTCCTTCTCATCGGACTTCAATTCCTCTTCCAGGCGATGGTCTTCCTCTTCCGTACGGCCGCGTGGCCGCGTGCCAGCGATGGGCCGGTACTCCACCTCGCGCCTCGCCACCTTCACCAGCATCTCCGGCGAAGAGCCCAGGATGGTGGCGTCGCCCATACGCAGGAAGTACATATAGGGAGACGGGTTGACGACGCGCAGCGCCCGGTAAATCTGAAAGGCCGGAACGCGCACGGGCACCTCCAGCCGCTGCGACAGCACCACCTGGAAGATGTCACCGGCGCGGATGTATTCCTTGGCGCGCTCGACCATGCTCTGGTAGCGCTCGCGGGTCATATTGGAGCGAACGCGCAGCCGCGCGCGCGGGTGCGCGCTCGGGGGCAGCCGTAGGGGTCGGGAGAGGGCGCGATCCAGTTGCTCCAGTTCGCGCGCGGCGGCGTCATACTTGGCGCGCAGGCTGCCCGCTCCCTCCTCGGTGAGCACGTTGGCAATCAGGAAGAGCCGGTGCTGTACATGGTCCAGGGCCACCAGGGTGGAGAAATACATGAAGGCGGCGTCGTCCAGTTCCAAGTCGGAGGGGACGCGCGCCGGAAGCCGCTCCAGCTGGCGCACCGCCTCATAAGCCACGTAGCCTACGGCTCCGGCAGCGAAGGGTGGCAGGCCGGGTACCGCGACAGGACGATAGCGCGCGCCCACCTGCCGCAGGTAATCGAAGATGCTGCCTGTTTCCTCCTCCTGCCGCGCGCCGCGGCTTACCGTGATCCGCGCCGCCCGGCAGGCGACCACCTGGAAGGGGTCAACGCCAAAGAAGGTGTAGCGCCCAATTCGCTCTCCCCCCTCCACACTCTCCAGGAGAAAATGATACGGACGCTCTCGAGAACGGCTTCCCGTCAAAGGTGCTAGCTTCAGGAAGGCAGATACCGGACTGAGAAGGTCGGCGACGACCGTCCTGTAGACTGGCACCACGTTGCCCTGGCCAGCCAGGCGCCGGAACTCAGCGAAAGTGGGTTTCACATCCAACATAACAGAAAGTCAGATGTCAAATGTCAAAAGTGAAACGTCGAAAGTCGAACGAATCAGCGCCCCCTCATTTCGCCTTTCCTTTCGTGGTGGCGACAGCTTTCGACAGTATTGCGCGTGGTTGATTAGACTCGTCAGTAATCTCGGCTAAAGAAACCGGGCGACACAGTTCCGGCCTTGGCGAGCAGACGCAGCCAGTAATTCGACTCAGCTCCTTCAGCGCCATTTGTAGCTTGTGTGCGAACTTTACTTAACCTTTGACTCTTGACCTTTGACCTTTATTCTTCCTCATCCGGCGGAAAGGCTGAACGCCTGGCGCACGGCCTGCTCCATCAACGCTCGGGGAGCGGACTGGCCGGTCCAGATCTCGAACTGGCGGCCGCCTTGGGCGACCAGCATTTCGAGACCCGAAATAGTGGTGAGGCCTCGACCGCGCGCGTCTGCAAGCAGCCGGGTCTCCTGCGGGTAGTAGACCATGTCGAAGACAACCCGGACGCGTAGGCGGGCCAGGTCGATGGGCAAAGCGTCAACGTGAGGCGCCATGCCCACGGGAGTAGAGTTAATGACCGCGTCCACGTCCAGCCCTTCGGCGCTGCCCCACGGCACCACCTGGGCGGAAGCGCTCCGCGCCACAGTTCGGGCCGCCGCTTCACGGCGCGCCGCGATGAAGACCACTGCGCCCTCAGCGCGCAAGGCACAGGCAGCAGAGCGCGCCGCGCCGCCGGCACCCAGGATCAGGATGCGGCTCCCGGCCAGCCGCAGGCGCTTGGTAAGGACTTCCACCACCGCGGCCGCGTCCGTGTTCCATCCCATCCACTTACCGTGCTGGACAGCGACTGTATTGCAGGCCCCGATCTGTGCCGCCAGCGGGTCCACCCAGTCCAACTCCTGGATAATGGCTCGCTTGAAGGGCATGGTGACGCTGAAGCCGGCGAAGCCCAGATGCCGGGCGAAGGACAGAAAGTCGCGCAAGTAATTCGTCTCGCACGGCAGGTACACTGCGTTCACGTGCTTAGCCTGGAACGCGGCATTCTGCATGGCGGGGGAAAGCGACATGGAGGCGCGCGAGCCCACAACGCCATACAGCTGAGTGCGGTGGTCCAGATGTTCCACCCGGTACACCGAGCGCATCACCTCAGCCGGCAGCTGCCCGGGTGCCACCGCCGAGAGGCTACCGGCCGAGGCGTAGGCGAACGGGCAGCCCCACCTCAAACTGAGCAAGCGAGAAGGCAGGCCCGAAGGTCCCAAAGCAAAAGCCACCAGTTTCGGACCGCGACCTCCGCGGCCCCGGAGCAGTCGCTGAAAGCGCAGATTGTCACTCAAATTGCGCGCATGGGTGGCGATCTTCACGATCGCCACCGGCAGCCGCGAGAGTCGCCGGTAGATATCGGTGAGCGGAGGCGTCTTACGAAAGTTGTGCTGTGAGACTATCACCCTCGCGGGCCGAAAGCGAGAGAGCATAGCCACCCCCGCGCGCCGCACGGACTCCATTTCTATATCTACCCAATGGCACCCGGCGCGAACCGCTGCCTCCAATACTCCCGCCTGATCCTCTGCCGAGCCTGCGAACAGGCCTCCTGCCTCGGCGCGACGGCACGTCGCGATAGTGTGGGGAGAGCGCGAACGCAGCAGCATCTCGTGCAACTGTGCCTCCAGCCCGTCATATTCTCGCAGGTAATCTAGCCTCAGTTCATACCCGATCTGGGAACTGCTGACGCGCCCTGCTTGGGCCTCCATGACGCTCAGCGTGGGCGCCGCCAGCGTGACAAAGATGCGAGGTGGAGTAGCCTTGGACAAGTTGTACCCTTTTGTCCTTTCCCAAGCTTGACATTCCACGTTGAATATAAGTTGTCCATGTTAGAAAACGCAAGAAGATTGAGCCCCATCCAGATCATCGACCCACCGCTGTCATTTCGACGGAGCGTAGCGACGAGGAATCTGCTTTTGCCAGAAGAACATAAGAAGCAGATTCCTCGCTTCGCTCGGAATGACAGGCCCTGGGGAATCCTTCATGGCCACTGCTGGGCCGAGGCCCATGTGACACTCAGCAGAAGACGCATAGGCTGCGCACCATTGAGATCGCCTCACTCGCGGCGCACCTGCTCGAGGGCCGGCTCTGAGGCTGAGAAAGTCGATTTATTTCGAAAGGCGAAAACGCCCCGATCCCTTAGAATGGTCTCTTTGGGTGCTCAACAGTGGCTACACCGTGAGCTAGATGTACCGTCCGTTTTGAAATGAAACGTGAATTCCCTGATCATCCTTTGGTGGGCGTAGGTGGTGTGGTCATCCATCGTCGCCGGGTGCTGCTTGTCCGCCGCGGGGCTGAGCCTTTGAAAGGCCAGTGGTCCCTGCCAGGCGGATTGCTGGAACTGGGCGAGGAGCTGGAGGATGGCGTGCGCCGCGAGCTCAAGGAGGAAACCGGCCTCGATGTTGAACCCCTCGCAATGCTCACGGTATTCGATCGCATCATGCGGGGCGGACCAGATGGCCAAAGGGTTCGGTACCATTATGTGATCGTCGATTATGTGTGCCGTCGGAAACGAGGCCGCCTCGCGCCTGCTTCCGACGTCCTCGACGCTTGCTGGGTGCGTCGGGAAGATCTCAACCTTTATCGGCTTACCGACAAGGCCACCGCCGTCATCCTCCAGGCCTTCGAGTTCTTTGAGAAACGCAAGCACGTGCTTGACGTGTCAGGTGATCCCAAGTTCCCTTATATCGCGGTCGATTGATTTTGCGGCCCTCGCCGGAGTATGATCTCACATCCTAAAAGGCGAGGCGCGGCTTCGCCAACGGCGGTCGCTCTCTCGCTTGTCTTTAAGGGATGAATTTGACTTCAATGAACAGGGAATACCACAAGGCCTACAGCTCCCAACTGCACCGTGACATGGAATTGCTGGTCTTCGGGCATGCCGGCGTTCCCATGATTGTGTTTCCTACCTCCATGGGGCGTTTCTTCGATTACGAGGACCGCGGCATGATCGCCGCCGTGGGACACAGGTACGAAAACGGCGCCATCCAGGCCTTCTGCATCGACAGCGTGGACAGCGAGAGCTGGTACAACAAGCAGATCCACCCCCGCGACCGAGTTAGACGGCATCTGCAATACGAGCAGTACCTGATCCATGAACTTATCCCCCATGTGCGCTCACGAAATTCGTCTCCGGACCTGGCGGTGACCGGATGCAGCTTCGGCGGCTACCATGTTTTGAACTTCGCCTTACGACGCCCTGACCTCGTGACCCATGCCGTGAGTATGGGCGGGGCCTTCGACATCCATCAGTTCTTGAACGGGTACTACGACGACGATTGTTACTTCAATTGTCCGCCGGACTTCCTGCCAAGCCTGAATGACGAATGGTATCTCGGCCGCTATCGCACGCGAACCAGGATGGTGCTGGCGACCGGCGAGCGGGATATCTGCCTGAATGACAACGTCAGGATGGGGCACATCATGGATTCCAAGGGCATTCCCCACTGGCTGGACGTCTGGGGTGACCAGACCGGCCACGACTGGCCTTGGTGGCAGCGGATGGCGCAGAAGTATTTTGGGTAGCTGTCAGCTTTCAGCGATCAGCTTCAGCGGTCAAGGGGAAACGGGGAAACGATGAAAAGGGAAATGGCGAAGCGCTAAGAGTTTCAACCATTTTCTCATTTCCCCCTTTTACCCTTTTCCCGTTCGATGGCGGAGGCTT
>Ga0318533_10002211_pt1 | contig 10150 bp, 7 predicted proteins | sample GRESIP053b4f27_FD_203675 | JGI IMG/M metagenome (GOLD analysis project Ga0318533, IMG submission 203675) | Tropical soil microbial communities from Luquillo Experimental Forest, Puerto Rico - GRE.SIPMG.053b4f27 | ecosystem: Environmental > Terrestrial > Soil > Tropical forest > Bulk soil...
GTCGCCGGCGGCGTGCCACCGGCGCAGGTTGCGCCCACCTATGGTCAGCCGCAGCCTCAGGGAGGCTATGCGCCGCCGCCCCAGGGCGGCTATGCGCAGCCGCAATCTCCCTACCAGCCGCAAATCACCTCTCCCGCGCCGATCATGCAGGAGCCCCCGGCAGGCGGCGCGCGACGCCGCGGCGATGCATTCGATCCCAGCCAGAATCCGAACGCGCCGGGTGCGCCGCAGGCGCTCGGCGGCGGCCGGCTTTCGATCCCGGCTGACACCTCGGTTGGCCCGCCGGGTGGGCGCGCGCCGGGCGAACCGCTCGACCTCTCGGGCGTGCCGCGCAATCCGCAAGCCGCCGCGACGCAGGGCGGACTGCCGCCACCGCCGCCGATCAATCCGAACGGCACCGGCGGGCTCGTCACTGCGCCGCCCTCGAGCACTTCGCGCGACGAATACGACCTCGGCATCGGCTACATGCAGCGCAAGGATTACGCACTCGCCGAACAAACCATGCGCAACTTCGCGCAGAAATTCCCGAGCGATCCGCTCGTCGGGGATTCGCAGTACTGGCTCGGCGAAAGCTATTTCCAGCGCCAGCAATATCGCGATGCCGCCGAAGTGTTCCTCAACGTCACCAGCAAGTATGGGAGAACGGCGAAAGCCCCCGACGCCCTGCTGCGGCTCGGACAGTCGCTGGCGGCGTTGAAGGAGAAGGAGGCCGCCTGCGCCGCCTATGGCGAGGTGACGCGAAAATATCCGCGTGCCTCCGCGGGCGTCAAAGCCGCCGTCGATCGCGAACAGAAGAAAGAGAAGTGCTGAGAGTTCGCGCTTTTCGATGAGCGGCGACGCGGCCAGTTATGGCATTGCAGGCCCGGCTCGCGCATAGTCGGCTGCCATGCGAGATGACGACAATTCCCCGATCTCGGCCCGGGAAGCGAAGGAACTGTTCGCGGACTTGAAAGCGCTGCCGGCGATCGTGCTCGCCGTGTCCGGCGGGCCCGACTCCGTTGCGCTGATGTGGCTCATGGCGCGCTGGCGCCGTGCGCTCTCGCACGGTCCGCGGCTTCTTGCGGTCACCGTCGACCACGGCTTGCGGCCGGAGGCCGCGCGTGAGGCGCGCGTTGTGAAGGAACTCGCGCGCGCGCTCGATGTCGAGCATCGCACCCTGCGCTGGACCGGGGACAAGCCGAGAAGCGGCGTGCCGGCTGCGGCGCGCGCCGCGCGCTATCGTCTGCTGGCGAAAGCCGCGCGGGGGACCGGCGCCAGACATGTGCTCACCGCCCACACCCGCGACGACCAGGCTGAGACGCTGCTGATGCGGTTGTTGCGCGGCAGCGGCATCGCGGGCCTGTCGGCGATGGCGCGCGAAAGCGAGCGCGACGGCGTTCTGCTCGCGCGCCCGTTCCTGAACGTTCCCAAGGCGCGGCTGATTGCAACCCTGAACAAGGCCGGGGTTGCCTTTGCCGACGACCCGACCAATCGTGACCCGATTTTCACGCGGCCGCGGCTTCGCGCGCTTCTGCCGGTGCTCGCCGCCGAAGGCGGCGATGCGCAAAGCCTCGCGCGGCTTGCGGCGCGGTTCGCTCGCGCCAACGCCGCGATCGAACTACTCACCGACGGCGCCGAGCGCTATCTTGCGCTCAAGGGGAGTGCTGCCCCGGTAAGACATGCGCAGGATTTCGACGCAGCCGCGTTTGCCGCAATGCCGGAGGAGATCCGGCTTCGTCTCCTGACACGTGCGATCAACCGCTTCGGGCATGAGGGGCCGGCCGAACTCGGCAAGGTCGAGGCGCTGCTCGCGCAGCTCAATCGCGCGTTGGCGACACGCGTCGCAAAGGGCGCGACGAGATCTGCCGGCATTCGTCTGAAGCAGACGCTTGCGGGCGCGCTGGTGAGCCTCACGCAGAGGCGGCTTCGCGTCGAGCCGGCGCCGCCGCGGCGCGGGCGTTAGGGTTCTCAAACGGCAAACGAGCACCGCCGAACTTGCGCGTTTTTTCGCCCGGGCGCCTTAACCACCCCCGGAAAACATGGCTACGTTGCCATTTTTTCAGCCGGAATCGCGTTAGGATGCGTTAAATAGTCATCCGTGGTTCCCTTGGCAGGGGGGCAAGCGCCACCTAGATTTGTGGTACGGTCGTCCGGGGGATTCCCTCGTGGTTATCCAGGGATAGGTCCAGAGGACAGAAGGCCGCGATCCGCGCGACCACGTAAGGAAAATCGATGAACGCCAATCTGCGCAATTTCGCCCTCTGGGTCATCATTGTTCTATTGCTGTTGGCGCTGTTCACGCTGTTTCAGAACCCGGGTCAACGCGCCTCTTCGCAGGATATCTCGTTCTCGCAGCTCCTGACCGAAGTCGATCAGGGCCGTGTGCGCGACGTCGTAATCCAGGGGCCGGAGATTCACGGCACCTTCACCAACGGTTCGTCGTTCCAGACTTACGCGCCCAACGATCCGACGCTGGTCAAGCGGCTCTATGACGGCAAGGTGCAGATCACCGCCAAGCCGCCGGGCGACAACGTTCCGTGGTTCGTTTCGCTGCTGGTATCCTGGCTGCCGTTCATCGCGCTGATCGGCGTGTGGATCTTCCTGTCGCGGCAGATGCAGGGCGGCGCCGGCAAGGCGATGGGCTTTGGCAAGTCGCGTGCGAAGATGCTCACGGAATCGCATGGCCGCGTCACCTTCGAGGATGTCGCCGGCGTCGACGAGGCCAAACAGGACCTGCAGGAGATCGTCGAGTTCCTGCGCGACCCCGGCAAGTTCCAGCGGCTGGGCGGACGCATTCCGCGCGGCGTGCTTCTGGTCGGCCCGCCCGGCACCGGCAAGACCTTGATCGCGCGCGCGGTCGCGGGCGAAGCCAACGTGCCGTTCTTCACGATTTCCGGTTCCGACTTCGTCGAAATGTTCGTCGGCGTCGGCGCCTCGCGCGTCCGCGACATGTTCGAGCAGGCGAAGAAGAACGCGCCTTGCATCATCTTCATCGACGAAATCGATGCGGTCGGCCGCCATCGCGGTGCCGGCCTCGGCGGCGGCAATGACGAGCGCGAGCAGACCTTGAATCAACTGCTGGTCGAGATGGACGGTTTCGAGGCCAATGAGGGCGTGATCCTGATCGCCGCCACCAACCGGCCCGACGTGCTCGATCCGGCGCTGCTGCGGCCCGGCCGCTTCGACCGCCAGGTCGTGGTGCCCAATCCGGACGTTGTCGGTCGCGAACAGATCCTGAAGGTTCATGTGCGGAAAGTCCCGCTTGCGCCCGATATCAACCTGAAGACGATTGCCCGCGGCACGCCGGGATTCTCGGGCGCCGATCTGATGAACCTCGTCAACGAGGCGGCGCTCACCGCAGCGCGACGCAACAAGCGCATGGTGACGCAGGCCGAGTTCGAAGAGGCCAAGGACAAGGTGATGATGGGCGCCGAGCGCAAGTCGCTCGTGATGACCGAGGAAGAGAAGCTGCTGACCGCCTATCACGAGGGCGGCCACGCCATCGTCGGTCTCAACGTCGTCGCCACCGATCCGATCCACAAGGCGACCATCATTCCGCGCGGCCGTGCGCTCGGCATGGTCATGCAACTGCCCGAACGCGACAAGCTGTCGATGTCGCTCGAGCAGATGACGTCGCGGCTTGCCATCATGATGGGCGGCCGTGTCGCGGAAGAGCTGGTGTTCGGCCGCGAGAAGGTCACCTCGGGTGCGGCGTCCGACATCGAGCAGGCCACGCGGCTTGCGCGCATGATGGTGACCCGCTGGGGCCTTTCCGAAGAGCTCGGCACCGTGTCCTATGGCGAGAACCAGGACGAGGTGTTTCTGGGCATGTCGGTGTCGCGCACCCAGAATGCCTCGGAAGCGACTGTCCAGAAGATCGACTCGGAGATCAAGCGGCTGGTCGAGCAGGGCTACAACGAGGCCAATCGCATTCTGACCGAGAAGCGCGCCGATCTCGAGACGCTCGCCAAAGGCCTGCTCGAGTTCGAAACGCTGACCGGCGAGGAGATCACCGATCTCCTGAAGGGCAAGAAGCCTAACCGTGAGTCGGTGCTCGAGCCGACCACGCCGCGCGCGTCCGCCGTTCCGCCCGCCGGCAAGCCCCGGCCGCGTCCCGATCCGGACGCTGGCCTTGAGCCGCAGCCGCAGGCGTAAGTCCTTTTGGCCGGCTGCTCCGGCCGCTCCAATCGTGCAAAAGCCCGGCAACAAGCCGGGCTTTCGTTTTTTGAGAGGGGCGGGTTCGCGAAGGGCGCCGCCCCCGCGGCTCACCGCGCCGGCACGTGCTCGAGGAAATGCAGCACGTCGTTGGTGAATTGCTCGGGATCCTGCACGAACGAGAAGTGGCTGACGTTCGGTTGGATCAACAGGCCCGCACCCGGAATATGCGCGGCCATGAACTCGGTGTTCTCGCGCTTGATTGCCTCGTCATGATCGGCATCGACGATCCAGGTGGGGACCTTGATGGCGGCAAGATCCGCCTCGGTCCAGTTCGGCTGGGTTTCCCACATTTTGGTGATCTGCTCGACGAAGCTCTTGTACTCGGTGGGCGTCGGCGAAAGGCGCTTGTACTCTTCGCCGGCTCTTTCGATGTAGGCGTTGAACACATCGCTTTTCGCAATGTCGGCCACGCCCGACGGGTCGGAGTTCGCGGCAAACGCAAACAGTCTTGAAACGCGCTCGGGATGATGCATGGCGATGTCGAGGCCGATGATGGCGCCGTCGCTCCAACCCACGATCGCCGCCTTCTTGATTCCGAGATGATCCATCAAGGCGAGCACGTCGGAGGCCATCAGGTCGTAACCGTAGGGTTGTTCGTTGCGGCTCGAGCGGCCGTGGCCGCGGCTGTCCATGACGACGACCCGGTAATGCTTCAGCAGCGCGCGAACCTGATGGCCCCAATAATTGGAATTGGCGAGCCCGCCATGAATCAGCAACACGGGCTCGCCCCGGCCGAAGCTGGCGTACCAGATCTTGATGCCGTTGACCGGCGCAAGGCCGCTCTGGGCCGCACTGGGGAGCGTCGGCGTGGCCGGAAGAGTCAGCCATTGCGGTGCCGCATGTGCCGCCGCAGCCGACGCGATCAGCATGATCGCGGCGAGAAGATTTCGTAAAGCCGACATGGCGCCCTCCTGCTCGCAAATCTCACTCCGTGCCAGCACGGACCGGCGCAGGTGAAGCGATTGCGCCGTTCGTCGGTCCCGTCAAGGCATGATAGGCTGTTGCCGGAGGCGAAGGGGTGACCATGGAGCGGCGCGCGTTCACCATGATGCTCGGCTGCGCAATGGTGATTGCGGTCGCTGTGCCGTCGTCACCGTTGCGCGCGCAGCAGGGCGCGATCCCCGTGGTCGGCTTCCTCAATGGCGGACTGGCGCGGAACTACGCGCCGCTCGCGACGGCCTTTGTCAAGGGGCTCGAAGAGGCCGGTTTCGTCGAAGGACGAGACGTCACCATTGAATACCGCTGGGCCGAGGGCCAGAACGATCGTCTGCCTGCATTGGCGGCCGAACTGGTTCAACGCAACGTCGCGGTGCTTGCAGCCACGTCGACACCGGCGGCGCTGGCTGCAAAGGGATTGAGCACGACGATCCCGATCGTGTTCGAAACCGCGGCCGATCCGGTCGGGCTCGGCCTTGTCGCCAGCCTGAACCGGCCAGGCGGGCATATCACCGGCGTGACCCAATTGTCGGTCGAGACGGGACCAAAGCGGCTTGAAGTGCTGCACGAACTGTTTCCCGATCGCCGCGCGGTCGCGCTCCTGGTCAACCCGAGCAATCCCGTGATTGCGGAGACCGCTGCAAGGGAAATGCAGCCCGCAGCCCGCACCTTTGGCATGGAACTGCACGTGCTGAAGGCGACGGCCGATGATGATCTCGATACTGCCTTCACCGAAGCAGCTCGACTGCAGGTGAGCGGGCTCGTGATCAGCGGCGGCGATCCGTTCTTTGTCAGCCGGACCGAACGGATGGCCGCGCTTGCGGCGAGCCACGCCGTGCCGGCGGTTGGTGCCGGCCGCGCATTTGTCGCCGCCGGCGGCCTGCTCAGCTATGGCGGCGATATCGTCGATGCCTATCGTCTCACCGGAAATTACGTCGGCCGCATTCTCAAGGGAGAGAAGCCGGCCGACCTGCCGGTTCAGCAGGCGACCAAGATCGAGCTTGCAGTCAATCTCAAGGCTGCGAAGGCGCTTGGCATCACCGTGCCGCTGACCCTGCTCGGCCGCGCCGACGAGGTGATCGAATGAAGCGGCGGCACGTTTCGGCCCTTGCCGCAGTTGCAACAGGTCCTACGTCGTGTTGCCGAGCGGCAAGGGCTGGTCGCCGATCAGCGCCTTCGCGACGACCTCGCGCGCCTGCGCCGAATCGAGCGCGTGCGCGGCGATCAAATCGCCGCACTCGCGCATGATCAGATCGGCATCCTGGGTGATTTTGAGCTCCTTGTAGCGGTCGTGGCGACGGAGGCCCATGCTCTCGCCGATGACCTCCAGGATGTTGACGATGCGGAACGGCTGCTCGCGCTCGTGGGCGCAGAGCTCGCGATGATCGCTGTGATAGATGGCGACCAGCGCATCGACACGCGCCGCGCGCGCGGCGTCGAGCTCGGCGCGCTGCAGTTCGCGCTTGTAGGCGGGCAGCACGCCGAGATTGACGCTCTGCAGCCCGACGGCCGGCTGCTTGAGGTCGACAAGCTCGACGCCGGGCACGGCGTGCAGGAGCTCGAGGGCGGCCTCGACGACGCCGGCAACGCCGGGATGCCGGTGCAGCGCGACGCGCATCCCGACACGCTCGCGCAAATGGGTTTTGAGCTGGTCGAGCCTGCTGTTCAGAAACCGGATGAACGGCGTCATCTCGAACGGCCGCGCGCCGCGCTGCCGCTCGATCGTCGGCAGCGTCGTCTCGGTGAACTGCACGTAGCAGCTTGGGCACCACGACAGCACCTGCCCGGACTTGCTGTGCGACATCTTCTCGATCGAGCTCGCTCCCATCCGGCCGCTCATCTCGGGGTCGCCGGCACGAAGTTGCGCCACCCCGCAGCAGTGGCTCGGACCGCCCATCACCTGATAGCTGACGCCGAGCCTGTCCATGATGTCGAGCGCAAGCAAGGCGATGTGCGGGGTCTTGAGAACGTTGCAGCCGGTATAGAAGATGAAGTCCGGCGGCTCGCCCGACGACGCCAGCGATGCGGCGCCCTGACCCAGCCGCTCCAGCGCGGTGCGGTCGAGCTGCAGCCGCGACAGCATGGCGACGTCCCGGCTGGTCTCGCGGAATTTCGCCACGCCGTCGCGGCGACGCTCGGTCAGGTCGAAATCCTTCCGCCGCATCGCGCCACGCGCCATCGCCAGGAGGAAGCGCGGATTGACGCCATAATCGCACGCCTCGATGCAGGCGCCGCTCAGCATGCAGGAACTTGCCCATTGGCGCGCCGCTTCCGGCCCGTTGCCGGTCCGGATCAGGTCGATCACGCCGGAAATCACGGCAGCCGGATCGGCTTCGGCGATGCGGGCGGGTTGAACGCTGGGGCAGACCTCGACGCACTTGCCGCATCGGGTGCAGGCATCGAGCATGTCGCTGACGCGATCGTTCAGCGCGGCTTCAAAGCCGAGTTCGGTCATGGGCAGACACTCCAGCGCATAGCCAAAAGATATCCGCCCGCCGGCGTTCTGCCAACGCTCGAGGATTGCGCTTGCGTGCGCCCCGGCGTTGCGGAAAACTCAGGGCTAGCAAAATGAATCGGGCCGACGCATCGCGTCTTGCGACGGAGCAATCGACATGAAACTTGCCGCAACGGGATTGGTTCTCACGCTTGCTGTCTTGACTTCGCCTGCCCTTGCGCAGGTCGGCGGTCCCTCGAAGGGACCGAAGCCGGTCGTCGGCGGGGCGACGACGGGACCCGCGGCCGGAGCGTCCGTCGGCGGACCCGCGAAGGGCTCAACCACGGTCGGAAGCACGACCACGCAAAAATCCAGCACCACGGGGTCGACGACGGGTCTGCGCAAACCCGCCCATTGAGGTACGACAACGCCTCAACTTTTGCTCTGCCACTCGCTCGTCGTGATGCAACGCGCAGCGAATGAGACAGTGCCCAGGCGATGATCGGCTCGGCAATTATGAATGGCGTCCATCTGCCCGACATGGCATGGTTTGACGACGGCAAGAGCGAAAATGAAATGTGGGGGGAGAGATGCGTTCTGCTGCAGGCGTCTGCGGCGTAGCAGGTTTGATCGCGCTGCTTTCGTGGCCGGTCGCCGCACGCGCTGGCGAGACGCGCGGCGTCACCGCAACCGAGATCAAAATAGGCCAAACCATGCCCTATAGCGGTCCGGTTTCCGCCTTCGGCGCGCTTGGCAAGGGCGAGGTCGGCTATTTCAAGATGCTGAACGAGCGCGGCGGCATCAACGGCCGCAAGGTCAATCTGATTTCGCTCGACGACGGCTACGCGCCGCCCAAGACGGTCGAGCAAACGCGCCGGCTGGTCGAGAGCGACGAGGTCGCGCTGATCTTTTCCTCGATCGGCACGGCGCATAACACCGCGATCGCGAAATATCTTCAGAGCAAGAACATCCCGCAGCTCTTCCTGGCCTCGGGCGCCTCGAAATTCTCCGACATCGCGCAATATCCGCAGGCGACGATGGGCGTGCAGGCGCCGTTCCGCTACGAGGCGCGGCTCTATGCGCGGTATGCGCTGGCGAAGAATCCGAACGCCAGATTCGCGGTGATTTCGCAGAACGACGATTACGGACGCGACTATCTGCTGGGATTGAAGGACGTGCTCGGCGACACCTATGATTCCGTCGTGACCGCTGCGACCTATGAATTCACCGACCCGACCATCGATTCCCAGATCGTCAAGCTGAAAGCGTCCGGGGCCGATGTGTTCGTGATCGCGGCGACCCCGAAATTCGCGGCGCAAGCGATCCGCAAATCCTACGAGATCGGCTGGCGGCCGATGACGTTCCTGTCCAATGTCGCCGTCTGGATCTCGACCGTGATGCAACCTGCGGCGCTCGAGGCCGGGATCGGAATCCTCTCCACCGCCTATGTCAAGGACCCCGACGATCCCGCCTGGAACGACGACCCCGGCGTCAAGGCCTGGCGCGAGTTCATGACCAGGTACATTCCCGAAGCGGACCTGCACGACACCAACTATGTCAACGCCTATAACAGCGCGATGACGCTGGAAGCCGTGCTGAAGGCCTGCGGCGACGATCTGTCGACCGAAAACATCCTGAAGCAGGCGTTTTCGATTCGCGATCTGGAATTGCCCATGCTGCTCCCGGGCATCAAGGTCAACACTTCGCCGACCGATCACGTGCCGGTCGACCAGATGCAGTTCATGCGCTTCAACGGCAAGAGCTGGGAACGTTTCGGCGAATTGCCGACGGGGAATTGAGGTTTCCGACGAAGCCCGGGATTTGTCGTCTCCCCTCGCGCTCGCTACGTGACGACGCTACGCCGCAAGGAACTCGCCTGGCCGGGACGACAGGGAGCTAGCCCAGCTTCCCGACCTCTTCTTCCACCAGCGACCAGCATTTCGATCCGAGCTTTTCCTTCCAGATCGCGTAGACGCCCGGCAGTTTGGCGCGGAAAGCGGCCTGGTCCACATCGTTGAACACCAGCCCGCGTTTGACGAAATCTTCACGCAGCGCCGCGTTCAGCGCGGCCTGGTCCTGCCGCTGCGCGCGGACATATTTTGTCACGTTGCGCTCGATCGTGGCCTTGATGTCCTCGGGCAGGGCCTTCCAGGTCGCAAGATGCGCCATCTCGTTGAAGCCGGACCACATGTGATTGGTCAGGCTGACATACTTCACGAGCTCGTAGAGCTTGAAACCTTCGAGGATCGCGAGCGGATTTTCCTGCGCTTCGACCTGGCCGGTCTTCAGCGCATCGTAGATCTTGTTGGCCGAGGTCGTGATCGGCTTGGCGCCGAAGGCGCCGAATGTATCGAGCATCATCTGTCCCGGCGGCACGCGGATTTTCATGCCGTCGAAATCCGCGGGCTGCGCGATCGGACGCGGGATCGAGGCAACCTGCCGCATGCCGTTGTCGAAGCCCGCAACCGGGAACAGGTGCATGCCCTTGGCCGCCATCTCCTCGCCGATATAGCGGCCGAGCGGGCCGTCGATCGCCTTGTGGGCTTCCGCTGCCGATTTGAACGCGAACGGCAATTGCTGCGC
>Ga0318533_10002213_pt1 | contig 10149 bp, 10 predicted proteins | sample GRESIP053b4f27_FD_203675 | JGI IMG/M metagenome (GOLD analysis project Ga0318533, IMG submission 203675) | Tropical soil microbial communities from Luquillo Experimental Forest, Puerto Rico - GRE.SIPMG.053b4f27 | ecosystem: Environmental > Terrestrial > Soil > Tropical forest > Bulk soil...
ATCAACGAGCTGCTCCAGCAGCCCGACCTCCTGGAAAAGTGATGTGCAAATGACGACGACAAGCGAAGACACTCGGACGGTGGTGCTGTCCGTGCTGACGACTATTGCCCCCGAGGTCGAACCGGACGACATTCGCGACGACGTCCTACTGCGGGACCAGGTCGATCTCGATTCCATGGACTGGCTGAGCTTTCTGCGGGGCATCCACCGGCGGCTGCACGTCGACATCCCCGAATCGGACTACGCCTCGCTCCGGACGTTGGCCGACGTGGTCGGCTACGTCGAAAAGAACACGCCCAGACAAGGCACCTAACGCCAGGAGGCCGAAGCCGAATGGCCCTGCCGACCGGGCCGAACGGCCCTTATGACCAGACCAAGTGTCGCCTAGCGTCGACGGCAGAACCGGAACTCGGCAAGGGATTGACATTCATGAACGCGACGCTGGACACCCAGACGCTCAAGGAAGCGGTGCAGCTCGCTTGCCGGGCTCCGTCGGTGCACAATAGCCAACCGTGGCGGTGGGTGGCCGAGGACGGGGCTTTGCGCCTGTTCGTCGATCGTGACCGAACGTTGCCGGGCACAGACCCTTCGGGCCGGGAAGCGATCATCAGTTGTGGCGCCGCGCTCGATCACCTTCGGGTCGCCATGCTTGCCGCGGGTTGGCACGCGAGCATCGAACGGTTCCCCAATCCCAATGACCCCGGCCATTTGGCATCGATCGAATTCACTCCGGTCGATCAAGTGACCAGCGCCCAGCGAAACCGCGCCAAGGCGATTCTGCAACGGCGAACCGACCGACTTCCGCTCGGACAACCCACATACTGGAGCCTGTTCGAGCCGGTGCTACGCAGCGTGTTGGACGAGAGCCTCGTGACGCTTGATGTGCTAGCCGACGATGTGCGACCACTGCTTGCCAAGGCCTCCCAGCTCAGCGGAGCCCTTCGCCGCGATGATGCGTCATATCACGCCGAACTCGAATGGTGGACATCGCCGTTCGCGTTGACCGAGGGCGTGCCGCCGGATGCGCTGGTGTCCGACAAAGAGAGCCGCCGCGTCGATGTGGCGCGCGAATTCCCGGTCCGCGGCCATCAGGACCGGCGTCCCGAGGTCGCGGTGGACTGGTCGAAGATTCTGGTGTTGTCTACCCCGGAGGACACCAGGGCGGACCTGCTGAGATGTGGCGAAGTGTTGTCGACCGTGTTGCTGGAGTGCACGATGGCCTTCATGGCGACCTGCACGCTGACCCATCTGATCGAGCTGGACGAAAGCCGCGAAATCGTTCGCGGCCTGCTCAACGACGGCGGCCAACCACAGGTGCTCATCCGCGTCGGGATAGCCCCTCCGATGGAAGCCGTTCCGTCCCCGACGCCACGGCGTCCACCGAGCGATGTCTTGCAGATCCGCTAGACACCTGCGAGGCAGGACTTCTGGCCGGCGCTTGTGCCCGGCCTTCTTCACTACCCTTATCGGAATGACGCATCAAAGAGGAGTGGCCGATGTCTACGACCGATGATGGGGTAACCATCCTGCCGGTGCACGAATGCTGGGATCTTCTGGCCGGCGCGGCGCTGGGGCGGCTCGTCACCAGCGTTGATGGCGAGCCCGAGATCTTTCCCGTCAATTACGTCGTCCAGCACCGCAGCGTGCTGTTTCGGACCGCGGACGGCACCAAGTTGGTCAGCGCCGCGATAAACAACCGGGTGCTGTTCGAGGCCGACGACCATAACGTCGCCGAAGGCTGGAGCGTAATCGTCAAGGGCAGGGCGCGCACGCTTCGCAGCGATGAGGAGCTCGAGGAAGCCGAGCGTGCCCAGCTGTTGCCGTGGACGGCTTCTGAGAAGACGCATTATGTGCGGGTGGTTCCCGAGATGGTCACGGGCCGCCGGTTCCGTTTCGGTCCGCCCGTGCTGGGGAGCACCGACCGCCTGTGAGTCATCACACCAGCCGCAGATGGCGCGGGCGCGGCATGAACTCGAGCGACAACAAGACCACGAGCGCAGCCGGGATGTGGTGGGCACATAACACCACGTAGCGCCGCTCGCTCAGCGCGTGGAATTTGCAGAGGTAACGGTAAAGGGACTCGAGCCGGATCAGCGGGTCCAGCAGATGGGTCAACCGGTAGGCGACCCTCTGCAACGGCCCTGGGTGACTGGCATCGAAGATTTCCGGAAAAGCGGCGAATGCCAGCGAAAGCCGCAGTGCACCCTTGTTTTTCGCATCGGTGATCATGTCGATGCTGAGCCGCTCGTCGACCCCGTTGGGGGCGTCCGGGCGGCGAAACGGCACATCGAGGCTGACTTCCAATCCTTTGTCGGCGGTTGCGTATCGGTGAAACGCCACCACCCGCCCGGACCGGTCACGCGCGATGGCCAGCCGGATGCCGGGGTAGCGGCCCTGCAGGGCCCGGTCAAGGTTCATGCAAAACCCGCGTTCGCTGCGCGCGGCGCGATGCGCCGCGTACAGCACCTCGGTCAGCTCGGCGATCAGCTCGTCGCTGAGTTCCTGCTCGTCGAAGATCTCGGTAGTCAAACCGCGGTTGCGGGTGCGTTGCACCGCCTGGCGCAAGTTGCGAAAACGACGCCCCGTCAAGGTGAAGTGGGGAACATCGACGACGACGTCGCGGCCGATCGGCACCGCAAGCATTGGCTGCCCGACCGTCTCGTCGCGCCACAGCCTCAGGTGGCGCTCCCCGCCGGCCAATACGATGATCTGCCAGCCCCGGCCGCGGCACATGCGGACGAAATCGACTACCAGATCATCGAATTGGGTGACGTCGCCGATCGGGTCGCCGCTGACGACGGCGAACCCAAGCCGGGTGCGGTAAGCGATCGCCGCGGTCTTGTCGGTGTTGAAGTGATAGCTCTTGCTCGAGTGCATTGCAAAGGGCGCCAAGGGATCGGCGCATGTCGCGTTGACGAGTGGCCAAACCTGCTCCAGCAACTCCGGTTGCGGTTGCGCCGTGGTCGGCGACATGAGCACGAGGCCACTCCCCGCGACCAGCATGTTGCCGAGCAATCCGAAGGACAGGAAGTGCGCGAACAGCCCCGCTCCCGCCGTCGCGGCGGCAATCATCGCATGTCCGGCGGTCACCGGCCGGCCAAGGAGAATGCCCCGTGCGATCAGGGTCACTGCGGCAAGCAACGCCAACATCCAACCGAATCGGCTTGGGGCAAGCCAATCAAAGCCAAGGTGTTCGCGCACGGCGAGCACCGTCAACCAGCCCAAGACGCTAAGCACCATCAGCGCACTGACGAAGCGGGCCGCCCGAACATCAACTCTGACCAAGACGCGTTCGCGCTCCCGTGCCATGATGAGCCCCCCGCGTCGCTGGCTGATCCTCACCGCGCTCGCTTCCTGAATCGATATCGGTCCGTTTTGACTTCACTCATTCGGGTTGGCGTCGGTCACAAGCAATTATTCCGACCGTATTAGCAGCACCAGTGCACCGGCGAGAGCCATTTGTCCTCCTGCTATGGCCTTAAGTCCCCGAGTGACAAATCAACTGGTAGAGCAGCTAGATTCACGACGAGCGTCCCGACAATATGGGACTTCAGTCCCTCCCACAGAGCTTCGGTCAAATGCTCAGATGTCGCCATGGGATGAAAATCTCAAGCACGACAACCGGCCTGGCAGCGTTCGAAGTCAGGCATCAATGGAGGTATGACAAATGAGCACTACAGAACAACAACAGCTCCGGACCCGTATGTTCGCCCGCGTGCTCGGCCCGTTCTTCGTAATCTTCGCCGCTACGACGTTGGCCCGCGCATCGGATATGCGGATGCTGCTATCGGACTTCGAGGCCAACGCCGCTTCGCCGTGGGTGACGGGCGGTTTCCTGCTATTGGCCGCCCTTGTGATCGTCGCGCTTCATCCGTACTGGCGAGGCGCAGCGGCGATCACCGTGTCTGTGATGGGCTGGGTCCTGGCACTACGAGCCATCTTTCTGATGGCTTTCCCGCATGCCTTCATGGCGGCCGCCGACTCCGCCCTCCGTATGACCGCATTGTGGGTGAGCGTCACCATCTTCGTCGGACTGGTGGGTCTGTACTTAACCTCCGTCGGCTGGCGGCCGGTACCGAGTCAACCAGTGGCACAGCCGGAAACATCGACGCAGCACGTCCCGCGAGCTGCATGATGCGGGCGCAACAAAAGCTCGGACCGAGGCGCGATTGACGTCCTTTCTGCGGACAACTGGCTGTGGGACTCATGCCCGTCCGTTTGGTGACGAACGCCTCTGGCCGAACACACCTAGCCTGGATACGGTCGTTTGAGCGGCAAACCCGATTCGGCGGAGCCGACCAATCCAATTGCGAGTAGGGGTCAAACCATGTCATCACGCAACGCTCGTTTGGGAATCGTCGTCGGCGTCGACGAATCTGCGGCTGCCAAGGTAGCGGTGCGGTGGGCGACCCGCGACGCGGAACTGCACAAAATCCCCTTGACGCTAGTCCACGCGATCTCGCCCGAGGTTGCGACGTGGCCAAATGTGCAGTTACCTCCGGGCCTGGCGCGCTGGCAGCGGGATCGCGGACGCCGACTGGTCGACGACGCATTCAAGGTTGTTGAGGAGGCTTCGCAGCGTGGAGGTCCTGCTGAGATCCACACCGAAATCTTGTCTTCGGCAGCCATTCCCGCGTTGGTCAACTTGTCCAAAGACGCGGAGATGATGGTCGCGGGCGACCAGGGCAGCGGGCGGTGGCCTGGCCGACTTCTCGGCTCGGTGAGTTCGCGGCTGCTCCGTTATGCGCACTGCCCGGTCGCGATCATCCACGACCAGGACCCGACGATGCCGGATCCCGGTCAGGCGCCGGTGTTGGTCGGCGTCGACGGCTCGCCGGCATCCGAGTTGGCAATCGCGATCGCGTTTGATGAGGCTTCGCGCCGGAACGTAGGGTTGATCGCTTTGCATGCATGGAGCGATGCCGACGTCTCAGACTGGCCCGGAATCGATTGGCCGGCAACACAGCCGATGGCCGAAGAGGTATTAGCCGAGCGTTTGGCGGGTTGGCAGGATCGGTACCCCGACGTGGAGGTGAACCGAGTCATTGTGCGCGATAAGCCGGCTCGCCAGCTCGTCCAACGGTCCGAAAATGCCCAGCTGATCGTGGTCGGCAACCGGGGCCGCGGCGGATTCGCCGAAATGTTGGTGGGTTCAGTCGGAGAAAGCGTTGCTCAAATGGCGCGGGTGCCGGTAATCGTGGCACGCGAGTCGGTCGCCTAGATTCACGGTTAACCAACCTGAGCCGTCGCAACTTCGTTGCGCCTCAGCCGATTACTCGTCCACCCACACGACGAAATCGGAAAGGTCGCGGCGCGGTGTCGCTGGCAATGGGTCCGCGTTGATCGGTGCCCACCCCACCCGAAGCAGCATCTGCGGGTAGTCGCCACCGCCGAAGACGTCGGAGCGGACCGTCTCGCGTGTTGCGGCGATCTCCAATGGTTCGGTCACCGGGCAACTGGCCAATCCCATCGATGTCGCGCTGAGGAGTACGGCGCTGGTGGCCTCACCGGCGCGCAACTGTGCCAACCGGTCGTCGGTCCGGGTTCCCAGCGCAATTACGACCGCGCTGTCGTCGGCGGATGACGACTCCGGCGCCATGGGCAGCGCAGGACCGGCAAAGAACCGGCCCGGTATCGTCGCCGTCGGGTCCGATACCGGCGTACTGCGGGCGGGAACGCCCGCCACCGCCGCATAGCGACCGCTCCACGTCGCGAGCTCCGCAAGGTAATCGTGGTTCATGTGATCCCAAACGGATTGGGCAACAATCTTATGCAGCTTGTCGAGGTCTTCCACTTTGCACAGCGTCACGCCATTTCGAGCCGCACGCGCGGCCATTAGCCCAATGTCGCCGACCGGTACCGCCCAGGAACTGTAGTGGCGCCGATCGGTTCGACGTCGCGGTATCGCCGCGGCAAGCGCTATGTCGGCGGAATCAGCCGGGTAGGGCGATAATTCGATCGCGGCAAGGTGATTCGGATCAGCCGGATTCGGCAGCCGAGTCACTTTGGATCGCCATCCAACCGCCGCGAGAGCCACGACGCAGTGATGCAGCGCCGCTCCGCAACTCAAGATCAAGTCCCGGCCATCCGGATCGGTGTTGGGCAGTTGCCGGCTTGCGTCTGCGTAGAGATGCAGGCTCTCCGCGTCGACCCGCCACCGCCAGGGTTGCGTGTTGTGCACCGAGGGAGCCCGAGCTGCCAGAGCCAGGACCGTCCGGACTGTGCCGGTATCCGGGAAGCGCGCGTTCATGGCTGTTTTTCCCTTCGGTAAAGCGTCTTCACGTCCACGATCGCGCAACCCAGCGCGGCTACACGAGGGCACGACGGCTCTAGCCCAAGGGACTTTGTGCCAATCCCGATAGGACCTATTTGGACTTATCAGACGCGGCCGGCTTTTCGGCCTTTGCGGCGGCGCCCTGGCTGCGTGCCGCCAGCGCGCCCGCGATCGATGTGGCGGCGATCGTCAATAGGGCGCCGAAAATAAGCGCCGCCGGTTCCCCGGGGGCGAGGAGGTGTTCCTCGGTGCCGATAGTGGCCGCGGCCACTGGCACGCCGAGCTGCGCGGCCGAGAGCGCCGCGAGCGTAAGCGGCTGTCCGAGCAGCCTTCCCGCGCAATGCGCCAGCACTGCACCCAGGCCCAGACCCACACCCAACAGAATGAATTTCGGGTGCGAAACCAGCTCGCGCACCTGCAGCGAGGCGCCCAGCCAGACGAAGAACAGCGGGCTGAAGAACCCCTCGGTGATACCGAACAGCTGGCGCGCCAGCCGTCGCGGTTCGCCGATCGAAGCGATCACCAAACCCAACGCGAAGCCCGCCAGCATGATCGACACGTGGGTGCTGACGGCCAGCGCCGCGAGAGCGAACAGGATGAGCAGGTTGGTCCGCAATTCCAGCGCCAAGCGATGTTTCTGGGAATAGTCGTGCGCGCGCTGACGCCAGCCCCGACGATCGACCGCATGCAGCAGCAGAAAGAGCGCGACCGCACAGCCTGCGATCGCCAGCCCCCCGAGCGCTGCGATCGGCGCCCGTTGCAAGTCAATCACCAAGGGCAGCAGCACAATACTGGCGGCATCGGCGATAGCGATCTGCACCGTCACGGAGAGCACTTGCGGCCCTTGCAATCGCAGCGAATCGATCACCGGCAATGCCAGCGCGGCCGATGACGACGCCATCAGCACCGCGTAAAGCGCCGCGTGGCCGGTGCCGAACGCCGCTGCCAGCCCAACGCCGAGGGCCGCCGCGACGGCACCGATGACAATTGCCCGCACCAACGCCCTCGGCGCCGCCGAGCGCAGCGCGGGGTCGCGTACCGGAACGTGGGTGCCCACGACGAACATCACCAGCGCGAAGCCGATGTTCGCGAACAACTGGAACGTTGGGTTGGCGTCGTCGACGATGCCGAAACCGGTCTTGCCGATGATGAGCCCCCCGGTCAGCTCACCGATGATTACCGGTATCCGCGCGCGCGGCAGTGCGGCTAATAGCGGGCCGGCGAAACCTACCGCCGTCAACACCGCCAGGGTGTTGAATCCAAATCCGTGCACGTCAGGCCCCCTTCCGCTGCGGCGAGCCCACCAGGCCACCAGCCCAGCACGGGCGAATTTCCCAGTCAGTCCCAAGTCATTTTGCACCGAGGTCCACAGAAGGCCGTGGAAATGGCCCCGGAGCGTCCTCCGAGGGCGCGAACGGTCCGTCCTTGCGACATGTGTGAAGGGACGCGCCGAGGTGTCATCGTCAACTGTTGAGCAACGCCTCCAGATCAGGTGCGCGCCGACCGCTGGCATCGACAGCGGCGTGCAGGGCGCCGGCGAGTGAAAGCATTTCCTCTGGCGCGGCACGGGTATGGGCGGCGAACCACAGCTCGCCGCGCGGGCTGGCAAACGTCTTGCGCCAATACCACATAGCGAAGCGTTCAGGCATGCGAAGATACAGCGCGCGCAGGTTGCGGGGAATCTCGGTGTTGCCGGCGGCCCGCAGGGCGCGAAGGGCCTGCCGGGTGGCGCGCACCATCGTCGTGAGCAGCGCCTGGTCAGCGGCCAGCTGCCGCGGCTGGACATCGACACGCCGCAGGGCCAGCTGAATCGGCACGACAAACGCAGCGTGAGCGGTCAGCCACCCCTCGGGATCGGTGCTGATAGTCGCCGGAAACCCGGCAGACTTGAACATTTGGGCAAAGCTGCGCACCCGCGCGGATCTCCGTCGATCGGAGTCGGCCACCATGGTCTTCTGCGCGCCGATCAGCACGAACCGCACCACCGCGTCCTCACGCACACCACCGGCGGCGGGAAAACCGAACAGCGTCCGCTTGCCGATCGCCCCCGCCAAGGTCTCGGTCAGGCCGGCGGCATTGCCGAAAAACATCACATCCGCATCGATATTCGCCAGTAGCGGCACTGTGCCAACCATCTGATCGCGGCGCACCGCGACAAGAACAAGCTCGCATGCGACACCGTCCGGTGTCGCGACCGCCCCCACCTGATGGGCGGTGCGCCGGCCAGTTTCGGCGTCCTGCAGAATCAGGCCGCCGTCACGCAATTGGGAAAGCCGGCGCCCCCGGGCGCACACCGTAACCGTATGCCCAGCCTCCAACAGGCGCGCGGCATACGCACTGCCGATAACACCGGCCCCCATCACCAAAATCCGCATCTGACAACCTTTTACGCCGAATAGCCGCCATCGCAGAGCCCCCGAACTCTCGCCGACTGGGCGAAGTTGAGGCGGTCAGACGCCTTGTCCAATTTCAGTACGTCGATTATCGAAGTCGACTGGGCTGATCATAGCGATGGACGGGCGGCTCAATCGGCTGGCGAATCTTGCTTATTGCGGGTCTGCCGCCGCGATGACATCGATCGCCGCCGTACCAGTCACCAAGGCGCTAACCATCGCGACTTCGTGTTTCAACCGTCCTCAAAATCAGCTGTGCAGGTGCAGCCGTTCACCGTGCGGCCCAAACATCATGATCGCCTCCACCGGAGCGTCGACCACGCCGAACCAGTGCGGCGTCCATGTCGAGAACTCCACGGCTTCACCGGGATTGATGGTGAAGTCGCGCTCGCGAAGAACGAGTCGCAACCGGCCCGACAGCACGTAGATCCACTCCTGACCCTCATGCACGGGGAGCTCGGCGGGCGGCCTGCGGCGGCGGGCACTGACCCGGATCTTGAACGCATGCAGCCCGCCGGCGGGCCCCTGGCGGGTCAGCGGCCAGTACGTCACGCCGTGGCGGGTGTGCGAGCTCCCGCGCACGCGCGGGTCTTCGGCTGCCGGTTCGCGCACGAGCTCGTCGGTGCTGACCGAGAGCGCGGCCGCCAGTCGCGCCAGATGGTCCAGCGCAAGCCGGCGTTTCCCCGACTCCAGACGGCTCAGGGTGGACACGTCCCTCTGAGCCTTTTGCGCGACCTCCTCGAGCGTCAGGCCGCGCTGGGTGCGAAGCTCGCGCAGTCGGCGCCGCACCAGCACCTCGACGTTGTCTTTTGCCTCCATGGCAAGAAAGCTTGCCAGCGCGCATTGATCGCGGGCAAGGTGACGGCATGGCAATGTCTGAGGCACGACAAGCGTGGGAAGAGCACTACGGCGCGCACGAGCGGGTATGGAGCGGACGGGTAAACATTCGGCTGGCCGAACTGGTCGAGCCCATGGCGCCGGGACGCGCGCTCGATCTCGGCTGCGGCGAGGGCGCCGATGCGATGTGGCTCGCCGAGCACGGCTGGCAGGTGACGGCGGTGGACATATCGCAAACCGCACTGGACCGGGCGGCGGCGGACGCCGCGGCCCGTAATCTCGCGGACCGCATCGACTTCCAATGCCACGACTTGGCGCAAAGTTTTCCGTCCGGCGCATTCGACCTGGTGTCGGCGCAGTTTCTGCATTCAACGGTCCCGATGGATCGCGCGCGACTGCTGCGGCGCGCGGCCGACGCCGTCGCCCCGGGCGGCATCCTGTTGGTGGTGGATCATGGCGCGGCGCCGCCGTGGGCATCGGAGCTGGATCATCAACACCTCGAGTTCCCGACCGCACAACAAGTGGTGGCATCGTTGAATCTCGATGAGTCTCAATGGGATCGGGTCCGGGTCGCGGCGGTCGAGCGCGACGCGCTCGGACCGGCGGGACAGCAAGCAGTGCTCACCGACAACGGGACGCTGCTGC